>CXWK01000335.1_pt6 | contig 12471 bp, 10 predicted proteins | sample 590851 | NCBI WGS metagenome assembly CXWK01 (sample SAMEA3498364, study PRJEB10139) | wastewater metagenome | biome: wastewater treatment plant; material: activated sludge | place: Denmark | collected 2014-08-01
TCTCTTCCAGGGCTTCGTCGATGGCGTCGTAGAGTTCTTCGTAATCGGGGTCTTCGGCCAGGCGCGTAAGCAGCTCCGTGGCCCGGTCGCCGCCGATCTGGCCCAGGGCGTAGACGGCCGCCATGGCCACCTCAACGTCCTGGTCGGTCAGCAGCCCCTCCAGGGCGTCGACCGAGTCGGCGCTGCCCAGGCCACCGGCGGCGCGGGCGGCTTCGGCGCGGAAGTCGGGCGAGGGGCTGCCCATTTCGTCGTCGAGGATGGGCAGCCAGCGGCGGTCGGCGGTCAGGCCCATGGCGAACAGGGCGCTGAGTTGCAAGTCGTCGGGGCCGTCGTCGTAGGCGTTGAGGATGAGGTCGGGAACGCGCGGGTGGTTGGACGCGGCCACGGCCTCCAGGGCTGCCCGCTTGATCTCCAGCGGGGCGTTGGGCCGGTCGTGCTCGGCCAGCAGGGCGTCGACGATGGGGTTGGCGATGCCGGGGTTCACCTGACCCCATTCGGCCAGCAGCACGTAGTGGGCCAGGGCGCGGGCGGCGGCGGCGCGCACGCCGGTGTCGCGGTCGCCCTGCAGCAGGTCGATGATCGGCCGCACCAGGCGGGCCTCCGTCGTGTCCCACAGCCCGTCGAGGGCGGCGATGCGCACGGCCGGGTAGGTGTCGGCAAACAGATAGGCGAAGATGGGCGTGAAATCGACCAGATAGTTCTCTTCGGCGATGTCGGCCATGTGGCGCACCAGGGCGGCGCGCCGCTCCTCGCTCACCTCCAGCCATTCGCGCTGGAACAGCTCGAAGTTGGCCTTGCTCATGTCCGACAGGCGATACACCAGATGGACGGGAACCTCATCGTCGCCGAACAGGGCCGACAGGACGGACGGGAAGGACTGCTCGCGTTGGCTGGTCATGGCTCAGTTCACCGGAATGATCGGGTTGGCGATGTCCTGGAAGATCAGGAAGGCCATCAGCCCCAGCAGCATCAACATGCCGACCAGATGGACCATGCCCTCGCGCTGCGGTTCGATGCGCCGGCCGCGAATGGCTTCGATGAGGACGAAGAGGATGCGGCCGCCGTCGAGGGCGGGAATGGGCAGCAGGTTGGTCAGCCCCAGGGCGACGCTGATGAAGCCGGCCATAATCAGCAGCCGGTACGGGTTGCGCGATTGCACCGAGTCCTCGGCGGCCATGCCGGCGATCTGGCTGATGCCGACGATGCTGACCGGCCGCGCTTCCTGGGCGGTGATTTCGCCGTTGATGAGCATGGAAGGCAGGCGAGCGTAGAGAGTCAGGTACTCCCAGATCATGCTCAGCGAGTCGCCCAGGGCGGTGAACGGGTTCACGCTCTGGCGCGGGCCGTCGCCCAGGCCGATGCCCAGCGCGCCCTCGGTGGCCGGGTCATACTCGCCGGGCAGGCGCGGCCGCATGCTCAGGGTGAGGGTCTCATCGTCGCGCCGCACCAGCAGGTCGATGGTCTCCCCGGCGCGGTCGGCCACGGCGGCGATGAGCGCGGCCGAGTCGCGCACGGCCTCGCCCTCCACTTGCAGGACGATGTCGCCCACGCTCAGCCCGGCCAGGTCGGCGGGCGAGCCGGGGTTGACGGCGGCAATCTGGGCCGAGGGGGTGAACAGCACGGCCAGCCAGAAGAAGAGGATGGCCGACAGGAAGTTGGCCCCGGCCCCGGCGGCCAGCACGAACAGGCGCACCCGCTTGGGGGCCGAGCTCAGGCCGCCCGGCACGTCGGGGTCGTCCTCACCCGCCGGGCGCACGAAGCCGCCCACGGGAATCCAGTTGATGGAGTAGATCGTGCCGTTGCGCTCGGCTACCTTGATGGCCCGCGGCGGCAGGCCAAAGCCAAACTCTTCGACGCGGACGCCGGTCAGCTTGGCCGCCCAGAAATGGCCCAACTCGTGGATGATGACGATGGGCGTCAGGACGAGCAGAAAGCCGCCGATGTACCACAGAATGTCGGAACTCATAATAACCCTATCCCCGCGCAGAGATCTATCCACAGATTACACAGATTTCACAGATTCAAAGATGAATCTGTGAAATCTGTGTAATCTGTGGATCTCTTCTCGACGCTATATGCACACCATGATTATATGTCTACGTGACGCGCGCTCCAAGGGGCGGGTTCCCCAACTTACGCCACTCTCAGCGAGGAGAAGACCTCACGCAAAGATCGCAAAGGGCGCAAAGGACGCTAAGAGGACTTCCTTTTGCGTCCTTTGCGCCCTTTGCGCCCTTTGCGTGAGGTCTTCTTGCCCAGGCAATGACCATCAGATTTCACGCCCTACGTCTTGACAGGCGACCGGCGGGCGGCTATCCTGTGCCCGGACAACCGAATAGCGGACGGCGGCCCTGCTCCGGCCCGCTCGTCCGAGGGGCGAGATAGCGCATGAGACGGAGTCAATTACGAATTAGGAATGACGAATTCCTAATTGACTCCGCCTGACGAGGTGGAGGTTCCCCACGGTGACGTGGGGTTAAGCCGGCTTGGCCCGGCGAAAATCGAGAGATCAGCGGATGCCTCCCAGGGACGACCACACCCTGAACTTCGGCCCCTTCGAGTGAGCTTGGCGGAACACGGCGCGGGCAACCGCGCCGACAAAGCGCCCGGCGCATGGTCAGTTGACGCAGAAGGGGCGTCCCCCGGACGATTCGTCCACTTTCCAAGGGAACGCCGACAATTGAATCTACCTGGCCGCCGGCGGGGTCTGGCGTGCACTCGTGCGCGTTCGCCCCGGCCGGAGCAGCCGCGGCCCCGGCCGCCGGCGCGTTGTCGCCGCGGCGTTCCTGGAGGTTGAACCATGTGCGGAATCGTCGGTTACATCGGCCCGCGACAGGCTCCGGCCGTCGTCATGCAGGGTCTGAAGCGGTTGGAGTATCGCGGCTACGACTCGGCCGGCATCGCCGTCCTCGACGGTGAGGCCATCGACATCCGGCGCGACGTAGGCAAGCTGGGCAATCTGGAGGCGCTGCTGGCCCGCGAACCGCTGGCCGGGCAGGTCGGCATCGGCCACACGCGCTGGGCCACCCACGGCGCGCCCAGCCGGCGCAATGCCCACCCCCACCTGGGCATGGACGGCCGCGTCGTCGTCGTCCACAACGGCATCGTCGAGAACTACCAGAGCCTGCGCGAGGAGCTGGCCGCCGAGGGCGTAGCCTTTCGCTCGGAGACCGACACCGAGGTCATCGTCCAGCTCGTTGAGCGCTACATGGCCGGCGGCCTGGCGTTGGAAGAGGCGGCCCGCCGCACGCTGGGCCAACTGGAAGGGGCCAACGCCATCGTCGTCATGAGCAGCGACCAGCCCGACCGGCTCGTCTGCGCCCGCGTCGGCAACGCCGGGGGCATCGCCCTGGGGCTGGGCGAGGGGGAGATGTTCATCGCCTCCGACATCCCGGCTATCCTGGAGTATACGCGGCGGATCATCTTCCTCGAGAGCCGCCAGATGGCCGTGGTGACGGCCGACGGCTACCACGTGACCGACCTCGACGGCCGCCCGGTGCAAGTTGAAGTCCACGCTATTGCCTGGGACCCGGTCAGCGCCGTCAAGGGCGAGTATAAGCACTTCATGCAGAAGGAGATCTTTGAGCAGCCGCGGGCGCTCATCGACACCCTCGGCGGGCGGGTCAACTTCGAGACGGGCTGTGTCGAGTTGCCGGAGATGAACCTGACGCCCGACCTTGTGGCCCGGATCGACAAGCTGTTCATCGTCGCCTGTGGCACGAGCTACTACGCCGGGCTGGTGGGCAAGTACCTGATCGAAACGTTGGCCCGGCTGCCGGTGGAGGTCGAGTACGCCTCGGAGTTTCGCTATTACAACCCCATTGTCGATGAGCGTACGGCGGTGCTGACAATCACCCAAAGCGGCGAGACGGCCGACACGCTGGCCGCGGCCGAACAGGCCCGCAGCCAGGGGGCGACGCTATGGTCGATCGTCAACGCCATCGGCAGCCAGTCGATGCGCCTGTCCGACGGCCACATCGCCATGCACGCCGGGCCGGAGATCGGCGTGGCCAGCACCAAGGCCTTCACCGCCTCGCTGGCCGACCTCTACCTGCTGGCCTGCGTCCTGGGGACGATGCGCGGGACGATTGACCCGCAGCAGATGCGCCAGTTGGCCGATGACGTGGCCCATCTGCCGGCGCTGGTCGGCCGGGCGCTGGAACGCGACGCCGAGTACCAGGCGCTGGCCGAACGCCTCCACCGCGCGCACAACTTTCTCTTCCTGGGGCGGGGCATCAACTACCCCATTGCCATGGAGGGCGCGCTGAAGCTGAAGGAGATCAGCTACATCCACGCCGAGGGCTACCCGGCGGGCGAGATGAAGCACGGCCCCATCGCTCTCATCGACGAGTCGATGCCCGTGCTGGCCATCGTTACCAAAGATGGGCTGTACGACAAGATGCTCAGCCAGGTGCAGCAGGCCAAAGCGCGCGGCGGCGTGGTCATCGCTCTGGCCACGGAGGGGGACGAGGCCATCCGCGCCGAGGCCGATATGGTCATCTACGTCCCCGAAGCGCCGCCTTTGCTGGCCCCCATCGTCAACGTCGTGCCGTTGCAGCTATTGAGTTACCACATCGCCGTGCGACGCGGGGCGGACGTAGACCAGCCGCGCAACCTGGCCAAAAGTGTGACTGTAGAATAAGCAAAGAGCCTCACGCAAAGGACGCAAAGAACGCCAAGCTTTAGAAGCTTGGCGTTCTTTGCGCTCTTTGCGTGAGGTTTCTTTTCTTCTTTGCGCTCTTTGCGCTCTTTGCGCTCTTTGCGTTCTTTGCGTGAGGTCTTCTTCTCAGAAAGCGAGAGCCGTCGCCGGTTGGAGGGTCGTGGCGGTCAGGCCGGCGTCGCTGAGGACGGCCGCGGCCAGCTCGAGGTTGCCCCCCATCTGCCCCACGCGGTGGGCGTCGGAGTTGACCACGACGCGCCGCCCGCCCTCTGCGCGATACCAGCGCAGCATTGACGTCAGCGCCGGCCGCCAGGTGGGCACGTTGTTGAGTAGCTTTGTGTTCAGTTCCAGCGCCAGCCCGCGCCAGGCGATGGTCGCCAGGGCGTCGCGCACGACCCCTTCGATGGCCCGCGGCGCGAAGGTCGCGCCCAGCAGCGCGCCGCGCCACAGGATGCGGTCGAAGTGGGCCACCACGTCGATGGCCGAGAAGTCGGCCGCCATGTGGCCCAGGGCGGCAAAGTAGTCGGCGTAGACATCCAGCGGTTCGCGCCCGGCGAAGCAGGCCGCGTCGTGGATGTTGTGGTCATAGAGCCAATGGAGGGAGGCTATGCGCACGTCGAACGGGTAGGCGGCCAGCAGGGCCGAGGCCTCGCGGGCGTGCTCGTGCGGGTTGCCCAGCTCGACGCCGCTGTGGATCGTCAGCCCTTGCGGGGCGAACAGTGCCCGGCAGCGGGCGATCTCGTCGAAGTAGGCGTCCACGTCGAACAGGCCCCCGCCGCGCGGGTGCCATTCGGCGTGTTCGGTGATGGCGATCTCGCTGAGGCCCAGGGCCAAGGCCCGCCAGCCGAGCGCCTCGATGGTGTCCTGACCATCCACGCTGAAGGTGGAGTGCATGTGATAGTCGGACGTAATGTCATAGCTATTCATTTTCATGGGCCCGATCTTACCCGCATCGGGGGTCGCGGGTCAATTGGACAGAGTTAACAGTCGGTAAAGGGTTGGGTAAGCGGATGTTAACAGTTGCCAATTCCCGGTGCGCTGCCCTTTCCGTAGTGCGTCGCACCTTCTTTTCGGGCCGGCAAGTCAGGAAGAACGTGCAACGCACTTCAGAAAGTGCGATGCACGGAGAGAGGGTATAATGGTGTCAACTCACCGGCACGAGGCAAGGGACAAATGACATCGTTCGCAGGCAAAAACGTTCTCATTACCGGCAGCGCCAGCGGCATCGGCCGCCTGATGGCCCAGAAGATCGCCGCCCGCGGCGGCAAGGTCATCCTGTGGGACATCGACCGGCCGGGGCTGGAGTCGCTGTGCGACCAACTGGAGCGCTGGGGCTATCGCGCCGCGGCCTACCACCAGTGCGACCTGAGCGACCGGGAGGAGATCGAGGACACCGCCCGCCAGGTGCTGGCCGAACAGGGGGACGTGGACATCCTCATCAACAACGCCGGCATCGTTGCCGGCAAGCCGCTGCTGGAGTTGACCGACGAGGCCATCCGCCGCACCTTCGACATCAACACCCTGGCCCTCTTTCGCACCACGCGCTGCTTCCTGCCGGGCATGATCCGTAAGGGCAGCGGCCACATCGTCACCGTCGCCTCGGCCGCGGGGTTGATCGGCGTGCCGCGGATGACCGACTACAGCGCCAGCAAGTTCGCCGCCGTGGGCTTCGATGAGTCGCTGCGCGTGGAACTGAAGCGTATGGGCCACCGCCACATCCGCACCACGGTCGTTTGCCCCTACTACATCAACACCGGCATGTTTCGCGGGGTAAAGACGCGCTTCCCGTTCCTGCTGCCCATCATGGAGCCGGACGACGCGGTCAAGCAGATCGTCAGCGCCATCGAGAAGAACAAGGGGCGGGTCATCATGCCGCCGTTTGTGCTGGCTCTGTTCCCGACGCGGCTGCTGCCGCCGGCGCTGTTCGACCAAGTGGTGACCTTCTTCGGCATCAACCACACCATGGACGACTTCAAAGGGCGCGGCTAGATGGAGCCGCGGCCGAACAGTCTCGTCCTCTACAAGGGCCAGCCGGCGGTCGTGCGCGCCGCGGCCGACAAGAAGCTGACCATCGAACTACCCGACGGCGAGCGGGTCAGCGTGCGGCCCAAGGACGTGGCTGTGCTGCACCCCGGCCCGCTGGCCGACGCCCGCCGCCTGACCACGCCCACCGGTGACCCCGTCACTGCCTGGGAACTGCTCGACAGCGGCCACACGACGCTGTCCGAACTGGCCGAGCTGGCCTTCGGCGAATTCACCCCGGCCACGGCCTGGGCGGCGTGGCAACTGGTGGCCGACGGGCTGTACTTCGGCGGCGCGCCGGACGACATCACCGTCTATCCGGCGACGAAGGTGGCCGAGACGCTGGCGGCGCGCGAGAGCAAGGCGGCCGAGGAGCGCGCCTGGGCGGCCTTCGTGGCCCGCGTCAACGCCGGGCAGACCGCCCCCGCGGACGCGCCCTATCTGGCCGACGTCGTGGCCCTGGCGCTAGAGAAGAGCGAGACCAGCCGCACGCTGCGACGGCTGGACAAGCCGCAGACGCGCGAGGCGGCCCACGCCTTCCTGCTGGCCGCCGGCCACTGGACGCCGGCCGATAACCCCTACCCGGCGCGACTGGGCGTGCCCACCACGCAGCCCAGCTTCCCCGTTGGCCCGCTGCCCGACGAGCCGCGGCGCGACCTGACCCACCTGGCGGCCCTGGCCATCGACGACGCCGGCAGTAGCGACCCCGACGACGCCCTCAGCCTGGCCGATGGCGTGTTGTGGGTCCACGTGGCCGACGTAGCCGCGCTGGTGCCGCCCGATTCGCCGGCCGACGTGGAGGCCCGCGGCCGCGCGGCCAACCTCTACCTGCCCGAAGGGACGGTGCGGATGCTGCCCGACGCCTTGACCGACCGGCTGGCGCTGGGGTTGCAGGAGGTTTCGCCGGCGCTGTCGCTGGCGCTGGCGGTGGGCGACGACGGCGCGGCGCTGCTGGAGATCGTGCCCAGTTGGGTGCGCGTGACGCGGACAACCTATGAGGCGGCCGAGGCGTGTCTCGACGAGGAGCCGTACCGCGAACTGCTGGCCGTGGCCGAGCGCGCCCGCGCCCGGCGGGTGGCCAACGGCGCAGTGGAGATCGATCTGCCGGAGGTCAAGGTGCGTGTTGGCGCGGACGGTGCGGTGACCATCAAGCCGTTGCCGCCACTGCGCAGCCGGGGGCTGGTGCGCGAGGCGATGCTGCTGGCGGGGGAGGCCATTGCCCAACTGGCCCAGGCCCACGCCATCCCCTTGGCTTACAGCCAGCAGGACGAGCCGCTGGAGCGCATCGCGCCGCTCGACGGGCCGGCGGCGATGTTCGCCCAGCGCCGGGCGATGCAGCGCGGCCAGCAGCGGACGGGGCCGGGCCGCCACGCCGGGCTGGGCCTCGATGCCTACGTGCAGGCCACCAGCCCGCTACGGCGCTATGGCGACTTGCTGGCCCACCAGCAGGTGCGCGCCCATCTGCGCGGGGAGCCGGTGCTCGACACGAGCGAACTGACGCTGCGGCTGGGCACGGCCGACGCGGTCAGCGGCGCGGTACGGACGGCCGAGCGGCTGTCCAACGCCCACTGGACGATGGTCTACCTGCTGCAAAACCCGGATTGGACGGGCGAGGGCGTAGTTGTGGAACAGAAGCCGGGGCGGGACGTGGTGCTCATCCCCGAACTGGCCTACGAGACGGAGTTATACGGCCGGCGGCCAAGGGCGCTCAACAGCGTGGTGCGGCTGGCGGTCGAGTCGGTGGATTTGCCGGGGCGGGTGGCGCGGTTTCGGGTGGGGGAGTGAGCTTCGTGCATCGCCCCCTCTTCGTGCATTGCACCTTCTGAGGTGCGTTGCACGTTCTTCCTGGCGGTGCAGAAGGTGCGTCGCACTCAAGAAAGTGCGACGCACCGCCACCGATTAGCGCCGCCGCGTTCGGGCGCGCAGGGCGAAGACGGCCAGCCCATACATCGCCACGGCCAGGATGAGGCAGGCGGCCACGCCCTGCCAGAGCAGCGTTGCATCCCAACCCGTGTTCAGCACCGAGCGCATCGCTTCCAGCACGTAGGTGATGGGGTTGAGCCGGGCGGCCACCTTCAGCCAACCACTGAGCAGTTCCAGGGGCACGAAGCTGGCCGTCAGGAAAGTCAGCGGGAAAAAGAGGAAACTGGCCGCCTGCGTTACAGCAGCGCTGCCGCTGCCCAACGCGGCCGATACGGTGAACCCGGCAAAGCCGCTGCCCAGCAGAATGGCCAGCCCGATGACCACCAGCAGCCCGGCCACGCCCGTGGCCGACTCCAGCCCCATGAGCAGGGCCACGCCGATGACGAACAGTGCTTGCAGGCCGAGAATGAAGCCGCCGGCCAGGATGGGGCCGAGCAGCAGCGCCGTGCGGCTGACCGGCGTCAACAGCAGCTTGTCGAAGTAGCCGCTCTCGATGTCACGCACCAGGTTCTGCGCCGCCAGGCTGCTGCCGGACAGGGCGGAACTGACCAGCGACAGGGGCAGGATGAAGCCCAGATAGCTGTTGCCGCTCAGGCCGGGCAGGAAGCCGGCCGCTTCGCCCAGGGTAGACTCATAGATGACCAGGAAAAAGACACTGATGACCAGCGGCGGCAACAGGGCCTGCGGCGTGCGGAAGATGACCGTCAGGTTGCGACGGGTGATGAGGGCGATCTGGGCCAGCAGCCCGGCGCGCCCTTCGAACATTCCGGTGGTGGCCGGGCGAGAAATGGTTAGTTGCGCCATGATGGGTTCTCCTTGAGGCTTAACGGCGGCTGTTCTTGGTGGCCGGGGCAGGGGCGGCGCTATCGTCGCGCAGCCGTTGGCCGGTGACTTGCAGGAAGACGTCGTCGAGCGTCGGCTGGGTCAACGTCAGCGAGATGGGGTTGATGCTAGCCTGGCGGAGGCGGGTGACAACGGCGGGGATGGCCTCGGCGGCATTCTCCATGTAGAGACGCAACACGTCGCGGTCGACCTGGGCCCGCGTGCCGACGCCATTTAGCTCGGTCAGGGCGAATTCGGCCATGGCGCGGTCGTCGAAGGCCAGGTTGATCGACTCGTTGCCCACGGCGCTCTTCAGCCGGGCGGGCGAGCCCTGGGCCACGATGTGGCCGCGGTCGATGATGGCGATCTCGTCGGCCAACTCGTCGGCCTCTTCTAAGTATTGCGTCGTCAGGAAGATGGTCATGCCCAATTCGCGGTTGAGGCGGCGCACCTCTTCCCAAACGTCGCGGCGGCTGGCCGGGTCGAGGCCAGTCGTCGGTTCATCAAGGAAGAGGACACGTGGCTCGTGGGCCAGCGCCAGAGCCAGGTCGAGGCGGCGACGCATGCCGCCGCTGTAGGTCCCGACGCGGCGGTCGACGGCCTCGGTCAGGCGCACCAGGTCCAGCAACTCCTGGCCGCGGACAAGGGCCTGATCGCGCGTCGCGCCGAACAAGCGCGTTTGCAGGGCCAGTAGTTCGAGCGGCTTCATCAGCGGGTCAAGGCCGATGTCTTGTAGAGCCACGCCGGCAATGCGGCGGACGGCTTCGGCCTCGGTTACGACGTCGTAGCCGCCGACGGTAGCCCGGCCGCCGCTGGGCAGGGCCAGGGTGGTCAGGATTTTGATGGTCGTGCTCTTGCCCGCGCCGTTGGGGCCGAGGAAGCCGAAGATGCGCCCGGCTTCGACGCGCAGCGACACGTCCTCTACGGCCACCACGTCACCGGGATAGAGTTTGCTCAAGTTTTCGACGACGATTTCGCCGTTGATCATAATGAATTCTCCTTGACTCGGAGCCTCTTGTCGGCAGCGGGTCGATTCCTTCTAACGATAACATATCATCCATGTATTGTCAATATTTTGTCTAGGTGAATATTGGGCAATTTCAGCGGCAGGAGCCAATGAAAAAGGCCTGGAATCACTCCCAGGCCTTTAGGCTACCGTGGTTGACAGACGGTTTACTGAGTTGACGGAGCCGCAGCCGTGGCGGGGGGCAACCCATGGTGCCGGGTGGTGCCCAGTTCGGGCAGGCCCCAGCCGAACAGCACCAGCCCTCGCGGCCGGAGCTGGTTTTCATCGGCCAGTAGGTGCGCGGGTGATGTGAGGGGTCGCCGGTCTAACTGCTGAGCAGCTCGTCGGGCAGGTGGTCGACCCGGTTGAGGTAACGGATGGCTGCCCATTTGGTGTCCATCTCGATGTAGGTGATGGCTGTGTTGCTCAGGCCAAACCAGATGGAGCGTTCGTTGTCGGCCGGCAGGGCGTAGCGGTGGTGTTCCAGCAGGGCTTCCATGAACGAGTGGAAGAAGCCGCCGTGGGTGACGAGGGCCACGCGGTCGTCGCTGTCGCCGTGGCGGGCCAACAGCCCCTCCAGAACGGCGCGAGCGCGCGGCCGGTACTCCGCCGGGGTTTCCTTGGCGCGGCCCCACCAGCCCGTTTCGCCCAGCGTGTCGGGCAAGACGAGGCTGGGGTATTGGGCGACGAAAAAGGCGCGGCCGGGGCCGGGGACGCCGATCTCCTGGCCCTCGGCGTCCACGTCGTGCAGGCCGCCGCGCTCGTGAATCTCCGGCCAGGCACAGAGAGGTAGACCGGTGGCTTCGGCGATGGCTGAGGCTGTGGCCACGGCGCGGACCATCAGGCTACAGTAGAGGTGGGTCAGGTCGAAGCCACCGCGGTTGTGCCGTTGGGCGCTGCGGTTGAGCGGGGCGGCGGTAGGCCGGGCCGCCAGGTAGCGGGCCACGGCTTGCGCCTGCTGGTGGCCGCGCTCGGTCAGGGGCGGGTCGGGGTGGCGGCCGATGGCGGCCCCGGTGGTGGCGTAGAGGTGGTTGTTGGCCGATTCGGCGTGGCGGACGAGGTAGAGGTGCATAATGAGAGGCTATTATCCGCAGATTGGGCAGATTGGGCAGATTTCAGAAGACCTCACGCAAAGGGCGCAAAGGACGCCAAGAACGCAAAGATGAGTTCTCTCTTTTTGCGTCCTTGGCGTCCTTGGCGTTCTTTGCGTGAGGCTCTTCAAATCTGCCCAATCTGCCGAATCTGCGGATCATTTCATCTTATAGCGGCGGCAAGAGCAGGCCTTGGGAGGCGATGAGGACCAGGAGGGCGACGGCGCAGAGGGCGACGATGGTGTGGTAGACCTTGCCGGGCACGCTGCCGCTGCCGGGGCGACGCCACATGAGCACCAACGCGACGACGGCGCCGGCGACCAGCAGCAGCAGCACCACCGGCAGCCACAGCAGCGGCGCGGCCGAGGCGGGCAGGGCCAGGGCGGTGGCGTAGGTCAGGTTGGTAATGGTGGCGATGACGAACACCAGCAGGCCAACGCCGAAGACGAAGGCCAGCACGCCAAAGCCCAGCAGCAGCCCGCGGCCGAGCCAGCGCGCCCGCCGGTCTTCGGCCGAGCGCTCGACGCGCTCGTCGCCAAAGGCCCGCACCAGCCAGACGATGGGCCACATCATGAACGGCGACAGCACGGCCAGCAGCAGCACGGCGGCCACGCCGAACAGCCACAGTACACGCGGCCGGAGCTGGTTGACGTCGGCCAGCAGGGGCAGGGTGATGGCGTCGGGCGGGACGAACTCCAGCGCCGCACCCTCGGCCAGGCAACTGCTGTTGGGCGTGGCGTTGGGGTCGGCCAGGAAGTCGAGGATGATGCCGTTGACGCACTCGCTCCGGAAGGCGACACCGTGGGCGGCCGTCGGGTCGACCAGGACAGTGGCGTTGCTCAGCCCGGCGGCGGCGGCCTGGGCGAAGACGGGCGGCGTCACCGGGTCGAAGCGGCCGGAGAGCAGCAGCGTCGGGATGTCGCTGACGACGGGGGCATCGACCGAGG
>CXWK01015622.1_pt1 | contig 12469 bp, 13 predicted proteins | sample 590851 | NCBI WGS metagenome assembly CXWK01 (sample SAMEA3498364, study PRJEB10139) | wastewater metagenome | biome: wastewater treatment plant; material: activated sludge | place: Denmark | collected 2014-08-01
CGGCATCACGGGGATGTGGCAGGTCAACGGTCGCAGCAACACGTCCTTTGCCGACTACCAGCGTCTCGACCTGTATTACGTCGATAACTGGTCGATCCTGGTCGACGTTGGCATCCTGGCCAAGACCCTGCCAGTGGTGTTGTCGTCGCGAGGAGCGATGTAGCGACCCGTGTGGCTGGGCGATGTAGCGACCCGTGTGGCTGGGCGATGTAGCGACCCGTGTGGTCGGGTTTCGCTGCGACGTCAGATGTACTCGTGGCGCTGGAGCCAGCGAAACCCGATCCAGCCGGGAAGGTTGGGCAGCCAAAAGGTGATTAGGCGAAACAGGATGACCGCTGGCACCGCTGCGGCGTTGGTCAGGCCGGCAGCGACCAGCCCGCTGACCAATGCGGCCTCGATGGCGCCCATGCCCCCCGGGGTCGGCGCCACCGATGCCACGCTGGCACCGATCAGGTAGACCGCTCCGATCGAGGCCAGCGGCAGGCCGCCGCCGAGGGCCACGACGGCGAAGTACAGGGCGAACATGTTGCCGAACGTCACCAGCGCGGATCCGCCGAACAGCTCCAGCATCTTGGCCGGACGGCGCACGACGTCGGAGACGCCATCGGCGGATCGCTTGATGGTCGGCCAGACGCGCTCGCGCAAGAGCCGACGTGTGGCCGGCACCAGCAGTGCGAGGCCGGCCAACACGGCGACGACAGCAAGCCCGATGAGCAGCGATTCCGGCTTGGGGAGCGAGACGCCGCGGAATGCGCGACGGCCTGCCCAGATAACGAAGATGGCGAGCATCGACATGTGGACGAGGAAGCCGGCCACGGTGGTGAGGCCCACCGCCGACACAGCCACAGCCTTGTCGACGCCCTGCTTTTGGAGGAAGCGGGCGCTGAGCGCCATACCGCCCACCCCTGCCGGCGCCAGGGTGCCCGTAAAGGACGCAGCCAGCTGTGAAACGGTGAGCGGCCCGGGTCGCAGACGTATGGGCACGGCGCCCGCCAGTCCGGCGGCCCCGCCGACGTAGGTGACGGCGGTGAAGGTGGCGATCACGGGCATCCACCACCAGTTGGCCTCGCCGAGCCGTTGGACCATCTTGGGCACGTTGGCGATCTGCGGGAGCATGGCGTAGGTCGCGGCGGCGAGAACGACCAGCATCAGCACGGTCTTCTTGTCGACCCGTTCCAGCTGAGCGAGCTGTACGTCCTCGACGTCGGTCGCTTCCCGAATCTGGCGTTGCAGGTCGTCGAGCAGGCCCTTGTGCCGACGCAGTGCTTCCCGAGTGGGTTGGGCCAGCGCCTGGGGTTGTAGTCGGGGGAGAGCGGCGACGACTGCGTCGCTACCGAGCACGTCGATAGCGATGGGGGTCGTGCGTTTCGCCCCGGCGATCAGGGCGATGGCGACGAGTGCCTGCGCAACATCACCGGCGAGAAGCGAGTCGTCCGCCGCCAGCGTGCCGAAGGCGAAGTCGACCAGCGACACGCTGCCCTCCGCCCCGACGATGAGGGTGCTCTGCCCCACGCGCCGGTGCGCAACGCGGCGTCCTCTCATGGCGGCTAGCTGCGCGAACGCGTCGCGCACCCCGGCGTCGTCGAGGGCAGCGTCGCCGAGCGTCCCTGCGTCGAGTTCGTCGATCCGGCACCCTTCGACCCTGTCGTAGGCGATCAGCACCGAGTCCAGCCCTGTCGGGGCGACGGCGCGCACCCCGGGTGTTCGAACCCCGGCGTCCCTTGCGACGTAGGCCATCAGCGCTTCGTGTTCGATGCTCTGCTCCAGCGAGGCGAACGGGCGGTCGTCCCCGGCGTGCTTGTAGCGGATAAACCGGTACAGCCGATTGAGCAGGTCGGCGGCCCGGCGTTCCTCCCCGGACACTCGGACGTGCAGCTGCGAGCCATCCTCGAGCACCGCTTCGCACCGGGTCGATCCGGGGGTGTCGGTAGCGAGGATGCTGAGCTGCCGCACGGCCAAGCCGTCGTTGACCAGCGCCTTCGTGATCCTCGCTGCGCTCGGGCGGCGATCGGGCCGCCCGAAGGCGTACAGCACAGCAGCCCCGATCGTGGCTCCAATCGGGAGGGCCATGATCAGGGTGCCGGGCAGGTTGTAGGAGACGACCAGGCGGATGACGACCAGGACGGTGATCCCAATCTTGCCGGCCCGACGCCAACGCGACACGACAAAGGGGCCGAGCACGATGAACGATGCGGTCCAGACGGCGATGCCCAGCGCTCCCGAGGTCGTCGCCACCGTGATGCCGTCGCGTGCGGTCAGCTGGGCGACGATCGCCTTGGGGGTACTGCGGTCGACGAAGTGCAGGACGAGGGCCATCGCACCGATCGCGAAGACGTCGGCGACGAACACGTAGCCGAACAACCGGAAACGCTTCGTGACGAGGGGGACGAGCACGATGGCCCCGATGACGACGAAGCCCAGCCATTCGAGCGACCCGTGGATGATCCGCTCGATCGTGCCGGGCAGCCGGTCGAGAAACCGGACGGCATCGCCTTCGAGTCGCACGACCGAATCCTGGACGAGGAGCATCACCACGATCAGCGCTGCAGCGATGACGGCAAAGATGCACACCCGGAGCAGGTCGACGGGCGAGCGCTGGTACCCGAGCAGTTCCTCTTCGGCCGGGGTTCCGCCGCTCGAGTACACGGCGGCGGGGGCGGTCGGCTTCGGTCTCGACATTGACCCCAACGCGGGGGACGGTGGTGGCTGCGTCATCGCCGTGACCCGACGGCCAGGGAGACGCGTCCGATCAACCGAGGACCCATTGTGCTGCTGCCCATCACCGGATCTTGGTCGTCTGGCGGCCTTGGGTCCAGACCGCGCCGCAAACGGTGGGTGGTGGGCGGTGTGTTCGGTTCGGCACGGGCAGCGCTACACCCGTTCGGGGATGACCCGTGCGATCGTGGCAGCCGACTTGTAGGCCAGCTCGGCCGCACCCAGCTCGTCGGGGCGCAGCAGGTTGGCCATGATCGCCAGGACCCACTCCATCAACGTGCGGCTGCGCATGCCCACCCGGGTGAGCTGATGCATGAGTGCCGGTCGACCGATGATCTGGGCGAACAGACGGCCGACCTTGAAATACAACCCGTACTCGTCATCGAGCAGCTGCGGGTAGCGCTGAAGGGGGATGGCTGAGCCGCCCTCGATGCTCTCGCGTAGCAGCCGGGCGCCGATGCGGCCGGTCTCGTAGGCGTAATCGATACCCTCGCCGTTGAACGGGTTGATCGAGCCGCCGGCGTCGCCGGCCACCAGCCAGTTGGGGCCGACCTTGGGGTTGACCGAGCCGCCCATCGGCAGGCGCCCGCCGGTGGGCGCCTCGATCGGGGCGGTGGGGTCGATGCCCCAGTAGTCGGGCAGGGTGTGGGCCCACTCGGTCATCAGGTGGCTGGTGTTGACCGATTTAAAACCCGAGAAGGTGGACAACAGTCCGATGCCGACGTTGATCGTGCCGTCGCCCAGCGGGAAGACCCAGCCGTAGCCGGGCACCGCGTTGCCCTGACGGTCGCGAACGTCGAGGGCGGATTCGATCCACGGGTCGGCGTGCAGCGGGCTCTCGTAATAGCCACGGATCGCCATGCCCTGGGGCATCGCGCGGTTTCTGGCGGTGCCGAGCGCCCGGCCGAAGCGGCCTTTGGCCCCGTCGGCGACGACGACGAAGTCGCTGCGCAACTCATAGGTCTCGCCGGACGCCTTGTGCTTGACGGTGGCGCCCATCAACTGGCCGCCCTCGAAGACCGGGCCGACCGCCTCGGTGCCCTGGTGCATAACCGCTCCGGCGGCGACGGCGTTGTCGGCGACGAAGGTGTCCAGGTCGCAGCGCTTCACGACGTAGCCGTAGTTGGGGTGGATCGGGTGGTCGGGCCACGCCAGCTCCATCGTGCGGCCGTGGGCGATGGTGCGAAGGCCCGAGTACTTGTGGAACCGCTCCAGCTCATCGCTCAGGCCCATGTCCTGAAGCTGGGTGACAGCGCGGGGGGTCAGCCCATCACCACATGTCTTGTCGCGAGGGAAAACACCCTTTTCGACGATGGCGACGTCGATGCCGGCCTTGGCCAGCCAGTAGCCGGTCGCGGCGCCGGCTGGTCCGCCCCCAATGACGAGCACCTGGTGTCGACGTCCACCTTCGGGTGGGACGCCATTGGGTTGAGCGGTCGCACCGGCGATCGGGGACACCGGAACGGGCGCGTTGGGGGCGACGTCGGCTGGGGTGAGCGTGGCGGTCATCGGAGTTCTCCAGGCATGGGGGACCCCTCAGCCTGCCTCGCGGTCGAAGCCGGGCGTGGTCATAGCGGCCGGAGCCCGCTGCTTAAAGCCGTGCGGTAATGCGCACGACCGCCCTCGACGAGCGTGGCCGTCGTGAGGAGGGAACGATTACTCGACCGGTGGCTCGGCTTCCCACTTGTCGAGCGTCTCCTGGAGCTCAGCCTGCTTGTCGGCCAAGATCGGGTCATCGAGCACGGCCTGCCAGTCCTCGAGGTTGAACTCTTCGCCCGACAGGGTGGTCCGCTCGTGCAGGGTGACGTCGAGCAGTTCCTCGCCGGACAGGCTGGCCCAGGCGGGCATGCCGCCGCCCACCGCCTTGTTGACCCCGCCATAGGTGGGACCGACCTCGGTCTTCCAGCCGTCCGAGCCCAGGTAGAGCCAACGCACCTGTTCGGCCGGATCGGGGAAGGTGACCAGCAGGGCACCCTCGGCCAGTGCGGGACCGCTGCCGCCACCGCCGCCGGCGCCGTGACATGCCGCGCAGTTGGTGCCGTACACCTCTGCGCCCGAGGCCAAGGGCGTGAGCTCGTCGGAGGTAGGTACATCGTTGGTGAAGGCGAAAATCAGCGCCCAGAGGGGCAGACCGACCAGCATCGCCTGGGCGAAGGCGGGGACTTTGCGACGCCGCTTGGCGGCCGCCACCCAGGGAAGGTCGGGCTTGGGTGGCTTCGGCGGAGCCGGGGGAGCGGCGGCGGGCGCCCGGGCCGGGGTGGCCGCCGCGCTCGTCGCGGGAGCGGCCGAAGTGGCCGGCGCCGGTGCGGCGGCGCTGCCGCCGGCATCGTCGCCGCCAAGGCCCAGCGCAGCGCGGCGTTCACGGCTGCGGGCCAGCAGGTGTTCGGGGATCTCGGTCACGCTCGCTATGTTAGGACCGACCCTGAAGCCCCAACAACACAGCTCGGCGAATCGGTCGCCATCTGGTGCCTCGCGGCGCCGCAGTGGTAAACCGTCACGGACTCCAACCCGCCGTCGACGCACTTGTGAGCCGATTCACGAACTGCGGACCCGATGGGTAGAGTTCAGTCCGATCCCACCCGGTCCGTTTGGGACCGACTTCGTCCAATCCCAGCTAGCGAGGAGAATCAGTGGTTGCCTTCATCACCACAATCGTGATCCTGGTTCTGATGATCCTCCCGGTGTTCCCCTACGCCAAGCGTCGACCCGAGGGCACGCCCCTCACCTGGGGTGAGGCGATGGTGGGTGCCACCTACGTCTTTGGCGTGTTTTTCTGGGCCTATGCGGTGGTGCCCCACCAGTGGCTCACCTTTGCCGACGCCGAACTCGGCTGGCGGAGCGACCTGGTGTGGCTCGGTCCAGACGGCACCTGGCTCAACTGGTTCCCGATCAACATCCCGGCCGTCGTCGCCCGTGACGTCATCGCCACGATGATCTACATCGTCGGCCTGGGGTTCAACATCTGGATCTGGGCCTGGTGGCAAAACCGTTCGCAGCGCACGACGAAGCCGGTGCCGGTCTCCACCTATGGCCGCCCGCTCGTGAAAAAGGGGTGAGTCGATGGCTGTCACCGATGCCAACCCACCGCTTCCCGAGTTCGTCGACGACTACGTGCTCCAGGAGGTCGACGCCGACTACCTGGGCCGGGCGGTCAAGCCCAAGCAGTTCATCCACATTGACCAGTCCGAATGCATTATGTGCGAAGGCTGCGTGGACATCTGCCCGTGGAAGTGCATCCACATGGTCACCCCGGACGCGATCGAGGAGGCCATCGACACCGAGCAGCCCGGTCAGGATCCGTCCGACCAGGTGATGTTTCTCATCGATGACGACGTGTGCACCCGGTGCGCACTGTGCGTCGACCGATGCCCGACGGGCGTCATCATCCTCGGCAAGATCGGGGCTCCCGCCGCCGGCGGCGACCAACATCAGCGCACCCCAACCCATGGCTACGGCTATGGGATGCGGCTGGGCTGAGCAGTAACGACGACTGAGATCAGGGAGTAGTTCGTGGCCAAGACCATGTCCTCCGGCGGCACTCAAAAGCTCCAAGAGCGGATGACGAAGCTGTGGGCCGATACCCAGGGTTCCCAAGCGTGGAACTCCATCTTCCGTCCGGGATCCATTTTCCGGAAGGGATACTCGGACAGCCCGAGAAACCGCAGCTATGTGGTGATGAACTCGGTGCTGTACCACCTACACCCGGTCAAGGTGAAGCGCCACGCGGTCAAGGTCAGCTACACGCTGTGCCTGGGTGGCCTGAGCTTCTTCCTGTTCATCCTGTTGACGGTGACCGGCATCTTCTTGATGTTCTTCTACCGGCCGACCGCCGCCCAGGCCTGGGGTGACATCTACCAGCTGCAGACCTCGGTCACGTTCGGGTTGTTGGTCAGAAACATGCATAGGTGGGGTGCCCACCTCATGGTGCTCTCGGTGTTCCTCCACATGGCCCGGGTCTTCTACCACGGCGCCTACAAGGCGCCTCGCGAGTTCAACTGGGTGATCGGCGTCATCTTGCTGACCCTCACCCTGCTGCTCAGCTTCACCGGCTACCTCCTGCCGTGGGACCAGCTGGCCCTGTGGGCGGTGACGGTGGGTACCAACATGATGGGCTACACGCCGGTGTTCGGTCAGCAGGTGCGTTTCGTGCTGCTGGGCGGAGGCGAGATCGGCTCCAATACACTGCTTCGATGGTACGTACTCCACGTCCTATTCTTCCCGTTCGTGACCGTGATCTTTATGGCTATCCACTTCTGGAGAGTCCGTAAGGACGGCGGCATCTCCGGACCGCTCTAGGAGAGGAACACCCATGACCGAAGTTCCCGAACATCTCCTCAAGCGGGCTCAAGCCGCCCGCGACAAGGCCAAGACCGAGGCGCCCGCTGATGCGGGCGGCGGCGATGCTGCCCCGGCAGGTGACAGCCGTATCCCGGCGCACTTGTTGGAGCGCTCCAAGGCCGCCAAGGCCAAGCAGGCCGGCGGCGGCGACGCAGCCGGCGTGGCGCCCACCGGTGGTGGCACGGCGGTAGCGACCGCTCCGCCCCCAGGGCCTCCGACGGCCGCCGGCCCGGGTGGACACACCCAGCGCCTGCTCACCGTGGTGAAGTCCGGNNCTGCTCATCGAGTTCGTAGCAGCCCTCTTGGTGACGGCGTTCCTGTTGATCTTCTCCTGGGTGGTCAACGCTCCGCTGCAGGATCTGGCCAACTTCAACCAGACGCCCAACCCCTCGAAGGCTCCCTGGTACTTCTTGGGCCTTCAGGAACTGCTGACGATGTTCCACCCGATGGTCGCCGGCGTGACCATTCCCGGCATGGGCATCTTCCTGTTGATCCTGGCGCCGTACATCGACAAGAACCCTTCGAACAAGCCGGAGTTCCGGAAGTTCGCCATCGCGTTGATGACCGTGCACCTGATGTTCTGGGGCGTCCTGACCATCATCGGTTCGTTCTTCCGGGGACCCGGCTTCAACTTCACGCTGCCGTGGCGTGACGGCATCTTCTTCGAGTTCTGAGCCAGGCTGACATGGACCAACGCCACAACACTCACCGCCACGTCACACAACCCCGATTCATCCGTCCCGGGTGGACGGAGAGGAAGCGAGCGACGCCATGGGCGTGATCCTCATTGCAGTTATCGTTCTGGTCGTTCTGGCCGCCGTCATGGTCCTGGCCACCGCTTTGCGCCGCAACAGCGAGCGGGCCGTCGGCGACCTGAAGGGCGAGACGCTGCGCAACGACCGCCGTCAGCGCAAGGCCAAGCAGGGTCAGAGTGTGCCGGCCGGCCGCATGGTCGAGCAGAGCGCCGAGATCGAGCGTGTGTCCAAGGAGGTCGTTCCCGCCTCCAAGGCGGAGGTGGCCACCTTCACCCCGCCCGACCCCGAGACGATTGGCGTCACCCGTCGGCAGTTCCTCAACCGGTCGGCGGTCACGCTGACAGCGTTTAGCGCCGCCACGTTCGGAGCGGCCTCGATGGTGGCCTTCCTGTGGCCGACCGGCTCCAGCGGGTTCGGCTCCAAGATCAACATGGGCAAGGTTGCCGACCTCGAGTCGGCGATCGATGGGGGTGGCGGCTTTCTCTACAAGCCGGAAGCCCGTGCCTGGTTGGTCCGCTTTCCCAGCGCCGCCCTGCAGAAGGCCCGCAGCGTGTACAGCCCACCCGAGTTGGTCGGCATGGAAGCGGGCCTGCTCGCCCTCTACCAGAAGTGTCCCCACCTCGGTTGCCGCGTTCCCGACTGCGGCACCTCACAGTGGTTCGAGTGCCCCTGTCACGGCAGTCAGTACAACCAGGTCGGTGAAAAAAAGGCCGGCCCTGCCCCTCGTGGCATGGACCGCTTCGCCATGGAGATCTCCGGCGGCAACTTCGTTGTCAACACCGGAGCCATCGTCGAAGGCCCCCCGATCGGTACCAACACCACCGGCCAAGAGGCCGAGGGCCCGCACTGCATCGGCTCCGCCGAAGAGTGATTTTGCGCTGAGGGCCGCCCGGCTCCAGTCTGTATTCGCTGATCCCCGACCTCGAGCACGAAAGTCGCACACATGACGATGCTGCTAGCCCAGCAGACCACGCAACGATCGATCGGCCTTCTCGTGCTCGTCGTCGTCGCGCTCGGCGGCGTGGCCTACCTGGTGATCCAGGCCCGCAAGGGCCGCCAGGAGATCGGTTCGGAGCTTGAACTGGCCGCCAACCGCAAGCCGTACTTGGACGACGACGAGCTGGAGACCACCAAGCTCGACCGTTCGCTGATGGCAGCGGTGGGGTTGTTGCTGCTGATCGCCGTCGCCCTGCCGCTGTACTGGCTGGCCGAACCCGGCCGTCAGGCCGGTGCTGTGAAGTCCTTCGACGAGAAGTTCGTCGAGGCGGGCTTGGAGATTTACGAGCAGGGCGCCCAGTGCGTCAACTGCCACGCGGCCGAAGGCGTCGGCGGCGTGGCGACGTTCGTCATCACCGACGAACAGGGCGAGTTTGTCGACCAGGTGCAGTGGAACGCCCCGGCGCTCAACACCGTGCTGTGGCGCTTCTCGGTCGACGAGGTCCGCTACATCCTCAACTACGGCCGGCCCGGTACGCCAATGGCTGCCTGGGGATTGCCCGGCGGCGGCCCCCTCACCGAGCAGCAGATCGACCAGGTGATCGACTACCTGTGGTCGGTGCAGCTGAAGCCAGAGGAAATGACGAAGGAGATCGACGACGCTGTCTCCCAGATCGATAAGGGTCTGGCCCAGCGGATGATGGACGTCCGCCAGGTGAACGAGGACAAGGCTGCGGCCTTCAGCGAGTTCTCCGGAACTCAGAAGACCGTGGCCGACCTGCCGCTGCCCGTCGATCCCGTTCAGGCGAAGGAGGCGGGTGCCGAGGCGGAAGACCAAGGCCTCGCGCCGGACGAGAGGAAGTTTGCGATGTCGCGGCTCGATGAGGCGGACGAGCTGCAGCTCGGAGAGATCCTCTTCAACCTCGACGCTGCCTCCGGCGCCTACAACTGCGCACGGTGTCACGTACCCGGCGCTGCATACGGCCAGGGCGGCGAGACCTTCGACGACCTGCAGTACGGCGCCATGGGGCCTCGTCTGCAGGGCATCGAGACCCGGTCGACACCCAACGAGCACTTCGAGTTCATCATGTCCGGTTCCGAGGACGGCGTGAAGTACTTCAGCCGCTCGGTCGGCTCGGGCAAGATGCCCGGCTTTGGCCTCAACCCCAACGCCGATGCGGAGGGCGTGCCCCAGCTGGGAACGCTCGGCATGTACGACCCATCTCAGGTGTGGTCGGTCGTCACCTACGAACGCAACTTGGATCGCATTCCCAGCGCCAACCCTGACAACGCTCCCCAGGCATCGTCTGAGGCTGCCCCGGCTGACGCCGCTCCCGACCCCACCGTCAATCCGGCGGTGCCCGCTGGTGGAGATGCCCAAGGGCAGGCCGACGCCGCGCCAACCGCTGCCGCACCCGCCGGTTCGGTCCCGACCAATCCCACCGAAGAGGGCTGATCCATGTTCTCGTTGATCGCAGCGATCACGTTTGACCCGACGATCCGGGGCATTCTCGTGGTGGCCGTCGCCGTCGCCGTGCTACCCGGTTCGATTTTCATGATCATCTCGACCAACACCGGCGTGAAGCTGGGCATCCTGATCACCCTTGCTGGGTTGTTCGGATGGATTTTCCTGATGAGTTCCGTGTGGTGGATGTACGGCATCGGCCTCAAGGGCCGAGATCCGTCGTGGCAGGCCATCGAAGTCAACATGTCGCGGGATTCCGATACGGTCACCGAGCAGGTCAATTCGCTTCCCCGACCTGAGGATCTGCCCGACCCGGTGGAACTGTTGAACCGGTACCCGGACATCAAAGCCACCGCCATGGAAGACCCGGCATTCGCTTCGCTGGTAGAGACCGACCCTCAGGAACATCGCTTGACGCTGTCGAAGGTGGCGTCACTCGACTCCCAGATCCGTGAGGACCTCAACGAAGAACTGGGTGGTTGGCGCATCCTGTCCGAGCAGGACACCCGCCGGGGCGAAACCACGGCTGCTGCCGATGCTGTTCTGGCGTCGGATCGGTCGGTCAGCCTGACCGGATTTACCGGAACCGCGGACTACTTCGTCGAGGACGTCTTCTTCTACGGCGGCAAGACGGCCGACGAACCGCAGCTGCCCGACGATGACACTTCGGCGCTCAGCCGCGCTTGGACGCGCATCACCTCGATCTTCGAGCCGAAGAACCCCGACCTGCTCTCGGTGGTGACCGTGCGGCAGGCGAAGAACTTCGAGCCCGATCCTTCCAAGCCGCCGGCGACCACCCAACCCCGAACCGATGTGGATGCCCTGTCGGTGATCCAGCTGCGCAACCTGGGCAACAAACGGTTTGTACCTGCCTTGTTCACCCTCGTCAGCTTGGTGCTGTTCGTGTCCTTTGCCTATTTGCTGCACCATCGCGACAAGCTCGAGATGGCCATGGTCGAGGCTCACGAGCAGGAGAAGGACTGACGATGGGCCAGTTCCTGCCGGTGCTGGCCCTGGTGATCCTCGGCGCGCTGTTCGCCGGTATCTCCTCCTTGCTGGGCAGGCTGCTCAACCCGCCTCAGCCCAACCCCCGCAAGAACGCACCGTACGAGTGTGGGATCGTCGATCAGGTCGACGTTTCCTCGCGCTTCCCGGTGAAGTTCTACCTGGTGGCCATGATCTTCATCGTGTTCGACATCGAGATCATCTTTCTGTACCCGTTCACCCAGATCTTCCGGGAGTTGGGTGGCTTCGGGTTGGGTGACATCGTGCTGTTCTCGGCCACGCTGTTCATCCCCTTCCTGTTCCTCGTCTCCAACGGTGCGCTGGACTGGGGGCCGATCAAGCGGCTTCGCAAATCCGATATCCGCATCGGCGCCCACCGCACGACCACGACGACCGTGCGTCGGGTGGGCACCGAGGGTCGCGGCGCGGTCGTCGACATCCCCACCCCGCGCCCCGAGACCGAGGCGGCCTGATGAGCAACGACCTGACCTTCCGAAACGACGGCATCGCCGGCCTAGAGCACAACTTCCTCACCGGTAAGTTGGAGGATCTGGTGCAGTGGACCCGCACCCGGTCGTCATGGCCCGCCACGTTTGGTCTGGCCTGCTGTGCACTGGAGATGATGGCCACCGGCGGCAGCCACTACGACATGGCCAGGTACGGCATGGAGGTGTTTCGGGCCTCGCCCCGTCAGGCCGACATCATGATCGTCGCCGGTCGGGTCTCCCAGAAGATGGCGCCGGTGCTCCGCCAGATCTATGACCAGATGATGAACCCCAAATGGGTGATCTCGATGGGCGTGTGTGCCTCGACCGGCGGCATGTTCAACAACTACGCCCTGGTGCAGGGCGTGGATCAGGTGGTCCCGGTCGACGTGTACGTGCCCGGCTGCCCCCCGGGCCCGGAGACGCTGATGCACGGCATCGAAACGCTGCATGCGTCGATCCGTGCGGGCGAGATCCTTGGCCGGCGGGAACGCTACAACGGCGGCGCCAACATCCACATCGATGGCCCCAACCTGGGTCAGTCGGTCACCGTGGCACCCCGCTCATGAGCGATACCGCCGTCACCGATGAGGCAACGCTCGATCGGTTCGCCGAGTTTCCCACGACGGGGGAAGGCAACCAGCGGGTGATGTTCGTACCCCGCGAGCGGTTGCTCGACGTGTCCGAACTGCTGCGCGCCGACGGGTACTGGATGTGTGTCGACCTGTGCGGCGTCGACTACCTGTTGAACCCGGATCGCCCCCTGCCCG
>CXWK01001952.1_pt1 | contig 12464 bp, 12 predicted proteins | sample 590851 | NCBI WGS metagenome assembly CXWK01 (sample SAMEA3498364, study PRJEB10139) | wastewater metagenome | biome: wastewater treatment plant; material: activated sludge | place: Denmark | collected 2014-08-01
GCAGGTTTTACGGGCTCGTGTTCTGAATGCTCCAAGGCACTATCTCCTTTGCTGATGGCTTAGGGCCAGTAAGGAACCAACTGACGCATTCTGGCTGTCGATGCATCCCGCCTCGCTGCTTGGTTCCTTACTGGCCCTTAGACGTGCCCAGAGGAGAGTTTGACACAAGTAAAGGCACTGGCGGGGCTCCTTTGGTATCATCAAACCCATGATTGGGCCGTTTATCAAAGGTTTTGCCAACACTTTCCGGCACATGTTCAAGCCGTCGAACACCGTGAATTACCCCGACCAGAAGGTCCCGGTGTTCCCCCGGTATCGGGGCAAACAGGTGTTGATGCGCGACGAAGACGGCCTTGAGAAGTGCGTGGCGTGCGGGTTGTGCGCGGTGGCGTGTCCGGCGGATGCGATCTACCTGGAAGCGGGGGAGAACGACGGCACGGTGAAAGCCGGCCCGCGCTACGCCGAGCTGTATCAGATTCACAAGACGCGTTGCATCTTCTGCGGCTACTGCGAAGAAGCCTGCCCGGTGTCGGCCATCTTCATGGGCAAGGACTACGAGCTGGCCGTCTACAGCAACAAGGATTTCATCTGGGACAAGTCGGAGCTGTTGGTCGCTGAATCAACACACCCGGCTCGTTGAAGTGCGCGGCACCTTCCTCGAAGCTCTGTCCGAACGCGTGCTCGTCTGCGACGGCGCGATGGGCACCTTGCTGTACGCCAAGGGCGTCTTCCTCAATCGCTGCTTCGATGAACTGAACCTCACGCAGCCGGGCCTGGTCACCGGCGTGCACGCGGAATATGTGCGTGCCGGTGCTGACGTGCTCGAAACCAATACGTTCGGCGCCAATCGCGTCAAGCTCGGCACGTTCGGGCTCGCCGAAGAGACACATGCGATCAATGTCGCCGGCGCCACGCTGGCGCGTCGCGCGGCGGGCGACGAGGTGTTTGTGGCCGGGGCCATAGGGCCGCTGGGCGTGCGCATCGAACCGTGGGGCCGCACCGGAGTGGACGAGGCGCAAGCCGTGTTCCGCGAGCAGGCCGCTGGGCTGGCTCAGGGTGGTGTGGACTTGTTCATCCTCGAGACGTTCCGGGATGTGAATGAACTCGTCGCTGCCATCAAGGGTGTGCGGCAGGTCAGCCCATTGCCGATCGTGGCGCAGATGACCACCGAAGATGACGGCAACACGCTGGACGGCACACCGCCCGAGACCTTTGCCCCTGCGCTCGAACAGGCCGGTGCGGATGTCATTGGCATCAACTGCAGCGTCGGTCCGGCGGCCATGCTCGAGACGATTGAGCGCATCGCGCGACTGACCTCGCGGCGATTGTCGGCGCAGCCTAATGCCGGCCGGCCGCGCGACGTGGATGGCCGGAACCTCTACCTGTGTTCCCCCGAATACATGGCGAGCTACGCCAGGCGCTTCGTGGGGGCCGGTGTGCGATTGGTCGGCGGGTGTTGCGGCACCACGCCGGACCACATCCGGCAGATTGCCGCGAGCGTGCGGGCCTCCGCGCCCGCCACACCACGCACGCGTGTGGCGGCCGACGCAGACCCCGTTGCGGCCATTACTCCGGTGCCCCGCGCGTTGCGTTCAACGCTCGGCCGTGTCCTCGATGCGGGCCAGTTCGCGCTGCTTGGCGAGGCAGCGGCTCCCCGGGGGCTGGACCTGGCCGCCGTGGTGGCGGGCGTCCGGCGGCAACAGGCGGCAGGTATTTGTGCCGTCAGTGTGCCCGACTATCCGCGCAACGGCGCGCGAGTCAGCGCGTTGGCGCTGGCACTGATGCTGCGCCAGCAGAGTGGCGTCGAGCCGGTGCTGCATTTCTCCTGCCGCGACCGCAACCTCATGGGGCTGCAGTCGGACCTGCTCGGCGCGCACGCCATGGGGGTGCGCAACGTGTTGCTCACCACGGGCGACCCGGCGCCGCAGACGGCCTACGCCGACGCCACGTCGGTGTTCGAGGTGGACGCCATTGGTTTGCTGAACATGGCGTCTCGGCTCAATCATGGGCTGGACATCGGCGGCCGATCGCTCGGGGCCCCCACCGAGTTCTACATCGGGGCGGCGGTCAATCCGTTTTCGCCTGAACCGGACGCCGAGTGGCGCCGGCTCGATTTCAAGATCGAGGCCGGGGCCGAGTACCTGTTGACGCCGCCAATTTTTGACCTCGACGCCTTTGATGCCGTGTTGCCGAGGCTGCGAGCTGCCGGAGTGCCCATTATTGCCGGCGTGGTCGCACTCGAAAGCGTCCGGCAGGCCGAGTTCCACGCAAGCGAAGTGGTGGGCGTCAAGCTCCCCGAGGCCCTGTTGGACCAGATGCGCCTGTCGGCCGACGCAAGCGCGGCCGGACACGACTTCAGCGTGTCGATTGCCCGAGCGCTGAGGGACCGGGTGCAGGGCCTGCGTATCAGCACGCTGCACGGCAGCCCTGAGGCCGGCGAACGGTTGCTTTCTGCGCTGGCCGTTCCCCCGCCCATTCAAGGTATAGTGCCCGCACGATGAACGCGCACCTGCTGATGCTGGGCCGGTTTGTCAGGAGCCCGAGAACGGTGGGCGCTGTGGCGCCGAGTTCCCGTGCGCTGGCCGCCGAAATGGTGCGCGGCCTCGACCTGACCGGACCAACAACCGTCGTGGAATTAGGCCCGGGCACAGGTGTTGTGACGAGCGCCATCTCCGCGCAGCTCGGGCCAGACGCGCATGCGCTCGCGATTGACATCGAACCAAAGTTTGTGGCGGCGATCGCGCGTCGGTTTCCACGAATCGAAGCCGTGTGTGCGTCGGCGGCCGACCTTCCAGCGCTGTTGCACGCGCGCCACATGTTCCCGGCCGACCACATCATCTCGGGCCTGCCGTTTGCCAGCCTGCCTGGCGAAGTCACCACCGCGATTCTCGACGCCGTCGCCGCGTCGTTGCGGCCAGGCGGCACCTTCACCACGTTCCAGTACGTCAACGGCTACCCGACGCCCCTGGCCAAGTCGTTTCGCCGGGCGTTGAGTGCACGCATGGGCTCGAGCCCGGAACGCCGCATGGTGTGGCGCAATATTCCACCCGCGTTTGTCCTCACATGGCGCCATCAATGAGTCCAGGGAAGTCTCCGCAAGACCTCTCGGTGGCAGAGGTCGAAAACGACGTGATGGCGCGGGTGTACGCGAACCTGTCGGCCATCTACGACCTGGCGTTTGGCCCCGTGCTGCAGGGCGGCCGGCGTCGGGCTGTTGCCGCCATGGGAGACACGGCAGGGCAGCGGATTCTGGAGGTCGGCGTCGGCACAGGACTCAACCTGTCGCTGTATCAGGCCGGCACCGACGTCACCGGCATCGACTACTCCTCTGAAATGCTCGACCGGGCCGAGGCCCGCGTGGTGCGCGAAGGCCTGCGGCCAAGGCTCTTCCAGATGGATGCCGCAGACCTGCGATTTTCAGACGACAGCTTCGACATTGTCTACGCGCCGTACCTGATTTCAGTGGTGCCCGATCCGGTGAAGGTCCTGCTCGAGATGCGGCGGGTATGCCGTCCGGGCGGCCGTATCGTGGTGCTGAACCACTTCCGCAGCGCGCATCCGCTGCTCTCGCGTGTGGAACAGTGGATATCGCCGTTTACGGTGCACATCGGATTCAAAGCCGACGTGGACATGCCGGCGCTCTTCTCGCACGCCGGGTTTGTGCCCGACTGGACCGAGAAGGTCAATCGGCCGAGGATTTGGACCCTCGCGCACTATACGTGTCCACCTCGGTCTGAATAGCCACCGCCGCGTGGTGGGCGCCATTGGTGCCAGACCGCCGCGGCGCAGGGGGCTGCTGCATCAACGCCGCGAGCGCCTCGTTCCATCGACCCGCGAACAAGTCGTCCTGGCTGATAAATCGGCATCGGAGCAGTGACGGCATCTCTTCAACCATGAGGTCGTATTCGCGGAAATGCCCGCGCGACGTATAGAGCATGGCCGTGCCATGGGCCACGCACTCGCTGATGATGCCGTAGCCGGGTTTGGTGACCACGACATCCGCCGCCGCCACCAGGTCCTCGTAGCGAAGGTCGCCGGCGAATGACTCCTCGGAAATGAAACGCACGCCTTCCGGCGTTCGGCCGCCCGCCTCGGTAATCCGATCGGTGAGCAGGATCGTCCAGTCGGTCAGGCAATCCAGAAGCGAGATATCCAGGCGCTGCAGGCCGTAGCCTCCAAATGAAAGCAGCGCGATGGGGCGTGCCGGATCCAGGCCGAGATGACGTCGCGCGTCGGTGCGCGTCCATCGCGAATGGCGCGCGATGAAGGGGATGGCGGTCACCGAGGGAAATACGTCGAACCCCCCTGAGAGGGGCAACTCGAGTGCGCGCGCGGCGCGGCGGTAACTGCGTCTGATGTTCTCGAGCAGATGCGGCGCCTGCCGTAGTGCGTCTGGATACCACTCATAGATCCAGTCCCACGTGAAGTTGCCGATCGCGATCGACGGCACGCCGATCGCCGCCGCCACCTCGAACGCCAGCGGGGGAATGTCGCCGACGATGGCCCGCACATCAAACGTCGCGAGCCGCTCGACCTCAGCCTTTGTCCGCTCCGGCATCGTCTGGTGAAACGCCACCGCCTCCCGCACCGTCGCCTCATCGTCATGCGTGACGCTGTCGCGTTGAATGACGCCGGTGTCACAGGGACCATCGAGGCGGGTCACCGGGACGCGGAGTGTGCGCGTCAGCAGTGACGAGGCGACGGCCGTGCGAAGGACGATGGCGAGGTCGGGTCGGGCGGCGCCGAGGGTGTTGATGACCTCGATTTCTCGCGACGCGTGGCCGAAGCCGTGACCGGAGACGTAGAAGACGACGGCGGGACGAAGGGGCATCCTCCTAAGTCTACGAAAGTCGTACAATGCCGCGCATGGCGCTGAACGAACGGGACTGTTTCACGGAGAGCACCGAAATGAAGGCGATGTCGCTCCGGTGCCCGCAATGTGGGCATCGCGACGACTACCAAATCAAGTGGTTGCTGCGGGAGAAGAAGGAGCGGATGCCGGGCGGGGGCGATCAGCGGGATCGGGCGCTGTTCGAGAAGTTGCGCGATCACTTGTATCGGGTGGACGACACGGTGAACTGCAACAAGTGCCGCCGCCGGTTCGAGATTCCGTCGCACCAGTCGATGATCTTCCTCGACGACTAGCGCTGTCCCTTTTCACCATGAAGGGCCATGAAGGTCCATGAAGGCGCGAGGTTGGGTGCCGCCTTCGGCGGCATGCACGAGTAGAGGGGTGTCCTGAGTGAACACACCGGGCTTCAACAGCGGTGCGTTCATTCAGGGCACCCCTCTACTCGCGCAGCCCGGCGGGAGCCGGGCCCCCAACCTCGCGCTTCTCACAGCCTCAACAAGATTCGGTGAACCTTCATGGATCTTCATGGAACTTCATGGTGAATGACCCTGCCGGCTAGTAGACGCCCGGGATCATGCGCCACCGGACAGCGCGCGCGTAGGTGTCGTAGGCCGGGCCCAGGGTGCGGCGCATCTGCCGTTCCTCGAGCGGAATCGCCACCACGAGATACAGCGTGCTGATGGCGGCAAAGACCAGCCTGGTACCGGTCATGACCGGCACGCTCCACACGAGCAGGACCCAGCCGAGGTAGATCGGATGCCGTACCAGGCCGTAGGTGCCGGTGGTGCTGAGGATCACTTCGCCGGGTGGGGCATGGCCGAACGCCTGGCGGACGCCCGCGAGATCGAGCGGGTCGAGCGCGAATGAGGCGACAGCGGTCAGCAGGAACCCCCCGAGCCAGCCCGCATACAGGGGCCACGCCGCTGCGCCCGTCACCTGCCAGGCAAGACCGGGCACGGGCGCCCATGCCCAGAGCGTGAACAGATACAGCAGCGACGCGATCCAGACGTAGGTGGCGCGTTCGAGCGGCGGCGACACGTGTGCGCTGATGACCGATTTGATCCCGGTGCGCGCGAACACCGAGTGATGCAACGCAAACACTGTGAACAGCGCGACGTTGGTGGCAACCGCGGGCCAGCCGTCGGTGGTCCACGGGCCGGCAACATGGCCGTACTGCCAGTAGGCATACAGGAAATACCCGAGCGACACCGCAAAGACCAGTCCGCCGGCCAGGGCAAAACCACGGCCGGCCAGACCTGCGCGCAATGGGGGAGTCACAACGGCACCATACTATAGGCGTATGCCCGACTCGTTGCCCCGCGTGGCCATCACCGGGATTGGTGTGGTGTCGCCGTTCGGGGTGGGGCGGGAAGTCTTCTGGAACGCTGTCAGTGACGGCCGCAGCGGCACCCGCGCCATCGATCACTTCGACGCATCGTCACTGTCGTGCCGTGTCGCGGCGGTTGTGCCCGACACGGCCATCGCGGAAGCCCTGGCGTTGGCGCCACTCGAAGCGCGGGGTGATGAGCGTCGCTACGCGAAAGTGTCACGCATCGCCGTGTTGGCCGCGCGTGAAGCCGTCGCGGACGCGGGCCTGAGTGGTGCGCTGCCCGACGCGGGCGTGATTATCGGCAGCGGTGCAGGCGGCATCGACGTGGCCGAACGCCACTACGGAGACTTCTTCGGCGGCCATCACCACCGTGTGTCACCCTACGCGATTCCCGTCTCCACCGTGGGGATGGTCTCGAGCGAAATTTCCATTGCCCTTGGCTTGCGGGGCATCAGTCACGTGGTGTCCACCGGTTGCACGAGTTCGACCGATGCCATCGGTTATGCGGCGAGTCTGATTCGCAGCGGCGATGCCGATGTGCTTGTGACGGGCGGCGCTGACGCGTGTGTGACACCGGGAATGATGATGGGGTTTTCGCGCATGCGGGTGCTGTCGGTGGCGTGCAACGATCGGCCCGCCGAAGCCTCGAAGCCGTTCGACGCTGCCCGGGATGGATTTGTGCTGGGAGAAGGCGCCTGGATGTTGACGCTTGAGCGGCTCGATCGCGCGCGAGCGAGGGGCGCGCGGGTGTACGCGACGGTCGAAGGGTATGGGGCCACGTGTGATGCCTATCACCGCGTGCAGATGGACCCGGAGGGGACCGAGATTATGCGCGCCATGCGGCTCGCCCTGACGCGTGCCGGCGTTGCGCCCGAGGCCGTCGGCTACGTCAACTACCATGGCACATCCACGCGACTCAATGACGCGGTGGAGATGCAATGCGTCCGTCGCGTCTTCGGCGCGCGGGCTGCGGACGTACCGGGCTCGTCGCTCAAGTCGATGATTGGACATCCGCAGGGTGCCAGCGGCGCCGCGGGTGTTGTGAGTACGGCACTGGCCTTGGCAAGAGGCGTCCTGCCCCCGACCATCAACCAGACAACGCCTGATCCGGAATGCCCGCTTGATGTGATTCCGAATGTCGCGCGTCGGGTGGACGTCGATGTCGCCCTGTGCAACTGTCTTGGGTTCGGGTCCAAGAACAGCGCGTTGGTCCTTCGCCGGGCATGAGGACCAGATGATCGACGTGCTCGTGGTTGGCGCAGGCCCCGCCGGCAGCGTCGCCGCGTTGGTGCTGGCCAGGGCTGGCGTGCGTGTCCTGATGGTCGAGCGGGATAGTCTTCCGCGCCCGAAACTCTGCGGGGATACCCTCAACCCAGGCGCCGTCCGCCTGCTGCAGGGCCTGGGCCTGTCAGGCGGCCCACTCGACATGGCCGAGCGCATGACCGGCATGTTGGTGACCACGCCCAGTGTGGCCGTGCGTGGTGCCTATCCGAGTGGGCAGGTGGCGCTCGCCGTGCCGCGGGTGGAGTTCGACCACTGGCTGGCGCACGCGGCAATAGCCGCAGGGGCCCATCTCGAATGTGGAGTGCGGGTCCTCGGCCCGGTGTGGCGCACCGAACCCGGTCGGCCAGCCGCCATGGCCGGCGTGTCCTTGCGGCGGAACAACGGCGAGACCATCCGCATGCCGGCGATGCTCACGATCGCCGCCGATGGACGGCGCTCAGTTCTCGCGCGCGCGGCGAATCTCAGCCGACACCCAGCCAAGCCCAGACGATGGGCGTTTGGTGCGTATGCCACCGACGTGGACGGCATGTCTTCGATGGGGGAGATGCACGTGCGCGCCGGACACTACGTGGGTCTCGCGCCGATCGGCGCCGGACTTACCAATATCTGCGTTGTCACCGGAAGGAAGCCGGTCGGCCGCACACCCGAAGACGTGATTCGGAGGGCGCTGACGGCAGACCCGCGACTGGGCGAGCGCACGCACGCGTGGCGGCTGGCGGCGTCACCGCAAGTGCTGGGCCCGCTGGCCGTTGACTGCGACGCCGCGGGGCTGCCGGGATTGTTGTTGGCCGGCGATGCCGCAGGATTCGTTGATCCGATGACCGGGGATGGGATGCACATTGCGATGCAGGGAGGCGTGCTTGCCGCAGAGGCAGCACTGGAGGCCCTCGCATCGGGCGATATGGCCGTGGCGGCGGGCAAACTGACGGCCGCACGCGCGGCGGCGCTCGGGTCGAAGCTGCGGTTTAATCGGTGGATGCGCAGACTCGTCAGTTCAACGGCCGCGATCAACGTGGTGGGTGCCGGCGCCCGGATGGCGCCATCGATGGTCACGCGATTGGTGCGGTTCGCCGGAGATGCGGCATGACGGTGTCAGCGGTGGTGTTCGTGGTCGCGGTGGTGATCGGCGTCCTCCTCGCTGAGACACGTTTGTCGATGCGAAACGAGGCGGCACTTCGCGCGCGCGGGGCGATTGAACCCAAAGGTGACGTGTACCTCTGGCTCTCGGTGATCTATCCGGCGGCGTTCCTGCTGATGGGGGGCGAAGGCGTCTGGCGCGCTGGGCGAGTCGCCGGCGTCGCGGTTGATCCGACGGCACCTTCGTGGTGGGTGGCCGGTCTGTTGTTACTGGTGGCCAGCAAGGCGCTGAAGTACTGGGCGATTGCGAATCTCGGTGAGCGATGGACCTTCAAGGTGCTGGTCCTGCCAGACGTCCCGCTCGTGCGCACGGGGCCATATCGGTATGTGGACCATCCCAATTACATCGCGGTCTTCGGCGAGTTGGCAGGCATGGCCTTGTTGATGTCGGCCTGGATCAGTGGGCCCGTCATGACCCTGCTGTTCGGAATCGCGCTGCGCGCGCGCCTGCGGATAGAGACGGGTGCGCTGCGCTAGTGATAAATTGAGCGCATATGTCAAAGCGCGCGTGGCTCCTTGCCGGTATCGCGTTCCTGTGTCTGGCCTCCGGACCCATGGCCGCGCCGTGGTCGCAGGCCGCGCAGGAAGAAGCGCCGACGGCCGAGACGATGGTGCGGCATGTGCGCAGGGCGCTCGGGCGCGGCAATCTGGATCGCGCCCGCGCCATTGCCACCACGGTGACCGCGCCGGCTGACGCAAAGACTGTTGCCCTGGCGCTCATCGAAGTGTTTGAAGGGAAGGACGCGGCTGCCCGCACTCGCCTCACGCCGCTCGTGGACGCGGGTGACATGGGTGATGCGCTGCTGGAACTCGGGTTGATCGATATCCGGCAGGGCAAGCGCGACGAGGGCCGCGCCCGCCTCGGCAAGATGCTCCAGCAGTCGTACGACATGACGCCGGAGAACTCGTTCCGCATGGCGCGCGCCGCCGCAGCGAGTGGCGACTTCAGGCTGGCCAACACGATCTTCCAACGCATCGGGCAGTTGCCGCTGCAACAGGCCGACATGGAAGCGTCGTGGGGCGACATGTTCCTCGAGAAACACCAGAACGCCGATGCGCTGCGCAGCTATCGCGCGGCCCTTGAGGCCGATCCGGGCTGGATTCCCGGCTACCTCGGTCTGGCGCGCGCCATCCCGGATCTCGTGGACATGGACCCGGCCGAGGTCACGGCCGCGATGGAGACCGCTCGCAAACTCGCGCCCGCGCATCCCGATGTCTGGTTGCTGACGGCAGAGCACGAACTGAACGAGGACGACAAAAGCGCTGTGGCGGCGGCGCTCGATCGTGTGGCGGCTGTGCGGCCGGGCACAGCCGAGGAATTGGCGTACCGCGCGGCGTTGGCCTACGCCGAAGGGCGTACGGCAGATGTCGACAGTGCACTCGCTCGCGCGATGACCGTGAATCCCCTGTTCGGGCGCGGGTATCGGATCATGGGCGAGCAGGCCGAGCGCCTCTACCGGTTTGATGACGCGGTGGTATTTGCCCGGCGGGCGACGACGGTGGATCCGGAGGACCCGGAGGGGTTCGCGAAGCTGGGCACCTACCTGATGCGCGCGGGCGATGAAACGGCCGCGCGTCAGGCGTTGGAAGCGGCGTTCAAGATGGACCCGTTCAACAGCGTCACATACAACCTGCTGCTGTCTCTGGATTTGGTGGACGGCTTCGAGAGCGTGCCCTCCGGCGATTTCATCTTCAAGTTCGCCAAGGACGAGGCAGCGGTACTCAAGACGTACGCGCTGCCGCTGGCCGACCTCGCCTACAAGACGTTCGCCACCCGTTACGGCTTCACGCCGAAGGGGCCGATTCTGGTCGAGGTGTTTTCCAAGCACGATGACTTTGCGGTGCGGACGCATGGGTTCGGCGGCATCCAGTTCGCGTTGGGTGCGTGTTTCGGGCGCGTCATCACGATGGATTCGCCCAAGGCCAGGCCGCCAGGCACGTTCAGCTGGCAGGCGACGTTGTGGCACGAGATTGCCCACGTCTTCTCGTTGCAGGCGTCGAACTACCGCGTGCCCAGGTGGCTCACCGAGGGGATCTCGGTGTTCGAGGAACACCGCTACAACAAGGCGTGGGGCCGCGAGCAGACCATCGACTTCGCCCGCGCACTTGCCGCGAATCGGACATTTGGCGTCAAAGGCCTGCCGAACGCGTTCCAGCGGCTTCCGGATATTTCCCTCGCGTACTTCGAAGCGTCACTGCTGACCGAGCACCTGGTGGCCACGCACGGCGACGAAGGGTTGCGTCGCCTGTTGGCAGCGTATGCCGAGGGCGCGAAAGATGCCGAGGCGTTCTCCAAGGCGTTTGCGAAAACCGTGGACGAAGTTGACGCGTCGTTCAAGGCGTTTGTGGACAAGGAATACGGCGCGTTGGCCCGGGCCCTGTCCGAGCCTCGTCCGGCGGCTGAGCGCGGCAAGCCACTGACTGTGGAGGGGCACAAGGCGCTCGCCGCGAAGGTACCGGGGAGTTACATCGCCCAGTGGTCGCTCGGGCAGGCGTTGCTCGACGACGGGGACGTGGCCGGGGCCACCGAAGCTCTCGAACGCGCGATCACACTGGCGCCGATGGCCACCGAGAAGGACAACCCGCGAGTGCTGTTGGCGGAGATCTTCGAGAAGCAGGGTGACGGAGCCAAAGCACGTCAGCAGTTGCGCGAACTCCTGACGTGGGATCACGACAACCTGACGACGGCGCGAAAACTCGCCGGTATGGCGCGTGAGGCGGCGGACACGGCGAACGAAGACTTCGCACTCCGTGTGGTGGCCGACGTTGATCCGTACGACGTGGACGCGCACGTGCAACTCGGGCGCCGGGCGCTTGCGAAGAAGGATTATGCGGGCGCGCTGGCCGAACTGCAGGCCGTGCTGGCGCTCGGCCCGACCAATCGTGCCGAAGCGCACGCGGACCTCGCCGAGGCGTACCTTGGGCTCGACAGGAAGGCTGAGGCCAAGGCCGAGGCGCTCAAAGCGTTGGAGCAGGCTCCGACGTTTGCCCGCGCGCAGGACCTGCTGCTGGCGGCGATTCGGAAGTGAGCCCATCGGTGAAACGATCCGTGAAACCACTCATGACACGAGCACTTGTCGGACTCTGTTTCGTCGCGCTGCTGCCGGGCGTGGCCTCTGCGCAGGGCGCGCGCCACGCCGTGCTGATTCAGGGCGCGTCGGGTGAACCGACATTCGCGAAGCAGCACCGGGGGTGGCTCGATCAGCTGGCCACAACATTCCGCGAGAAGTTCAAGATGGACGCGTCGCAGCTGACGGTGATGGCCGAGCAAGCCGGCGAAGGCGAGCAGCGCGCGACCGCCGAAAACGTGCGTGCGACGTTCGACCGCCTGGCAAAGACCCTCAAGCCCGAGGACGTCCTGTTTGTCATGCTGATTGGACACGGCACAGCGGAAGGGACGACGGCGAAGTTTAATCTCGTCGGGCCCGACCTCACGGTGGCCGACTGGAAGGCCGTGCTGACACCCATCCGGTCACGGGTGGTCTTCGTCAACAGCTCCAGCGCGAGTTTTCCGTTCGCCGCCGGGCTCACCGGCGACCGGCGGATCATCATCACGTCCACCAGCACGCCCGCGCAGAAGTACGCCACGGTGTTCGCTGATGGGTTCGTGCAGGCGCTGAATGCCCCGGCCGCCGACCTTGACAAAAACACGCGGGTTTCGATGTGGGAGGCCTTCTTCTTCGCCTCGAGAGTGGTGAAGCAGTACTTCGAGCAAAAGGGGCTGCTGGTCACCGAACGCGCGTTGCTTGAAGACAACGGCGATGGTGTGGGACGCGAGGCGATGTCAGCCACGGGCGAAGACGGCACGCTCGCAACCATGACGTACCTGGATGCAGGCGTCGAAACCAAAGCCACCGACCC
>CXWK01078422.1_pt1 | contig 12464 bp, 19 predicted proteins | sample 590851 | NCBI WGS metagenome assembly CXWK01 (sample SAMEA3498364, study PRJEB10139) | wastewater metagenome | biome: wastewater treatment plant; material: activated sludge | place: Denmark | collected 2014-08-01
CTTCTGCCGTCATGAACGAGCCTCCAGCGAGTGAGTGCGGCGGGCGGCATGGAGCGCAGCGACTGCCGCCGGGGTGCAGGGGCGCAGCCCTTGCCAAGCTGTTTGAGCGCAGCGAAAACATGGCTTGCTACTAACCAGATGGCGCGCCGACTACTGGCTCATCATACGGCCGCAAACGCCAGGTGCCAAGCATCCCGCCGGTCGCAGCCGAACAGCAGGCTGTGCGACCCAAGGCGCGCCAGGCTCAAGGTGCCAGCACGGCACCAGGGCCAAGTGCCTGGTCGATCGCCACTGCCAGCAGGACCGGCTTCAGATCGCCCTCCAGGGTGGCACGGGGCTTTCTCTGGGGTTCGCGTTTGGGATCGCGCTGGAAGGCTATAGACCGCTCAGTCGGCCGCAGGCAGGTCAGCCATCAGCGCGTCAACGCTGGCAAACCGCTTGCCCTGGCCAGCCTCGAGCTCGGCGATGGCCTGGCGCGTGGTGGCATCCGCTTCGCCGGCTGGCAACGCGTGCTGCTTGTGCAACATTTTTTGAGCCCTGGCCCTGTGCTTGTCTTTCACGACGCCATTCGGATTGCCATCGAGGTCAAAGCGGTCCTGGAATTTCAGCAGGCCGGCCAAGTACTCGGGCTTGATGACATGAGGCTCCAGAGCCGCCTTGATCAGGTCGAGGAGCAGGGTGTTGGAGCAATCCAAGGCCTCGGGTTGCTCGCGCAGCCAGGTCAGGATCGCCTTGTGAACGCCAATGGCAAGGGGCTTGAGGCATTCGACACCCTCGACCCAGACGGTTTGATGGAACAGGGGGTGCTCGGCCACATAGGCATCAACCAGCGGCTGGAGTCGTTCCGCACCGGCACGACGACGGGCGCGCAGTTCCTCGTTGACGAGTCGGTTGGCAGCGAGGCGGGCTTGCTTGGCTTCCTGGGGGGACAGTTTGGCGGGCTGCTCCGCGTTGACAGGTTCCGGCGGCGCAACGGGCTCGGCACGGGGCGGCGGCACGAGCTCCACGACGGTTTCGGGCGACGAGGGCGGAACGGACGAGGGTTTCTTCTTCAGGGTGAGGATGGGTCGCATGGCGGGTTCACAGAGGGCACCGTGTCGTACGATTGAAGCTGTCTCGGAACTGAGCCCAAAGACGAACTGTGCTGTTATATCAGTTCCTTTTTACTCATAAACTCATTTAATTTTTTACTGTCTTACTCAGGAAGGCTGGCAACGTACTCGGTCAGCAGTTCCTTGATCGTCTTGCCCTGCCGGGCCGCGTAGATTTTCAGTTTCATGTGCTGGTCGGCTGACAGCTGGAAATTGACCCGCTTGAGGCTGGCCTCTTCCGCCAGACTGGCGAGAGTGGCGGCCTTGTCGCTCCGGGCGCTTGGGCGGCCGGCGCTCAGTGCTCCTGATAATTTACTCATTACTTTATTTCCTCAATTATTTATATATTCAAATGAGCTTATGCTTAATCTCGTTCGCCAGGGCGTAGATCTCGGCGGCGGCGTCGCCATCCGGCTCGGACTCCATGACCGTGAGGCCAGCCGCCGCAGTGCCGGGGTAGCTCACACGCTGGGTGATGCGGGACTCGAGGACTGGCAGGCCGTAACCGGCCAGCGCCTCAGACACCTCAGAGCCGATACGGGTGCCCTTGATGGCGCGCGACACCACGAAGGCGGCCTGCAGGCGGCCATCGGTGACCTCGATGCGCTGCTTGACCAGGTCCACCAGATCGGCGGCAGCCCAGATGTCATAGGGACTGGGCTGCACGGGGATCAGCACGAAGTCGGCAGCCTTGATGGCGGACACGGCCAGGTCGGCTGCCTGGGGCGCGCCGTCGATCACGACGAAGTCCTTGCGGGCGATCTGCTTGAGGTCGCGGTCGATGGTCGGGCGATCGATGCCGACGACGGCGAGCGGATGATCCTCGCGCACGGCGGCCCAGTCGCGGGCGCTACCCTGGGGGTCGGAATCGACCAGCAGTACATCGGCGCCGGCGAGCTGCAGGGCGCGGGCGAGGTGGGTGGCGATGGTCGTCTTGCCCGACCCGCCCTTCTGGTTCAGCACGGCGATGACCTTCATGCGGGCTCCTGGCACATATGAGTTGGTAAGTTTAAATATTTTAACTTAAATGAGTAAATACATAAAACTTCAATAACTGAAAGCATAGTCACCCGACTGCAGCGCCTGACTGAAGCGACCGGGCGCAGCAAGACCTTCTACACGATCGAGGCCATCCGGTGCCACCTGGACGACCTCGAAGACCTCTAACTTTCCGAGCAGCGGCTGCCCAACGCGCGCGCCGGCCCGTCTGAAGCCGTCCCACTGGAGCCCCTGCTGCGGTGCCATGGCGTGTGAGCCTGTGGCTCGGCTACAATTGATTTACCACAATTGTAGTAAAGTCATTCCCATGTCTGCCACCACTTCAATCCGAATCGATCAATCGCTCTATAACCAGGCGAAGACGGATGCCGCCGCTGAGCACCGAACCATCGCCGGTCAAATCGAGTTCTGGGCCAAGGTGGGCCGTGCGGCGCTGGACAACCCTGACCTGCCTGTGAGCTTCATTGCGGAGTCCCTGATCTCCATGGCTGAGCCCCGTGCAGATGCGACACCGTTCGTGCCCCGGAGCCGCCTGCAGTGAGCGGCTACGGAGTCGTCCAGACACGTCGTTTCGCTCGTCAGTACAAGAAGCTGAACGACAACGTCGCGGGCGACGTCGACCAGGCTGTGGCTGATGTCGCCTCCAGCCCCGAGAGCGGAGAGCGCAAGAAGGGCGACTTGGCGGCCTTGCGAGTCGTGAAATTCAGGAGCCAAGGCCAGCTCTACTTGCTCGGCTATACGGTCGAGGACGCCGTTCGGCTGGTCTACCTGGAAGCGGTCGGCCCGCACGAGAACTTCTACCGAGACCTCAAGCGCAGCTGACTGGCATGCCGATCGATCAAGCCTCGGGGAAAAAGTCTTCCGTCAACACTTGGGCCATCGTCCACGGGCAGTCTTCCGGGAAGCTGTCCAGCCCCGTCTCATCAACCGCCTTGGTCACCGCGTCAGCCCAGACGCCCGCGAGCCAGTCAGTATCGCCGAGAGACGCCTTGAGGCTCGGGGCCTGACGCATCGCCGCCGCGATGGCCTTGCGCTGTTCCTTGAGCGAACGGCTCCAGCTGCTGCAACGCTGGCCCGGCTGGTGCAACCACTTCAGCAGGTGCGACAGAAGCACCGCCATGCGGCTGGCGAGCTCGCGTTTTTCGCTCTTGCCCACGTCTTCAATCTCCTCGGCGACGTGCTCGATGTCGAGGGCAGAGAGATTGCCCGCGCGCAACAGCGCGGCCTGCTCCATGGCCCAAGCCACCACGTCTTTTTCGTACGGTGTACCCATTCGGGGCCTCCTACTGTCCAGTGCGCCTATCGTCTGCTGCTGGTGCCGCTCGAATGTCACTGATCTGGACTCTGAGCCTGTTCGCGCCCAGCCGCTGGCATGACGTCCCACTCACGATCAATCGCCAGTGGCTCATTGCCCTGCATGACGAGCAAGTCGTCCAGTGTGCGCGTTCGACGCTCGAAAGCACGCTCCAAGGCAGGTGATGGTGGCGGCGGCGACAGCAGCGCCTGGGTTAGTGATGAGTTTTGGTTACGCGAGGACGTGAATACAGGCTAACTCTTCGTCGGTGACGCCTGCCCAGTTTGAGATATTGGCGGCGACGGACATGAGGCATAAGGCGGCAGCCTTCTGCTTGTCCCCATCCAGGCGGTGCTGCGCCAGTTTGCTGACGATGCCCAGCAGAGCTGCGAACGACGCTTCAAGGCTGTGACCCTCAATCTCGGCGGTGATGCGATTCGTGAGCTTGGCCTCTTCCTCTTCGTCCCGCGCAAGAGATTGAAGGATCTTGAGCGTGGCGTCGAGGTTTTCCTGGGTAATGTGCTGGTGCATGTTTTTTGACAAAAAAGCCCGGACAGATGGCGGGCTGGGATGAAAAACCCAGCGCGGGGCCGGGGTGGTGGGTTGAATCGAAAGCACGCTTACGCGGACAGCGCTGGTGTGCTCGGCGCCATCCTGGCCTTGAAGTCTGCTAGTCCCTGATTCGAGATCAGGCAGGCGGCCTCTATGAGGGACTTGACCTTGCTAGGGTCGCTTCAGGAAACGGATCGCAAAGTACGTTATCGCTCAAGCCGCCCGATGATGCTCGACCTCCCAGCCCTTGCAGGCCAGGCCCACCATGCGTGGGATCAGGTAGCGACCCGCCTCGTAGTACGACACCATGCGGCGGGTAATGCCCAACGCAGCGGCGGCATCGGTCAGCGACAGGGCATTGCGCGCGCGCCAATTCGCGAACTCCACCACCGGCGTGGCGTCGCCGGCCTGCTCGCGCGCCAGGCGCCACAGTGTGTCAGTACCAACCTCGATCCCAGAGGGCCAGATCAGCGACCAGCCATCCTCGCCGACCTGCACGGCAGCGAAGGTCGGCGCGTTGTCAAGCGGCTCCAGACCTGCTAGGTCGCCGACCAGGGCGGACAAGTCTACGCAATCGGTCTTGCCGCTGGCCCAAGTGATGTTCACGACCAGGCCGCCCGCGTGGGCGACGGCAGTGATGTTGGGATCTTTCATCGTTTGGCTCCTCGCTGCTGCCAGATTTCCATGACCTCGGCCTGGTGAGCAGCGATCCAGGCCCGGGCCTCGGCTAGCGTCTTGGGGTCGCAGCGACCCTTGACCTTAGCGGACTCCACCTCGATCAAGACCTTGACCCCCGGCCCCAGCAGATGCACATGGGGCGGTGGATGGTCGCCGTAGAACAGGGCGATCCTGAAGCCCTTGAAACGGTAGATGGCGGAATCCATGCCATGATTATAGTGAAGCAACTTCACCACATCTAGGATCAGAAAAAGACAGCCCTACCGAAGATGGCGTCTGGGTTGCAAGCTACGGCGACCGTCTGGGCTATGTCTAGCTATCAGGTCAACGACAGACCCGCCGGCTTTGCGAAGACGCAAGAAACAGCAAAGCGCGCATGTGCCTCTGAAATCGCTTCGATGTGATGGCTAACGTACTTTGGGATTCGTTTTCTGAGCCGACCCCATCATAGAGCCGAACCCGGGCTGGTTGCTCCTTCAAGCGCTGGCAGCCAGCCGGACAACCTCGGGGGAACGAACCGCGATGCGCAACAGCATCCTGGCGGCCCCCGATGGCTCACGCCGCCCTTGTTCCCAGTCTTGCAGCGTGCGGATCGACACGCCCAGCAGCCGTGCGAACTCCGACTGGGACATTCCCACCTTGGAACGGGCCTCGGCTGCCGCCGACAGCGTGACCCGATGCGCCCGACCTTCGCCGCGCTTGGCCTGCCGGATCGACTCCAGCACATCGTTCGCAAACGCCTGCATTTCGGCGTCCATCTTGATTTCAGGCATCGTAGGCCTCCTTCCAGAGCTTCAGAACCGATGCGGGCATGTTGTCGAACTTGGCCTTGGCATAAATGGCCACCAGCACGACCTCGCCGCCCTCCAACCGGGTGAAGTAGATCACCCGAGCGCCGCCGCGTTTTCCCATCCCAGAGCGGCCCCAGCGCACCTTGCGCAACCCATCGACGCCAGGGATCACGTCACCTGCCAGCGGGTTGCCGGCGATCCAGTTTATGAGCAACTGGCGCTCGGCATCGTTGAGCACATCAACGACCATGCGCTGAAAGATGGGGGTTTCGATCACGGTCAGCATGGTCAAATTATACGGCAAAGCCGTATTACTGACTACGGTTCAAGGCCCCTAGTGGGGATCGTCTCGGCTTTGTTGCATAAATATGCATGCTATTGATTCTCAAAGAGAATTTTTGCTTGGATTTTAAGCATATCTTTTAGAATCATAGACTTACTGTGATTTATGCAACAAGGCCCGTTCGAACCGTCATGAATTGAGAGCTTGGTGGGAGCCTCCTCGAAACCCGGGGCGGTTCAAGCGCGGCACGGGGAAAAATGCGATACTTGTATCTCACTTGATTCGAGGAAGCCCCATGAGCGCCGTATCCCTTCGCCTGCCCGACGACGTATCCAGCCGGCTCCAGCACCTGGCCGAAGCGACCGGGCGCAGCAAGACCTTCTACATGATCGAAGCCATCCGCGATCACCTCGACGACCTCGAAGACCTGTACCTGGCAGAACGTGAGCTGGAAGACATCAGGACTGGCCGATCCAAAACCACGTCCCTCGAAGAAGTGATGAAGCAGTATGGCCTGGAAGGTTGAACTGTCCTCCCAGGCGCTGAAAGCACTCGGGCAACTGGATGCACAGGTCGCCCGCAGAATCCTGACCTTCTTGCATGATCGAGTCGCGCCACTCGAAGACCCGCGCAGCATCGGCGAAGCGTTGAAAGGCTCCAAGCTGGGTGAGTTCTGGAAGTACCGAGTGGGGGACTACCGGATCATCAGCAGCATCGAGGACGGTGCCCTGCGCATCCTGGTGGTGAAGGTGGGCAACCGGCGTGAGGTGTACCGTTAAACCCGGCGGGAGATAGCAACAGCCGGATTAGAGACTGCACATTTAATTTTTGTATAACAAGTTATCTTGTTATATTTTATTTCTTGGATGACCCGAGCAGCTTGACCCCGCGCGTCTCGCAGTACGCCTCAAGCGCCAGATAAACGACACGGTTGAACGTCATGCCGTCATCGACCGCGAGCTTCTTCACCTTCTTGAGGTCATCAGGATCGAGCCGGATAGCGGTCTGTTTAGCGATGTCTTGGGGGGACTTAGGCGGGCGGCCACGGCCCCGAAGCATGGGAGGGAGATTGGCTGCAGCGTCCTTGGCCTCTGGCGTCTCCACGGCTGTCGCAGCAGCCACCGCTTTTGCCGGCTGCTGGCCCATCACGCTGCCGAGGAACGCTCCCATGTCTGGTGCCTTGGTCTTTCTCATGCCAGTACCTCATCCATCAACGCGGCCATTTCTGCCGCTGCCTTGCCTTTCGGCTCGAACTCTGCGGCCGACTTTCCCATCAGTACGGCGCGCGTGAACGTGCGCCGCAGGCCGACCGATGCCGCCGCCACCGGCAGACCGGTCGCTTCAAGCACGGCCCGGGTCTGGGCAACTTCAGGTGCGTTGGGCGGACAGCAGCTGAGGAACAGCAGCACATTGACTTGCTCCCGCTTCAAGACTTCGAGCGTTTCCTGCACCGCGAGCAGATCGAAAGGGTCGGGCTTCACGGGAACGATGACGCGATGGGAGAGCTTGGCCACGTCTACCGCGTTGGGACCCAGGCGCGGCGAGGTGTCGATCAGGACCAGGTCGAAGCCTTCCGCACGAGCCTTCTCCAGCACACCATGAAGCTTGCTCGCCGGTGCCGTGACGACCGCCGGGGACTCACCGCCGCGCGCACGCGCCCACATCGAGGCCGAGTATTGCGGGTCATCGGTATCGACGATCAGCACGCGCAGACCGCGCCGGCCGGCTTCGACCGAGGCATGCACGACCGTCGTGCTCTTCGAGCTGCCGCCCTTCAGGTTCATGACTGACATCACCCGCATCGTGCACCCTTTATTTTCGTATAACTGGATAACATGTTATACGAAAATACACCTATTTTCACCCCCAACTTCCGTTAAGGTGACTTATCGGATTGGCTTTTTGATGATGAAGTGAGCGACTCCAGAACGCGGGATGACAGGGAGCCATCGACAAAAAAATGGCTGATATTTTTTACTGCCGGGAAAGAATCGATCTCAGCAGGACCCAGACTGTGCGCTTGGGCTGCAGTTCCATCAGCACGGACAGGTTTCGGATGGATTCATCATCCTGCCTGCTTCGCAGACTTTCGGCGTACAAGGGATCGACATTGGCTATTCCCTTCCAGTCAACGTTCTGTTGCTCGTTGGTTTCTCGCATGGTTACTTTCTAAAATGAAAGACTCCATGCTACGTTACCGCTAGTGGTGCTTTTTTGGCTGTTTTCCCAATTTGAAGGCCACTTATAGCAGGCCTGACTCTAGCCGCCAGTTATGCGATTTTTTCCCAGGTGATGACTGGACGCTTTTCTATCTATCCATGAGGACCGAAGAAGGTCGGACCATTTTCGGAAAAGTAGCCACATCAGGCAGGCCTAGTGACAGCAGACTTGTGGCATGGAAAAACTCTCTTGGGTGCACGTCGCCATCATTTTCGAGGTCATCGTCTTCATCCTCGCTTTAATAGCGCTGTTGATACCAAACACGAAAGACCTCCGAGTTCGTGCCGGTGCAGTCCAAATAGAGGCGACTAGCCCACGAAATGTCAAACCCGCCGAGCTCTCACAAGAGCCCCCCCTTAAATCGGATTTGCGCCGTCAGGCCCTGGCTCCGAGGCCGCTGCAGCGCTTGCGCCGGAGCGGTCCACGTTGAGCGCGAGCAGACGGCGCAGGATTTCGTCGTCAGATGTCTCAGGCTGATAATCGGTCCACAGGGTTCTGATGAGGTAAGGCCTCCAGGCGCAGCTCAGAAAATACCCACTATGCGGGTTCTATTCCTTGATTCCTGGGTCGGTTCAACTTCTGGAAACATTAGTGAGTTGAGCGCGAGCAGCCGGCGTAGGATTTCGCCGTCCGATGTCTCAGGCTGGTAGTCGTTCCAGCCGTAGGCGGCAGCGACAGCCCGGTCGAGCGCCTCGTGGAGCAGCCTGAGCCAGCTCGGGTACTCGTTGTAGAGGTTGGTGAGGGTACGCTTTTTGAGCTGGACATCAAAGCCGGGCTTGGCGACCGCCCGCTTGGAGAAGCCGGCCCGGTCCTCCTCGGGCGTGCTTACCCATTCCACCCATTCGGGCGGGTTGAGCCATTGCGAGCGCAGGCGGTCGAGCTCGCGTGCGGTCTCGGCGATGGCTTGCGCGTGCTCGCCGACCGGGGCGCCGGCAGCGGTGTCGTACGGGGTCAGGCCCGCCGGGAAAGGGAAGGTCTCGAAGGTGGTGGTCGGGGTGTAGCGGGGGTCGTTACCGACACCGAGGTAGGTGCACAGGCGCAGCGACCACAGCTCATGGAAGCGGGAGTGCAGGATGCCGAAGGTCACGTCGTCGGCGCGAGCGATGACGACACAGAGGTTTTCGGGTATCTGCTTTTCGTGCATCCAGACGAACAGCCGATGCTTGGCCACCATGGACGTGACGATAAACCGTCCCAGGCCTGAGACGGATTTTTTCAGCGCTGGTCGGGGGTCACCAAAACACCACCAATGCGTGCGGTGCCAGTCGCGCCTTACTCCGAGTCGGGTCGGCATGACGTGGGTTCTCACATACTCGAACGGCTGCTCGAACAGGGCGGCCTCTGCCACGCTCATCTTGCCAAAGTCGATCACCCAGGTGTCGGATGGTCTCCGCGTCACATCCATGCCGTTGGCCCAGGGACGAACAACGGTGCTGTTGGGCTGGCCGTTGGGGTTAGGCAGCTTGAGCCATTCACGTGCGGTGGTGCCTGGAATGTCGAAGGGGCCGTTCTTTTGCGTGCCGATAAAGGAAGCGCCGGTGTTCACTTCCAGTCGGGAAGCCTGAGTCAAGTCGAGGTTGTCGGTTGCGCTGGTGGCGGCCGTGAGATCGGCGTTGATGCGAGCAACAGGGATGCCTTGGAGTCTGATGTCGAAGCCGTGTGACCTGGCGGCAAAGCCGATCAAGGAGACACGCACTGAGGCGCCGTCATTAACCCAGGGCTCATCGCTCCAGGCGCAGAAGATTTCGAGCTGATCGGTAATGTCGTCGAGCACCCTGCGGTTGGCGCCGCCGCGAATGCTGTTGGTCGAGACGAAGCCCGCGCGCATCAGGTGGCCGGCCGAGATTTGCCGGTGCGCCTTGTGGAACCAGTAGCAGACGAGGTCTGCTCCACCCGGCACGCGGCCATGGTAGCAAGCGCGCAAGCGGTTGGTGTAGGGCTCGCCCAGTTCGCGAATCATCTTGCGGTCGCCTAAGAAGGGCGGGTTGCCAACGATGACATCGGCGGCGGGCCAGACGGCCTCGCTGCCATCGGCATTAAGCAGAGCATCGCGGTGCTCGATGGTGTCGAGCGAGCGCAGGATGGGGTTATCGGCGATCGGCCGGCCGTTGGCCTGGCTCCATTGCAGGTCGCCGATCCAGACCGTCACGCGGGCGAGCTCGGCGGCGTATTCGTTGATTTCGATGCCGAGGATGTTGGCGGGACCGGTTTCGATGCTGATCTGGCGGCCGAAGCCCATCAGTTCCGCTTCGATCTGCGCCCGGTGCTCCAGGTCCTTGAGCGCCCGCATCGCCATGTAGAGGAAGTTGCCGGAGCCGCAGGCCGGATCAAGCACGCGGAAGTCGCGCAGGCGCTCCAGGAAGCCCTGGTAGGCCGCCACGGCGGCCTTGTAGGCATCACTGCGCTTGCCCTTGCCCTGGCCCGCCTCCACCACGCGCCGGACGGCCTGCCATTCGGCGGCCAGCGGCTCAGTGATGAGGGGGGCGATCAGCTTGCCGATGGTGGCGGTGTCGGTGTAATGCGCCCCGAGCGGGGCGCGGGCGTTGGGATTGAGGCCCCGCTCGAACAGGGTGCCGAAAATCACCGGCTCAATCGAGCGCCAGTCCAGGGTTTCGGCGGCGGTGCGCAGCGCGGCGAGGTCTTGGAGCGTCAGCGGCGGGATGTCGATGGTCTTGAACAGGCCGCCGTTGAACCAAGCGATGTCGTCGTTTCCGTAGTGCCCATTCCTCTTCTGCATCGCTTCGAACAGCGCGGCGAGGCGCCGCGCGGCCTTGTCTGCATCGTCACGGGCGCCTTTGAGCAGGTTAGTGAAGATCTTGGGATCGTCGGTGGCGCCACGGTGTAGCAGGCCCTCGTCCTCCGCGTACATGCAGAAAATGCACTGGATGAGGAAGTGGGCGACGCGCTGACTGTCAATACCGCGCGTGCGCATGGCCTGAGCGACGGCGGCGAACTCGGTGGCGGCCTCGGCGGTGATGGCGGCGTTGGACTTGAGCGGCCTGAGCTGGTGGATGTCGGCCTCGGAGAACAGGCACTTGAGCGCCTTCAGGTTCTCGGGCCGGCCGATGTCGGCAAGCTCGATGATGCGCGGCGTGCTGGGGTAACCGGTGAAGCAGGGGTGGATCTCGATGCGCTCGCGGTTGCAGACGACCAGGACGGGCGGGTTGTCGAGCGCGCCGGCGTAGTTCTTGAGCTGCAGCAGGGCGGGCAGCAGGTCCTTGTCAGGTCCCTTGTTCTCCCAGGCGAAGCAGCCACGTTTCCAGACGTCAGCGAAACCGTTGGCGCCGACGGTCTTCTTCAGACCCTGCTCGTAGCAGTATTCGCCCGACTGGCGCGGCGGAGGCACCCCGAGCAATCGACACAAGTCCTCGAAGTGGGGCTGCGCACCGCCCTTTTCGGACAGGCTGTTCTGGGACCAGGTGGCGATGAATTGGTCGGGGGTCATGCGGGAATGGGGAGTCTCACTGTTTGGTTTGATTGCCATTATCCGTGTGATAAACGCAAGCGCCGACCGCCAAGACGTTGACGCACTTCACTCCCCAGCCACCATCCAATACGCCGGGGGTGTTCGCTTACAGTGCTACTGCAAAACAGTAAGAATAAAAGTGTAAAAACAACGTTTTTTAATATTAAAACAAAATCAAAAATCAATCAAAATCATGATAGTCACTGTAGGCAACACCAAAGGCGGCGTCGGCAAGACAACCCTGGCCCTGAACCTGGCCATCGCGCAGGCGCTGGCCGGGCGCGATGTCTGGCTGATCGACGGCGACCGCCAGGGCACGGCTCAGACCGCCATCACGGTTCGATCCGAGGCGGGTCGCTCGCCCCAGATCGCCTGTGCCCAGTACGCGGACGGCTCCACCCTGCGCGCCCAGGTGCAGCAGGTCGGACCGAAGTTCGAGGACATCGTGATTGACGCCGGCGGCCGTGACTCGACCGCACTGCGTGCCGCGCTGGTGTTGTCGGATGTACTGGTGGTGCCGTTCGCGCCGCGTTCGCTCGATGTCTGGGCGCTGGCCGACATCTGCAGCCTGATCGACGAGGCCAGGGCGGTGCGCGATGGGCTGCGGGCAGTAGCGGTGCTCAACAACGCCGACGCGGTGGGCCAGGACAACCAGGAAGCGATTGAGGCACTGGCGGACTTCCCGCAGCTGGAGTACCTGGCGACGCCGATCGGGCGCCGCAAGGCGGTGGCCAACGGCGCCGGTCAGGGCCTGAGCGTGCTGGAACTGAGTCCGAGAGACCCCAAGGCCTGTGAAGAGATCATGGCGCTGGTGAATGCCGTTTTCAATTCAAAATAATACTAATTTAATATTAAATTAAAATCAAATGGCTATCGTTAAGCGCCCAAAAAACCAAGACCGGACGGCCGAGCACTTCATCCAGGGAGCCCCGGACGCGCCCAGCCTCTTCTCCGATCCACCGGCAGCACAAGGGGTGATGCAAGGTCGACAACGACAGGTCAGCTTCGCCATGCCGCCCGAACTGCTGGCCAAGGTCGATGAGACGGCGCGCAAGCTGTCTCTGACGCGAGCGGGCTTCATGAAACTGGC
>CXWK01013900.1_pt1 | contig 12458 bp, 15 predicted proteins | sample 590851 | NCBI WGS metagenome assembly CXWK01 (sample SAMEA3498364, study PRJEB10139) | wastewater metagenome | biome: wastewater treatment plant; material: activated sludge | place: Denmark | collected 2014-08-01
CCACAGCCGTCGTTGACGGGCCGGGGTCACCCGCAGCCGGTACCGATACCGGCACACCACCGTCCCGGCTGCGGTGGTGTCAACGGCCACAGTCACCCTGCCAGCATATCAGGCGTTGCCCCGTAACCGTGCCCACACGGCACGGTTGCAGCAACTGCACTGGGGTGGGGCCAACCAACGCAACGCGTGACGCGCCGCGCGGCGGCTGTCCCTCCCCACGCCTAAAGGCGGGGGCTTCCCGCCGCATTCCGGTGAACACGCGTGACATTTTGTTCTGGGGTTCGGCATCTTCGTCGCCCATGACAAAGATGAAGCGGTTCCTGGTCGGTGTTGTCGCTGTTGCCGCGGTGACGGTGGGTGTGGTCGGTGCCGGCGCGCCGGCGGTGTCCGCCGCTCCGGCGGCGCCGGTGGTTGACTGCCGGATCGACATCTGGCCGGCTCCGGCCGGGTGCGGTCAGAGCGCCTCGTATCGGGCTGTGTTCCCGGCGTTGAACGCGGTGTGGTCGCCCCGGTCGAACGCGGCGGTGAACCCTGACCGGGTGTGCGCGACGAACGGCGCCGGCGACGGGTGGGTGCGGGTCGATCCGGTGCTGGTGGGGTCGTTCGGGTGGGCGGCGGGGGTGGAACGCGGCCCGTCGCCGGGGGCCGGGTACCGGGGGACGTTGACGAGTGGTCGTCGGACTGTCGGTCTCGGCCATTTCGCGGCCGGGGAATGCAAGCGTGTCCAGCTGCGGTCCCTCGGCTACGGCCGGTTGGTTCTGAACGTGACGATCCAGGTGCGGCCGGCGACGTGGCCTTCCCCGGAGCCTCCGCCGTGGGTGGTGGTGTGCCCGTCGGTGACCGGCCCGGACGGGGTCACCCAGGCGTTGCCTGGGTGTGTGCCGCCGCCGCCTCTCGGCTGAACCAGCCTGTTGGCGTCTTCGTCTCAGCAGTGCCGGGGGTTCACTCGGGGAGGACGGGCGTGCCGGAACCCGACGTCACGTCCGGACCACTGGTGCGGGCGGTGCGTCGGGTTGCTGGCGCGCCTCCGTGACATTTTGTTCTGGGGTTCGGCATCTTCGTCGCCCATGACAAAGATGAAGCGGTTCCTGGTCGGTGTTGTCGCTGTTGCCGCGGTGACGGTGGGTGTGGTCGGTGCCGGCGCGCCGGCGGTGTCCGCCGCTCCGGCGGCGCCGGTGGTTGACTGCCGGATCTACGTCTGGCCGACTCCGGCCGGGTGCGGTCAGAGCGCCTCGTATCGGGATGTGAGGTTCCCGGCGTTGAACGCGGTGTGGTCGCCCCGGTCGAACGCGGCGGTGAACCCTGACCGGGTGTGCGCGACGAGCGGCGCCGGCGACGGGTGGGTGCGGGTCGATCCGGTGCTGGTGGGGTCGTTCGGGTGGGCGCTGGGAGTGGAACGCGGCCCGTCGCCGGGGGCCGGGTACCGGGGGACGTTGACGAGTGATCGTCGGACTGTCGGTCTCGGCCATTTCGCGGCCGGGGAATGCAAGCGTGTCCAGCTGCGGTCCCTCCAGTACGGAGCGACGACCGTCAACGTGACGATCTGGGTGAAGCCGGCGACGTGGCCTTTCCCGGAGCCGCCGGCGTCATGGCCGGGCCCGCTGCCTCTCGGCTGAGTGGCCCGCAGCCCAGGTGACGTCTTCGTCTCAGCAGTGCCGGGGGTTCACTCGGGGAGGACGGGCGTGCCGGAACCCGACGTCACGTCCGGACCACTGGTGCGGGCGGTGCGTCGGGTTGCTGGCGCCTCCGTCGGCCGTTCCGGCGGCGGGGGTTCGCCCTGCCGCCGGGGCTGATCCGTTCTCGCCTCCGGCCGGGTACCGGGCGTGGCTCGACCGGGCCGACATCGAGACGCTCGCGACGAACCCGCGGACCGCTCCCGAGGTCCTCTCGGTGCTGTCGTGGTCGGACCGCAAAGACATCCGTGCCGCTGTCGCAGACAACGTGGGGGTGCCGACCGATGTGGCGGAACGGCTCGCTGTCGACGAAGAATGGATGGTTTGGAACGCTGCGGCCCGGAACTCGGCGTGCACCGCCGCGTTCTTGGACCGTTTGGCGGGCGTCGACGCCGAGAAGTTCCGGGCGGCCGCAGCGAACCCGTCGGCGTCGCCGGAGCTGATCTCATCTGCGTGCAGGAGCGCAGCCCGGCAGGTTGTCCGTGCGGGGATCGAGAACCCGTCGTGCCCTCCTCGCGAGTTGGCCGCGGTGACCGAACAGATCCTCGCTGATCGTGCTGCCGGTCGGCATCTTCCCCCGGCGGTCCTCGGGAACCTACGGACCGTGGCCCGGAACCCCGCAGCGGGTGCCGGGCTCCTCGCTCGTCTCGCTGTCGACCTGGACGACGACACCGCCCGCAACGCGGTCGAGAACCCGTCGTGCGCTCCTCGGGTCGTGCTCGCCGCGGTCGAAGCTGACCGGCCGAAAGTCCGGGCAGCGGCAGCGTCGTCGATGCACTGCCCGCCGGAAAGCCTGTCGAAACTCGCTGTCGATCCGCACTCCTATGTTCGCCGCAACGCCGCCCGTAACCGGCGTACCCCTGTCGCCAGTCTCCCTCTCCTCGCCGCTGACACACAGGACTGGGTGATCCGCCGGACAGTCGTCGCCCGCCGGGACTGCCCGGCCGGGGTCCTGTCCGCTCTCGCTGGCGACGCCGACCACCGGATCCGCACCGGCGTTGCCGGGAACTCGGCGACGCCGCCGGCGGCGTTGCTGCGTCTCGCCGCCGACCCCAACTCCACAACACGTCTCGCTGCCAGACGGAACCCGGCGACGCCGCCGGCCGGCAAGGCCGCCGCCGGCCTCCTCGCCGGCTGATGGCCGCGTCGGTCTGCCGCGGGTACACCCAGCGTGGTCAACGCTGCGCGAACTCGACGCTGGACTCGAGCCGCTGGTGCGGCCGATGCGCCGGGGTTCTCACCTCCAGCCCGGCGAGCCACCCGTTGTCCGGGCCGGCCGGGCCGGGCCCTGACCCGCTGGGCGGGGTTCGTGACTGGCTTCGCCTGGATCCCTCCTCCCGGGCGGCGACTGCCTGTTCGGAAGGTGCCGCCCCGGAGATCCTCGAAGTTCTCGCCGGCGACGAAGTCGAAGGGGTAGCGGTTCTCGCTGCCGGGAACACGTCGACGCCGCCCGAAGTGATCGCCGCCGCAGCGGTCGCCGGCTCGCCGCAGGTTTCGGTCGCCGCGCTGAGGAACCCGTCGTGCCCTCCGGCGGTACTTGAGGGGGCGCTCCTCGGCCCCATCTCCCGCCCGGCGTCGGGTTTCACCACGGGGGCGCTCGCTGCTGCTGCGAACCCGAGCTGCCCGCCGGCGACGCTGTTCGCTCTGGTCGACGGGCCGGACGTCGTTCGCGAGCCCCTGATGCGAGCGGCTCAGAACCCGGCGCTGTTCAACGACCCGAGAGCGACGTTCGCTTACGTCGTCGACCGCGGCGAACCCCACGTCCGCGACTTTCGCCGATCGGTTGGGAGGAACCCGGGGTGTCCCCCGGAAATCCTTGCCCGTTTCGCTGGCGACCCGTCGGACTACGTCCGGCGGGCAGTTGCCGCTAACCGGCAGACGCCGATCGAGATCGTCGAAGCGCTCGCCGATGACGAGTCGACCTGGGTTCGGCGGGCGGTGGCCTCCAACCCGGGTGTCGGTGTCGGCTATCTCCGTGACCTTGCTGCTGATCCCGTCGCGGTGGTGCGTCGCGGCGTCGCGGCGAACGAGTCGACGCCCCCAGACATGCTCATGGTGTTGGCTGCCGATCCCGTTCCGGGGGTACGGGAACGGGTCCTGCTGCACCCGGCGTGCCCTCCGGCCGCCCGGGCCACGGCCGGCCTCTTCGTCGACTGACCTCGAGCACCAGCTCGCCCAGCTGCGCTCGAGCCCTCTCCGGCCTGCGTCTTCCCGAGCTCGGGTCGGCCGCCTCCGCCTGCGAACCGCTCCCACGGTTTACGGTTGCGGGGTGGCATTGTCGTCGGTCATGGTCACGGTCCGGTCGAGGCGTTGCGTGGGGTTGACCCGGTTGGGGACCAGGTGCGAGAACTGGACGACGACGCCGTCGGGGTGGTGCGGGCGGTGCGCGGGCCCGGCGGGGTTGGTGCCGGAGAGCGCCGTCGGCGCGTCGGGGCCGGTGGGGTGGGCGTCGTCGGGTGACCCGTTGGCGGCGGGGCTGGGGCGTTCGGCGCTGCTGGTGGGTTTGTTGGGGGAGCCGGCGGGGGTCGAGGTGGGTGATGTGGTGTCGTCAGGGCCGTTCGCTGGGGTGGTGGTGACCGACCGGGTGGATGGGGACACGGTGCTGGTGTTCCGGATGGGGGGCTGTCATGTGATGGCGGCGGTGTTGGCGGAGGAGACGGGGTGGCCGGTGGTGGCGGTCGGGGCTGCTGGGTGCGACGGGGGGTGTGTGACCGCTGGGCGGGAGGACCGTTGGGACGCCGAGTTCGGGGAGGGCGGGGAGGTGCTGGGGTCGCCGGAGTGGTGCGATTGCCGTATCCGGCATTTCGCGGTGGAGGCACCGGACGGGATGGTGTGGGACGTGGCCGGTGAGCATGACCCGGCGGGGTGGGCCGACGACGGCGACGACGAGGTGGTGGTGCGGGTGCCGCCGGCGGTGTTCGCCAGGGTTCTCGAGGGGTGGGGTGACGAGTCGCAGATGTTGGCGGGTTGGGCGCGGCTTCTGGCGCCGAGGGTTCTGTCCGGCGACGGTCTGGAGGTCTGACGGTGCAGGTGTTGGCCGCTGCTGACGGGTCGTTCGTCGAGGATGTGATCGGGTGGTTGCTTGCTGCCGCCGGGTGGATCGGTGACGCGGTCGCGGCGGTTGCCCCGGGGGTGTCGTCGGCGGGGGAGGTGCAGCTGGCGGGGGTCGACGGGATCCCGAGGTTGGTGGGGGAGCACCTGGACCCGGCTGCGGGGTCGCTGCTGTTGGGGGTGCTGTTCGCAGGGTTGTTGTTGTCGGGGCCGGGGTCGCGGTTGGTGAAGGTCGCGTTGGCGGCGTTGGTGTTCGCGTCGTTCTTCGTGTTCGTCCCGTTCGGGGCGGCGGCGTTTGGTTTGGCGACGGCGGCCGTTCTGCCGGTGTCGAAGCGGCGGATGGTGACGTTGGGGGGCCTGGCGGCGGCTTTGGTGTTCTTGGTGGTCGCTGGGGCGAACTGGTGGGCGTCGGGTCAGGCGGGCGTTCCGTCGGGGGCGGCAGAGGAGCTCCGGGGGAGGGTGCCGGTCCCGTTGATGATCGGTGTGGGTTTGGCGGCGGCGACGTTGGTGTGGGCGGCGACTCGACGGTCGAAGCTGGACCCGTTGCGGTACGCCACCGCGGCGCAGCGGCGCGAGATCACCGAGAGGGACGGGTACCGGTGCTCGTATTGCGGAGCGGACGGCAACGCCCCCGGGGTTGATCTTCAGGCCGATCATGTGATTCCGCACTCGGCTGGCGGGCCGACCGTTACAAAAAATCTGGTCTGGTCTTGCTCGGGCTGCAACCGTGCGAAAGGGGCGCTCGGGCCGTGGCGGGGCCGTCGGGCAGCGAAAGCCGCAGCGCGCAGCAAACGCCGCCCCGGCTGGCTCTAACCAAACCGTTAGACAGACATGCGGTTTTGTGGTACGGTTGGGGTATGGGAACAGCTCCGCTGGTTGACCAGATGAACGTCGGTGACCCCGCAGCGGGTACCGACGCCGTCGAGTTCGCCAGAGTGGTCGCCCGAGGCGCCCACCACGGGCAGCTCTACGCAGGCGAGCCGTACTTCCAGCGGCACGTCGCTGCGGTCGCCGCCCGAGTCGCCGAGCTCGGCTACGGCCGGGTAGCCGAGATCGTGGCGTTCCTCCACGACACCGTCGAAGACACCGCCATCACGCTCGAGATGCTCGCCGTGCAGTTCCCCGACGTGATCGTCGAAGCGGTCGACGCGATCTCCAGGCGGGTTCTCCCCGACGGGACCAAAGAGCCGTACTTCGCGGCCTACGTGCCCCGCGTCGTCGCCAACCGGGACGCCGCAGCGGTCAAACGCGCCGACGCTGAGCTGAACCTCGCCCAATGCGAAGCCGAAGGCAACAGCCTGGCCTCGCGGTACCGGCGGGTCATCGCCGCGATCGACGCCGCCCACCCCGACCTCGCCCGCCCCCCTCTGGGCCGGTGACTCCGCCGGTCACGCCGACCACGCCGACCACGCCGCCAGCGGCAGACCTCACCGATCCAGGAGACCCAGATCAAATGCCGTCGTTCCGTAAAGGCCAGACCATCATCTACCCCCAGCACGGCGTCGGGACCGTCACCGGCAGGGAGCGCGTCGACTTCCTCGGCCAGCCCCGCGACGTCCTCGTGATCGACATCCCAGCGTCGGGTCTTGTCGCGAAGGTCGCCGTCGACCAGGTCGAAACGCTCGGGTTGCGCCCCCCGCTGCCGCCAGCAGACCTCGACGACCTGTTCTCGACGTTCGCTGCGCCGGCGCGGTTCCCGACGAACTTCAGCCGCCGGTTCAAGAACCACCAGGAGAAGATCGCGTCCGGCGGCCCGTACGAACTCGCCGAGGTCGTACGGAACCTCACGTCGCGGGCCGACACCGGGAAACTGTCGACCGCCGAACGGGAGCAGCTCGAACGCAGCCGGGGCCTCCTCATCGCCGAGGTCGCAGCGTCGCGTGGGACGGACGCCAACACCGCCGAAGCGACCCTCGACGAGGCGCTCCGGGTCCGCCGCAGCGCCCCCGCAGCCGTGGCCGCCGGGTGACGGGGAAACGCCCCGCCGGTTCAGCAGCAAACCGCGTCACCGTTGCGGAGGCACGGGCGCTGCTCGGCGTCACCGACGACGCCGTCGCGAAACAAGTCGACGGCGTGTGGCTGATCACCTGGGCGAAACGGCCCGTGTCGCTGAACTCCGAACGCCGCGGCGACGGCCGCTCCGCCCAGATCGCCCGGGCCCACTTGACTCTCGAGTGGAAGAACCAGTTCGCAGCAGCCGCCCGCAAAGCGCAGATCCCCCGCTTCGACCGGGTCGACGTGACCGTCCGCTGCTCGATGCGTAGAGGCCGCCTCCAGGACCCTGGGAACTGCTACCCGTCAGCGAAAGCCGCCATCGACGGCCTCGTCGCCGCCGGCGTGATCGACGACGACACCGGCACCCATCTCTCCTCCATCCTGTTCGAAGCGCCCACCCGGGGCGACGACAGCTTCTCGCTCGAGGTGCGGGACCGGCCCTGAACTGCGCCGGCCGGCACGGACGGCGCAGTTGCCGCAGCAGTCCCGGCATCTTGAGGGTCGCATGGGGCAAACCACCGGGAAGAGTCGGGCGAAGAAGACGCCCAGCGCCTCGACGAAGAAGGCGGGCAAAGCGTCAGCGAAGCGGTGCAAAGGCAAGACCGTGTCCGGTGTCCAGTGCCGCAACAGCACCGCCAACGCCAACGGGTGGTGCGGCCGGTGCGTCACCCCGTCGAGGGCAGCCGCTCTCGCTGAGCGCCTCGCCCCCAAGGCGTCGGCCCCGGCAGACCTCTACAACGCCGGCCCGGACCCGTTTGCCCGCAGCGACTCGGCCTTGCCTGCCGGCGCCCGGTTCGACCCGAGACGAGCGGACGTCCGCCCCGTGCACCCCAACGACGTGATCGACACGAAGCGGGCCATGCCGGACCTGTCGCACCTCGGGGACCGGGTCGTGACCGTCGACGCTGACGGGACGATCCATGACCCGTGGGCGTGCTGCGGGCACCGGGGCAACTTCCGGACCGACAAGGAGACCGGCTGCACCCATCTCCGGCAGGACACCATGGCCGCTATCCGCCAGGTGTGCGAGGAGACCGGCGCCCGGCCGGTGATCTTGTCGTGGCGGGCCGGCATGGACGTCACGACCCGCGAGTGGCTCGGGGACTGCGCCCTTGGTGACGAGATGGGAGCGGTTTTCGTCCCGGGCGGCGCCGACGACATCTCCCAGGCGTACTTCGCGGAGATGAACGCCCACAAGCACAAAGAGGGAGGCTGGGCCGGCGGGCAGGTCGTGTTCAAAGCCGCGACCGTCCGGGCGCTCCAAGAGGTGTACGGGATAGAGGTCGTCGCCGCGTTCGACGACAACCCCAAGGTCATCGAAGCGCTCGGCGGGCAGCTAGGCGTCCCCGACGCCCGGATCGTGCCCCGACTGGTCACGGTCGAAGATCACGAATGGCGGGCCGGCTACATCGGCGCCCCGAAGCCACCGGAACGCGTGCCGTGGGCGGCGAAGCCCCCCGCGAGAGCGGCCGGCGGACATGGAGGAGGTCCCGGTGGCAGCGGCCGGCAGGCCCGCTTGTTCGATCCCGTCGACGACTTCTCCGACGACGACTGGTACAACCATCGGGACCGGTCGTCCCGTCACGATTCCCACGATCCCGGATGGGACGACCCCGACGAATGGTGGGATGACTTCGACGCGCCGCCCGTCGTCGAAGGGGACACGGTCCGGGCCGCCGCTGGCCCCAATCGCCGACCGGTCGAGGGGGTGGTGGCCGACACGGCCGACCCGTACGCGATCGGTGTTCGTGACACCAAGACCGGGGAAGTGACCTACGTCGCGGTCGAAGACCTCGAGGTTTTCGTCTCCGACGGTGCCGGATGGTGGCCGGCCATCGACGAAGACTGGGATCGGCCGGAGGGCACCTGATCGTGCTGGCGTCGGCGCAGCAAGTTTTGGTTTGTGCCCTCGGCATCTTCGGGGAGCCATGGCGAACATGTGTGGTTTCCCGACCCCTTCCGGGCCTTGCCGTCGGCCGGTCACCCCGGGGCGCAGCTGCGGCGTGGATCACTTCGCTGCTGGCGGACCGCCGGTGCTGATGCAGGACGGCGGCTTCGTCGGGGAGATGCCTCCCGACCCGTTCCTCGACCCGTCGGCGGTGATGCCGTCTGGGGTGCCCGACGCTGGGCATCTGGTCGCCCGGTTCGACGAAGAGCCCGGGTTCGGGGCGGTCGCTGAGGCGTTCGAGTCGGCCGGAGTCGACTTGTTCGTCGTCGGGGGAGCGGTCCGGGACCGGCTCCGCGGGGTTCAGTACGGCGACATCGACCTGACGACCCCAGCGACACCCGACGTGGTCCGCCGGGTCGTAGGCCGCCTCGGGAAGGTGTTCGACACCGGCGCCGAGTACGGCACCATCGGGGTCGCTGTGGACGGCAACGTGTTCGAGATCACGACGTTCCGGTCGGAGGTCTACACCAACGGGGACCGCCGCCCGGACGTCTCCTGGCACGGCGACCTCGAAGGTGACCTTTCCCGGCGGGACTTCACCGTGAACGCCGTCGCCGCGAACGCGTCGACCGGTGAGATCATCGACCCGCAAGGAGGTGTCGCTGACCTGTGGGCAGGTGTGCTGCGTTCCTGCGGCGGGGATCCCGCCCGCCGGTTCGCCGAGGACCCCTTGCGGGTCGCTCGCCTGTGGCGCCACGCCGTGATGCTCGACGTGCACGTCGACAGCCACCCCGACACGTTCGCTGCGGCACGCGGCGAGATCGACGGGCTCGAGCGGATGGCCCGGGAGCGGCGCACGTCAGAGGTCCGCAAGGCGCTGTCGTCAGACGATCCCGCTGCTCTGGACGTCGCCGCTCACGCTTCGGGTCGACTCGGGGCCGACCGCGCCCTGTTCGGCGACCTCGACGTCGCAGCGCTCCGTCAGCCGTGGGTCGACGCCGGCGACACGTCGCCGTCCGCTCGCCTCGCGACTCTCGCCTACGCGACCGGCCCGGACCTCGCTGCCGCCGACCGGGCGCTACGAGACCTCAAGTTCTCCCGATGGGAGCGCGAGTTCGCCGTGACGTCCGCTGTCGCTGCGGTTGACGCCGAGAACGCAGCCAGCCCCGCCCAGGTCCGGTCGATCGCCCGCCGGTTCGGCGACGACCACCTCGACGCTGCCCGGTCGATCGCCGTCTCGTTCCGTAAGGACTGGCCGGCCGCAGCGCTGTTCGGGTCGCAGGACGTCCTCGCCCAGGGGCGGCGGCGTATGCCCGTCGACGGAGCCGACGCCATCGGTATCGGGCTCACCGGCCCGGGTATCGGCAGAGCGCTCGCCGATGTCGAGCAGCAACTCCTCGAAGACCCGGCCCTCGACCGTGACGAGGCCATCCAGATCCTCCGCGGCCACGTGGACACGCCCAGCTGAACGTCGACGCGCTACGCTAACCGAATGGCCACCGGCGGTTCTGGCGGGGAGTGAGCGACGTGGTGGCTTCCCGCATGGTGCTGTACGGGACCGGGGCTCCGGGGGCCACGGTCCCGATCGTGCGAGCATTGGCCGCCCGCCCGGCGTGGGCCCGGCTCGTAGACCTGGCGCCCGTCGACCTGCCCGCCGTGGTCGCCGCGGAGATCGCAGCGGACGCCGCCTCCGCCGCGAGCCCTTTCGCCGGCATCCCCGAAGCAGCCTTCCCGGATCTCGCTGCGGCCGCCGGAGACATCTGCACGCTGGAAGAGATCCTGAGGGGGCTGCCCATCCGCTGGCGTACCGCCGCCTACCTGCGGTGGTGCCGCACGCACGCATCCGACCCGATTGTGTGCCGTGACGTGGCCAGCTGGGCGCAGATGACCGAGCTCCGCGCGGCCGGGTTCGTCCCCGTCGTCGTCGACGCCGGGGAGTCCACCGAACGCCTTCCCCCGGAAGAAGACGGGTGTCTCCGTGTCGACGGGGCCGACCCGGCCGCCGCGGCGGAGGCCGTCGCCCGCCGGGCGCGCCGCCGTGCGGTCCGCCTCCCGGGCTTCATTCGTTGAAGGATCTCGGGTCGCCGGTCCCCGTGCGGAGCGGGCCGGCCCTTGGGGTCGTGGGGGGGCGGAGCCGGAGGACGGCGGTCATCATGTGCCACCCGAGGGCGGCGTCGATGAGTCGCGACGCCTGGGCGTAGGTCAGCTCGGTGAACGACATGACGTCGGTCTCGAGCACCGCCGATGCCCACTCGACTCGTTCTTCTCGCGTGAGGGGCCGGTCGATGTCGACGTCTCGCAGCAGGCTCATCAGGTAGACCCGCTGGGCGCTGGTGACCGGGTCGTTCGGGTCGCGGTGCCCGAGGTACGGCGGTGTGGCGGCCGGGGGGCGGCCGCCTGGGGCGTCCAGGATCCTTTGCTCGTCGGGCGCCGCCATAACGAGAACCGTAGCCTTCATCGGCAGTTTCGGGCTACGGTTATCGTTATGACCGCACACGGTGATCAGCAGTCGTATGTTCCGGCGCTCGAAGCTTTGGCGTCGGCGCTCGGCGACGAACGGTTCGCGTGGCACGGATACGCCAACTGCTCCGGGGTCGACCCCGATCTCTTCTTCCCCGAGCGGGGAGCGTCGACCCGTGAGGCCAAGGAGGTGTGCCGGGGGTGCGTGGTCCGCGAGGACTGCCTGGAGTGGGCGCTGGCGGCGGGCGAGAAGTTCGGTATCTGGGGGGGGACGTCCGAACGCGAACGCCGCCGGATCCGCAAGGCCCGTCGAGCGCAGTCAGGGAACGCTGTGACGTCGGTCGCGGTGACCGCCCGGGTCCCCGTTTGACAACTTGAACCGTTGCTGTAGACTACGGTTAGAGATAGTCCAGGGGTTGCAGGGGTACCTGTCAGACCCCCCGAGGAGAATGAGAAGCCATGAGCGAACCCATCAAGCCGACCCCCGAAGACTTCGCCTCGGCAGCAGCGGCCCTCGGCGCCGCCTCGGCAGCGTTGGGGGCCCCGCCCGCCGACCCCGCCGCCCGTTCCGGCTGGATCGGTGAAGCCCAGAGCCTCGCCCTCGACCTCCTGGGCCCGACCCTCGCCGTCGCCGCGGTCGTGGCCCGCGTCACCCGCCCCGCCGAGCAGGGCGGCGCCCGCCCCATCCCCGGCATCGTCCTCGACGCGTCCGTCGAGGAGTCGAGCGGCCGGGCCGTGATCACCTTCCGTCCGCTGATCGGTTCGGCAGCGTCGTCCGACGGCGCCGAGGCGCGCGAGACCGCCCGCACCGAACGCCTGGCTGACAGCGCGGTCGCCCGCCAGATCCTCGCCACCGCCACCGCCAACATCGGGGCGCGGGTCACAGTCTTCAAGTACAACGAGACCGCCGCTTCCGACCCGAACAAGAAGGTCGGGATGGTCGCAGCGATCCACGCCACCGGCAGCCCGGTCGCTGTCCCCGCTCAGACCCCTCCCGCCGACACCCCTCCCGCCGACACCCCTCCCGCCGACACCCCTCCCGCCGACACCCCTCCCGCCGACACCCCTCCCGCCGGCGACCTCCGGCTTCTGGTACCGACGTCGAAGAAAGCGCTCCTCGCTCTCGCCAGCGAGCACCTCGGTCTCACCGCAGCGGACCTCAGCCAGGCATCGAAGGCGCTTTTCGGGGACAAGAGCCGCCTGACCTCGGTCGAGCTCCAGGTCCTGTGGATGGAGCTGCTCAAGAACAAGGCGGCAGCCTGACCGGTCCCGCTGCCACGAGCAGCAGGACCCGGACGACCAAACATCGGACCAGCACAAACCTGTACCTTGACTCCTCCCCACGCCTAAAGGCGGGGGATTCGGGCGCTCGGCGTGCCAGGGCGCCCCGT
>CXWK01012355.1_pt1 | contig 12448 bp, 15 predicted proteins | sample 590851 | NCBI WGS metagenome assembly CXWK01 (sample SAMEA3498364, study PRJEB10139) | wastewater metagenome | biome: wastewater treatment plant; material: activated sludge | place: Denmark | collected 2014-08-01
AGGCAAGATCGAAACCATACTCTGCGAGGCTGAGCAACCGTGCTCTGTCTCTCAAAGCGAGCTGTTAGATCGCGCAATCGCCCGATTCAAGACCCCGGGGCTGCGAGATCTAGGGCATTCCGCCCCGTTCATGCATAACGGACAATTCAATAGCGTCGACGATGTCCTGGCCTTTTACCGAGAAAGTTCCGATCTTTCACGAGACGGGAAACTGCGCAACGGAGCGAGCCAGCTGCAGGGGATTGCACTCAAGCCTGATGACCTTCCTGCCCTCGCAGCATTTCTCAACTCGCTCAACGAAGACTACCAGTAAGCAGATATGAGGCTCCTCAACCGAGACAGACCATGAATCAGGTGGAATCCATGAAATCCTATCAGCGTTCGGCTCCACTCGTGATGACCTGCCAACGCTGTCACGAACCGATCTGCCACCAGAATCCAGCACTCTGGTGCATCAAGTGCAGGTGCGCCAAGCGCCGACGGGGGCAGACTCGCGGACTCGCAGAGTCAATGCGGACAAGACGCTTGAAAGCCTGGCTTAAAACTCTTTCATGACGGAAGAAGATAGTACTACACAACCCCTACACAACATACGAGAGACGCCAAGAGTATCTCGTGGCTTACGCGAGACACCGACGCTTTGTCTATACAGAGCCATCGCCTCTTCCGCTTTTCTGAAGGATACGATGTGATCCAGACAGCAAAGACACAAGTCATTCATTGACATTCCTCGGTACCGACACAGGCAGTGTTTGGCCTAATTGGCTGGGCTATCCTTCGTTCGCTGTATTAGGAGAAACAATCAACGTACACACCATCCATGGCCTACCACTAACCATCGAGACTTGTAACGGCATCCACCCGTTGAACATGCTTTTCCGGAAAATAAACATTCCATGTCAGCATACCTCTCCTGTATGCTGATACTTATGATAGTGAGAATTGATTTCAATTAGCATGACTGCGACAACCTTCGGGTCCCGTGATCCGGTGGTCGAGGCCAAAGGACAAGCTAGTCCAGAGCTCATGGTCGAAACATGGCCATGGGCTTTTTTTACGGTGGTATCAATCCGGCCTCTCGATGCCGTTTCGAATCAAACATTTGATGATATGGCTGAACGACACACTACTGGCCCACAAGAAGACAATGGCACCGGGGATCTGAATCTCGGGTGCGATGACGTTGATGTCACAACCAGGTCAAAGGGGACAAGGGCTAGGCGCACACAAGCTAGGGATCACATGGCACGTTCCGCGAGTCTTCTTGCTCCTATCCGCAAACAACAGATAAAGTCCGCGCAGGCCATAGACAAAGGGCATCGATCACTTCGTCCCCCAAACGGCCTTCACACCATGGTCACCGATCTTCGTCGCCATGCGCCGGAGTGGGCCGACCGCCTCTCTCAGGCAACTTCCGAACACCAAGTACTGACTATCATTACCGAGCTATTCAATCTCAAGCACGTAGTGAGATCGCCTCGGGGGACACAGGTGCGGGTCGACCTATCGCTTCGCATCAGTGTTTTTGTGCGGATGAACCTACACAAAGGAATGACGCTGAAGTTACTGGGCCAGTTTCTTGGTTATTCTGAAAAATATTGTTCTGAACTGTTCCAGACCACAATGGGAGGATCGTTCTCAGACTATGTGAAGCGATGCCGGTTGGAGACGGCTAAGGCCCTGTTGACCGGCACCGACCGGGGTGTCTCCGATATCGCCGAAGCGACCGGATTTTGTGACCAGTTTGCGTTCAGTCACTTTTTCAAGCGAATGACCGGTCGCTCTCCCCGTGATTTCCGCACCGCCCACGCGCAACGTCATACACCTCGAATCCCCTTGCCTCCGCTTTGATGAATCCAATGAGCAATGCTCCGCTGCAAGACGCAGATATCTCGGTCCTGACCATCCCGCGAGAAGATCCATCGCCGCCGCGCCGAACCAAGCCATGGCTCACCTGGATAATTGGAACTACGGTCGTCGGTGTCTGCTTCGCGGGACTCTATTGGTTCATGCCTATGACATCATCATTGGAGGTCGACACGACGGCTATCCGTATCACCGAAGGATCGCTTCCGGTGACCCCGCTCATCGCCAGTGGTTACGTGGTGGCGCAACGTCAAGCCTCCGTCGCATCCAAAGGGACGGGCCGTCTAGAATACCTCGGCGTCACTGTCGGGAGCAGAGTGAAATCCGGCGACATCATCGCACGGGTTCAACAGGACGACATTCAGGCCGTCCGACATCAGGCCCACGCGCGACTGGATGTGGCGACAGCAACCTTGGTGAACGTCCAAGCGGAGCTGCAGGATGCCAGGCAGAGCTACGGCCGGGCATACGCCCTGTTGCCCAACCAGTTTATTTCTCAATCCGAGTTTGATCTCGCGACGAATCGCCTTCGACGATCCGAAGCCGCCGTTCGCTCCGCCACGGCAGCCATCAAAGCGGCAGAGGCGGACGTGGAGGCGGCGGACGTGATGCTGAAGAATACGGTGATTCGAGCGCCGTTCGACGGCACCGTCCTCAAGAAGTTCGCCGAGATCGGGGAAGTCGTCGCCCCCATGGGAAGCGCTGCGAATTCTCGTGGCGCGGTGGTGCTGATTGCCGATATGGCGACCCTTGCGGTGGAAGCAGACATTTCGGAATCCTCCATCGCCCAACTCAAGCCGGGGCAATCCGCCGATATTACCTTGGATGCGGCGCCGGGGACACGCTATGCCGGCACGGTCGAGCAGATCGTGCCGACCGCTGATCGCTCCAAAGGAACCGTGTTGGCCAAAATTCGATTCCTCGACCACGACAATCGTGTCTTGCCGGAGATGAGCGCCAAGGTGTTCTTTGCTCCTCCCGGCCAAACCAAGGCCTCGGCACCACTCCGATTCGTCGTTCCCTCCTCATCCTTGACTCGACGGCAGGATCGCGCTGTCGTGTACTTGTTGGACAATGAGATCGCGAGGGAAGTGTCCATTGAAGAAGTCGGCAAGAACGGAGCAGACAGCGAGGTGCTCGGCCCGTTGACGGCCTCCGCAATGATCATTCTCTCCCCGCCGTCATCGCTGATAGACGGTTCACGAGTGCGATCTCGAAGTGTTCGGTAAAAGGAGCTTTTGCAATGAGTCAGCCGGTCATCGAGTTTCAGCGTGTCACCAAATCCTACTTTCGGGAGCAGCAGGAGGTGCCCGTGCTTCGGGATTTCAACCTGTCGATTCCTTCGGGAAAATTTTTGGCCGTCATGGGCCCATCCGGATCAGGCAAGACTACGATTCTGAACCTGATCGCCGGCCTCGATCGCCCGACGCAAGGAACCGTTCGCGCGGCGGGCATCGAAGTTTCTCAGCAGCGCGAGTCGGATCTCGCTCAATGGCGAGCCAGGCACATCGGCTTCGTCTTCCAATTCTACAACCTCATTCCCGTCTTGACGGCGGCAGAAAACGTGGAGCTCCCGTTGCTGCTCAGCTCCCTCGCCAAGCAAGCGCGAGTCAAACACGTTCAATCGGCGCTCGGCCTCGTCGGATTGAGCGATCGCATGCACCATTACCCCCGTCAACTATCAGGCGGTCAGGAACAGCGTGTCGGCATCGCCCGCGCGATCGTCAGCGATCCCACGATTCTGCTGGCCGACGAACCGACCGGCAACCTGGACCGGGATTCCGCTCAAAGCATCATGGCGCTCCTCGGTCGTTTACACCAGGAGCTCAAGAAGACCATCCTGATGGTGACGCACGATCCCCGCGCGGCAGATCATGCGCAGGAGATCCTCCACTTCGACAAGGGACAGGTGACTTGACGAATGACCCTCGGAACGCTGATCGTTCGAAACGCCCGCCGTCACACCCTACGGGTGGCCCTCACAGCCCTTGGGATCGCGACGGTGATCCTCGCCTTCAATCTCATCGTCACCACAGTTCAGGCATGGTATGCCGGCGTCGAGGCCTCCGTGCCGAATCGAATGATTACCCGTCATGCGGCGTCGCTGTCGATCCATCTCCCGCTGGCCTACCGAGATCGTATCGCCTCGATCGACGGAGTCACCGGCGTCACCTACGCCAACTGGTTCGGTGGGGTGTATCGAGAGGCCAAGGGGTTCTTCCCACAGTTCGCGGTCGACCCCGCCTCCTTTCTCGACCTCCATCAGGAGATCGTGGTGGGCAATGATGAACGCGAGTCGTTTCTCAGCGACCGACGTGGCTGTGTGATCGGTCGGCGATTGGCCGAGCTGTACGGATGGAAGATCGGCGATGTCATCGCCCTCAAGGGAACACTTTATCCGGGCGACTGGGAGTTCGTCGTGCGGGGAATCTATCACGGCGCCGATGCCTCAGCGGATGAGACGTGGATGCTCCTGCGATGGGACTATATGAACGAGCGCCGCCAGCAGGTCGACCCGGACCGGGCCGGTACGGTGGGGTGGTATGTCATTCGAATTGCCGACCCCGGGATTGCCGGGAGGGTGACGAAGAGCTTGGATTCGGAATTCGCCAACTCGGCGGCCGAGACCAGGACAGAAACGGAACAGGCGTTCCAGGCGGGCTTCGTCGCCATGTCCGGCGCCATCATCAACGCGTTAAAACTGTTGGCCGTTGTGTTGAACGGCATCACCATCCTGGTGCTCGCGAATACGCTCGTCATGGCTGTGCGTGAGCGAACCAGGGAATATGCCGTTTTGCGGGCATTGGGTTTCCGATCCACTCACGTGATCGCCCTCGTGACGGGCGAGGCCTTGCTGATTGCGCTGCTCGGATCGGTGCTGGGCATCGCCCTCACCATTCCCGGCACGCATCTCTACGGCGCTGTCGTGTCGACCAAACTTGGAAACTTTTTCCAGCACCTGGACTTGTCCGCAGGAACATTGATTGTGAGCGCCTCGATTACCTTGTGCATCGCTGTCTGTGCCTCTGCCGTTCCCATCCTACGACTCTTGCGCGCAAAAGTGGCCGAGGATTTACGCTATGTCGGATAGGGGGACTCGATGAAACTCCTGTGGGCCTATAGCGCCAGAAATGTATGGGTACGAAGCAGCACGACGACTCTGGCGATGACCGGACTCGCCCTGGTCAGCCTGATCCTCTTAGCGGTACTCATGCTCAGCAGCGGTTTAGACCGCGCCCTGATCGAAAGCGGTTCATCGGAGAATCTCCTGCTCCTCCGAAAAGGGGCGACGACGGAAATTGCGAGCGGGATTTATCGCGATCAAGCACACGTCATCGGCACCCTTGCGGGTATCGCACGCACGACGGCCGGACAGCCGCTGGCGATTCCGGAACTCGTTGTGCTGATCAGTCTTGCAAAAATCGGCGCCGAATCGCCCGCCAACGTCGTCGTCCGAGGAACGCAACCGGACGCACTGCTCCTCCGCCCTCAGGTCACTCTCACGGAAGGGCGGGTGTGGCAACCGGGAACGGCAGAGGTCGTCGTCGGCTCGCAGATCGCCAAGCGCTTTCTTCCCGGAGGACTCGGCACGTCGCTAAAGATCGGCAAGGGCGAGTGGCGCGTCGTCGGCGTGCTGGACGCCCAGGGAACGGCGTTTGATTCCGAGATCTGGGGGGATGTCGACCAGTTGATGGCCGCGTATGGGCGGGACTCCTACTCGTCGTTGACGCTACGCGCTTCCGACCAAGCCGCCTTCCAGCCAATCAGCGAGACCATCGGCGCGGATACTCGACTGATGCTCCAAGTGAAGCATGAACGGGACTACTATCGCGAGAAATCCCTGACGATGGCTACCTTCATTCGTTTTCTTGGCTTCACGTTTACGCTCATCTTTTCGTTCGGTGCGATCCTTGGCGGCACCATGACGATGTACGGCATGGTTGCCTCGCGTACTCGGGAGATCGGCATGCTCCGCGCGCTGGGATTTTCTCCTTACGCAATCCTCACCGTGATTTTGTTCGAATCACTGCTGATCGGGGCCACCGCCGGGGTGCTGGCCATCGGTGGAGGCACGGCTCTGCAGTTTGTTACGCTCTCAACCATGAACTGGGCCACGTTCTCGGAACTGGCGTTTCGCCTGACACTGACACCAGCCGCAGCCGCTACCACCATGGTGTTCGCGCTTCTCATCAGCATGCTCGGTGGCATTCCTCCGGCCATCCGTGCGGCGCGTCTCCCCGTAGCCAACGCTTTGCACGCTCCGGGTCGGTAAGCAGGATTGTTTTGTTCCGGCAACGGGTGCCGTGTCGCCACGGCTTATCGATAGAATGGACGTGCATATCCGGTAGTCGCACCTACCCAGCTGCCAAGCATTTGGAATATACGCGGAGGCCGATGCATCCTGTCGGTGCGAGAGTCGAGTGAAGAAGGTAGAGAGATGAATCTGGGAACAGTCATACCGATCATGCGGATCTTTGATGAGGCGAAGGCCCAAGAGTTCTACATGAACTTTTTAGGTTTCAGAATCGACTGGGAACACCGTTTTGAATCCGGTCTTCCCCTCTATATGCAGATTTCGAGAGACCGATGCGTACTGCACCTCTCCGAACATTATGGCGACTGCACTCCCGGCGCGGCCATACGAATCGAAACCGTCGACCTCGATGCCTTCCACACTGAACTCGAGTCAAAACGCAACAAGTACTGTCGCCCCCGGATTATGCACACGCCATGGGGAACGAGAGACATGGCGGTGAATGACCCGTTCGGCAACAAGCTGACCTTCACCGCTGTCATGAGCGCCTGACCATTGCACGTAGCGGACGACGTGACGACTCTGAGGCAGGGAACTAGATCGGCAAGTATGATCCTCGCCGCTGTCATATACGTGAAAGACCTCGACTGTATGGTTGAGTTCTACACCGCCCTTGGACTGACGGTCGATGACGCCCAACACGACGGCTATGCCGTATTGACGGGGCCGCACTGCGAGCTATCCCTTGTGCAAGTTCCTACAGACATCGCGGCGCGGATCGAGATTGCATCCCCGCCGGTGGCTCGAGAGAATACTCCCATCAAACTGGCCTTCGTCGTTTCATCGATTGATCAAACCCTGCACACGACAGGAGCGATCGGAGGCAGACGTAAGGACGGCACCAAAAAGTGGACCTTCCGTGGTCATGCGATCCAAGATGCCATCGACCCGGAAGGCAATGTATATCAGCTTCGAGAACCGCTCACAGGCTAAAAACTGGCTCGCGACATTCGGTTGATCTGGCACTTTGTGCAATCAGGAGACCCTTATGAACCCACCAACCGATAATTCTTACATCGGCATCACAACGCCACGTGTTCGTGAAGCCTCCGACTTTTATGTCCGACACTTCGGATACTCGAAGATCGCTGATACGGAGGAGTTCGCCTCCGTCATGGCCCCGAACAAGAAGCGATGTCTCGGATTTTCTACCCCAGACGGTGCGCGCGCCTCAATGCCGCTCAACGGAATTCAACTCGTCTTCTTGATCGACGATGCGCCCACGGCCCTGATCGAATTTCATCAGCGCGGAGTTCCGATTACACGGGGAATCACAGTTGGCTCATGGGGTGCCAGGCATTTTGTGATCACAGATCCGGCAGGAGTGGAGCTTTACCTTTCAGAACGGGCGGAGCTGTTTTGAGCAGGACATCGTACCATACCCATTCGAGCATACGCCCTAGACCATCGTTTCACTTCGATTGAGTGGGAGACCGACATTATGGACAAACGAGCATCGTACTGGTTCCCCGTAAAGCGATATGGCTGGGGCTGGAGCCTTCCTGTGCGATGGCAAGGGTGGTGCGTACTGGTCGGATATATCGTATTGCTGCTCGGAGGACTCTCCTGCTTCGACATCCATACCGACAAGCCAGCCTTTCTCACTTATACCGGCGCAGTTACCGCGATCTTTATCGCTGTGGTAGCCACCAAAGGGGAACGACCGGTCCGCTGGCGATGGGGAAAGTACTCTTGAGACCCTTCAGAAGCTGACGCTCAAGAGAAGCAGTCTGTCGTTGTTGATTTCTCTTGAGCAAGAATACCCGGTCAACTCCATCTTTTCGAATGATAGGAACCCGTCGCCTGAATTCATCTGCACCTTTCGGGATGGGTTGAGTCGCGAAGTCGACTCCTTACGACCGGATACCTTTGCGTCGTTAATCTGATCCAGACATCAGGAAACTGAGCATACACTTCCAACCTCAGAACATAGCTTTCGACCAGCGCTTGCTGTATCTCGTTCGTGAGAATGCTTCTCACTTTCATAATTTGGCAGGAAGGAGGGCGAGATGAATGCAATAGCGCGGATGATGTTTCAATATTTTCTGATCCTCGTGTTCTNNGCTCGTGTTCTGCAGCATGGTCGCGTTCCATGCTCACGCAGCGGCGGTGTACGACGAAACGGCAAATGGGGATCTCTCGGACAACAACTTGAGCCCGACCTCAATAGGCCTCGACGTCGGACAGAACCTGATTCTGGGGTCTACGGTACACGAACCGTCGCTGGATCGCGATTTTTTCACCGTGACCGTAGACGCCGGCCGCACGCTGAATGCGGTCTTGCTGTCAAGTTACACCAACACCGATGACCTCTCGTTTATCGGCTACACGGCGGGAGGGCAGTTTACGGCTTTGGATCTCAGTGGTGTAGACGGCTGGGGACTGATCGGGGGTCCGCCCGGAGTGTCGGTCGGGGGTGATGTGCTCAGCTTCCTTGCCGGCGGTCCGGCCGGACCCGGCACCTATAGTTTCTGGCTCCAGGAAACGAGTGGTCGCACGACCTACACATTAGATTACCAGGTGGCTGCGGTTCCGCTTCCTCCTGCTCTGCCGTTGTTTTTGTCCGGTCTCTTGGGACTCGGCGCGATCGTCCGTAAATCGATCTGATGGTAGGGGTATTCAACAAAGGCGATTCGCTTGAATGAATGGCCGTCAAACATGAAAGGAGTATCTGCATGGCACCACGACGCATCTCGAATCCAGAGATCCTCATCCGAAAGCCTAGGCCGCGACTTTTACACATACGGACTCCTGAAGGGATGCTTTCGCGTTGGCAAGAAGAGCTGACCCGCCAACGTACCCTGTTGCTCGCCGACTGGGACTTATCATTTGCTCACCCGGAGGAGCACGCGCACTTTGCCGATCCTGCCGATCAGGCATCGAACGATTTAGAGCGGAATTTGTCCTATCAGGTGAAAAGGCGGGTGATCACGAAGCTGAAGCGCATTGAACGCGCGCTCTGTCGGCTTCGGACCAACCACTATGGGTCCTGTCGTCGATGCCGCAAGGCGATTCCGAACGAACGGTTGGCCGTTCAACCGGACGCGCTCTACTGCGTGCCTTGTCTGGCGCTCATCGAGCGAAGAGCCTCACGAAACTAGACTGTGTGCAGCGGGAGGGCGGCGAGGCGTACGACACAGGACATTCGCCGTTCGCCCCAATGCCGGATCCAGTCCATCCGGAAAGAGAACATGCGCACCTGGCGATCGAACATGGTCATTGCGTGGCTCAGTCTTGTATATGACTTTGAGAATAGATATCAATTACTGGCCACGAGTGGGTTGAATGGGTCCCACGAATAGATACTAATGGCGATTTCCAATCATACAGCTCTACTGTCCACAGGCATTCCGCAGGTTCTGCCGGCGCAAGACCGAGCATTGATCTGGGTGGGCTCCCTCTGCTTCCACACCCTGGCGCTGGCCGTGGCCTCCGTAGCCGCCGTATCTTTCCGGGAGGTTCCTCCGGCTCCGGCCCCGATGGCGCGCTTGGAGATCCTCCTTACCGATGCGCAACAGGAGGTCGATCAGGCGACGGCTACCGATTCGCAAAGCCAGGTTGATCCGACGACACCTCCAGAGACCGCCGCCATCGCCGAAGACTCATCGCCGATCGTGCAGGCGTCCTCCCCTCCGGTCATCCAACGAACAGCTCAGCGAGTCACCGCCCACACTCCGTCGCCACAAACGGCGGAGATGTCTTCCACGGTCAACGATCCGCTTCCCGCTGAAATCTCCAGACCGATCGAGCATCAGAGCGAACCACCGGCGCCTGTGACTGAGCCGAAGCCGATTGACCAGACTGCCGACGATCATGCGGAGGCATCGGCGCAGCAGGAGGATGCTGCGTCGCCGAAGACGGACGCGACTCTCCCGACTCCCATGAGCGATTCTCAAGCGGAGGCATCGGGATCTCCTACCGGCCCATCCACGGAGACCGTCGCCATGAACCATCCCCCTATCACGCAATCCGACTCCTCACGATCGCAGTATGCCTGGCTGATGGAATTACTGAGGCGACGAATCATCACTCTCCAGGCCTACCCCCATCTGGCCCGCACGCAGGGATGGGAAGGGGTCGTAGTCGTCAAGACCACAATCAACAGCGACGGCAGCTTGATCGACGCGGTGGTGACGAAAAGCTCGGGGCACGACGCCCTCGATGAGGACGCGGTGAAGCTGATGCATCGGGTCTGTCCCGTGCACCTCACGCAAGATCTCGGAAAGTCCAAAATCGCAGTCATGATTCCCATTCGCTACCGGCTCGATGGATTCGAATAATGACACAAGGAGGGAATGCCATGCTCAGACGAGCGATGACGATATATATGACGGCCGTTTTGTTCGTATTCGGCTCAAGCGCGGCGCCGGTCGGCGCCGCACCATCCAAGGTCGGGTTCCTCGTGGTGGCTCCCGATCGAGGATACCTTGGAAATCAGGAAGTCAACGCGTTGGTCGAAGAGTTCAAGCACTTTTACCCGGCCGCGTTGGGATTGGTGGGGAAGGACTATACCGGTGTGGAGGGGGAATACGCGGCGTATCTCACCCGCGCCGCCCAGGAATTGAAGCAGGGCGGCGCCACAGAGATCGTCGCCATTCCGTTGTTCCTTTCCGAAGCCGATCCGCTGCTCACGCGAGTCAGGCCCTTGATGCCGGCGTATGCGAGTGGGCTGCTGGTCCGATGGGCGCCGGCTATGGCGCATGACTATCTCGTCGGCCAGATCGTCCTCGACCGCATCGCCGCGCTCAGCGAGCATCCTGAATCGGAGCGGTTGATCCTGGTCGGAACCGGGGCGACGGATGAGGCCAGCGAGAAGGCGTTGAAAACCGACCTGGACAAGTTATCGGCGTACGTCAAACGCTATCAACCGTTTCAAGAAACGGACGCTGTCGTCTACTACGACCGGGACGCGGAGAACGCATGGCACAAAAACGACGCCATCAAGACTCGCCTGCTCGCGCAAGCGGCCAAGCACGGACGCACGTTGCTGATCCCTGCGTTCATCGGTCCCAAATTCGACTCTTCCATGTCGCTGACCGGTTGGTTGGGCGCGCAGTTTAGAAACACCCGTGTCGCCTATAAGCCCGATGAGCTGCTTCCGCATCCGAATGTTCTATTGTGGCTGAACAAGACTGCCAACCGCGAGACCCCATTGGCGACAGGTCAGATCGGGGTCGTCATCATGCCTCACGGATCGACCCAGCCGTGGAACGATGCCGTAGAAGCGACAATTCAGCCGCTCCTGTCCAAGTACCCCGTTGAGATGGCCTACGGCATGGGCGACCCCTTCATCATTCAAGATGCGGTCTCCCGCCTGGAGCAACGCGGCATTCGACACATCGTCTTCGTGCGGATGTACGCCTTGGACCACCACATGAAGCCGATCACCGATTACATTCTTGGACTCAGCGATCGCGCTCCTGCCGAGGGCCATGGACATGGATCCGGTGGCGCACCCTCTCAGGTCCGAACCGCCGCCCGCTTTTCGACCTTCGGCGGCTATGAGCAGAATCCTGAAATCGCCCTCGTCCTGCACAAACGGATCGCGGAACTAAGCAAGGACCCAGCAAATGAGACCGTGCTGCTTGTGGCGCACGGCGAGGGCACCGACGAAGGCAACAACCAATGGATTTCAGTCATGAATCAAAACATCGAGCGACTGCGCCAAGATCCCCACTGCGCCAAACTGAAAACCATTAAGGCGCTGACGGTCCGGGAGGACTGGCCCAGAGAACGTGAACAAGCCGTCGCAGCCGCCCGCGCTGCCGTCGAGGAAGGGGGACGTCAGGGCCGTGTGCTCGTCATTGCCAATCGGCTTTACGGGTCAGGCCCCNNGCTGAAAGGCCTGACTTATGAAATGAATGACAGGGGGTTGGCCGACCCTATCCTGACCAGGTGGCTTGAAGACGGACTGGCACGCATGACGGCCGCGTTGCTCCCGACGCAGAACGAACGGTCCGCGCTGGTCTATCCCGAGAAAACGGTTGAGCCATGATCATCAGGCAAAGAAAAGGACGACCGAATGTCCGAACACGTCAATAACCAGGACATCAAATCGCGTCTCTGTGCGCTCTACGACGACCTCGTCACTCATGATGGGTTCGCCGAGATGCGGGTGGAAATCCGTCTCCTGAAGCGCGGGCAGAAAGAGGTCATTCTCCATTGCGGTAAGCAATATCGTTTCGTGATCGACTGCGATCATTTTTCGGAACGATGGCGAAAGGAGGTCACCGATGATGTGAACGTGTTTTTGTGACCGACGTAGAG
>CXWK01001029.1_pt3 | contig 12441 bp, 13 predicted proteins | sample 590851 | NCBI WGS metagenome assembly CXWK01 (sample SAMEA3498364, study PRJEB10139) | wastewater metagenome | biome: wastewater treatment plant; material: activated sludge | place: Denmark | collected 2014-08-01
AGATCGAGTACCTGCTTCGCGACGCGCTCGAGCGGCGCGGGATCCGCCCGGCCGCGCGGAAGAAGCCGCGCGGGGCCTGAGCGCCCTAGCGTTCCTCCGGCGGTTTCACGCGCCGGAATTCGCGCCACAGGGCGATGTCGTAGCCGATCTTCGCGACGCCGGCGAGCACGAGCGGCACGCCCAGCCCCGCGGACTGCATCAGCGCCCCCGCGAAGACGGGCGCGAGCGCCCAGCCGCCCGAGCGCACGAGGTTGGTGACGCCGGCGGCGGCGAGGCGCTCGGAGGGCTTCACCACCGCCATCACGTAGGACTGGCGCGTGGGCACGTCCATCTCGTTCAGGGCCTCGCGGACGAGGAAGAAGAACGCGGCCCACCCGAAGTCGTCCGCGATCACGATCGTGAAGAGCAGGAAGCTCGACGGGATGTGGGTGAACACCATGGTGTTCACAAGTCCGATGCGCTTCGCGAGCCAGGCGGCGGCGATGTGCGAAGCGGCCGAGAGCAGGCGCCCGGCGCTGAAGAGCACGGCGACCGTTGCCGCGGAGGCGCCGAAGCGCTCCGAGAAGTAATACGCGAAGATCGCCGAGCCGATGAAGCCGCCGGCGAAGGCGTCGACGAAGAAGAGCGTGGAGATCTTGCGGATGATCGGGCGGCTCTCGGGCGAGAGTTCGCGCAACCCCGCGGGCGCCGTGTCGCCCACGCGCGGCGGCAATCGCGCGTAGAGGAAGGCCGAGGCGAGGTAGAGCGCGGCAAAGAGGGCGAGCGTCAACTTCATCGCGGCGAGCGTCTCCATCCCCGCGAAGTGCTCGAGGGCGGTGGGGATGCCCGCGAGCAGCCCCCCCGCCGCGTAGCCGACGTCCAGCAGCACGTTGTACCAGGCGAAGATGCGCGTGCGGTCCGCGTCCGTCGTCGTCGCCGGGAACATCGCCTGCTCGAGGATCGGGATCGCGCCCCGGTCGCGGCCGTTCACGTTGAACATCCCCACGAACGCCGCCGCGACGATGACCGGGAAGGCGTTGGTCGCGAGCAACAGCGCGCAGCCCAGGACGGGCAGGCCCGTGAGCGTCACCAGGAGCGCGCGTTCGCTCACGCGCGTTCCCGCGACCATGGTGAGAAGCGTTGCCGCGGCCGCGCCCCAGAGGGCGGCGGAGAGCACCACGCCGATCTGCGTGGCGGTGAGCCCGAGCTTCGCGCAGTAGAGCCCGATCAGCACCGCCATCATCCCGATGGCGAGCGCGCGCAGCAGCGCGGCGGCGTAGAGGATGCGGCGAAGGCGCGAGGCGGCGGCGATCACCCCGCGATCATAGCCGCCTTCAGATCGTGGGCTTGCGGCGCAGGAAGTCCAGGCGGTCGATGGAGCGGATGTGCAACTGGCGCAGGTCCGTGCCCTGCAGGACGGTGAGGGCGATCTCCACGCCCGGCTCGCCCGCGGCCCAGAGCTTGCGGTAGAAATCCCCGAGGTCGCGGATCTTCTCGCCGCCCACGGAGAGGATGATGTCGCCGGGGCGCAGGCCCGCCGTGTCCGCGGGGCCGTCTGCCGTCACCCGCAGGACCTTCAGGCGGCCGTCATCCTCGACGGAGTTCACGCCGATCCACGGCCGCCGTCCCGCCTTCTGCCGGCCCGTGGCGACCATCTCCGCGAGGACGGGCTTCAGCAGGTCGATGGGGACGAACATGTTGCCGGGCAGGCGTTCGCCGGGCGTCATCGCGTCCATCACCAGGAGCGAGCCGATGCCCACCAGCTCCCCGTTCTTGTCGATGAGCGCCGCGCCGCTGTGGTCCGTGCGCGCGGGGGAAGTGAAGATTGCGCCGTCGATGAGGTACTCCCAGTAGCCCGCGAACGGCCGCCGCGAGACGACGGTCGCCACCGACATGCCGCCTTCGCCGCCGGTGGCGACGAGGACGCGGTCGAGCTGCTCCACGGAGCCGGAAGTGCCGAGCTTCACGGGCTTGGGTGAGAGCGGCCCGATGGCGCGCAGCAGGCCGAAGCCGGTGGCGTGGTCGTAGGCGACGACGCTCGCCGGCAGCGAACGCCCGCTCGCGTCGGAGACTTCCACGAGGTCCGCCTCGAGGATGAGATAGCCGATGGTGAGGACGAGGCCGGAGGGCGCGATGACGATGCCGGAGCCCGTGCGTTCGGCGCCGAGCGTCGCGCGCGACCGGGCGTCGCCGAGCGCCTTCGTGCGCACTGCAACGACCGCCTCCGCCGCCTCCCGCAGTCGCCGGTAGGAGGCGTCGTCCTCCTTGCCGAAAGCGGGCTTCTCCGGGGTTGCCGCGCTTTCCCGAGGGACCGCGGCGAGGGCGCCGGTCGCGGAAAGCGCGAGCGCGGCGGCAACCAGCATCGAGGCGGCGATCTGCGGCAGGCGCTGTGGTCCCATGGTCGCCTCCCGTCGGCGGGGTGCGGGCGAATCCATCCTAGCACCGCGCGCGGGGAGCGCGGGCACGGCCGCCTCAGGCCATCCAGGCGAGCGTTTCCGGGGTGGGTTTCGAGGGGCGGTACTCGGCGGCCGTCCAGCCCGCGTAGCCCAGGGCGTCCAGCCGGGCGAAGCAGTCGCCGACGGCGACGCTTCCTGTGCCCGGCTCGTGGCGCCCCGGCGCATCGGCGAACTGCACATGGCCGATCCAGGGGGCGAAGCGCGCGAGGCCCTCGACCGGATCGTCTCCCATCATCGCCGCGTGGTAGATGTCGTACTGCAGGCGCGCGTTGCCGGCGCCGGTTTCGTCGAGAAGCCTCGCGCCATCGGCGGGGCGAGGCACCACGAAGCCCGGCGCGTCGACCGTGTTGATGGGTTCGAGCAGCAGCGTGAGCCCTGCAGCCGCGAATTCCCGTGCCGCAAAGCGCAGGTTGGCGAGCAGCGTCTCGCGCAGCCGCGCCGGATCGGCGCCGGCCGGCGCCTTGCCGGCGATGCAATTGACCTGCGTGTTCCCGAGCACGCCGGCATAGGCGAGGGCGCGCCCGACCCCGTCGCGGAACTCCGCCTCGCGCCCAGGCAGGCACGCGATGCCGAAGTCGCCCTTTGCGGCATCTCCCATCGGGAGGTTGAAGTTGACCATCTCAAGCCCGTTGGCCTCGAGCAATTCGGAGAGCTCGCGCGCGTCCCAGGCATAGGGCTGCGCGAACTCGACGGCGGCGAAGCCGGCGGCCGCAGCGGCGCCGAAGCGCTCCGGAAAGGGGAGCTCGGGAAACAGGAAGCCCAGGTTGGCGGCGAATCGCGGCATCGTCTCGCTGCTACTATAACGGACGAAGCGCCCCGCCCCGATGAGCACCGCCACCCTCCCCCAGGACCCCCCGAAGACGCCCGAGCCTCCCGCCACGGGCGACGCGGGCGTCATCGCGAAGCTGCTGCCCTACCTGTGGGAGTACCGCGGGCGCGTGGCGCTCGCGATCGGCTTCCTCGTGACCGCGAAGGTCGCGAACCTCGGCGTGCCGCTCATCATGAAGGGGATCGTCGACGGGCTCTCGGGGCCGAAGGCGGTGCTCGCCGTGCCCATCGCGCTGCTCGCGGCCTACGGGCTCTTGCGCATGTCCTCCACGATGTTCAACGAGCTGCGCGACGTGGTGTTCGCGAAGGTGGCGCAGCGCGCCATGCGGCGCGTGGCGCTGGAGGTCTTCGAGCACATGCACTCGCTCTCGCTGCGGTTCCACCTCGAGCGGCAGACGGGCGGGCTCACCCGCGACATCGAGCGCGGCACGCGCGGCATCTCGACCTTGCTCAACTTCATGGTCTTCAGCGTGCTGCCGACCTTCTTCGAGATCGCGCTGGTCACCGGCTTCCTGATCGTCAAGTTCGACGTGTGGTTCGGGGTCATCACCGTGGGCGCGCTCGTCCTCTACATCGCGGCGACCTTCCTCATCTCCGAGCGGCGCATCCACCACCGCCGCGCGATGAACGAGACCGACTCGAAGGCGAACACCCGCGCGATCGATTCCCTCATCAACTACGAGACGGTCAAGTACTTCGGCAACGAGCGCTTCGAGGCGAAGCGCTACGACGAGAACCTCTCGCGCTACGAGCAGGCCGTGGTCCTGAGCGAGACCTCGCTCGGGTTCCTGAACACGGTGCAGGCCGCGATCATCGCGCTCACCGTCTCGCTCCTCATGTGGAGGGCCTCCGACGGCATCGTGAACGGCGCGCTCACTCTGGGCGACCTCGTGATGGTGAACGCGCTCCTCATCCAGCTCTACATCCCGCTCAATTTCCTGGGGGTGCTCTACCGCGAGATCAAGCAGTCGCTCACCGACATGGAGAAGATGTTCCGGCTCCTGTCGGTCAACCGCGAGGTCGAGGACAAGCCCGGCGCGCCGGCGCTCGCCGTGCAGGGAGGCGCCATCCGCTTCGAGAACGTGGACTTCAGCTACGACGGCCGCCGGCCGATCCTCTCGGGCGTGGACTTCGAGGTGCCCGCGGGGGCCACGGTCGCGGTGGTGGGCGCGAGCGGCTCGGGGAAGTCCACCCTGGGGCGGCTCCTCTTCCGCTTCTACGACGTGCAGGGCGGGCGCATCACCATCGACGGCCAGGACATCCGCGACGTGACGCAGCTCTCGGTGCGCTCCGCCATCGGCATCGTTCCCCAGGACACCGTGCTCTTCAACGACACGATCTACTACAACATCGCCTACGGGCGCCCGCTCGCCACGCGCGAGGAGATCGTGGAGACCGCGAAGGTGGCCCACATCCTGGAGTTCATCGAGCGCCTGCCCGACGGGTGGGAGACCTCGGTGGGCGAGCGCGGGCTGAAGCTCTCCGGCGGCGAGAAGCAGCGCGTCTCGATTGCGAGGACGCTGCTGAAGGACCCGCCGGTCATGATCTTCGACGAGGCCACGTCGGCGCTCGACTCGAAGACGGAAAAGGGAATCCAGGCGGAGCTCTCCGAGATCTCGCGTGACCGCACGACGCTCATGATCGCGCACCGGCTCTCCACCATCGTGGACGCCGACGAGATCCTGGTGATGGACGCGGGCAGGATCGTGGAGCGCGGCGGCTTCCGCTCCCTGATGGCGAAGGGCGGGCGCTTCGCCGAGATGTGGCAGCTGCAGCAGCAGGAAGAGGCCGAAGGCGCCGGGGACGGCGCGGAGAAAGGACAGGCATGAGAAGCATGGGAACACTGCGTGCCGGGCGGCAGCTTGCCGCCCTGGCGTTGGCCATCGCTGTCGCGGGCTGCGCGTTCGCGCCGGCCGCGCCCCGCGAGGGAGCCGTTCGCGTCACGCCGATCGAGCGCGCGCGCTGGGATCTTCCGCCGGAGCCGGGTCTCTTTCGCGTGGCCTTCGACGCGGCGGTGTCGGCCGAGATTCGGCGGCGCACCGTGGCGACGGTGGCCGCCGAGGACATCGACATCCATTACGCGGAGATACGGGTGCTGGAAAACGAGGCCGACCGCGAGCTGAAGGCCCGGGGCCTGTGTTCCGGGACGACGGCCTTCCTCGGGCCGCTCGTCGGCGGGGACGGACAGGGCGCGATGAGCGCGATCTTCAAGTGCCGCCCGACGATCTTCTGAACTTCGCTCGACCACGACGGCCGCGGCCGGGGGCGCGCCGGGCTCAGGAGAGGGCGGCGGGGCGGCCCACGAGATAGCCCTGCACGTAGTCGATGCCGATGCCGCGGACGATCTCCAGCGTCTGCGGGCGCTCGACATGTTCGGCGATGGTGCGGATGCCCAGGTCCCGGCAGCGCTGGTGGATGCCCTCGACCGTGGCGGCCTCCATCGGGTCGCGGTCCATCCGGCCGATGAGGCCGCTCGCGATCTTCACGAATTCCGGCTTGAGGAGTTCGAGCGTGCGCATCGAGCCCGGCGAGCCGTCGCAGGAGGAAAGCGAGAGAGCGCACCCCAGGGGCTTCAGGGCCGCGGCGAGCTCGAGCACGGGATCGCCATGGGAGATCGCCTCGGCCAGCGGAACCTCGAAGCAGAGGGCGGCGCCGGCGATGCCGCTGCTCGCGATCTGTTTCTCCACGAATGCCGCGAAGCCGGGATCGAGCAGGGTGTCCTCGGAGAGGTTCAGGGCATTGCGCGATGCGCCCCGGGAGACGGGTTGCCGCAGCAGCCACCGCGCGGTGCGGTTGAGCGCCCAGCGGTCGAGGTAGGTCATCAGCCGAAACGATTCCAGCACCGGGATGAAGGAGCCGGGCGGGAGGAGCTTTTCTTCCTCCTCGAGGAATCGGACGAGGATTTCCTGGAAGGGGCGATCGCCCGCGGTGGGCGAGGCGGGCAGGATAGGTTGCGCGAACAGGACGAACTCTTCGCTGCGCAGGGCCGACATGAGCCGGTCGGCCGTCTCGCGCTGCCCGGGCAGCGCGCCCGAGCGCGCCGGAAAGGGCATGGCTACGGCGGCCGCGCTCACGATTGCCGCTCCGCGTCATGGGCGGCGCAGGCTTCGATCACGCCGCCCGCGAGGCTCTCGGCATGGTCCACGGAGATGCCGAGACGCTCGAGCGCGGGCTCCAGCGCCGCGGAGTCGAGCCGCGCAGCCGACCCGGAAGCGTTGGCGGCGAGCATCGCGTCGATGAGCATGCCGAGGGCCACGAGCGCCTGCGCGCGCCGCACGGGGCCGTCGGAGACGGTCGCGAGGAACGCGCGGTCGTGGTGGTGGCGCACCGCGAGTGCCAGCTCTTCGGCGAGGAACCAGTTCGTGGCCATGTGGAAGCCGACCCGCGCGTGGTCCGTGACGTAGCGCTCGCGCTCCGTCCTGGCAAGCGCGTCGCCATGGGAAAAGCCGCTCTCGCGCAGCAGCCCCGCGTAATCGGCGTACTTGCCCGACAGGAGCAGCATGCCGCAGTCCCGGAACAGCCCGAAGGTGTAGGCCTCGTCGCGGTCGGCGCAGCGCAGTTCCCGCGCAAGCCGCGCCGTGCCCGCGGCGAACCGCGACGACGCCTCCCAGTGCTGGCTCACTTCCTCGCCCCGCGAGACGGGAAACGCCTGCTTGAGGAGCAGCCCGGTGACGAGCCGCACGACGTTACGAAGGCCCAGGAAGGTGAGCGCCTGCTGCACCGAGGTCGCACGGGTGACGAGGCCGAAGAAGGGCGAGTTGACGGTCTTCAGCAGGGCGGCCGCGAGCCCCAGGTCGCTCGCGATCAACGTGCCGATGGAGGCGAAATCGGGGTCGTCCTTGCGCGATTCCCGCAGCATTGCCGTGAGCACCGCGGGGCAGGGGGGGATCCCGATCTCGGCGACGATCCGGGCGGCCTGCGCGTCGGTCACGGCGGGAGATGGGGAAGCGGGGAGGGATTCGAGGGTGTCCAAGGCGGTTCCGGATGCGATATGGAAAGGGAGGAGGGCGCTTCGCGCGGCAAGCGCGCATAGCCCGCCTGCCCGCGTATCGGCAGTGCGGCGGAAAACTTGAGTCCGGAGCCCGCTGCGCCCCGCGTCCCGCGGGACTAGGGACGGGCGCGCAGGTGCGCGTGGAGCGCGTGCAGGACCTCGCGTGGCGACTCGCCCGTCATGGCGTGGCCCGCGTCCAGGAGCACGAAAGCGGCACCCGGGATCTCGCGCGCTAGCGCCTCTCCGGATTTCCACGGCGTCATCAGGTCGCGTCGGCCGGCGACGACCAGCGTCGGGGCCTTGACGCCGTGCAGGGCTTCGACCGCAGGCGCGTAGGCATGGCAGGCCGCGAGGTCCGTGTGCTGCACGCCCGGGCGCGCACGCGCCACGAGCCGGCGGCTCGCGCCGTGGAGCGCGATGCCCGGGACCGCACTTGCCGCCAGCGCCACGTGGCGGGCATGCCCCCACACCGACTGCATGTCGAAAGCCGCGGGCGAATCGTCCTTTGCCGCGGCGAGGAACGGCTCTCCCACCGCCATCGGCACCGCGGCTCCGAGGAGTGCAAGCCTCGCCACGCGCCGCGGATGGCGAATGGCGGTGTCCAGCGCGACGAGCGAGCCCATGCTGTGGCCGACGACGTGCGCGGCCTCGAGACCGGCGGCCTCGACCAGGTCCGCGACCCAGTCGGCCATCGCCCCGATGGTCGGGCGCGGCGTGCCCGGGCTGCGGCCGTGGCCCGGCAGGTCCACGGCGAGCACGGCGAAGCCGTGGTGCGCGAAGTAGCGCGACTGCCATTGCCACACGCTGTGGTCCAGCGCGGCGCCGTGGAGAAACACGATGGCCGGCAGCGCCGGGTCGAAGGTTCTTCCGCCGCCATAGGCCCAGGCCGGGTAGCCCTGCACGATGAAGTTCATTTCTGCGCGGCGCGCAACGCCCGGGAGAGGTCCTCGAGCAGGTCGTCGGGATGCTCCAGGCCGATGGACAGGCGCACGGTGCCGGCGCCGATGCCGGCGGCGGCGAGCGCGGCGTCGTCCATGCGGAAGTGCGTCGTGGAGGCCGGGTGGATCACGAGCGACTTCGCGTCCCCGATGTTGGCGAGGTGGGAGAAGAGCGTGAGCGCCTCGATGAACTTGCGCCCCGCCTCGCGCCCGCCCTTCAGCTCGAAGGCGAGAATCGCGCTGCAACCATCCGGGTAGAGGCGCTTGGCGAGCGCGTGGTCCGGGTGCGCGGCCACGTCCGGGTGGTGCACGCGCGCCACGGCCTCGTGCCGCGCGAGGAACTCGACCACCGTCGCCGTCGTGCGCACGTGCCGCGGCATGCGCAGGTGCAGGGTCTCGAGTCCCTGCAGGATCTGGAAGGCCGTCATCGCCGCCATGCACGCCCCGAAATCCCGCAGGCCCTCGCGGCGCGCGCGCAGCAGGAAGGCGGAAACCGCGGACTCCTCGCTGAACACCATGCCGTGGAAGCCGTCGTAGGGCTCCGTGAGCGTCGGGAATTTCCCGCTCGCGTCCCAGTCGAACCGGCCCCCGTCCACGAGCACGCCGCCGATCACGACCCCGTGCCCGGACAGGAACTTCGTCGCCGAGTGCACTACGAGGTGCGCGCCCATGTCGAGGGCGCGGCCGAGGCAGGGCGTGGTCACCGTGGCGTCGACCAGCAGGGGGATGGCGTGCGCGTCGGCGATCTCTCCCAGCGCCGGGATGTCGAGCACCCCGACGGAGGGGTTGCCCACGCTCTCCCCGAAGAGCAGCCGCGTCTCTGGCCGGATGGCGCCGCGCCAGGCGCCGGGGTCTCCCACGGGCACGAAGGTGGTCTCGATCCCGAAGCGGGGCAGGGTGTAGTGCAGCAGGTTGTGGGAGCCGCCGTAGAGGCTTGCCGAGGACACGATGTGCCCGCCCCGGCCCATGAGGGTCGCGATGGCCAGGTGCAGCGCGGCCTGGCCGCTGGCGGTGGCTATGGCGCCCACGCCCCCCTCGAGCGCGGCCATGCGCTCCTCGAAGACGGCCACCGTCGGGTTGGACAGCCGCGAGTAGACGTGCCCGGGCAGTTCCAGGTTGAAGAGCGCGGCGGCGGTGTCCGTATCGGGCAGGACGAAGCTCGCACTCTGGTAGATCGGCACGGCCCGGGCGCCCGTTGCCGGGTCGGGAGACTGGCCGGCGTGCACCGCGAGGGTGTCGATATGCGGCGTTTTTGGACCGGAATGGGCCATCGAATCAGGGATTTGAGGAGGCTTCGTGAGGGAAGACTTATCTTGTCACGGACGGCACATCTTTGCTATGGTGCTGCTTCGCCTCGCGGCATCCGGGTCTCCATGAAGCTTCTCGCGGTCCTTTTCACGCTTCTCGCCTTCGCCACCGCCTCTTTCGCGGGGGACAAGCCGTCTGCGCGCGCCAAGTCGTCCAAGGCGTCGCGCGCGATAGCGGACGTCGACAAGGACGGCGACCCGAACCTCCTGTCCTCCGCCGCGCTGGTGCTCGATGCGAACACCGGCGAGACGCTCTTCGCGAAGAACGCGGACCAGGTCCACCCCATCGCCTCGATCACCAAGCTGATGACGGCGATGGTGATCCTCGATTCGAAGCTGCCCCTGGACGGGGCCGTGCAGATCTCCGTCGAGGACCTCGACACGCTCAAGGGCACGAAGTCGAGGCTGCCCGTGGGCGCGCACTTCCGCCGCGAGGACCTGATCCGCATCGCGCTCGTGGCCTCCGACAACCGCGCCGCCGCCGCCCTGGGCCGGACCTACCCCGGCGGCACGCCTGCGTTCATTGGCGCCATGAACGCGAAGGCGACGCTTCTCGGCCTCGAAGCCACGCAGTTCGTGGACGCGAGCGGGCTCGCCCCGGGCAACGTCTCCAGCCCCGCGGATCTCGGCCGCCTCGTCGCGGAGGCCTCGAAGTACGACGCGATCCGCGACTACTCGACCACCGTGGCGCTCGACGTGACGCTGCCCGATTCCGGCCGCAAGGTGGCCTACGTGAACACCAACGCGCTGGTGCGCGCCGGCAACTGGGACATCGGCCTGTCGAAGACGGGCTACATCAGCGAATCCGGCAAGTGCCTCGTCATGCAGGCCATCATCGCCAACACGCCGGTCGTGATCGTGCTCCTCGATTCCTGGGGCCGGCTCACGCGCATCGGCGACGCCAACCGCATCAAGCGCTGGCTCGAGAAGAACCCCGCCAAGCTCGCCGGCGCCTTCCGCTCCGGCTGACACGGGCGAATCGCGGCCGCGTTCGGCCGGGATTCGGACATGAGCTCCGCGGTTCCCCCGCTGCACCTGCTCCTCGCGTTCGAGGCCTGCGCACGCCACGCGAGTTTCGCGCGCGCCGCGGCCGAGTTGAGCATCACCCCCTCGGCGGTGAGCCACCGCATCGCCAATCTCGAGGAGAGCCTCGGCGAATCGCTGTTCGCACGACGCGGCCCGCGCGTGGAGCTCACGATCGCAGGGACGCGCTACCTCGAGGACGTGCGGGAGGCGCTCGACAGGCTTGCGCGCCTGGCGCGGCCGCGCATCGGCGATCGCGACCGGGAGCGCCTGCGGCTGGTCTCGCCGCCGACCTTTGCGCGCCAGCTGCTCGTGCCGCGACTGGCGGCGTTTCGGGCGGCGCATCCGGCGATCGACATCGAGTTCTCGCTCTCCATCCCGTTTTCGGAAGTCAAGGGCGCGCAGGCCGACGTGGAGATCCGGTTCGGCGACGGCCGTTTCCCGGGCATGGAATCGGAGAGGCTTTTCCGCGAGAGCATCTTTCCCGTGGCGAGCGCCGCGTTTGCGAGGGGCCTTTCGCCGAGCGGCGCGATCACCCCGGTCGACATCGCGGGCTCGACGCTGTTGCGCAATCCGCGCGACAAGTGGCGGACCTGGTTCGCGGCCGCGGGCATCGATGCCGCGGAGCCCGGTGGCGGCCCCTTGTTCAACGACCTGGGCATGCTGGTGGAAGCGGCGGCGCAGGGGCAGGGCATCGCGCTCGCCCGCTCGGTGCTGCATCGCGCGTGGCTCGATTCGCGAGCCGTGGTCCGGCTCTCGCCCATCGAGGCGGCCTCGCCCAACGCCTACTACCTCGTCGTGAGCGAAGCCGATGCAGCGCGCCCGGTCGTGCGCGCATTCAGCGACTGGATCCGCGCGACCGCCTTCTAGGCTTTCAGGCGGCGAATCGCGCGACCGCCGCCTCGTCCCACTCGATGCCGCTGCCCGGGCGGTCGGCGGCCGTGGCCCGCCCGTCGGCGAGCGCCAGGGGCTCGGCGAGCACCGGATTCCACCAGTCGTTGTATTCGAGCCAGTGCGCGGTGGGCGTGGCGGCGAGTGCGTGGGCGCTGGTCTCGGGGAAGAGGTGGTTGGAGACGGGAATCCCGCGCGCGGCCGCGAGCGCGGCGATCTCGATCCAGCCGGTGATGCCGAACACCTTCATGAGGTCGGGCATGAAAAGGTCCGAGGCGCCGGCCTCGAGGGCCTTGGCGAATTCCAGGGGCCCCCACCAGTTTTCCCCGGCCTGTATCGGCGTCGCCGCCGAACGCGCTNNGCCGAACGCGCTACGCCCGCCATGCCGGCGTAGTCCTCGGCGATCACCGGTTCCTCGACCCATTCGAGGCCCTCGCCATCGAGGTGTTCGAGCCTGCGGTGCGCATCCCCGGCGGCGAGGCTCTGGTTGTAGTCGACGAGAATGGCCACGTCCGGCCCCACGGCCGAGCGGATGGCGCGCACGACGGCAAGATCCTCCTGGACATCGGGATAGCCGATCTTCGCCTTGACCCCCGGGAGCCCGCGCGCTGCCCAGCCCTCCGCGACACGCGCCGAATCCTTCGCGCCCACGTAGCCCACCGGGCCGTAGGCGGGCACGGGTCGCGGCTTCGCCCCCATCAGGGCGCAGAGCGGCACGCCCGCCGAGCGCGCCTGCGCATCCCAGAGGGCCATGTCGATGCCGGAGAGGGCCATGCCCAGGAGCCCGTGGGTTCCCAGGAGCCGAAAGCGCGCAAGGAGCTCGTTCGTGATCGCCTGCGGTGCGAGCACGCGGCCGGCCACGAGGGGCGCGAGATTCGCCACGAGCTCCGCGACGGGGCCGAGAGCCATCGCGGTGTAGGTGAAGACGATCGCGTGGCCGCGCACGCCCTCGGCGGTGAGGAGGTCCACCAGGACCAGGGGGGATTCGGTTATGACCCCGCTTGCGGTGCGGTGGGGTTCCGCCATCG
>CXWK01010960.1_pt1 | contig 12438 bp, 10 predicted proteins | sample 590851 | NCBI WGS metagenome assembly CXWK01 (sample SAMEA3498364, study PRJEB10139) | wastewater metagenome | biome: wastewater treatment plant; material: activated sludge | place: Denmark | collected 2014-08-01
CCGGGCCGCGCACCCGGGATGGGCGGGGCTCGCGGCGGCGAGCGTGCTCTTCGCCGTGGCGGGGTGGTTCGGCCACGCGGAGTGGAGCCGCCCGCCGCTCCTCGATTCGGCCTCCGCGTACGCGCTGCGCGGCGACTGGCATTCCCTGCGCGGCGACTGGGGGGCGCTCGAGGGTGGCCGGGTGCTGGTGCACGTGAGTACGGCGGGCCGCGATTCCCTCTCCGGCGCCCTGGACGAGGTCGAGGACCTGCTGCGGGAGGCGGGCCGGGACCGCCGCAGCCTGGAGGTCGAGATCGTCGCCAACGGCCCGGGCCTCGATCTTTTCCGGGCGGACGACAAGGTCTTCGCGCAGCGCCTGGCGAGCCTGCGCCGCGACTATCCCGCACTGAGCCTGGTCGCCTGCCGGCAGACGATGGAGCGGCGCCGCGCCCGCGGTGAACCCGTCGAGCTGGCACCCGACGTCGCGCTCGCGCCGTCCGCGCTGCACGAAGTGGTGGAAAGGCTGCGCGCCGGCTGGGTCTACGTGCGCGTCTGAGGCACCGGGGCGGGCCGGAGGGCCCGCCCTGACCGCGCGGCCGGTTTTGCTACCATGCGCGGACCCCATGACCGGACGGCCCACCCCGATCGGGTTGTAACCGAAACCCGCCGGGCACCGAACTATCGCCTGCCATGCACGCCACGCTCCCTCTCCTCGTCCGGACCGATTTCCCCGCGATTCGCCGCCATGCCGTGACCACGGTGCAGGCCAACCTGGGCTATGCCTGCAACCAGACCTGCCTGCATTGCCACGTGAACGCCGGTCCCACGCGCACCGAGTCGATGTCGGCCGGGACGATCGAGCAGTTGCTCGCGTTCGTCGCAGCGAGCGGCGCGGATACGCTCGACCTCACCGGCGGCGCACCGGAGCTGAACCCCCATTTCCGGTCCCTGGTCGCCCGTGCGCGGGACGCGGGCGTGCGGGTGATCGACCGCTGCAACCTCACCATCCTCGAGGAGCCGGGACACGAGGATCTCGCGCAGTTCCTCGCCGGGCGCGGCGTCGAGATCGTGGCCTCGCTGCCGTGCTACACCGAGGAGCTGGTCGATCGCCAGCGCGGCAAGGGCGTCTACGACCGGAGCGTGCGCGGCATCCGGCGCCTGAACGCGCTGGGCTACGGGCGCGCGGGCACGGGCCTCGTGCTGAACCTCGTCTACAACCCGCAGGGCGCGAGCCTTCCCCCGCCGCAGGAGCAGCTCGAGGCCGATTACAAGCGCATCCTCGGCGAGCGCTTCGGGATCGCCTTCAACGGGCTCTTCACGCTCGCCAACATGCCCATCCAGCGCTTCGGCTCGACGCTCGTCTCCAAGGGGCAGTTCAACGAATACATGCTGCTGCTGCGCACGGCGCACCGCGACGAGAACGTGGACGGCGTCATGTGCCGCAGCCTCGTGTCGGTGGACTGGCAGGGCTACCTCTACGACTGCGACTTCAACCAGATGCTGGGCCTGCCGCTGCAGGTGCCGGGGAAATCCCGGCCGCACCTGAAGGACACGCTCGGCCGCGACTTCGACGGCAACCCGATCGTCGTGCGCGACCACTGCTACGGCTGCACCGCGGGCCAGGGTTCGTCCTGCGGCGGCGCGATCGGCTAGCGCAGGCGATGCGCGTCATCACCGCCCCGGATTCCCGGGACCTTCCGCCCGGGCGCAGCTGCCCGACCGCCTACCGGTATTCGCCGCGCGTGTTCGACCGCGCCCCGGACCTGGAGGCCGAGACGCTCTACGTCGCCGGCGGGCTCTACGGAAACACCGAGGCGCTCGAAGCGCTGCTGGCGCTGCGCGATGGGGAGCCGCACCCGGCCGCCCTCGCGTTCAATGGCGACTTCCACTGGTTCGACGTGGCGGCGGGCGACTTCCTGCGGGTCTCCGAGGAGGTGCTGCGGCACGCCGCGACCCGCGGCAACGTCGAGACGGAGCTCGCCGGCGAGGACGAGGGCGCCGGCTGCGGCTGCGCCTATCCCGCGGACGTGAGCGATGCGGACGTGGCGCGTTCCAACGAGATCCTCGGGCGACTGCGCGAGACGGCGCGGGGTTTTCCGGCGCTGCGCACGGGGCTCGGGCACCTGCCGATGCACCTCGTGGCGCGCGTCGGCCGGGCGCGGGTGGGAATCGTGCACGGCGACTGCTCCTCCCTCGCGGGATGGGGGTTTTCGCAGGACGCGCTCGACGGTCCCGGCCACCGGCGCTGGATCGAGAGCGGGTTCCGGGACGCACGGGTGGACGTCTTCGCGAGCAGCCACACCTGCCTGCCGGCCACGCGCGCATTCGACTTCGCGCACGGCCGCGGGGTGGTGGCCAACAACGGGGCCGCGGGGATGCCGAACTTCGCGGGCGAGCGCTGCGGGCTCGTCACGCGCATCTCCGTGCACCCGGCGCGCGAGGCGCTCTATGGCGTGGAGGTCGCGGGCGTCTTCGNNTCTTCGTCGATGCCGTCGCCGTGCGCTACGACGTGCCCGCCTGGCAGGCACGCTTCCTCGCGAGCTGGCCCGAAGGGTCCGCCGCCCACGCGTCCTATTTCCGCCGCATCGCGCACGGGCCCGGGTTCGCCCGGGAGCGGGCGCTGCCACGCGCGGCCTGAGGCCGCCCCGGGCCGCTTCGCTGTAAGGTTCGGGTTTCCCCGAACGTCCATTCGACGATCGCCCGCGCGATTGCCGTCCGGCCGCCTGGCGTGGCGCGGGCCGGCCGCCGGTGAAAGCCCGCACGGAGAACCAAGGAGAATTCCATGAAGGCAGGCAAGCTGTTGGTCGTCGCGGTCATCGTGGCGCTGGTGGTGGCGTTCTTCGCCTTCGATCTCGAACGCTTCCTCTCGCTCGATTTCTTCAAGACGCAACAGGCCGCGATCGATGCCTATTTCCAGGCCAATCCCGTGCAGGCCGCGGCGATCTACTTCGTCGCCTATGTCGCCGTGACGGGGCTGTCGCTGCCGGGGGCGGCCATCCTGACCATCGCGGGCGGGGCGATCTTCGGGCTGCTGTGGGGCCTCGTGATCGTCTCCTTCGCCTCGACGATCGGCGCGACCCTCGCCTTCCTCGCCTCGCGCTTCCTGCTGCGCGACTGGGTGCAGGCGAGGTTCGGCGACAAGCTCGCGCGCATCAACGCGGGCGTGGAGAAGGAGGGCGCGTTCTATCTCTTCGCGCTGCGGCTGGTCCCCGCGTTCCCCTTCTTCGTGATCAACCTCGCCATGGGGCTCACGCCGATCCGCACCGCGACCTTCTACTGGGTGAGCCAGGTCGGCATGCTCGCGGGCACCGCGGTCTACGTCTACGCCGGCACGCAGCTCGCGCAGATCACGTCGCTCAAGGGCATCCTTTCGCCGGGGCTCCTCGGCGCCTTCGTGCTGCTGGGGATATTCCCGTTCATCGCCAAGCGCATCGTCGCGGCCGTGAAGGCGAGGCGGGTCTACGCGAAGTGGCCGAAGCCGGCGCGCTTCGACCGCAACGTGGTGGTGATCGGCGCGGGCTCCGCGGGGCTCGTGACCTCCTACATCGCGGCGGCGGTGAAGGCGAAGGTGACGCTCGTCGAGCGCCACCGCATGGGCGGGGATTGCCTGAACACCGGCTGCGTGCCCTCGAAGGCCCTCATCCGCAGCGCCAAGTTTCTCTCCCACGTGCGCCGCGCGAAGGAGTTCGGCATCCGCTCGGCCTCGGCGGACTTCGATTTCGCCGACGTGATGGAGCGCGTGCAGGCGGTCGTGCGGCAGGTCGAGCCCCACGACTCCGTCGAGCGCTACACGGGCCTGGGCGTGGACGTGGTCACGGGCACGGCGCGGATCACCTCCCCGTGGACGGTCGAGATCACCGCGGAGGACGGCGCGAAGCAGGTGCTCGCCACGAAAAATATCGTGATTGCCGCGGGTGCGCGCCCCTTCGTCCCGCCGATTCCGGGGCTGGCAGAGGCGAACCCGCTCACCTCCGACGATGTCTGGGCGCTGAGGAAGCTCCCGACGCGCCTGGTGGTGCTGGGCGGCGGGCCCATCGGAAGCGAGCTCACCCAGGCCTTCGCGCGCTTCGGTTCGAAGGTGACGCAGGTGGAGATGCTGCCGCGCATCATGATCCGCGAGGACCCCGAGGTCTCCGAGCTGGTGAAGAAGAGCTTCGAGGCCGACGGCGTGGCCGTGCTCGTGGGGCACAAGGCGAAGCAGGTGCTCGTGGAGGCGGGGGAGAAGTTCCTCGTCGTGGAAAGCGATGGCGTGGAAAAGCGCATCGCCTTCGACGAGATCCTGGTCGCCGTCGGGCGCGTGGCCAACACAGCGGGCTACGGGCTGGAGGAGCTGGGCATCCCCGTGACGAAGGGCCGCACGGTGGAGGTGAACGAGCACCTCGAGACCCTCTACCCCAACATCTTCGCCTGCGGCGACGTCGCCGGCCCCTACCAGTTCACCCACACGGCGGCGCACATGGCGTGGTACGCGTCGGTGAACGCGCTCTTCGGGCGCTTCCGCAAGTTCGGCGTGGACTATTCGGTGATCCCTTGGGCCACGTTCACCGAGCCGGAAGTCGCGCGCGTGGGCCTGAACGAGCAGGAAGCGAAGGAAAAGGGCATCGCGCACCAGGTGGTCACCTACGGCATCGACGATCTCGACCGCGCCATCGCCGACGGCGAGGCCCACGGCTTCGTGAAGGTGCTGGTGAAGCCCGGCACGGACACCGTCCTGGGTGCGACGATAGTGGGCGAGCACGCCGGCGACCTGATCGCCGAGTTCGTGGCCGCCATGCGCCACCGCATCGGGCTGAACAAGGTCCTCGGCACGATCCACATCTATCCCACGCTCGCCGAGGCCAACAAGTTCGCCGCCGGCGTGTGGAAGCGCTCGACCGTCACCCACGGCCAGATGGACTTCCTCGCCGCCTTCCACGACTGGACGCGGGGCGAGGGGGGGCTGGGCGCCGTGCTCGGCAGGATCGCGGGCCTCGTGGGCGACAAGCGCCCGTACCATGGTGCCGATGCGCACTGAACCGAAAATACCGGAGAAACCGATGAACCTCCTCTACCGCGCCGTCCTCGCCTTTGCGCTGGCGTTCGTGCCGCTCGTCGCCTGCGCCAGCTTCGACCATTCGCACGCGGCGTGGGACGCACTCGTGAAGAAGCACGTGCGGCCGATCGACGGCGCGCGCTCCTCCCAGGCCGACTACGCCGCCTTCGCCAGGGACCGGGAAGCGCTCAAGGCCTACCTCGCGCAGCTCTCGAAAGTGGGCGAGGCGGAGTTCGGGCGCTGGCCGAAGGCCGAGCGCATGGCCTTCCTCATCAATGCCTACAACGCCTGGACGGTGGAGTTGATCCTCACGAAGTACCCGGACCTCAAGTCGATCCGCGACCTGGGAAACCTCCTCTTCAACAGCCCCTGGAAGAAGAAGTTCTTCACGCTGTTCGGGCGCGAATCCTGGCTCGACCAGATCGAGCACGAGATGCTGCGCAAGCCCGGCGCCTACGACGAGCCGCGCGTGCACTACGCGGTGAACTGCGCCTCCATCGGCTGCCCGATGCTGCGCGAGGAGGCCTTCGTCGCACCCCGCCTGGACGCGCAGCTGGAGGAGCAGGCGAGGCGCTTCCTCTCCGACCGCACGCGCAACCGCTTCGACCCCGCGAGCGGCAAGCTCCTGGTCTCCGAGATCTTCAAGTGGTTCAAGGAGGACTGGACCTCCGGCTACGCGGGCATCGGCAACGCCGGGCCGGTGGTTTCGCGCGAGCGCTACTTCGCCCGCTACGCCGAACTCCTGGCCGACACGCCGGCGGACCGGAAGCTCGTCGCCGAGGGCAGGGCGCCCATCGACCACCTGGACTATGACTGGTCCCTGAACGACCTGCGAAAATAGCGGCAACGGCCCGCGGGTCGGGCGAACCCGCCCGGCCGCCGGAACGAGACCAAGGGGAACTGGCTTGACTGGACTTCACAACCGACTGGGTGCGCTCGCGCCGCCCGTGCTCAAGGGCCTCCATCGCGGCATAGAGAAGGAGGGCCTGCGGGTCGACTCCGACGGGATGCTCTCCGCCCGGCCGCACCCGCCGGGGCTCGGGTCCGCGCTCGCGCATTCGCGCATCACCACGGACTTCAGCGAATCCCAGCTCGAGCTGATCACCGGCGTGCATGGCGACATCGACGGCTGCCTGCGGGAGTTGACGCAGCTGCACCAGGAGGTCTTCCGGCAGATTGGCGACGAGATGCTCTGGTGCGCGAGCATGCCGTGCCGGCTTCCCGACGAGGACGACATCCCGATCGCGACCTACGGCGGCTCCAACGTGGGCTGCATGAAGACGCTCTACCGCATGGGGCTCGCGCGCCGCTACGGCCGGCGCATGCAGACGATCTCGGGCATCCACTACAACTTCTCGCTGCCGGAGGCGGCCTGGCCGCTCCTCATGGGCGCCGACGGGCGCGGGGGCGATCTCGGCCTGTACCGGGACGAAGGCTATTTCGCCCTGCTGCGCAATTTCCGCCGCCACTCGTGGCTGCTGCTCCTGCTGCTGGGCGCCTCGCCCGCGGTGTGCGGATCGTTCGTCGCCGGCCGCGAGCACCGGCTCATCCCGTGGGGCGCGGGAACCCTCTTCGCACCCGGGGCGACGTCCCTGCGCATGGGGCGCATGGGCTACCAGAGCGACGCGCAGGGTTCGCTCGCCGTGAGCTTCAACGACCTCGCGGGGTACGCGGCATCGCTCAACGGAGCGCTCACACAACCCTACGCGGCCTACGAGGCGATCGGCGTGCGGGAGGGCGAGGGCTATGCCCAGCTCGCCACGTCGCTGCTGCAGATCGAGAACGAGTTCTACGGGACGATCCGCCCCAAGCGCACCACCGCCCCCGGGGAGCGCCCGCTGCACGCGCTGGGTCGCGCCGGCGTGGAGTACGTCGAGGTGCGCTGCCTGGACATCGACCCTTTCGCACCGATCGGCATCGATGCGGAGGCGATCCGGCTGCTCGACATCTTCCTGCTCCATTGCCTGCTGGAGGACAGCCCCCGCGACTCCCCGGAGGAGATGAAGGCGATGGCGCGCAACCAGCGGCTCGTGGCCGAGGGCGGGCGCGATCCGCAGACGCGGCTGGACCGCGCGGGCGTGCAGGTGACGCCGGCCGAATGGGGCGCGCAGCTCCTGAGGCAGTTCGAGCCCATTGCCGCCGCGCTCGACGGCGCCCACGGCGGCGAGGCGTACGGCGCGGTGCTCGCGCGGTCGCGCAACGCCCTCGCGGACCCCTCGACGCTGCCTTCGGCCCGCGTGCTGGGCGAGATGGAGCGCGCGCACGGCAGGTCCTTCGCGCAGTTCGCCCTCGCGCAGTCGCGGGCCCACCGCGAGACGCTGCGCGCGCTGCCGCATTCGGTCCAGGCGCAGGAGCACTACGCGGCCCTCGCCGCGCAGTCGCTCGCGGAGCAGGCAAGGATAGAGGCGTCCGACGACCTCCCGTTCGAAACCTACCGCAGGAACTATCTCGAGCAGGATCTCCTGGCCGGCCCCCACTTCCGGCCGCGGTCCTGAGTCGTCCCGCTGCGGACGGTACTGGCGCAAGGGGCGCCGAAGCCGCACCATGGCGGGGCCGGACCGGACCCGGCGCCCGACACCCCGAAGCCATGAAGCTCTCGATCATCGTTCCCGTCCTGGATGAGGCCGCCGGCATCGCGCACGCGCTATCGGCGCTGGCGGAGCTTCGCGCCCGTGGCGCGGAAGTCCTCGTGGTCGACGGTGGAAGCGGCGATGGGACGCGGGCGATCGCCGCACCGCTGGCCGATCGGGTCCTCGACGCGCCACGCGGCCGGGCCGCGCAGATGAACGCGGGCGCGCGCGAGGCCTCGGGGGACGTGCTTCTCTTTCTCCATGCGGACACGCGCCTGCCCGCGCAGGCGGACCGGCTCGTGGCCGACGGGCTCGATGCCTCTGGCCGCGACTGGGGTCGCTTCGATGTCGCGATCGAAGGCCGCTCGCCGCTCCTTGCCGTCGTGGCCGCGTTCATGAACGCGAGATCGCGCCTGACGGCCATCGCCACGGGAGACCAGGCGATCTTCGTGCGCCGCGGGGCCTTCGAGGCGGCCGGCGGTTTCGCGCCGATCGCGCTCATGGAGGACATCGCCTTTTCGAAGGCGATGCGCCTGCGCGGGCCGCCGCTCAACCTGCGCGCGCGGGCCGTGACCTCGGGCCGGCACTGGGAGCGCCGCGGCACGCTGCGCACGATCGTGCTCATGTGGCGCCTGCGGCTCGCCTACTACTTCGGCGCGGATCCCGCGCGCCTTGCCGAGCGCTATGGCAGCGGCCGCGCGGCGCGCTAGCACGGTGCAGGTCGCCGTGTTCGCGCGCGCCCCCGTCGCCGGCGAAGTGAAATCGCGGCTCGTGCCGCTGCTTGGGGCGGCCGATGCCGCGGAGCTGCATGCCACGCTGGTCCGGCTGGCGCTCGCCACGGCGCGCGGCGCCGACGTCGGCCCCGTTTCGCTCTGGTGCACGCCGGACACGGGCCATCCCTTCTTCGCCGCCTGTGCCGGCAAGTACGGCGTGACGCTCCACGAGCAGCGCGGCGGCCATCTCGGCGAGCGCATGGCGCGCGCCTTCGAGCGGCTGCTTCCCGCGGGGCCGGTGCTGCTGGTGGGTTCCGACTGCCCGGCGCTGCGTCCGGACGACCTGCGCGCGGCCGCGGGCTCGCTTGCGACGCACGACGCGGTGATCCAGCCCGCGGAGGACGGCGGCTATGTCCTCGTCGGGCTCACGCGCCCCGCGCCCGCGCTCTTCGAGGGCATTCGCTGGGGAGGTCCGGAGGTGATGCGCGACACCCGCGCGCGGCTGCGCGCCGCGGCGATCTCGTGGCGCGAGATGCCGGTTCGCTGGGACGTGGATCGCCCGGAGGACTACCGGCGCCTCGTGGCTTCGGGGTTGCTCGCGGAGACGGACCCATGAGCGCGCGTGCGGCAGCCCTCGTTGCGGCGCTCCTTGCCTGCAGCTTCGCGCTGGCCTCGGGTGCCGGCATCGCCCCGTTCTCGGCGGCGAAGCCGGGCGGAGACCTTCCCGCCGGCTGGCGCGCGCTTGCGCTTCCGCGCGTGCCCGCCCCGGTGTTCTCGCTGGTGGAGGATTCCGGCGTGACCGTGTTGCGATCGCGCGCGGCGGCGGCGGCCGGAACCGTCACCCATGCGCTGGATGCCTTGCCTGCGCGCCATCCCGTCCTCGCGTGGCGCTGGAAGGTGGACCGCGTGCTCGCGCGCGCGAACCTCGCCGAGAAATCCGGGGACGACTTTGCCGCGCGCGTGTACGTCTTCTTCGACGTGCCGGTCGAGACGCTTTCCTTCGGCGCGCGCGTGAAGTCGCTCCTCGCCCGCACCGTGTGGGGCGAGGAATTGCCGACGGCCGCGATCTGCTACGTCTGGGACAACCGCCATGCGCCGGGGACGAGCGCCTGGAACCCGTACACCGACCGCGTGCGTACCGTGGTCCTGCGAAGCGCCTCGCCGGGCGACTGGGCGCAGGAGGCGCGCGACCTCGAAGCCGACTTCCGCGCCGCGTTCGGCGCGCAGTGGCCGGGCCCCGTCCCGCGCGTGACGGGGATTGCGATAGGCAACGACACCGACCAGACCGGCGAGGCGGCGACGGCGTGGTTCGGCGATTTCGCGCTGGGAGCGCGGCGGTGAAGCGGCTCGTGCTCCTGGGAGGCGGCCACGCGCACGTGCACGTGCTCAAGGCGATCGGCGACGCGCTCGATCCCGCGGTGAGCGTCACTCTCGTCACCCCCGTGGACCGGCAGGTGTACTCCGGGATGCTTCCGGGGTTCGTGGCCGGGCACTACGGGCTCGACGAGTGCGGCATCGGGCTGCTGCCGCTGGCCCAACGCGCCCGCGCGATGGTCGTGCGCTCGAGCGCATCGCTCGTGAACCCGTCGATGCGGGAGGTGATCTGCGCCAACGGCGAGGTCGTCCCCTACGACGTGCTCTCGATCGACGTCGGCGCCCGGTCGCACACGGGAAGCGCGATCGGTGTCGACCGGCACGCCGTCGCCGTGCGCCCGCTAGAGCGTTTCGTGGACGGCTGGGAGCGCGTGCTCGCCCAGGCGCGGCGGCCGGGCATGAACGCGGTGTCGATCGTGGGCGGCGGCGCAGCCGGCATCGAACTCGCCTTCGCGATGGATCACCGCTTCCGCATGGAAGTGGGAGATGCCGCCCCGCACGTGCGCGTGCTGACCGATGCGCGCGCGATCGTGCCCGAGTACGGGGCCGCCGTGCGCGGACGGCTCCTGCGCTGGGCCGCGCGGCGCAATGTCGGCACGCACGCGGGTAGCTCCGTGGCGGAGGTGGGCGCCGGGTTCCTGTGCCTGAAGGACAACATCGAGTTCGCGACGGACGCGACCTTCTGGGTGGCGGGGGCGGCGGCTCCCGACTTCATCCGCGACTCCGGATTCCCCACGGACGAGCGCGGCTTCCTCGCCGTGAACGACTTCATGCAGGCCGTCTCCCACCCGGAGGTCTTCGGGGCGGGCGACTGTGCGACGAGCGTGCAGAACCCGCGGCCCAAGGCGGGGGTCTTCGCGGTGCGCGCGGGCCCCGCGCTCGCGGCCAACCTGTTCGCCGCGCTGCACGGCGGGCCGCAGGAGCGGCACGTGTCCTCGCGCCGCTTCCTCGCGCTCATTTCCTGCGGCGGAAGGCGCGCCGTGGGCGCGTACGGCTCGCTCTCGTTCGAGGGGGGCTGGGTGTGGCGCTGGAAGGACCGGATCGACCGCCAGTTCGTGGCGAAGTACTCGCCCGAAGCGCTCGCACGGGCGCGCTAGCCTCGCTTCAGGCCGCCTGCGCTTCGCCCGGTGCAACCTTGCGCTCCCGGATGCGCACCACCTTCACCATGCGGTCGTGCACCTGCAGGATCTCGACGGGATGGCCGGCGACGATGACGGCGGTGCCGGGCTCGGGGATGTCCTCGAGCGCCTCGAGCACGAGGCCGTTGATGGTCTTCGGCCCCTCGAGCGGGAAGTGGAAGCCCGCCTTGCGGTTCAACACGCGCAGCGTGCACGCGCCCTCGGCGATGATGGAGCCGTCGGGCTCCCTGCGCAGCAGGCCCCCCGACATCGGCTTGTGGCTGGTGAACTCCCCCACGATCTCCTCCAGGATGTCCTGGAGCGTGACCAGGCCGAGGATCTCGCCGTACTCGTCCACCACGAGCCCCATGTGGCGCATCTGGTCCTGGAAGTTCGACAGCTGCAGGAGGAGCGGCGTGCCCTCCGGTACGTAGTAGGGGTCGCGCAGCGTCTCGCGGATGCCCTCCTTGTCGAGCGGCTCCCGGCGCGAGGCGTTGAGGAACTTCCTCACGTGCAGGATGCCCGCCACCTTGTCGAGGCTGCCCTCGAAGACCACCAGGCGCGTGTGGTGGGCGGTGGCGATCGCCGTGCGGATGTCGTCGATGTCGTCCTCGAGGTCGATCGCCTCGATCTGGCCGCGCGGCGTCATGGTGTCGTCGACCGTCATGTCCTCCAGCTCGAAGAGGTTGAGGAAGATCGACTGGTGCTTGGCCGGGATGAACTTCCCGCCCTGAAGCACGAGCGTGCGCAGCTCCGCCATCGAGAGCTGGCCCTCGCTCTCGGCGCGCGGCCTGATGAACATGAGCTTGAGCAGCCCCTGCACGAAGAGGTTCACGAACCAGACGACGGGGTAGGCGATCCGCAGGAGCGGCGTGAGCACGTAGGCCGAGGGCAGCGCGATCGCCTCCGGGAAAGTCGCACCGATCACCTTCGGTGTTATCTCGGCGAAGACGAGGATGAAGAAGGTGACGCCCGCGGTCGCGATGGCGAGCGTCATCTCGCCCTCGCCGAAGAGCTGCACGCAGATGAGCGTGGCCACCACGGTCGAGGCGGCGTTGATCAGGTTGTTGCCGAGCAGGATCACGCCGAGCAGGCGGTCGGTGCGGTCGAGGAGATCCTGCGCGAGCCGCGCCGAGCGCCGGCCCTCGCGCACGAGGTGCTTCAGCCGGTAGCGGTTGAGCGCCATCATGCTCGTCTCGGCGAGCGAGAAGAAGCCGGCGGTCAGGAGCAGCACGACGAGCGCCACGACGAGCCAGACGAGCGGGATGACGACGGTCAAGGGGCGGGGCTCTCCGGGTCTCGCGTGCCGGCGCGCGGCTCGCGCACGTCAGGCGCGCTTCAGGATGATCTCGAGGACGAACTTGCTGCCGATGTAGGCGAGCAGCAGCGCCGCGAAACCGCCGAGCGTCCAGTACACCGCGCGCCTGCCCCGCCAGCCCTGGAAGTAGCGCCCGGCCAGGAGCCAGCCGAAGATCACCCAGGAGATCATGCCGAAGACGGTCTTGTGGGTGAGCTGGAAGGGGCGCTTGAAGAGCTGTTCGGAGAAGAAGACGCCGGAGACGACGGTGAGCGTGAGCAGCACGAAGGCGGCGATCAGGATGCGAAAGAGGAGCGACTCCATCTCGAGCAGCGGCGGCAGGCTCCTGAGGAAG
>CXWK01004881.1_pt1 | contig 12434 bp, 15 predicted proteins | sample 590851 | NCBI WGS metagenome assembly CXWK01 (sample SAMEA3498364, study PRJEB10139) | wastewater metagenome | biome: wastewater treatment plant; material: activated sludge | place: Denmark | collected 2014-08-01
CAGCCGCACGGCCTCGCCGGCCGCCGCCAGCCCCGCGACGATGACGCGGCAGTAGACGCCCGGTCGCTCGGCGTGGCGGAAGCGCTTGACGAAGGTTGGATCGCCCATGCGCGCGGCCAGTGTGGCGCAGGGGATACGCGGGGCGGTCACTTCCAGCACGACCTCGGCCAGGTGCAGCCGGTCGCCGACCGATAGGCGGGTGCTCTCCAGGCCGTCGATGGTCAGGTTCTCGCCGAACGTGCCGGGGGGGAGAGGGCGGCCCAGTTCGGTCGCCCACCATTCATAGTCGTCCGTGCCGTAGACGTAGACGGCCTGGTCGGGGCCGCCGTGGTGGCGGGTGTCGGCGATGGCGTCGCCCGCCAGGCCAAGGGGCGTGACCGCCACCGGGCCGTCAACCGGGGTCTTGAAGATGCCGGTCTGGGCCGTTTCTTTAACCCCCGGCAGCGGGGTCATCTGGCCGATATTGACGCTGATTAGTTTCATGTTGACGCTCCTATTCTATGGCCCATCCGGCGGCGACGGAAAGCGCACCTCAAGCCCGGTGACGTAGCGGTTCCAGTGCGCCGATGACATCCGGTAGTCGATCACGCCGATGACCAGACCGATGCCCGCGCCGATCAGCAGCAGACGGGTGGGACTCACGTCTATGACCCAATCGACCAGCAGGCCACCCAGCAGACCGACGATGACGTAGTTGATGACGGCGATCATGACCGCCGCGGTCAGCAGACCCATCCGTCGCCCCTCCTGATAGACGGCCGATTGGGCCACGCCGAGCATGTCGTCGTGGGTGGACAGCAGCAGATAGCGCGCCGTCTCCGGCGCAGCGTCGACGTAGAAGTGGCGGATGCGGTTGATGGCCCGCTGATAGTGGAAGTCGGTGTAGCTGAGTTGCACCAGCCGGGCCTTGGTGACGAAACCCATGAAGGCCAGCACCGGCAGGAGAACGAAGACAAAGCCGCGGATCAGTTCCTCGGCGTCCGATAGTGTGGTGACAAAGGCCAGGGCTACAACCGAAGCGGACACAGCGCTCAGGTAGATCGTCGCCCGGCTGCCGATCTCGGCCATGATGATGCCGCGTGCGCTTTGCAGGGTGAAATGCTCGGTGGTCAGAATCGGGATCATCGCCGCGGGCAAAGAGGGTTGTTCGTCCACGTTCTTCTTCCTTCGCGACCTGAAGCGGACGGCGGCGCGGGCGGTGGTGTCGTCGCGTGTTGTGTACTGGGGCGGGATTATACGAGACGGGCGGCGGCGCGGCCAACGAGGGCCAAATCGTTTTACTGCAATGCCAACTCGGCCAACTCCCCGGGCGCCAGGGTGGCGGTAAACAGTCGCAGCGCCTCGCGCCGCGTCGCCTCGCCGGCCATGTCGTCCAGCAACGCCGTATGGCCGAAGGCGGCGATGTCCTGCACGGCCCAGGCACAGCGGTAGTAGGTCAGCGCCACCGGGTCGGCGTTGACCGGCCCGTAGCCGCGCATGAATAGTTCCGTCTGGCGCGGGCTGACCTGCCCAGCGGCGATACCACCGATGACGAACATCAAGTCGCGCTCGCGCGGAGCCAGGGCCGCGCTGTCCCAGTCAATGAGCCACAGCCGGCCGTCGTCGCCGACCAGGACGTTGCCCAGGTAGGCGTCGGCGTGGCACAGCACGCGCGGCCGGTCGGTGGGGCGCAACCGCTCGCCAAGGGCCTCCGTTCGCGCCAGCAGCGCGGCAATCGTCGCCTCGTGTGCCCGCCAGACGGCAACGAGTTCGGCGGCCACGGGGTCGTTTGGCGTCGGCCCCTGGGCGCGGGCGGCCAACCGCGGCAGATAGTCGAGGTGGTCGGGCGTGAACGTCTCGGCGACGAGGTGGGCGGCCAGTTCCGGCGGGACGAGTAAGGCGTGGACATGGCGCAACAGTTCGCCGAAGGCCACCCATTGGTCGTCGCTCAACCCACTATCCCAAGCGTCGCGCCCGGCGACGAACGGCTGGAGCGTGACCGAGAACTCCCCTAGTTGCGCCCACAGACGACCGTCGCGCGCCGGCAGCGGGGCCAGAACGCCCTCAATGCCCTGGTCGCGGACGTGGCGCGGGGCCAGCAGGCCGGGCAGGGCCGCCGCGCCGCGCCGCACTTTCAGAAAGATGTCATCGCCGGCCGTCAGGCGGTAGGCCCAGGCGTTGGCGTCGTAGCCCAGGGGCAGGAAGGTTATGGCCGTGGCCGGCCGATCGAACTGGTCGCGGGCGCAGGCCAGCAGCGCCGCGTCGGGCACAGGGGATGGGTCAAGCACGGAGCGCGGCCTCGTTGGCGATAACCTGGGCGTAGCGTTGCGCGATGTCGACGTACTCGCGGACGGCCCGCCAGTAGCCGGCCGGGCTGTCGGGCCGCGGCCGCCAGTGGGGGTCGGGCCAGTGCGCCTGGGCCTCCGGCCAGTTTTCGGCGGTCAGGAACGCCTCGTCTACCGTGCAGCCCTGGTAGTCGCCGAAGGGCATTTCGTAGATGTAGCCGTCGGCCAGATCGGCCAGTGTGAAACGGGATCGGCCGGTAGCGTATAGACTATCATCGGGCAGCGCGCCCATTGAGGTCACGACGCCATCAGCCGTCAGCAAGTCGAAGCCAACCCGCCGCTCGGCGAAGCGCGACAGGATGCGCTCGATGGCCCCGTCCGCCGGATGGACGCGCTCGGCCGCGCCGTTGAGCTGGCTGTCCAGCGGCCGGTGGAGCCAGACGGTGGCCACGCGGCCGGGCGCGGCGCGGTGGAGCCGGTGGCCCATGTAACCGTCGTCGTAGCGCACGAACCCGTCGGCGTTAAAGTCGAACTCCGGCACGGGGCAGCGCGTCAGGGCGTGGACGCCGCCGGTCAGCACCAGCAGCTTGTCGCCCCGCGCCAGCACTTCGCGGCCGATCAACTCCGCCCGGTAGCGCTCCGTGCCGCCCTTGGGGAAGACGCGCCGGGTGCTCTCCGGCGTGCGCAGCGGGCCGGCGCCGCGCCAGTCGTAGCGGTAACTGAGGTTGAGGACGCGGAAGGGGCGCGCTCCGGCCGGGCGCGTCTGATTATAGGCCCAGGCGGCGCGGTAGAGGTCCAGGTACTCGCGGTAGGCCCAGCCGACGTTGTAGTTGAACATCAGCCGCCGGGCCAGCGCTTCGTCGTAGGCGTCGGCCGTAGTCAAGGCGTCGAGCGCGGCCTGGTCTTCGCTGGCCCCGAACTCCATGCCCAGGGTGTGGACGCCGGAGGACGGTAATAGAGGGATGAGCCTTTGGACGAGTAATAGATTGTGGCGGATGGCGTGGTCTTCGGCCAGCAGGACGACGTCGCGCCGGGCGAACGTATCGAGGATGTACTGCTCCGGCGCGCGCCAGTGGTCGCGCAAGTAGGCCGCGCACGCGGCCGGGCCGGGTGAGACGGGAGGATTGGCGCTCATGGTGTTCTGGGGTCGGCCAAAGGCGCCTAGCCGGACGTGCCGGCGTCACTCTCGTCGTCGGTCTCGTCAAGCGCCGAGCGGCGGTTCTCGACGACCGGCGTCAGCAGCCGCAACGTTAGGAAGGTAACGAGACTCAGTAGGACGGCGATCTCCCANNACCGACCACACGCTGGCCGCCGTGGCCGTGCCGCGCACGTTGACGCCCTCCTTCAGGATGGCTCCGCCGCCGATGAAGCCCACGCCGGTCATCAGCCCTTGGATGACGCGGGAGTGGGCGTCGGTCTCTGTGCCGACGACGGCCACCGCCACCAGAACGTAGGCGCAACTGGCGACAGCCACCAGCGGGAAAGTGCGCAGGCCCATGATGCGCGTTGCCCGCTCGCGCTCCCAGGCCACGGGCAGGACGAGCACGTAGGCGCCGGCGATCTGGAGCAGATAGCTCAAGAACTGGGACCAATCAAAGCCGGGCCACTGGACGTTCATCGGCGTGGCTATTCCTCCTACTCCGCCCCCCTGGCGGGAATGTCGGCCACACGCCACAGGCCGAGGTGCTTGTCGGCGAAGGCGGGGTCGGGGCAGCGCTCGTCGATGAGGCGCAGCGGCGGCGGAAAGGCGTGGGGCGGGCGCTGCAAGTTGATCGGCCGCCACGAGCCGGTGGGGATGTCGTCGTTATCGGCGCGACCGGGGAAGGTGGTCGTCAGCAGATAGGTCGCCCCCGAGGCGCGAATGTTGTCCAGCGCCCGGCGGATGTGGGCATTGGACAGGTGGACGAGGCAGTCGCGGCAGAAGATGAGATCGGCCGCGGGCAGCGGGTCTTGCAGCAGATCGAGGCGCAGGAAGCGCCGCCGCTCGTCGCCATATTGGGCCTGATTGCGGGCCACGATGTCGCTGACGATGTCGCCGCCGGTGTAGTCCACGTCCAGCGGCACAAGGCGCATCCAGTAGAAGTCGCCACAGGGCACGTCGAGCATCGACCGGCAGCCAAGTTCGGCCAGCAGCCCCGGCAAGACGCTGCGCACCTCTTCCGTCTGAGCCAGATTCGACCCCGCCCCGGACACCGACTCGGCGTCGCCCCACTTGTTGTCGCGGTAGAACTCGGCGAAGACCTGTTCGGGCGAACCGGCCAGACGCGGATGGTAGCGGATACGTTGCCAGACGCGGGCTAGAGCTGGAAAGCGCCGGCGCACTGTCAATTTGACCTGATTCATCGTGAACCCCCTTCAACTATGATAACATGAACCATCTGCTCCGAGGTAATAACCATGACCCAACCCATCGCCCTGCAACTGTATACCGTGCGCGACCAGTTGGCGCGCGACTTCGAGGGAACGATCCGCCGCGTGGCCGACATCGGCTATGCCGGCGTCGAGACGGCCAGCTTCCCGGTGGGCGTGTCGGCCGCCGCGGCCAAAGCCCTGTTCGACGAAGTGGGCCTGACCGTCTGCGCCGCCCATGCGCCACTGCCGCTGGGCGAGGCCGCGACCGAGACGCTCGACCGGCTGGCCGCGCTGGGCTGCGACCGGCTGGTGTGCGCCTGGCTGCCGCCCAACGAGTACGCCACGCTGGGGGCCGCCTATCGCACCTGTGAGCGGCTGAATCAGGCCGCGGCCGTCTGTGCCCGGCACGGGCTGCGGCTGGGCGTCCACAACCACTGGTTCGAGTTCCAGCCGCTGGGCGACACGGGCCAGCGACCGTACGAAATCTGGCTGGAGCAACTGGATCCGCGCATCTTCTTCGAGCTGGACACCTACTGGGCCAAGGTCGGCGGCGTCGAGCCGGTCGCGGTGCTGGAGCGCATGGGGCCGCGGGTGGAGCTGCTGCACGTGAAGGACGGCCCGGCCGACACAACGCAGTCGGACATGACCGCCGTCGGCACGGGGGCGCTGGACTACGGGACGATCATCCCCGCCGCGTCGGCCGCTGCGTGGCTCATCGTCGAACTCGACCACTGCGCCACCGACATGTTCGCCGCCATCGACAACAGCTACCGCTATCTGGTAGACCGGGGGTTGGGCCATGGCCGCGCCTGACACCGTTACTCGCCTCGGCATCATCGGCTGCGGCAACATCAGCAGCGCCTACATCGACGGCTGCCGCCGGTTCGAGCACCTGCACGTCGCGGCCGTGGCCGACATTGCCCCGGCGGCGGCGCAGGCCAAGGCCGCCGAGCACAATCTGGCCTGCGCCGGGTCGGTCGAGGCGCTGCTGGCCGATCCCGACATCGACATCGTCATCAACCTGACCATTCCGGCCGCCCATGCCGCGGTCAGCCTGGCCGTACTGGCGGCGGGCAAGCACGTCTATAGCGAGAAGCCGCTGGCCGTGGCGCGGGCCGACGGTCGGGCGGTGCTCGAAGCGGCCGCGGCGCGCGGCTTGCGCGTCGGCGGCGCGCCCGACACCTTCCTCGGCGGCGGCTTGCAGACCTGTCGCAAGCTGATCGACGACGGGGCCATCGGCGAACCGGTGGCGGCCACGGCCTTCATGCTGGGCCACGGCCCGGAGAGCTGGCACCCCAACCCCGGCTTCTTCTATCGCCAGGGCGCGGGGCCGCTGTTCGACATGGGGCCATATTATCTCACCGCCCTCGTTCATCTGCTGGGGCCGGTGGCGCGGGTGGCGGCGCTGGCGCGCATCTCGTTTGCCGAGCGCACGGTAACCAGCGAGGCCCGCCGCGGCGAGAAGCTGCCGGTGGAGGTGCCGACCCACGTGGCCGGGACGCTGGCCACGAGCGCCGGGCCGCTGGCGACGATGATCACCAGCTTCGACGTTTGGGGCCACAGCCTGCCGCGCATCGAAATCTACGGCTCTGAGGGGTCGCTGAGCGTGCCCGACCCGAACACGTTCGGCGGGCCGGTTCGGCTGCGGCGCGCGGGCAGCGCGGAGTGGGAAGACGTGGCGCTGAGCCACAGCGACGACGTGCGGCGCGGCGTGGGCGTGGCCGATATGGCCGCGGCCATCCGCGACGGCCGCCCCCATCGCGCCGCGGGCGAGATGGCCTACCACGTGCTGGACGTGATGCACAGCTTCTACGACTCGTCGGCCGAGGGGCGGACGGTGGCGGTGGGCAGCACGTGCGCCCAGCCGGCGGCGCTGCCGGTGGGCGCGCCGGAGGGGTTTGTGGGTTAGTTCAACCAGCCGTGGAGATGTGCCCGGGCCATGGCTGCCAGCGCGGCGATGTGGTCGGGCCGGTCGTTGAGGGCCGGGATGTAGCGCAACTCGCCGCCGCCCCCCTCGCGGAACGTCTCTGCCCCTTCGTGGCCGATCTCGTGGCGCGAAGACGGCATCTATAACGTCGAGATCATCGATTGCCACTGACAAGGAAGTAGCAATGAGAGATTTCCCTCCCATTCACCCCGGCGAAATTCTGCTTGAGGAGTTTCTCAAGCCAATGGGCATCACCCAGTACCGGCTGGCCCAGGACATTGGCGTGCCGGCGATGCGTATTAGCAAGATTCTTCGCGGCGAGCGAGGCATCAGCGCCGATACGGCACTACGATTAGCGCGCTACTTCGGCATGTCGGTCGAGTTCTGGACGGGTATCCAGACCCACTACGAAGTCGAGAAAGCGAAAATGGCCCTGGCCGGTCGGCTGGAGAAAGAGGTCAAAGTTCTGGCTCATAGCCCCGGTTGAGCAGCTTGTTTATTCCCATCGATTCCTCCGGCTGCGCCCAGAAGATCGTTGACGTTCATGGGGACGTGGGCGTCGCCTGGCTGGCCCGGCTGCCGGCGCTGCTGGCCGACGTGGCCGCGCGCTGGTCGCTGACCGTCTCGCCCCCCTTCCCGGAGTTGTCCTACAACTACGTCGCTCCGGTCGTCGGGCCGGGCGGCGCGGCGTGGGTGCTGAAGGCGGGCGTGCCCCACCGCGAACTGTGGGATGAGATCGACGCGCTGCGGCTGTACGACGGCCGCGGCATTGCCCGTCTCATCGACGCCGACCGCGAGCGCGGTGTGTTGCTGCTGGAGCGGCTGCTGCCGGGCGCGTCGCTGCGGACGGTGGCCGACGACGCGCAGGCAAGCGTCGTGGCCGAGGTAGTGCGGGCGCTGGATGGGGTGGTACTGCCGGACGGCCACCCCTTTCGCACCATCGGCCATCTGGCGCGGGGGTTCGAGCGCCTGCGGGCGATGTTCGGCAACACCGGCCCCTTCCCGGCCGAGCGGGTGGCGCGGGCGGAGGGGCTATTTCGTGAACTGGCTGGCGAGACCGTCGGGTTTCGCCTCATCCACGGCGACCTGAACCCCGGCAACGTGCTGCGGGCGACGCGTGCCGAGTGGCTGGCCATCGACCCCAAAGGCTACGCCGGCGATCCGCTGTGGGACGTGGCCACGTTCCTCAACGATCCGCCGCGCGGGTTGATCGCCGATGATCTGCGGCAACTCCAGGCGCGGCGCGTGGCCCAATTGGCCGAGGCGCTGGGCGTGGCGCGGCGGGACATCCTGGCCTGGGCCGAGGCCCACGCCGTGCTGTCGGCGTGGTGGAGCTATGAGGATCACGGCGCGGGGTGGGAGCCGGCCGTCGCCCTGGCGGCGCTCTATGCCGACCTACATGGAGCGGGGATAGGTTCTTGACCGCGCATGGACGGCCGCCGCCCGCACGCGCCACTCGTGGCCGACGAAGCCCGATTCCACCAGCCAGTGCAGTACATCGTCGCCCTGTGGCCGAATCGTCAGCGTATCGGCTGGGTCAAAGGGGTAGACGTCGGTCGGCCCGGCCAGCCGGGCATAGAACAGCTCGCGCCTTGCGCCGTGGGGCGGCAGGTAGATGCGCCCCTCCCACGCTTGGGCCTCGCGCCGCAGCGGTTCGGCTGGGGCGGGCCGCTTTTCGGCAGTGTAGACGACCTGCCCGGCGACCGTGACCGCAGCAGCGATAGTCGGCGGCTGGCTCAGGCGGATGTCGGCCAGTTGATACGGCGTGCGAAAGAAGGCCTGCTCGGCCCAGGCCAGGGGGCGGGAGGAGTTGAACGCCCCGGCCAGGTAGATGGCGTCGTCGAGGCCGTCGTCCCGTTCGCCAACGACCACGGCCACCGACACCTCGCGGAACGGCAGGCCGCGGAAGCGCCCGGCGATGGTGCTGACGGACACGGCCGCTCGCCCGCCGTCGTCGTGGGGGAACAACCCCACCGCGGCCAGCCGCTGCCGCCAGTAGGCCAGGTCGGCCGAGCCGGCCAGGATGAGTTCGCGCACCGGGGCGATCGTGGCGATGTAGGCGATATCGGGCGGCTTCATGAGCCTTCCTGCCAGGTTAGCACTTGCCCGCCCTGACCCAACAGAACTGTGCCGGGAAAGACGCGCAGCCGCCACGGCTCCAGCCGGATGACGGCGAAGGCGTCGGCCGTGGGGCTGCTCCAGGCCGGGACGATGCGCGGATCGTAGCCGACGGGCGGCGGGCCGTTGAGGAACAAGTCCCAGACAAAGCGGCGCGTCTCATCTTCCTGCAGCAGCGCCGCGCGGCACTCGGCCACGCAGGTGTCGTGGGACGGCGACCAGTAGTTGACCGAGGCGTGGGGGTGGGCGGCCAGATGGGCGCGCTTGGTCGGCGTCGGGCTAGTGGCGATCCAGCCAGTCAGCCGTTGGCCGTCCCAGTGCCAGATAGGGTGGAGGATGCGCGTGCGCGGGCGGCCGTGGCCGTCCACGGTAGCGACGCCGGCCCAGACGATGCGGTGGGCCATTTCGACGAAGACGGGGGCGACTTGAGGGATCTGCATGTCTGAACCTTCCGGATAGCTTACAATCCAAAGTTCGCTAATTGTTCAATCTTTCAGGACGATAATAGCACACAAGGACACCAGCATTGTGAACTCATCAGTAGTAATCGAGCGTGATGACCTGATCGCCCCCTTCCGCTGCCTGCTCGACAGCGCGACGGCCGAGCCGATCGCCTGGCGCGCCACGCCGCAAGGCGGCGGTTTTGGCAACCCGGTTAGCCTTGGCGTGTACCGTGTGGGTGGCGACGGGCGCGACGACGGGCGCGATTTCCAGTGGTCACTCATTCTGAAGGCGGTGCAGTCGCCCGCCAATGTGGGTATGGCCGAGTTGGGCGGCGGCGACGACATGACTCACTGGAACTACTGGCGGCGCGAACTCCTCATCCACTCCTCCTCGCTCCTGGCCGGCCTGCCGCCCGGGCTGGAAGCGCCGCGCTGTTATGGTGTCGCCGAGCGACCGGGCAATGTGGCCTGGCTGTGGTATGAAGAGATCGTCGATAACTATAGGGGGCAATGGCCCATCGCTCGCTACGGGCTGGCGGCGCGCCATCTGGGCCGACTGAGCGGCGCGTGTGCCTCGCCGTGGCAGGCGGCCGATTATCCCTGGCTGGGGCAGGAGTTGCTCCGGCAGTTCTCGCATGGGAGCGCCGTGCTTGCGCCCTGGATTACGGGCCCGGGGCGGCTGGCGGCGGCCATGGAGCATCCGGTGTTCAGTCGCCTCTTTGCCCCGCGCATCCGCGACTTCTTCCGCGTCTGTGTCCTGGAACGCGGGCGGCTGCTCGACGCGCTCGACCGGTTGCCGTTGACTCTCGGCCACCAGGACGCCTATCCGACCAACCTCATGTCGCGCTATGATGACCGCGGGCAGGAAGTCACAGTGGCGCTGGATTGGGGGCTGGCCGGTGTCGCGCCCATCGGCAGCGACCTGGCGCAGTTGTTCATCGGGCTGTATGAGAACGCGGCCGATCTGACCCCGGCCGCGGCGGAGCGGCTGGTGGTGGATGGCTACCTCCAGGGGTTGCGTGACAGCGGTTGGGCAGGCGATGAACGCGAGGCGATCTTCGGCTTCCACGGAACGACTGTGTTTCGCCTGATCTTCCTGTTGCTCTTCACTCTGGGCGGGCCGCTGTCCCGGGTGATGGCCGGGGAGACCGATGAGCCGCTGGATTCACTGGCAGGGAGCTTGAACCGGCAGGCGCAACTGCTGGATTATCTTGCCCCGCGCGTCACATCTTTGCTTGGAATTGGCAATTGACTCACCCCGAAGCTACCGTATCACTCCCAGGTTAACATGATCGACGATGACCCGCCCATCACTTATACCGACGATCTAGCCGCTGTCGACTGGACTCGGCTGAAGGACGACCTGACGGCCGACGACTTCGACAATGGCCGCACCCCCGACGAACTGCGCCGCTCGTTTGAGAACAGCGCGGTCGTCGTCTTTGCCTGGTACAGCGGCCGCGTCATCGGCAAGGCCCGCGTCCTGTCCGACGGGGTGTGCAACGCCTACGTCGTGGACGTGTGGACACACAGCGACTACCGCCGCCGCGGCATCGCCACGCGGATGATGGGCCTGCTGGCCGACCGCCTGCCGGGGCAGCACATCTACCTTTTCACCGACAGCGCCGAGAAGTTCTACTACCGCCTGGGCTACCGGCGGCAGGGGGTGGGGATGAGCATTGTGTCGGGGCAGTGGTTGAACCGCTTCTAGCTACTACCCGCAATCCGCCCATCCTCCAGCCGCAACACCTCATCCACGTACTCCTCCGCCAGATCGTCGTGGGTCGCCATCAGCATCGTCAGCCCCTCGGCGTGGATGATGGCGCGGAAGAGGGAGAGCACCTCGCGCGTCGTCTCGCTGTCCAGTTCGCCCGTCGGCTCATCGGCCAGAATCAGGCGCGGCCGGTTGGCGATGGCCCGGGCCACGGCCACGCGCTGCTGCTGGCCGCCCGACATCTCGTAGGGGCGGTGGTCGGCCCACTTGCCCAGCCCGACCATCTCCAGGCAGGCCAGCGCCCGCGCCCGCCGCTCGGCCCGCGCCATGCGGGCGATGCGCAACATCAACTCGACGTTCTCATAGGCCGAGAGCGTCGGCAGCAGCCCCAGCGACTGGAAGATGAAGCCCACCTCGCTGCGCCGCCAGGCGGTCAACGCCGCTTCGGACAGATCGTGCAGCGCCCGCCCGTGGATGGCTACGTGGCCGGCCGTCGGCCGATCCAGCCCGCCCAGACAGTTGAGCAGCGTCGTCTTGCCGCTGCCGGAGCGGCCCATCAGGGCGATGAAGCGGCCGGGGGGGATGCTCAGCTCGATGCCGCGCAGGGCGTGGACGTGGCCGCCGCCGACGGGGTAGGCGCGCTCCACCCCCTGGGCCAGGATGGCCGGGGCGGTCACGCTTGCCTCCGTCGCAGCCGATCGCGTAGCCGCGACGCCCGACTCGCGGCCGGGGCGGCGATCTCGTTGGGCGCGACGGCGGCCACCGGGGCCACGGCTGCGCCGTCGGCCGGATGGATGACCAGCGTCCCGTCCTCGCCCATCTCCATGCGTACCCGGTCGCCGATGCCCAGCGCCTCGCGGTACGCCTTGGGGATTTGCAGCCGCCCGGCCGAGTCGAGGACGAGCAGCTCTTCGTAATGCTCGTCGGCGTGGGGTGCGGGGTGGGTGGCGTCGTAGGGCTGGTCGGGGGCCGGACGGATGCGGCGTACCGTCTCGCCGGCCGTCTTGCCGTCGCGGATGGCCATGACGCGGCCGACGTGGCGGACGATGGTGCGGTCGTGGCTGACGATGAGAATGGTCACGCCCAGTTCGCGGTTGAGGGCGCGCAACGCCTCATAGATGGTCAGAGCCGTCGTGCTGTCCAGTTCGCCCGTCGGCTCGTCGGCCAGCAGCAGCGACGGCCGGTTGGCCAGGGCCACGGCGATGGCCACGCGCTGCTGCTCGCCGCCCGACAGTTGCGGCAGCCGGTGGTCGCGCCGCTCGGCCAGCCCGACCAGGTCGAGCAGCTCCGCGGCCCGCTGCCGCGCCCGCCGCTCGCGTCCGGCCAGGGTCATGGGCAGGGCGACGTTCTCCACGGCGCTCAGATAGGGGATGAGATTGCGCGCCGCCTGCTGCCAGACGAAGCCGACTTCCTCGCGACGGTACTTGCTCTGGGCCGCGTCGGACAGCTTCAGCAAGTCGTGGCCGTTGACGACCACCTGGCCCGCCGACGGCCGCACCAGCCCGCCCAGGACGTTCATCAGCGTCGATTTGCCGCTGCCGCTGGAGCCGACGATGCCCAGCAGTTCGCCGCGCTGCACGGTCAGGTCCAGCCCTTGCAAGGCGACCACTTCCAGT
>CXWK01003681.1_pt2 | contig 12432 bp, 13 predicted proteins | sample 590851 | NCBI WGS metagenome assembly CXWK01 (sample SAMEA3498364, study PRJEB10139) | wastewater metagenome | biome: wastewater treatment plant; material: activated sludge | place: Denmark | collected 2014-08-01
GCACCGAAACGCTCCTTATCAGCAGCATTGATGGTATTGCCGCCACAAATCCGGTTTTGGGTGTCAAAATTATCCGCACCGCCGCCGCCGAATGGCAACTATGGGCTGATGCCGCCGGAGGCACTAATTACCAACTGCAAGGCACTACCACCGACAACAGCATTACACAGGCTGATTGGTTGGGAGTGCAGTGTACCTTTACCAGTTCTAATATTCAAAAATTCTTTTTTGATAATTTTTATGCCGGAGCAATTATTATAGATACTACTGCACCGCAAGTGGTGAGTGTCAGTGTTACCGGAAACGGCACTTTGGATATTTTGTTTGATGAAGCCGTACAGGAAACTGCTGCCGAAAATATCGCCAACTATGCAGCAAACGGAGGTGTGGGCGCACCCAACAGTGCCGTAGTAGATGGGGGCAATCCGGCTTTGGTGCATTTAACTTTCAATGGCGGTTTTCCGCCGAATGTACCTTTGGAACTGAGTATCAATAATATAGCCGACAATCAGGGCAATGTGGCAGCAGTTTTTACAGAGCCTTTTAATTATTTTCAGGCAGCCGCTGCCGAACCGTTTGATGTGCTTATCAACGAAATTTTTGCCGATTACGAAGGCGCACCCGATGTAGAGCCGGTATTGCCCGCCGCCGAATTTGTTGAAATATACAACCGTTCCGGCAAAGTGTTGGATTTACAAAACTGGACTTTCGGCGATGCTTCGGCGGATAAAACACTGCCCGCTTTTGTGGTGCAGCCGAATGATTATATAATAATATGTGCCGAAGCAGATGCTTCCGCTTTTGCAAGTTTCGGAAAAACACTGGCTTTGGCTTCTTTTCCTTCTTTGAATAATGACGGCGATGTATTGAGCCTTAAAAATCAAAACGGCGAACTCATTCACAGTGTTTCGTACAACAGTTCGTGGTATGGCGATGCCCTGAAAGAAAATGGCGGCTGGACTTTGGAAATGATAGATGCGGACAACCCCTGTGCAGAAGCCTCCAACTGGCGGGCATCGGTAGCTGCCAACGGCGGCACACCGGGCAAAGTAAATTCGGTAAAAGGAACTAATCCTGACACAGTTGCTCCCGAATTGGTGCGTGTGGGTATAATTGATAATACCACTTTGCAATTATTATTTGACGAATCTGTGAGTGCAGATGCCGGATTTTCCAATTACACCATCAGCAATGGCATTACAGTGGCTGCACAGGCATCTCCCAATCCCAAAACGCTGCTCCTTACATTATCCGAGCCTTTGCAAAACAGCATCATTTATACTATCAATATCAACGGCGGTATTTATGATTGCACAGGCAACGAACTTTTATCCACCCTATCTCAATTTGCCATTCCGTCACCCATAGAAGCAAATGATGTGGTGATTAATGAAATATTATTTAATCCTGCTACCGGAAATGTAGATTTTGTAGAACTCTACAATCGCTCCAATAAAGTAATTGACCTTTCATCTTTATATATCGCCAATGGTATAATTGTTTTTGAACAACTCGCTATGGACGATGCAGAACTCATCGGCGGCGATTCATATTTATTGTTTCCGCAAGAATATGTAGTGCTCACTACCGACCCCGCTTTGGTAAAACAACAATACAATACTCCCAATCCAGACCATTTTATACAAGTGAGTTTGCCTTCTTATAATGATGATGCGGGTATCGTAATTCTCAGCACCAACGAGGGCACTTTTATTGATTGGGTCGCTTATTTTTCATATTGGCATTATGCACTTTTAGACGACCTCAACGGCGTTTCTTTGGAACGCATCAGTTCGGAGGCTACCTCTAATAGCCGCAGCAACTGGCACTCGGCGGCATCTTCGGTGGGATACGCCACGCCCGCATATCAAAATTCACAGAAATTTATCGGCGACCTCAACAACAACGACAACCGTTTTACGCTTTCCGAAAATGCTTTTTCGCCCGATGGCGACTCTAATAAAGATTATCTACTGCTCAATTATGAAATGCCCGAAGCCGGTTATACTGCCAATATCACCATTTTTGACGCTGCCGGACGCGAAGTGCGCCGTTTGGTACAAAACGATTTGCTGGCGGTCAAGGGTTTTTATCAATGGGACGGCACTTTAAGCAATGGCGAAAAAGCGGGAGTAGGTATGTATGTAGTGGTTTTGGAGATTTTTAATTTAAAAGGCGACTCAGAAACTTTTAAAAAAGCAGTGGCTCTCACAGGAAATTTAGATTGATGAATGTTTATATATCAGGAGGAGTTTTCTTTCTCTCAACAAAATACTTTATAAAAAAAACAAATATCTATAAACAATTAGTAAAAAAAATGGCAGATATTAATAACGGCTCTGATTTGAATATACAATCCAATGATGCGCTTATTGCTGCTGTTTGGCATTACCTCCACGAAGTACAAGACCCCGAAATTCCGGTGATAGATGTGGTGGAACTTGGTGTGGTGCGCGAAGTATTGTATCATCAAGCCGCCCAACAGTTTGAAATCATCATCACGCCTACTTATTCCGGTTGTCCTGCCACCAAAACCATCGCCGATGATATTGCTGCCAAACTCCGCGAAAAAGGAGTGACAAATTTTACGCTCACCACGGTGCTTTCGCCTGCGTGGACGAGCGACTGGATAAGTGTAGCCGCCCGCGAAAAATTGCGACAATTCGGTATTGCTCCGCCCGAAGCCGCCACCGCCGACATACAGCAACTCAAACCCGAAGCACTGCGCATTGCCTGCCCTCATTGCGGCAGCCGAAACACCACGCTCATATCACCTTTTGGCTCTACGCCCTGCAAGTCGCTGCATCGCTGCCAAACCTGCTTAGAGCCGTTTGATTATTTTAAATGTCATTAATTTGAAGGAGATGATGTGACATTCTCACAAAAGCATTGTCCATATTTTGATATAAAAACACTATTTTTGCAATTCAATATTTAAAAGATATGGAAATAGATTATCGTCCCTGGGGCATGTATGAAGTGCTGTTAGATGCACCCTATTGCAAAGTAAAGCGCATAGAAGTATTGCCGGATAAACGTTTGAGCTATCAAATGCACTACAAACGCCAAGAAGCGTGGACAGTGGTGGAGGGCATAGCTCATGTAACGCTCAATGATGAAATTTTTGAGGTAAAAGCCGGCGAAACTATTTTAATTCCACTGCAAGCCAAGCATCGTGTAGCTAATCGTCAAACAGAAAAACTGACTTTTATAGAAGTCCAGACGGGTACATATTTCGGCGAAGATGATATTGTTCGTTTTGAAGACGACTTCAACCGCGTATAAATTGCATAGCGGCGGCGGCGATGTGGTCGGGAGCAAGGCTGTTCATACACAGGAAATGTTTTTTCGGACAACGTTCAAATCCTATTTTGGAGCAGGGGCGGCAGCTTAATGTTTTGTTTTCAATGCAAATGCTTTGTTGCTGTTGTGCTATCGGCAGATAGGGATACATGCCAAATTCAGGAACGGTATTGCCCCAGATAGAAACGATGGGTTTGCGAAAAGCGGCGGCAATGTGCATCAATCCGGTGTCGTGTGTAATGACGGCGGCGGCTTGTTGCAGCACCGATGCCGATTGGTTGAGTTTCAGTGCGCCGCAAGCATTGATAGCGTGCGGGGTACGCTCTTGAATAAAATTTCCCGCCTCTGCATCTTCAGAGCCGCCCAAGAGCAGCACCGGAAGCGGTAGTTTTTCGCATACTGCCGCCAATTGTAGGGGCGGCAGTTTTTTGGTGGCGTGTTGTCCGCCGATGGCAAAAGCGATAAAAGGTTCTTTTATGCCAAATTGCGCCGCTATATCTATGTGGTCTTTTTCTGCCAAAAAATAATCCAAACCCTCACCATCATTGTAAATATTCCATTGTTGCGTACATTGCAAATATCTATCTACAATATGAACAGCGGGCAGGCGGTTTATTTTAAAATTCACCAACAACCATTTTTCAATATTGAGTTTTGGAAAAGCATAAAAAGGTGCGCCTAATTTCCGAGTCAGAAAAGCAGTGCGCAAATTATGGTGCAAATCAATCACGGCATCAAAACGCGCCTGCTGCAAAGTGGCGAGCACTTCGGATATTTTGTGCTGAAAAGTGTGGAGGCGATGAATATAAGGATTATGCTCCAAAACGGCGGTATATTGCGCTTTGGTGAGGTAGTGAATTTCGGCATTTGGCATTTGGCGATACAAACAACGCAACACAGGCGTAGTAAGCACAATGTCGCCAATAGAACTGAAACGAAGAACGAGGATTTTCAAAATAGGAACAAAAGAAATGATGATTTTTATTTATGCTTTTTCTATATCTATCAATTCTATTTTTTTGTTTTTTCTTACTCCTTTAATAATAACTTGCGTATTAAAATAAGACTTTATAATATCAAAAAAATCAAAAGATACATGTATTTCAATTATTTTCTCTCCTTCATCCATTAATCCTATCTCCCTTTTTAGAGTATCTGCTTGTGATATATACCCTCTGAATGCTTGGATTTTATCTATATCAGGCTTTAAAATTATTTCTTCAATATGATTAAATACTCGTTTTTTAGTCTGCAAAAAATTGATTTGTTGTAATAAATCTCTCAGCTCGTTGGCTATATCTTCGGGTGGGTCGCCTGCCAAACCAATAGCAACTAACTTTTCGGCTTCGCGTGGTTCTTCGGCGTGGAGTGCCAAATTTGCGGCACTTCGGATAAGAATGGAGCGCGTAGGTTCTTCGGTAGATGTTTGGTTATACAACAAAAAAGCCTGTTTCTCTAATTCAAAAGCCTTTTTATAAAGTTCTTTTGCTTTAGCAGTATCATTCTCAAATTTGGCAATAAGTGCCAAATCATTAAATCTCATGGCTTCTCTGTGTAATTCTTTCACCGTCATTGTTATTGTTTATATCATTTTATATGCCAATTTAGGATTTGAAAATTCAGCGATACAAACATGGGCGTTCATATTCAAATATGCTGATTGTTGGGTTTGTCTGAATTTATCATTTACTCGTTTTTCTATTTTATTTCGTGGGTTTTCTTCTAAAATACCCGAAATTTCAAGTTTTGCTTTTCTCTGAAAAATTCCAATATCATCTTCATCGCCCAACCAATAATCAAAGCCGCCGCCTTTGCTGGAGCGTTCCAGACAAGAAAAACCTGAATATTTTTCGGTGAGCAAAAAAGCAAAGGCTGTAGCTCCGTATTCGGTAGCTTCTTGTGCATCTCCCCAACTTCTTTTTGCCTGCTGCTGCACAAGCGATGGTGTCCAATGAATTTGTACCTTATTTTCTTCAGATATTTCCATTATATTTGCTTCTACGCCGCTTTGATGTTGAAATTTCTCTAAACAAACCGTACAAGCCTGCATACAAAAACTGCAAAATTCAGGCGTGATACCCATTACGCCATTTTTAAGGTCATCAAGGTTCAGAATCATATTGTATAAAAAAGTCCAGATTTGTTTACTGTCCAAACCTCATTTCTATTTATCCCCCGCGTCCTTCGCGCGGATTAGCGGGCACATTGGGGCGGGGTGCAGTATTATTTCTGCTATTGCCGGCAGGTGGGTTAGTGGCAGGGCTTGCACCACCGCCGCGAGGGGCTGCTCCTACACCGGCTTTCGTAAAAAATTTCTGTGCCGTAGGCGGGTCTATATTGGCGAGTGTATTGCTGATTTTGGTTTTTAAATTGGCAGCTACACTTTTGTCCGAAAATATGTCTATAATTTCATCATTTTTAATATTGTTAAAAACACCCTGCAACATAGAATTGCGGTTTTCAACAAAAGTATTTTCTATCATTGCCAAAGCATCTGCTATATTTTGTCTGCCTTCCTGCACATCGCTGTACATACGGTCTAAACCCTGCCGATGATACATATAATATGCCTGACGAAAATTGCCAAAGCGTGTATTGAGTAGATTTTCTATTAAAAAATAACGATTGCGTTTGTTATTGTCGGTGCGACTCCAGCCGCCGTCATTTTTGGAATAGTTGATAATATCAAAAGCCCGTTCAAAGTGCGGCGTACCGCCTTTGGGTGCAAAGGAATCGTAATCAAACCCCAAAATTACATACGCATAATAAGCACACAATGCCGCCAACTCGGAGGTATAAGCATTTTTATCAAAATTGATGGGCTGATATTGTGCATAATCAAAGGTCCAGTCGCTGTCTTTGTGTTCAAAAACGGCAGTACTATAAGCGGCGTTATACACAGGGCGGCTGGACTGAACAGTGGCTTCGGCACCGAATTTAGAGCCTCCTTTTTCTTCGGTGATATTGATAGTAATGCTGCAATCAATGCGCTCTTCGGTCTTAAAAGCATCATTTGTCCATTGCATACTGTTCATAAAATTATTGAGGTCGGCTTCCAGTGTTTTAAAAATGGCAGGGTCGGCAGTACGCACCGCCTGTGTAAGCACCACCACTTTACAATTCAACTCTTGGGCAATACCTGAAAACGTATTGCCCAATACCAACAACAGGGCGGTTGTGAAATATTTTTTCATATTTATATTTTATAATAAAAATAACGAAGGAAAAAGGATTTTTATATCAAAACCTTTTATAAAACTTTACAAAAATATCCTAAAAATTCGGGAAAAGCAATATTTATAACATCATCACTTCAAAATCTGTCATTTTTGGTGCGAATAAAACACATTATTGTTTTTGTATCATCAATTCGGCACAAGTCGTCAAAATATCCAAAGCGACTTCTTTTTTGCTTTTGAGCGGAAATTCCTGTATGCTGTGGTCATTTAATAAAATAGTGATTTTGTTGGTATCGTGCTGAAAACCCGCCCCACTGTCTTGCATAGAATTGAGTACGATGGCATCGGCATTTTTGCTATGCAATTTTTTAAATCCGTTGGCTTGTGCATCGTGCGTTTCCAAAGCAAAGCCCACCAATACCTGATGGGGTTGTTTTTGTTGTCCTAATGTTTTGAGAATATCGGCGGTTTTCACTAATTCTATCACCAATCCCTCGCCTTCGCCTTTTTTGATTTTGCGTTCGCTGACTTCTTTGGGAGTATAATCGGCAACTGCCGCCGNNCCGCCGCCATAACAGCGATGTCGCTATCAGGAAATTGTCGGGTGCAAGCCTCCAGCATTTGTGCTGCCGAGCGCACCCGTACTACCTGCACCTGCTCGTGGGTAGGTGCGAGGGCGGTGGGTCCCAGCACCAACAACACCTTTGCACCCTGAGCCGCCGCTGCATCGGCAAGGGCAATGCCCATTTTACCGCTGGAATAATTGCCTATAAAACGCACGGGGTCGAGGTTTTCGTAGGTAGGTCCTGCGGTGATGAGTATTTTTTTTCCGGTAAAAGGAAGCGGTTTTGGTGGAATAAAAAAAACTTCTAATGCTTGCACAATAGTTTCGGGTTCGGCAAGCCTGCCCACCCCCTGCAAGCCACTGGCGAGTTCGCCGTTGTCGGGCTGTATCAACTGTACGCCATCTTTTTGCAAGCGGTCAATATTGCGCTGAGTGGAGGGGTGCTGCCACATATCCAAATCCATTGCCGGAGCTGCCAGCACTGCACACCGCGCCGACAAATAAGTTGCCAGCAGAAGATTATCGCAACTGCCTTGCGCCATTTTGGAAAGGGTATTGGCAGAAGCCGGAGCTATCAGCAGCGCATCTGCCCACAATCCCAAATCCACGTGGTTGTTCCACGCGCCGCCTTCGTTGCGTTCAAAGCGGCTATATACTTCATTTTTGGAAAGTGTGGCGAGTGTAAGCGCGCTGATAAAGGTTTGTGCGGCATCGGTCATAATTACTTTTACCTGTGCGCCTTTTTTTACCAGCAAACGCACCAACATTGCCGTTTTATAAGCGGCAATGCTTCCGCACACACCTACAATAATTTTTTTATCTTTTAATGCGCTCACAGCCAAAACATTTTTATGCGTTTTCAGGCAGTTTTTCTTCGGTATAGCGGAAGAAAACACGATTTTCGTTATATTCTTTAAATGCTACCAAAGTTGGGTGCGGCAAACGCTCATAGTGGCGCGATATTTCTATTTGTTCGCGGTTTTCGTGTACTTCTTCAAGGTCGTCGTTGTGGTTGGCAAATTCGCGCAATTTGGCGTGCAACTCTTCTTTAATACCGACACTCACTTGGTTGGCGCGTCTGCCCATAATAGCGATAGCCTCCTACAAGTTGCCCGATTTTTTTTCTATTTCTGCCAGATTGCGTGTTTGCAAAGTAGGGGCAGGAGCAAAAGGTTTCAGTTTTTTATTGTTGCTCATATTTTTTTATCGTTGTTATTGTTATTTGAGTTGTTGTTATTTTGTTTGGCAATACGGTCTAAAGCCAGCAAAGCATCTTGATACATTTTTTCTGCTTCGCGCAAATAGCTGCTTTGGGGAAAATGTTCCAAAAACTCCATATAAGTAGAAGTTGTTTTTTGATAACGTTCTTCTTGTTTGGAAGGGATACTTTTTTCTGCGAGCAGATAATAAGATTTTACGATTAAATACTCAATTTTTTCGCGGCGTTGTGTTTCGGGAAAATCACGCAATAAATTATTGAAAGCATTGATAGCTGCTTTGTAGTCGCGCATTTAATAATACAAATACGCACTTTGATAAGACTTGTTTTCTAATTTGGCACGCAACTCGTCCAAAAGCTGATTACATGCGGTGATGCGGCTGCTTTCGGGGTAGGCATTGGCGAAATTCTGAAAAGCCTCTATCGCTTTGATGGTGTTTTCTTGCTCCAAATTTACATCGGGCGACAATTTATAGTTGCAATAGGCAATCATAAAGCGGGCATCTTCGGCACGCTCGCTGCGGGGATAATTATCTATAAAATTTTTAAAATAAAATGCTGCTAAGATATAATCGCCCTGTGCATAATAGCAGTAGGGATAAAAATAGTATAAATCTTCTACATTTTTAGTTCCTTTATACACTCCTATCAACTCTTCAAACAAAGGGACGGCTTTGTTGTAGTCGCCTTTGTTGTAGTATTCTTTGGCTTTTGAAAACTTCAGCTCATAATCTTGACTTTTGAGCAATTTTTGATAGGAACTGCACGAAAACAAGGTAGAAAGTGCCAGGCACAAAAAGGCTATTAAAAAAATCTTTTTACTCATAATCAAACAGGGTGCAAAGATAGATTAATTTTATGGTATGGTGGTGTTTTTGCGCATAAGCATCTTTATAAAAACCGCTTTAAATGTGCTTTTTATATTTTTTTAGCACATTTTTGTCTAAAAATAAATTTTCAACAACGCAAACCGCATCTACTTTATTATAAATTCTTGCTTTTTTTTGATTAATTTAAGCAGCCTTTGAGCATTTCTAAGGTGATTAAATAGGTGGGTTTTACACCATCTAATCCCAAACTGCCCGAAGCCAAGGTGCTGCCGGTTTCGAGCGGATTATCTGAGGCGTAGTAAGCATAGCGCAATTTTACATCGTTGCGAATATTGTGGCGTATTTTGGCTGCTACCTGTATGGCTTTTTGATAATGAGCTCCTTCCATTTCCAATCCTATCGCCTGCCACGATGATTTGATAAAATAGGTAAGAATATCTTTATTTTGTAAAGAAGTTCCCAGCACACTAATCATATTGCCCTGATACACTCCCAAGCCGCTGTCTTTGAAATGCTCTTTGGTGAGTTCGTTTTCGAATGGATAATTGTCGGTAGTACCTTCAAAAATATGTGCGGTGGGTATCATAATATCTCCTTTACCGCCTTCGAGAATACCCGCTTTGCCCATAATATTTACAGAGGCTACATTGAGGTATTGTTTTTGTTCGCCCACCCAATAGGGTTTGAGGAGTTCGTCCATAGTTTCGTAGGCTTGCTCTCCGAAGGCATAATCCATTACCACAATTACGGGCAATTCCTCTTTGTTTTTGTCTTTCTTTTTCCACAAGAGTTCATCGGGCAGGTTTTTGGCATCTAAAAGAGCTGTATCAAAAATTTGTACGCCGATATTTGTTCCGCTGGTATCGCTGAGTTTTATCATACCGTGTTTGAGGGCATATTCTTCTACGTTGTTGCGGAGTTCGCTGCTGCTGTCCATACTCAATATTTCAGCAAATTTTTCTAAATTATCGTATTTCAATTTATTTGCTAAGGCGGGTTTTGCATAAAAACAGTTCATCACACTATGCAAATTGGCACTGATAATATGAAGCGGACGCTGAAAAAGCTGGCGGTCGTAGAGGGCTTTTTTGATGTTGTTTGCCCATTGTTCGCCGTATAGGTGGTGTCCTAAATTTTCGCGCAGGGCAGACGAAAAAGAGATTTCGCGGTCGTTTTGATGAAAAAATTCGTCCATACTCAATTTTCCTAACCAATAGGTTATTTCAAAAAGGCTGTTTACTTCCGGCGACTTCGNNGGGTGCGCCCCAAAATGGTATTGAGATAAGTGAAGCCTACTTCTGTATTAATTTCTTTGCCGTTGGACAAGTCATTGACCATATTTTCGAGCATCAGCCACGCTTTATTTTTTCGTCCTTTGGAGTCGATACTGTTGCGGCGTATTTTTTCGGCTTCTATATACATAAATGTAAGGTGCGTGAGAATATCGTAAATATCGCTACCGCCGCGTGTCATTTCAATAAACATTTGTTCTTCATCAACACGATAGCAATTGCGTTTGCGGCGCGGCGGAATGTGGGTTTCAAAGTGCGCACTTTCGTAGCCCTCGCGCGAGATGAGTTTGATGTAGCGGCACTGTTCAATGCCTTGGGGGAGGCGTTGAAAAATATAGAGCAGTCCATCTAACTCTACCTTTTCGGGATCGGCGATAGTGCCGTAAATTTCGGGTTTGAGGGATAGCAAAGCGGCAATCATGGATTCGCCCGAAATGCCGAGCGGCTTATAACTACCTCTGAAAAACAAGTGTCGCATCGACACATACAATTTTTGAATGGCAGCACGAGAAATCTGTGCTTGTGTGAGCTGTTGATATGGTATTGACATATATTGAATATTTTTTTAAAAGTAAACATAAAACACAGGCAGAAAACAATGCCACAAAATGAGTGCCTTATGATATAAAGATGTTTCAAAGATAAGGTTTAGAACAATATACAGTTATTTTTAGCTGTATATCTATTTTTGTATTTATAAAGTATTAGGAAGTATTTAATGATTTTATAATGCTTTATATGAGAAAATGGTTTAATTTTTGACCCCGACAATGATAACATTTTTTTGTAGGCGTAGTAAGCGGATTATACAAAACCTCAGACGGCGGCACTACTTTTTCTAAGGTCAGTGGCTTACCCACAAATGATGCCATTCGCATTATTAAATTCATTGGCGACCCCCCTCAAAACAGCAATACTTTTTATTTTATCAGTGGGAAAAGCAGAAATGCCTGTGGTGTGGCAAGGTTATATAAAACCACTGATGGCGGAGTAAGTTTTAGCGACATTACTGCCGCCAATGTGCAAGTATTAGATGCCGACATAGACCCGCTCAATACTTCTGTTTTATTCAGGTACAGGCATTCATAAAGCGGCACTTGTGCTTTCGCCGCCCTGCCCAACAAACCGCTGTTTTAAAATTACAGCAACAAAAAGCAATTAATCTATACAAATATTTTTCAACGCCCCTGCAAATTATCTTGTATGGTGTGGGAACTTGTTGATTTCAAAATATTGCTTCTTTTGTAGTATTAAAATTTTTATACCAATATTCACCAGCCTTTTATCTTATAAAAATATATAGAACACAGATAAAACAGATTTAGCAAATAACCACAGATTTTTATCCGTAAAAATCTATTCAATCCGTCAAATCTGTGTTCAAAAACAATATTTCAGCACCAATAATAACACCAACAAAATAAATTATTTGCCGTATTTATTGGTCTTGTACTCATTCCCTAAAACCTCATCGTCTGAATAAAAAACACAGTTGCTTTTGGTTTATTTTACCAAAGGCTCTTGCTCATACACGCCGATTTTGCGCTCTACCGGATTGAAAGGGCTGGATACTAAATTTCCGGCTTTATCCAATAATTCCAATTTGATGGTATTATCGCCGATGGGCAGATTTTCTATAAAATACGGCAGCCATTGATTGAGCACAAACTGAGTGCCATTGATGGTAGCCCGCACCTTGTAGCCGTCATTGCTGAGGTCGCAGTTGGTGAGATAAAAGTCCAAGAGGATTTTTTCAATATTTCCTTTTCCTACATAATTTCCTTTGGGGCGGCTATAAAACAAATGCGGAGCTTTGAGGTCGGTTTTGGGGCTTGCACCTTCGGCGGGTTTTCCTACCGTAAAATCAAACAACTGGTACGCCTCTTTATTTTTGATACTTTCGTGATAAGAGCGCGACAAAAACGCCAAGCCCACATAATAATTCGGCTCTAATACTTTTGACATCGTGTCGGTGTAGTAGGCATCGTAGGGCTGATTATTGAGTATAAGATGAATGTGTTGTCCTTTGTCGGAGTTGGAACAC
>CXWK01008136.1_pt1 | contig 12421 bp, 9 predicted proteins | sample 590851 | NCBI WGS metagenome assembly CXWK01 (sample SAMEA3498364, study PRJEB10139) | wastewater metagenome | biome: wastewater treatment plant; material: activated sludge | place: Denmark | collected 2014-08-01
TGAAGCGTTCAACCCGGTCCGGCCCATCGGCAGTTCCGGGCGGCTCGGGCGAATACGGGTTCTCGATCGCAGGGCCGTCGGGCACAGGGCTGTCGGTCACGGGGCTGTCGGGCGCTGGGCTGTCGGGCGCTGGGCTGTCGGTCACGGGGCTTCCTCCTTCATCCGCCCAGGTAGGCCTGGGAGAGGCGATCTTCGATGTCATGGGGCCGACCGGCGTCGACGACGTGGCCCTGCACCAGCACGACGGCCACGTCGGCCACGTCGATCACGATGCGTGCGAACTGCTCGACCAACAGCACCGACGTGCCCTCGGCGGCCACCTGGGCCACGGTGTCGTACAACTCGTCGACGATGATCGGCGCCAGGCCCATCGACAGCTCGTCGAGGACCAACAGGGCCGGGTCGGTCGCCAGGCCGCGTGCCATGGCCAGCATCTGCTGCTGGCCACCGGAGAGGGTGCCGCTCGTCTGGTCGATCCGCTGGGCCAGCTGCGGGAACCGGGCGAGCGAGCGCTCCTCGATCTGCGCCCGGTCCTGACCCCGGTGGGTCATCATCCACAGGTTCTCGCGCACGGTGAGGTTGGGGAAGATGCCCCGTCCCTCGGGGATGAGGCACAGGCCTCGGCGGGCGAGGTCGTCGGCCCGGGCGCCGTTCACCCGACGTCCGGCGATGATGATGTCGCCCGCCGAGGCGGGCAGCAGGCCGGCGAGCACCTTGAGCGTGGTCGACTTGCCCGCGCCGTTGGGCCCGAGGATCGCCACCACCTCGCCGGCACCGACGACCAGGTCCACGCCGTGCAGCACGTCAATGCCGTCGTAGCCGGCGTGAACGCCGCGCAGCTCCACCAGCGGGCCGTCGCTCATTGCGCCACCGGCGTGGGCAGATCGGACTTCGGTGCGCCGAGGTAGGCATCGAGCACGGCCGGATCGGTCTGTACCTGCGCCGGTGATCCGCTGGTGAGGATCCGGCCCAGGTTCAACACGTTGACCGTGTGGCAGACCTCCATCACCAGGGACATGTCGTGCTCGACCAGCACGATCGTGATGCCGTCGTCGGCCAGCTCGACGAGCAGGCGCCCGAACCGGGCGGTCTCGGTATCGTTCTGGCCCGACGCAGGCTCGTCGAGCAGCAGCACGCTCGGGTGGCATGCCAGCGCCCGGCCAAGCTCGACCAGCCTGCCGTGGCCGGTCGACAGCGTGGTGACGCGCTCGTCGGCCGCGTCTCGTAGGCCGACCCGGTCGAGGATCGCCTCGGTTGAGGCTGCCGGGTCGCCGTCGTGACGCGCCCAGCGGTGGTGGATGTCGGCGGCGACGCGGATGTTCTCTCGCACCGACAGCATCGTGAACAGCTCGAGCTGTTGAAAGGTGCGGGCCAACCCGGCGCGCGCCCGCCGGTGCATCGACTTGCGGGTGAGATCGACCCCGTCGAGCGTGATCCGGCCCGACGACGGCGTGACCAGCCCGGTGATCGCGTTGAACAGGGTGGTCTTGCCCGCGCCGTTGGGCCCGATCAGCCCGGTGATCCGCCCCTCCGCTGCAACGACCGATGCCGCGTCGAGCGCCCGGTTTCCCCCGAAGGACACGACGACATCGGTCGCCTCAAGCACCCCCATTACCCACCCCCTGCTCGTTGCCCGCCGGCCGCACCTCGAACGGACGCCCACCGGGCGATTCCGCCCCCACCAAGGCAGCCGGAACGAAGGCCAGGCCGTCGCGGGTGGTGCCGTCGAAGCCCAGCTCGTCGTTCATCGCCGTCAGGTCGGCCGGCGACCACGCCCGCGCGAGACCGGCCCACTCGATACCGGCCCGTTCGAAGTTCGGACGTTCGGGGAGTGCAGCGGTGGCCACCCCGTCGGACGCTGCCGCACCCAACTCTGCGCTCGCAACTGCGGCCGCCACCGGGGCCGGACGAGTCGATCGGATGCTCGCCAACGCACCGGCGACCAGAAACGTCACGGCGAGTAGGAGGGCGAAGGGCCGGTTACCGATCACGCCGGCCAGACGCAGCGCATAGGCACCGACCATCGCCGCCGTCATGGCGACGAGCACCGGTCGGTCCCGGCGCAGCGGAGCCACCCCATCCGACATCAGGGGCACCACGCCGCTGGGGTTGCGCCCGAGCCCAATACCGGCGAGCCCCGGGATGATCGTGTTGACCTTGGCGAACAGGGGGCCGAGGCCCGAGGTCAGGGGGATCAGGCCGAACAGGCTGATCCCGGCGAACAGTGCGCCGCCGATCAGCCCGGCGCCGCCGACGATGACCAGGATGAAGATCGGCAGGCCGGTGAGCAGGTCGTAGCGGGACGGGGACACCGTGCCCAACTGCATGCCGTAGAGCGCCCCACCCAGCCCGGCGATCGCCGCCGACAGCGTGAACACGCCCACCCGCGGCCAGCGCAGATCCAGCCCGAACGTGGCACAGGCCACCTCGCTGTCGCGCATCGCCACCAGTTGCCGGCCCCAGCGGCCCCAACGCAGCGCAGCCACCAGCACCGCAACGACGGCGAAGGCCACCGCCGACAGCATCAACTGCCGGCCCGGGGTGTCGAAGCGGTAGCCGAACAATGACAAAGCGTCGATGCTCGTTGAGTTGACGTTGAACAGGCTGACGTGGATCGGGCCGAGGTCGAAGTCGGGCAGGTTGAAGATCCAGCGGTCCATCGCCACGCCGAAGGCAGCGGTGGCCAGCGCCAGGTAGATGCCGGACAGGCGCATCACCGGCAGGGCGATCAGCGCCCCGACGGCGGCGGCGAACACCATTGCCAGCACCAGGCCGAGCGGGGATCCACCGCCACCGTGGTGGGCGACGGCGATGGCGCCGATGCCGCCGAAGGTCAGCTGGGCCAGCGAGATCTGCCCGGCGAACCCGACCAACGGCACCAGCGACAGGGCGACGATCCCGAGCGAGAACACCGGCCCGTAGGAGATCAGGCTGCCGGCGTCGAGGGTGGTGACCATGACGACACCGACGGCCACCACCGCACCGGCGAGGGCAAACGTTCCGGTCCGTGACGGCGACGGAAAGTACTCACGCAGCTGAGTGCGGGTGCGCAGTCGGGGGTTGGGCACGAACAACAGCGCCAGGAACAGGACGATCACCGCTGCGGCCGGGCGCATCCCGGCCAGGTAGCGGTTGTCCCCGGGCAGGTAACCGGCCAGGTAACCCTCGGTGAGGCCGATTGCGATCGCTCCGACGAAGGTCAGGGGCAGCGATCGCAATCTCCCAAAGATCGCCGCTGCGTAGGCGTTGACGATCAGGAGCGACAGCGACCCGGCCTCGAGCGACAGCGACGGGGCGATCAGGATGCCGCCGACTGCGGCCAGCCCCACGCCGACCGCCCAGCTGATCAGGGCGATCCGGTCGGGCCGGGCACCGTTGAGCAGCGCCAGCGAGCGGTCGTCGACGTTGGCCCGCATCGAGACCCCGATGCGGGTGCGGTGCAGCAGCCAGCGCAGGCGGATCGCCACCCCGATCGCCACCCCGATCGTGATCGCCTGGTGGTAGGTGATCGACGTGACACCCAGGTCCAGCCTGCGACCCTGGTAGAAGGTGCTCATCGGTCGGCTCTGGCCCGGCGTCCAAATCAGGTTGGCCAGACCGATCAAACCGACGAGCAGGCTGATCGACACGACCAGCTTGGTGGCCTCGCTGGTGCCGGCCAGGCCGCGCATGATCACCCGCTCGAGCATCAACCCGAACAGCGGCGCGATCACCCCGATCACCACGAACAAGGCCAGCGGGGTGGGCCAGCCCCACTGGAAACGGATCTGCCAGTATGCGAAGGCGGCCAGCATGCCGATGGCGCCGTGGGCGAAGTTGAAGATCCCCGTCGTCGTGTAGGTGAGCACCAGGCCGCTGGAGATAATGGCGTAGATCGCCGCCAGGGTGAGGCCGACGATCGTGAAGATCAGAAACTTCTCCATTCAGGTCACTCGAGGTCGTCGATCGACTTGCCGACCGACTCGAGGGTGGTGCCCGAGCCGTAGTCGCCGGTCAGCTTGATGATGTTGTCCTTGGAGCAGGAGAACAGCCCATCGTTGGGCTCGAAATCGTCGGGGATGACGAAACCTTTTGGCGTGGCCTCGACCACCATCATGCATTCGGGGCCCTGGTCCTTGCTCGGGTTGGCCTCGGCGTGCAGGCCGCCGCCGGTCCAGTCGGTGACCTTCCGGGCGGCGTCGTACACGCACGTGCGGGTGACGTCCGAGCCGCACTGCTTCACCGCGCCGGCGAAGAGTAGCCAGCCCGAAAAGGCCTGGTAACCGAGCAGCGCCTCGTCCTTGCCGTCGGGAAGGAATTCGCCAAACAGATCGAGGTACTGCTGGGTGGCCGGATTGTCCTCGGCGAGGAAGGGCGGCACGACCGAGGCGACGGCGTAGACGTTCTTCACGGCGGCGCCGCCCACGTCGATGAAGCCCTGGTCGATCACGTTGGTGCCGGCGAGTATCCACTTGGGCTCGTAGCCGATGTCGGCCATCGCCTGAAGCAGCTTGGCCAGACCTTCGGGCTCACCGGTGTACACCACCCCCTCGACCTTGTCGCTCGACAGCGCCTCGGCAAAGGGTGTCCAACTGGCCTCGCCCGTCGAGTTGTACTGGGCCTTGTACACCGAGGTCCATCCCAGCTGCTTGGCGGCGTCCTGTGCCTGGGCGTCGACGAACACCAGCGAGCCGATATTGCCGGTGAGAAAGCCGACCCGGTCGGTCGATCCGGGAAACTCGTCCTCCAGGTACCGGAACAGGCCGACCTGCAACTCGTCGATGGCGGCGGGAACCGGCGACACCGACAGCTCGGAGGCGCGCGCCTCGGGCGACACCTGGAAGCCGGGGATCTCGGGGAGCATGCAGCGGAGGCGCTCCTCCTGACCGGTCTCGTCAAACACGCCGCCACTGCCGACGAGCATGAAGTCCTCCTGGCAGGACTCGGTGATGCGCTGCTTGTACTCGGTCAGCTTGGCGTCACGCTCGACGTCCTCAATCTTGCGACCGTTGATGCCGCCGGCGTCGTTGCACCAGGCGGTGAACACCTCGGCCGAATCGAAGATCTCCTGGTTGAGACCGGGGCGTCCGACGAAGCCGGGGTCGGCGATCGTGCCCACCTGGATGGCGTCATCGGTGACCCCCTGAGCGGTCGCCCCCGAGGCGTCGCCGGGCCCACATACGCCCTTGAGATCACCAAAGTCGCCCGCCGCCGTCGTCTGTTCGTTGGGGGCCTGCGTTCCGTTGCCACCCAAGGTGTCTGCGGCGGCAGTGGCAGCGCCCCCGGCGGTGGCGACCGGTGCGGCCGCGCCGGTCTCGACTTCGTTGGCCCCGCGGGTGCAACCGCCGACGAGCACCGCCGCGGCGAGCACTGCCACCGCCGTCCGCTTGTGGAGCGGCGCACCGAACACGACCGGCCTCCGCCGTCCCCCAACGATCATGTCGCGTCCCCCCGGATCTGTGACGAACGCCACCGTACTCGCAAGAACGCGTTCTCGCGCGCCCTTTTGGGTCTAGTCCTCCGGCCGAGCCCCCTGGCGACCCAGCCGGGCGATGGCCCCGGCGAAGACCGTGGCCATCGTCGCTGCGGTCAACCGCTTCTCGACCGAGGTGCGGTGGCCGGGCTGGGGCGACAGGGTCAGGTATCCCAACGGTGGCCGCGTCCGCCGCACGGATGAACCTGATCAGTTGGCGAAGCTCCTTGCGACGCGCCGTATTGCGGGCGGCCAGGCCGGCCAGCCTGCTGCTGAGCACCCCGACGATGATGCCGACGATGACCAGCGAGATGGCGGCGGACAGGTCGTCGCCATCGGAGATGGCCAGCCGGTGGTGCCGATCGCAGCGACGACAACGACCGAAAGCACGAGGATCACGGCCGCCGCGCTGGTGTGCGACCCACGCAACGGGATGGTCGCCGCTGCGGTCGCCGCCGGCAGGGCGACGGCGAGGACGTAGCCGGCGATCAGCCGGGCCCGCTGGAGCGGCTGGCCCTCGGCCGGCTCGACCGTCTCGAAACGGCCGTGACCAACCCGCNNTCGGTTGCGTTGAACGATTCGACGATGCGTTGCAGAGTGCGGTCGAAACGGTTCATCGTTCTTCATCTCCGTCGGTGAGGAATCGGTAGCCCATCCCCGGTTCGGTCTTGAAGTAGCGGGGGTGGGAGGGATCGCCCTCCAGCTTGCGGCGCAGGTTGGCCATGTGGACCCGCAGATAGCCGGACTCGTCGTCGAAGTTCGGACCCCACACGGCGGTNNTCCACCCGCTTGTCGGCCAGGTCGATCCGCAGCCGGCCGACGACCACGACCGGGACGGTCTCACCCACCGACGCCGTGCGCCGCAGCGCAGCTCGCATGCGGGCGAGCAGTTCGTTCATACCGAACGGCTTGGTGACGAAATCGTCGGCGCCCGCGTCGAGCGCCTCCACCTTGTCGGCCTCCTCGCTGCGGACGGTCAACATGATGATCGGCACCTCGGTCCAACCGCGCAGGCCGTGGACCACCTCGATCCCGCTGAGATCGGGCAAGCCGATATCCAACAGCACCAGGTCGGGGTGGCGATCGGCCGCGAGCTGCAGCGCAGCGCGACCGGTGTCGGCCAGCACCACGTCAAACTCGCGGGCCTGCAGGTTGGTCGCCAGCGCGCGCCGGATCTGGGGCTCGTCGTCGACCACCAGAACGGTGGTCACGACGCCGCTCCGGCCGGGGAGGGAAGGGGCAGTGCGTCGCTCTTCCCGGCGAGGGGCAGCGACAGCGTTACGGTGAGGCCGCCGCCGGGCGTTTCCTCGGCGCTCAGCACGCCGTGCATGGCGGTCATGAAGCCTCGGGCGACCGCCAACCCCAGGCCCACTCCCCCGCTGGTGTCGTCCCCGAAGCGTTGGAAGGGCTGAAACATGGTGGCACGCGCCTCGGGCGAGATACCCGGCCCGTGGTCGACGATCCGCATCACCGCTGTGTCGTCCCGGCTGGTTGCCTGCACCAGGATCTTGCGATCGGCCGGCGAATGAGCGAGGGCGTTGGCCACGATGTTGGCCAGTACCCGTTCGAAGAGCCCCGCATCGGCCAGCGCCGCCGGACCGTCGTCGTCAAGCTCGATCACCACGCGGCCCGTGGGCTCGGACAGGCTGGCCAGAGCAGCGGCGATGACGTCGTCGAGCCCGACGGCACGAACGGTGATTTCGACCGCGCCGGCCTCGATGCGGCTCATGTCGAGCAGATTGCCGATCAGGTCGTCGAGCCGATCCGCCTCCTCGTCGATCGTGCGGGCAAACTCGGCGCGCTGCTCGGCGTTCCAGTCCACGTCGTCTTGAAGGAGGCTGGTCGACGATGCCTTGATCGACGCCAACGGCGAGCGCAGATCGTGTGACACAGCTCGCAGGATCGCTGTGCGCAGCTCGTCGGCCCGGGCGAGAGTTGCAGCGTCGCTGGCCGCCGCCTCCAGCACGCGCCGTTGAAGCGCCTCGACCAGCCGGGCGCCGAACGCCCCCAGCACCCGTCGATCGGCGGCGGTCAGCCCACCCGGCGTCAGGGTGAGCAGGTGGTCCTCCCCCAGCTCGAGTCGCTCACCCTCGGAAGGAACCGGCGTCGAGTCAAGGCCGTCCACGGCGACGACGCTCCAGCTGCGAGCGCCCTCACGGACGAAGATTGCGGCTCCGATCTGGCCGAACGTGATGCGCAGATGGGAGAGCAACACCCCCACCGGGTCGTGCTCGCCGACATCGGCCCCGACCACGTCGATGAGGGCCTCCGTTTCAGCACGCGCCCGGGCTGCATCGGCCGTGCGCCGGGCCGTTCGGGCGACGAGCAGGCTGACGAGGCCACCGGCCGACACGAAGGCCGACACCGCAATCAGGTGCTCGGGGTCTCTGATCCGCAGCGTGTACAGCGGCTGGGTGAAGTACCAATTGGCCGCTGCGGTCGACGCAAGCGCAGTGACGAAAGCCGGTCCGAACCCACCGATCGCTGCCACGATACAGACGTACAGCAGGTAGATCACCAGCACCGAGGGCAGCCCGATCGAGTTGCGAGCGGCGTCGAGAACGACGGTCAGGAGCGGCAGTCCAACCACCACCAGCGCCCAGCCGGCAGCCCGCCGCCGACGCGACAGCGGGGACCCATGGCGCCGTGGCGCGGGCGGCAGCGCCGCCCGTTCAGCACCGTCGTCGCGAGAGATCACGTGAACGTCGATCTCGCCCGCCGCTCGGATCACCCGGTTGATCACCGAGCCCCGCACCAGCTCGGACAGCCGATCGCGGCGGGAGGCGCCAAGCACGATCTGGGTGGCGCGCACCGACCCGGCGAAGGCCACCAGTCCCTCGGCGACATCGTCGCTGGTCGTCTCGTGGTAGGTGCCGCCCAGGTCGGCGAGCAGCGTCCGGTGGGCGAGCAGTTCCTCGTTGGGGCCCTCTCGTAGCCCGGTGCCGGGACGTATGTGAACCCCGATCAGGTCACCGTGGCTTCGGCGCGCCATGCGGGCGGCCCGACGGATCAGGTGGTCGCCGCTCGGGGCTCCGGTGATGGCCACCACCACCCGTTCGCGGGTTTCCCAGGTACCGGCGATCCGCTCATCGCTCAGGTAGCGGCGCATCGCCTCGTCGACCTTGTCGGCAACCCACAACAGCGCCAGCTCGCGCAACGCGCCCAGGTTGCCCAGGCGGAAATAGTTGCCGAGAGCCGCATCGACCTTGTCGGGCGCGTAGATGTGGCCATGGACCATTCGGCGGCGCAGCGCCTCGGGCGTCATGTCGACCAACTCCACCTGCTCGGCGTCGCGGACCACCCGGTCGGGCACGGTTTCGCGCTGCCGCACGCCGGTGATCGCCTCCACGACGTCGTTGAGCGACTCCAGGTGCTGAACGTTGACGGTGGAGATCACGTCGATGCCGGCGGCAAGCAGTTCCTCGACGTCCTCCCAGCGCTTGGCATGGCGCGATCCGGGGGCGTTGGTGTGGGCCAGCTCGTCGACGAGTGCCACCTCGGGCCGACGGGCGAGGAGGGCGTCGAGGTCCATCTCATCGAGCACGGCACCGCGATGTTCGATGCGCCGCCGGGGCGCCACCTCAAGTCCCTCAAGTCGATCTGCGGTGTTGCGGCGGCCGTGTGTCTCGATGAAACCCACCACCACGTCGGTACCCCGGTCGAGCCGGCGGCGCCCCTCGCCCAACATGGCATAGGTCTTGCCCACGCCCGGCGCAGCGCCCAGATAGATGCGGAGACGGCCTCGACTCACGACCGAAGTCTACGAACCGCCGCCATTGACGGCCTCCGCCTGCTCGACGGCCAGGTTGAGTTCGACGACGTTGACGGCGTCATCGCCGAGCACCCCGAGCGGGCGGTGTTGTGTGGCGTCGTCGATCAGACCGGCCACGACGTCGGCATCGAGGCCGCGGTCCACCGCCACCCTGGAGGCCTGCGCGCGGGCGTTGGCTTCGGAAATGTGTGGATCCAAGCCGGAACCGGAGGCGGTGACGGCGTCGACCGGCACCTGAGCACGATCGCCGAGACCGTTCTCGGCCCGGTAGGCCTTCACGCGTTCGTCGACCAGGTCTCCCAGCTCAGCGCTGGTCGGGCCCAGGTTCGACGCCCCGCTGGCGGATGCGTCGTAGCCATCGCCCGCCGCAGACGGTCGGGGGTGGAACCACCCCGGGCCCTCGAACCTCTGGCCGATCAGGGATGAGGCCACGGGGCGCCCATCCGATTCGATGATCGAGCCGTTGGCCTGGTGACCGAAGGCCAGTTGGGCCACCCCGGTGACCGCCAGTGGGTAGATGACGCCGACCAGCACGGTCATCATGGCAAACATGGTCAGGCCGGTCAGCAGTTGACGACGCATCAGGAGACTCCCAGGGTGGTGATGATCAGGTCGATCGCTTTGATGCCGATGAATGGGGCGATCAGCCCGCCCAGCCCGTAGATCGCCATGTTGCGACGTAGCACCTCGGCGGCGCCGACCGCCCTAAACCGCACACCGCGAAGTGCCAGCGGGATGAGTGCCACGATGATCAGCGCATTGAAGATCACCGCAGACAGGATCGCCGAGCGGGCCGAGCCAAGACCCATGATGTTGAGGGCGTCCAGTTGGGGATAGGCCACCAAAAACATCGCCGGAATGATGGCGAAGTACTTGGCCACGTCGTTGGCGATCGAGAACGTGGTCAGCGAGCCCCGGGTGATCAGCAGCTGCTTGCCGATCTCGACGATCTCAATCAGTTTGGTGGGGTTGGAGTCCAGGTCGACCATGTTGCCCGCCTCCTTTGCGGCCTGGGTGCCGGTGTTCATCGCCACCCCCACGTCGGCAGCAGCCAGCGCAGGCGCGTCGTTGGTGCCGTCCCCGGTCATCGCCACCAGCCGGCCGCCGGCCTGCTCGGCACGGATCAGCTCCATCTTCTGCTCGGGGGTCGCCTCGGCCAGGAAGTCGTCCACGCCCGCTTCAGCGGCGATCGCCTTGGCGGTCAGCGGGTTGTCGCCGGTGATCATCACCGTGCGGATGCCGAGCGCCCGCAGCTCATCGAACCGCTCACGCATACCGGGCTTGACCACGTCTTTGAGGTGCACCACGCCCAGCACCCGGGGGCCATCGACCACCACCAGCGGGGTTCCGCCCGAGTTGGAGATGTCGGCGACGTGGGCGACCAGCTCCGGGGGCGTCGTACCCGCCTGCTCCTCCACCCAACGGCGCACCGAGTCGGCGGCGCCCTTGCGCAGCCGGCGACCGTCGACGAGGTCGACGCCGCTCATGCGGGTCTGGGCTGTGAATGGCACCAGTTCGGCGCCCGCCTCCAGCTCGGCGGACAGCTGAAACTGCTCGGCGGCCAGGTCGACGATCGAGCGACCCTCCGGGGTCTCGTCGGCCAGGCTGGTCACCAGCGCCGCCTCTGCCAGCTCAACCTCATCGACGCCGTGCACCGGCACGAACCGGCTGGCCCGGCGGTTGCCGAAGGTGATCGTGCCCGTCTTGTCCAACAGCAGCGTCGACACGTCGCCTGCCGCCTCGACGGCCCGGCCGGACATGGCCAGCACGTTGCGCTGCACCAACCGGTCCATGCCGGCGATGCCGATCGACGACAGCAGGCCACCGATCGTGGTGGGGATCAGACACACCAGCAGCGCGGTGAGCACGATCAGCGACTGCCTGTCGCCCGAGTAGGTGGCGAAGGGCTGCAGCGTGACCACCGCCAGCAGAAAGATGATCGTCAGACCCGACAGCAGGATGCCGAGCGCCACCTCATTGGGGGTCTTCTGGCGTTCGGCACCCTCGACCAGGGCGATCATCCGGTCGAGGAAGGATTCACCCGGACGGGTCGAGATGCGCACGACGATCTCGTCGGAGAGCACCTTGGTGCCGCCGGTGACCGCCGAGCGGTCGCCGCCCGACTCGCGCACCACCGGCGCCGACTCGCCGGTGATGGCCGACTCGTCGACGGTTGCGATGCCTTCGACGATGTCGCCGTCCCCGGGGATCACCTCACCGGCCACCACGACCACCTCGTCGCCGATGTCGAGATCGGTCGAGGCCACATCGGAGATGCTGCCGTCGGCGTTGCGGCGCCGCGCCGAGGTCTCCTGACGGGTGGCCCGCAGGCTGGCCGCCTGCGCCTTGCCGCGGCCCTCGGACATTGCCTCGGCGAAGTTGGCAAACAGCACGGTGAACCACAGCACCACGGTGACGATGACGTTGAAGGTGTTCTCCGACGCAGACGAGGTGCCCATGCCGGTGAACAGCAGGACGGTGGAGAGCACAGCACCCACCTCGACGACGAACATCACCGGGTTTTTGGCCATCGCCCGGGGGTCGAGTTTGACCACGCTGTCGCGAAGGGCGGGACCGATGATCGATCGATCGAGCACCGAGGCCTTGGCCCGATGCCGAGTGTCGGCCGGATCATGGGGTACGGCATCGTCCGGCGATGGGGGTTGGGGTGGCGGAACAATGGTGGCGGTCATCAGGCTCCTCAGCGCATCGCCAGCGCCTCGGCCACCGGGCCGAGCGCCAGTACAGGAAAGAACGTCAGTCCGGCGACGATCAGCACGACGCCGGTCACCAGGCCGCCGAACAGCGGAGTGCCGGTGGGGAACGTGCCGGCGGTGACCGGAACCCGTNNGTTCCTTGCGGGCCAGCGCTCCGGCGATGGCCAGGGCCGGGATGATCAGCCCGAAACGGCCGAGCAACATGGCGATCCCCTGGGTGATGGTCATCCAGTTGGTGGCGGGGTCGAGGCCTGCGAAGGCCGAGCCGTTGTTGTTGGCGGCGGAGGTGTAGGCGTAGAGCACTTCGCTCAGGCCGTGCGGCCCGACGTCCTGCATCGAGTGGTCGAGCACGGTGCCCAGGCGGATGCTCACCGCCGTCATGCCCAGCACGGTCAGCGGCATGACCACGATGTACAACACCACCAGCTTCATCTCGGTCGCCTGGATCTTCTTGCCCAGGTACTCCGGCGTTCGCCCGAC
>CXWK01075017.1_pt1 | contig 12419 bp, 21 predicted proteins | sample 590851 | NCBI WGS metagenome assembly CXWK01 (sample SAMEA3498364, study PRJEB10139) | wastewater metagenome | biome: wastewater treatment plant; material: activated sludge | place: Denmark | collected 2014-08-01
TGCAGCAGGAGACAAAATACTTCTGCCCATACGCAAGCGAATCATAGTTAGGGAAAGGCTTAAGAATCACTCTTTCCGCCTCAATCAATTGCCGCTCAAGATTAGTCAGGTCATTAACCAATCGCTCAAGCATCCTTGTATCAACAAGCATTTGATAGTCTGTTGTGCAGCTGACGGCACTGATTATCTGGTCCTTTGCTGCCTGGATCTGCTCACGAATCTCATCTGCGTTATTCATAAATCACCCTCGATCACTTTAAATTTCTTTACATCCACCATCAAAAAGAACTCTTCAGCAGGCCACCAGCGATCTGGATGACCTTCAACCTGCACAATACACATCGACTCATCTTCTACCCTGCTGGCTGCTGGATGGTCATCATCTTCTGAGACATCCAATACTATCAGGTTTAAAGCATTCACATCCCCCCTCTCAGCCTTTGCCATTATCTTTTGGGCCATCCCAGACCCATAGCGCATAACAGGCCCGACCTGCACAAAGAACTTATCCTCTGGCTCTGCCAACTTCTCAGCAATGGCAGGTAAAGACTCTCCGCCTGACGCATACTCCACCCGGCAAGCAGGGCAGATCTTCCAGGCATTGTCATTATTGAACTGGACCAGATCAACACCACAAAAGCATTTCATACAACACCACCCCTTTCGGCCAGCACAAAGGCCCGATAATCCCTGGCAGACTTGAGAGCTGCGTCAGGCGTCTTGCCCTGGCCTCTTACAAACTCAAACCTATCTTCATCACCTTCAGGCACCAGCCCAAACTGTCGGCCATAGCTTGAATTGTAAACCACAGACTCAACCCGGTCCAAAGCGCCACCAAACCCAAGCACGCACGATTCAATAGTGCCAATCTGCTCACCAGACCCGAGCAAGCACTTAGCCTCAAAACCTAGCGAAGGCTTCTTTGTGTTCAGGGTAAACACCTCAATCTGAGCGCAATCAATGCCAAAGAATCGCTCATTATGCTTCTCATGTAGGTCAATATACTCCTGCGCAGCCTCTTGCGTAGACCACACACTATCAACAGAATAATCCGAGTATTCCCCGGATGTGACAAGATAAACTTCAGTCATAAATTCTCCTTAAGACCTTCTCTAAAACCGCTATTGCAACAGCCAACACAATAACTTGAACAAAAATCATTACAAGCAAAAACAAAACATACTGGTTCATCACCACTCCACCATCACAGGATCACCTGGCTCAATATCACAGACAAGATACACCTTGCCTTCAACTACATTCATCGCTACCACCTTTCAAAACCAACACCTAAAACCATGATATGTATTTACTTAAAATTGAAACCCGCTGAGTCTGCGAAGCGGCACTTCTACCACAACCAAACCCCTCAAGCCCATATAAAAAGAATAGCCCATACTATCTCTATTGTCCACAGTAAAACCAAAAGAAAGTAAACCGAAGCCAATAATAACCTCATCCTCTATCCCTTAACCAAAGACGTAGGATAAAGCATTGTCTATCAATAAACCAACCCAAATAATAAGCAAAGCTCTTAATGAAAAGACAAATGATTACTGGAGAGATAAGGCTATAGCTTGGTTGCACTCTGTTTGGAGAGAGTTGTAGGGTAAAGTATTGTTGGGGAAAGGAGGGTAAAACTGGAGTGGACCCCACCCACCCCTCAACCAGGGCCTCTTTTTCCGCTACCCCCTCCAACATTGCCAGAGCCCCAGTTCGGTCACAACCCAGTGATTGTGCGGGTTACGCCTGTATCAAGCTGTATGAAAAACCCAGACTTTTCTGGATCAAAAGTTTACCTACAATAACTACAATTATTGAATATAAAAGCGACATTTGAGACTATGACTGTATTCTGGCCTAGCGCCGTGGCCACATAAAGGCATAGCTTGGCTCTTAGCTTGTCTAGAGTGGACATTTTAGAGGGAATGTCTGCTATCTGTTAATGTAACTGTATTGGATACAGAAAGGCAAAAGACTGGGTTTTCGTGGTTTGGATTGGGATAGTGTTAGGGCTAACAATAGCGGGCTGGGGTGTTGACAATCCTCTGGTCTCTCTCTTTTTAACAACTCTCCGCTATCTGCTTTGCTCTAAGAATCCCCATCTCTGCTATCTGCCTTGTCTTGTCTCTCTATGACTACAGGAGCCCTTAGCAGGGCTGTTTTGAAGCTGTTGTGAGGTGTTGGCTTGGCTGTTTGGTGTGGGCAGTTTGCCCGCTTGCTACGCTTCGCGGGGTTTCAATTTTTCAATAATACATATCACGTTTAAGAATCGGCTCTATTCTCATTCCCCTTATCACATCACCTTGAACCAATTCCCCCATAACTCCAATCTATTCCCAATCATCCCACCTTATCCCTCACACCTCACACAATGCCCAACAAGCCCCATCAAAACATTAAATGGTCTTACCCTATCACTATAGTATAAAGATCAATACAGGCCATTGTAGTGAGTATTAGACACGGGATAGAAAATATACCAGGGCTGAAATCTGAGTTATTCCCAATAAAAAAAGCACTCACTATATGGTGAGTGCTTAGGTTGAATTGATAGCTATTCGAGAGTTAAAACAATCTCATCGCCATAATTGGCCGCGTGTATCTCTGATCCATCTGAGAATACATACTGAACCACGGGGAACCAATCGAGTGACAATCTGAAATAATCTAATTGCCGGCGCTTATCATAACGACAAACCATAACGGGCTTATCTGTTTGTTCTGCTAGATAAGCAGCGAATCTGCCGCCCCTACATTGAACTATGAACGGGATGTTATTGTAGCGCCTGAGAATACTTTGTGCTATTGTTTCTGATTTCATTGTCTTATCCTTTGTTTGTTAGTAGAATCAAAGCCCGGTACTATACCGGGCCCGCATGACTATGGTTTGATTGGCATAATCATTGTTTGGCGTTCATCATACTTCTGAGCTGTGATAATAACAGGTTGAATTTCTGAGTTCATACATATCGTGATAGTCTCACAATCAAAGGTCTTCAGAACTGATTCAAGATAATCACGATTAAAACTAATCTTCTCAGGAATGGTTACGGGATTGATTAATTGACAATCTATGATCTTTTTATAGATTGTGTTCTTTTTATAAACTGCCACTTTATCCCTTCTGAATCCAAAATACTTTTGATGTTGTGCATCGGTAGCGGCCTGATCTATATCAGTAGTCACTTGGTCAACAGTGGCGGTTATATCCGCATGATTAATCTGAAATGAGATGATCTTTGTTTGCTTATTAACAAAGGGCTTTGCTTCAATTGCCAGATCTAACAGCTCTTTTCTATTGACGGTCAGAGTATGGTTAAATTGTTTGGGGAGAATTTTTCTAAATGCAGGATACTTCCCACACAATAATTTACTATAGATAGCTTCTCCAGTCTGAAGATCAACGCGGATAAAATCATGATCCCGTGAGATTGAAACCTGATTATGGGATTTGAACTCAGACATAAACCCGACTAGTTTAGGGCTTAAAATCATTTCATCCCAATCCGAGTTATTAATAACTGGCAGTTCATCAACAAACAGTTTATAACCGTCTGTTGATGCAATAGAAATTCGCTCGCCTGAATCCCTCACTAATACAGTTCCAGTTAAAATGCTTTTTGCTGTGTCAGTAGCTTGGGAAGATCTGCTTTTGAGCAAAGATGAAATTAATCCCGATTCAGAAACAAGGATATTAGTAGATTCTGAGACTGTTGGCGGATTGGGATGATCTTCAGATGGCAAACTATAAATATAGTCTTTAAAATTATCTGCCTTGACTGTATAAGCCTTGTCTTGGGGCTCATTGCGATCTGTGCCAGACATAAACACAACCATACCACGAACTTTTGATAATTTCTCAGCCTGATCACGATTAATCAAGATCTTATGACCTGTTAAGCTGTGAAAATGATCTGAATCAAGCAAAGCCGTATAATAATTGTCCAGATCAGTTGTGCTTATAATAGCAGTATCGTTGCCTTTGAACTCTATTTTAACTGTGTTCAAAACAGGTATGATCCCTCTTTTTGGAGTGACTTTCAATGCCCGCTTAAGCACGTTTTGAAAGTCTGACCACGGCAAAATGCCTGTATTATTAACCTGTTTGACTACCTTTGCCCGTGTCTGTGTCATCGCCCGGGCTTTGGCCGTGGCTTTGCTTGGTTCTGGCTGTACTTCAATTTCAGCCGGGATAATTTCAGGCTGTGGCTGTGGCTGTGCTTTGATCGCGTCAACCTGTGCCTGAAGGCGTTCAATGTCAAGTTTAGCACTGTTTAAGCTATTTAAAACAGTGTCAAAGTCGGCCCTTTGAACATGTGGAATTTTGATTTCTTGTTTAATCTTGTTGATCTGCAATTGCAAAACTTTAAAATTATCAGATTGATCAGTCTGACCTGCTTGGATTCCTTCGATAATATTTACAGCGGCTTTGATCTGTTTTTTCAGATCAGTTTGGCCGATCTTAATCGCTTCAATCGCTTGGGATGTGCCAGAAAACAGCATCCCGAAAATTTTACTGAGCATATTTTATCACCTATTTATTTTTTTACAGTTAATACTGTTTACGTGGTCCACATAATAGACCACGGCTAACAGGATTAATTAGATCATTTCAAAAGCAAGGTCAAGTGCGCGGGCATAACTGCGCATGGGTTCCAATTGCGGATACCATGTGCCAGTTGAAACCGAATAACACTCTATTGTATGCCACCCATTGAAACTACGTACACGGACTGAGTTTTTAGAAATAACACGGATCTCTTCAAACATTTTTAAGTACCTCATTTTTCAATTGTTCATCGATAAACCGGGCCCATTGTTTCCGGGCCTGCAAAGTTTGAGACATAGCGCGAAACAGCTTAACCTGCGCTGTCTGACGTGCTACCCAATTTGCAACGTTTGGCGCGTTGCGGTATGCCAGATCAGCGGCATTAAATACCAGCTCTGATCTGGCTTGGTCTGCTTTAGCGCGGGAATAGGCCCGCTCTGCTTTACTTGCCATTGATCAAAGCCTTAACTGCTTTTCTGGCCTGATTCAGAGTTTTAAACTGCTGAAAACCGCCCACCTCATCAATTGATCCATTCAGGCCAATTTTACGTACAGTGTAAGCGCGCGGCTCTGATCTATAGCGCGGATGGTAAGTGACAAACTGCTCTGAAGTGATAAAAACAAAGCCCTGAGCTGATTCAGACCAAACCGGCGCTTCATAGCGTTTTGATCTGAAAAAACGCCTGTTTTCAGGGCTGAAATAATGACCCGCAATATTATCGAATTGGTCCCAACTCATATAATCACCAGTCACAATAACCTGATAATCAACTCTTTTGCTTAAATGACGTTGTGTAGTATGATCCATTTTTTTCACCTGTTTGTTAGTTGTCAGTGTAAACACTGCAGACTGAGCAGTTAAGCCCAGTGTGCAAGGTTCAAACTATTTTCCCTGCATTTGTTTCATAAGTCTGTTTGCCTGTTTACCCTCCCCAATGGGATTGAACATGATCACGAACGCGATCAGGGAACAAAAAAAACAATAATCGACTGGCATTGTAAACAATTGCATTTTAATTGCCCCTATTTGTAGTTGTATTGAAATTTATGGGCATAACGGCTATGTAAAAAAGCGGGTGTGATTTCTTGTTTTGATGGGAACATGCCATCTGGGATAGAGAAGTCAATTTTATAACATTCAACAGGGCCATAATTGGCAGGGCCCGGATCTGCTTTATCAACAGATCCACAATTCACAATTGCCTGGTGTGCCTGATAATTCACTCTGACCAGTTTGGACCCGGTTAAAGATGTTTCAACAGGAAAATAAGCCTGTGCAGTATTAACTAACACTGCACACAAAACAGAAGCGGCTGAAATCAGAGCGACTAGTTTTTTCATTTTTTTGTACCTCAAATTTTAGATAATTTAATCGTACACCCACATAGTAAAAAGTGCAACACATTAAACACATAGTTAAGAAAATATCTTAAGCCAGACTGACACAGCATCACAGCATAGGTTAAGACAATAGGTTAAACCAATAAAAACAGGCAGCAAAGCCACGAAACCACTAGGTTTCAGCCCTATAGATTAAGGCATATTCACTCTGCTATATATAAGACATGCCCAGTATGAAGCGGATTTTTTGCAGATCTAAAATTTTCGGGCCCGTGTTTTTTGGAGTCGAAAAAATCGCGTTACAAAAAAATCTTGCTCTGAAAAATTTGCTTTCTGAAATTTTAGCTGTGCAAAAAATCGCAGATCCAAAAAAGTGAACATTGAAAATTTAATAGCGTAAAAATTGACGCAACCGGGCCCGGACTCTGCACAAAAAATCAGAGCATGGCCCGGCCAATTATCAGCCAATACCGGGCCCTGGTTTTAAAATTTGTCTAGTAGAATTTTACGCGCCGCATCATAGACAAATCAGCTCCCAAACAGGCAAGTAGGCCAGAAACAAGCGACCATGCGTATTTCAGCGATTTATGGCAAAATGGCCGATACTAGGCGGGCAGAAATGGCGGCTTTACTGGGATTCAGACCAAAACCAGGGCTCAAAGCCAGGCGTAGCGCCAAAACTGCCATGCCTGGTGTATATATCGAAGTTTGTCGATAATACAGCGAGAATTCACGGGTAAGCCAGCAGGCCCGAGCCTCTAACAAGGGAAAAAGCTCTGGTGATTCTGGATTTTGCGGCAACGTAATTCCCTAGTAGATTTTTGTTTTCAAAAAACACGAAAGAGCCCTGGTGTGGTCTTGCCTGGGCTCTTAGTCGTGCTGAAATCCGAAGAAGAAGGAGATATTCGGAGTGAGATTTAATCATAACTCATTCGGATTGAAGTGTCAATTACCCGCCCCCGCCAATCAAAATATTCTGGTTCATTGCGTATGATTGGAATGTCTGGCGCACCACGGGATAGCGTTTCTGAATCATGTAGCCAGCGGCATCGGATGGATGTGTCAGGTCAACCTTAGCCTTCTTGTTAATCACTCCACCCGTCTTCTTATCTGGCGCCACGTTCTTCATGTCATTGATCAGGGCCACGCACCGAGGAGAGAAGAAGCACCGCTTGCCTTTACTGCTGCGTAACATGCGATTGAATGAAGCTGTGCGATCGGCCTGCTTTGGATTGGACCCGTCAGGCACATACATTGTGATGCGCTTCTTGTTGATATAAAATTCATCAGTCATAACCCTGACAATCAACTCATAGTCTGACCGTGATGTCGTCTTTTCACCAAAAGCATCACCATAGATCTCCCAAGTTCCTCTGTGAGTGCTGTACTTTTGCAGCATAAGCCTGGTGTTGTTCTCTGAATCGGAATACTTCTCAACAACCTCATCAATAAACTGAATCTCTGGCAATCCAGTCTTGCTGTTGTAGAACTCCTGGGCCAGGATAGTGGACATTGGCGCTTCACCACTATTGAAGTCCCAGCAGACCATGAGCGGCCTGTTTGGATCATAGTGATATTTATCCTTGACGTGATTGACTTCAGAGAAGTTGTAATAGGTCCGGCCAAACTGAATTGAGATAATACGGCCGTCAAGCTCTTGCCTGACCATAACCTGATCATAGCTTGCTTCCAGGGACTCAAGAAAACCCTCTCTCAAATGCGGATTCTCTCGGCTAGATTGGTGAATCTTACGATAGAACTTTTTTGTTTTTGGGTTACTAAACAGTTTGTACAACCAATCGTGGCCGTTTGGTGTGGATGTGATGCGACCACAAAGATACTTTGACTTTGGGCAGCGCAGGCGGGCAATAATAACGTCAAACGTGCGTGGATTGGTGGCAAAGGTTTCATCAATCCAGAACCAGCCGATTTCAAGTCCTGCCAAGTTTGCAGGTTTATCCAGGGTACGCAAAAGGATGTGAGCCCCGTTCGGGAACACCATCACGTTCTCATACTCTTTGAATTTTCGAGGCACCCCCCACTCTTTTGGAGGCATCCGGTTAATGACATAGGGCATCCCGATTGAATCTAAGAACTCAAAGAAGGGCTTCAGTGTGGATTGGTTCAACTGATCATAGCTGTTTGCGCCAATCAAGCCAAGCGTCTCAGGATTGTCCATGATTTTTGCATATACCCACCGCGCACCCATGAAGGTCTTGCCCGATGCAACCCCAGCACAGAACCACAGAAACTTATGCTTGGAAGTCATGAAGTAGTATTGCTGTGGCGTCAGGTCAAGTTTTAATTCCCTGATGTCCATTGAGGCCAGGATTTCTTTTGCATCCCCCTCTGAATACTCCACCACTGGCCGGGCTAGCGTCAGAGTCGTTGCTTTCAACAGTTCTTCAGCAGCCCCGTCAATCAGGATTTGACCTGACTCGTTTGAGACATTCTTGATTGTACTGTAATTGCCTTCCGGCTTTGTGTTGACAACACGCTCACGCTTAATGTACTTACTCTTGACCCCGACTTGGGAATCAGCAAACACATCCATATCACCCTGCTTAATGAGCTTTGGATTTCTTATTGGCATTTACATACTCAGACTTGGGATAGATTCAATCTGGTCGTAGGCAATGTCGTCATCATCATCTTCTTCAGCCATGACAAAAGCCTGAAGTTCTTCTTCGGTGCCAAAGAACTCTTCATTCTGATTGGGCAGCACATCAAAAATCTCATCTTCAGTAAGCTCAGGGTTAAGCTCAACAGGCTTTGAACCTGATCGCAGGTTAATACTAAACCCAGTTGGAAAGGTGATCTTTGGAATGTTGTTCTTGCTGGTCAAGCCCAACACTTCTCGCTCTAACTTGATCAGCTTTTCAGCCAGCATTAAAAAAGAGCCCATGCTGTTGATGTCAGCTGCGCTCATCTTTTCTTCTTTTGTGACGGCCTTTTTTAACTGGACCCGGAGTGCCTGGAGTATTTCTTTGTGGTCCACATCGACAGCAGAGGACTCGGTTGCCAACTTGTCTGCCTGTTCTTCAATGTAGTTCTCTTTGGCCCGCTCTTCGATCTCTATACGGGTATTTTCCCAGTCACCCTCTTTTTTCCACTTGGCAATGGTCTGGCGTGACACGCCTGATTCGATAGCGTTGCGAGAGTCAGACATGCCGCTATGATAGCGTTTGCGGGCATTGGCCTTAACAACTGGCGATGCCTTTGCAGATGTAAACTGTTTGTCACCCATTTGTAAACTTCAGAGAGCCCCTTTTAACAGTGGGCATCTTGTTTTTGGTGTATCCGCTTACAGTTGACAGTTGCTTTACACCATCTGACTATGACTTATTCTCAACCCACAATCAGATGGTATCACATTAACAGGGCTTAACGCAAATTAACAAACAAAGCATTGTTGTTGTACAATCAGGGTTTATTTAGACTGTTGCTGGGCTTGCATCAATTCAAAGAGCATTTTGTTGAACGCGGCAATCACAGGGTTATGCTTCGGATCGACGCGGGCAAGCTCAACAGTCAGGCGGTTGAGTTGATCGCGGGTTAGGGTTATTGTGAAGTCACTCACGATTGACGGCCTCTGCCCTTGCCTTCAGCTCTTCGGCGGGCTGCCAACGGTTGCCTATGACAATCATAACGGGGCAAGCAAGAGGCCCATACCTATGCCCTGCTTTAGAGAATAAATCAAGGTCAAAACAGACCTTTTTTTGGTTATAAGTCATTTCATGCAAGCAAGAATCTGGGTCAAGCCAAAACGTCCCCCTCAAACACCTCCACGCCCCGGCTATCGGTCAGGCCCGTGGATTGGCAGAGTTCGTGGTCTTTGTCCGTTCGCGGCATTTCAAATTCGTCTGACATAAAGATACAAATATCGGGATCTCTGAACGCTCCACGGACACGCTCTGTCAATCCAAAAGGCTTGGACTCTCTCCCCGCCTCAGTGCAGACGGCCTTAAATCTCGGTGGCGGCATCGTTTTTCTCCTTTAATATTCTTTTTATCTCTCTCAATCGAAACATGATCTCCAAATAAGCCTGCATCGAATCCGAGGAAAAGCGGGGCGTCTCTTGCTCTACGATCTCTCGAATTTGAGCAATGGACTCAGAGCAACAGCACATCTATTCACCCTCCCCGGCTTCTTTTTTCTTCCACTTCAAATAAATCTCATCGATTGCAGCAGAGGCATTATCGGCAAAATTGTCGTAATCATAGCAGGTTGCAGTTAAATCACCGCAAGTCATTGTGACTCCTGGAAATACACTCAACTCAGGCCGCATTTCTTTTTTAAAATCTTCAGGATATTTTGGCATTTTTATTCCTTTCAATCACTTGCTCTTGCGTCTCCCAAGTGTGGCGATCATTTACAATACCTAAATAGCGCCTACCCCACGGACAATCTTTTGCCCTTTGTGAGCCCTCCCAATGGTTTGCCGGGTTGTGTTTTTGATTCTTGGCACACAGCTTTGAACCTGTGATTATTTCAGCCATGTATCAATCCCCACGATCAGCATAAAATCTTGCTTTGCCTGCTTTTCGTGATACGCAGCTTGGGCTTGCAGGTGTTCTTTAAATAGCAGCGCCATTTTTTCACCCGTTGCCCTTCCCGGCTTCTTTTCGCCCCTGCGGAACTTATTAATTGCCATCCGCGACACACCCACTTTTTCAGCAACAAACGAATCGCTGAGCCCTGTTCTGTCTAAATAATGCCCCCAGTTGAGCTGAGAATAATCAAGAGCCATCATTCACCCTCCCCGGTGAGTATTTCAATCGCTTTTACAACAACGCAGCCCAGGTCGCTTTTATCTGCGCTGCCTGAATACTTTGCCCAATGCCTTGCTACTCCTGCGACAGACTTTAAAGGCATCAAAGCCCCGTCTATCCTCGCTTGCAGGGCGTCACGCTCTGCCTGTGCCTCTGACAGTTGATCCATCAGCTCTTTAATGCGATCATGTGTCATTCGCGGTGCCCCCATCTTTTTAATGCTGCAATAACTCCAGGCTCAGACCAGCCAAACATCTGAGCAATCTCATGCGGTTTGTGAGTTTTTGACAATTCAATCACCTGCTCTTTTTTGGATTCAATTTTGCCTTTCCCAATCCTTCCATTTTCGCCGTTTTTTGGCTTGCTTGGCTCTTTTAGGGATTTAGAATAGGTTTTTCTTTCTAAACTCAAATCAAACTGAGATTGAAGATTCATCCAATTCTCAGCAGGGATGCCAAGCGCAAGCTCAAGATCCAGCGCGGCTTTTGCCACAATACTTTTTTTACCTGTGACAATCTCGCAAACCCATTTCTCAGGCCTGCTCAGCATTTCTGCAAGCTGTTTTTGAGTGATACCGCGCGCTTTCAACTCTCGCACTAAAATACGTCCAGGGTGAACCTGCTGCTCAGGCGTCATGCAGGGCCTCCAATTCTTCAATCGCTCCAAAAAACTCTTGCTCTGCTGACTCTTCAAGCTGCTCAGCACAATCAGCAATGCCTTTCATTTTAGCCAAAGCCCGCCCAATGCCCTCACGCAGCCGCTCAATTTCGTTTTGAAACTCACAGCATTTGTTGACATTTTTCATCATTAGATCGCAAAATTTCTTTGACTCTCTTTTAGAAAAAGTCAGATCTTTGAGCGTTTTAGAAAAAGCCTTGTCAGTTCTTTCCGCCTCTGATTTCAGCCGCTCGTTCTCTGCCTTTAACTGATTGTTTTCATTAATAAGCATTTGAGATTCTGAATCAACATACAGTTTGTCATCTTGAGTTTCTTGCAGCTCTTCTTTCAGCCGCCCGAAGTCAACAGCAAGGGCGTTGTATGACCCGCTGAACACGCGGGCATCCGCTTGGGCCTCAGAGAGCGATTGCTGCAAAGCCTCGATAAGGGGCAGGGCCTCATCAAAAGCCGCCTGCACCCTGTCGTCATCCCAATGCTCATCCGAGTTTTTCAACTCTCTCAGCCGCTCGATTGCGGCAATCTGTTCTGGGGTCATTTGCTTGCTGTCTCCTTTTTTTCAATTTGCTTTACAACCAAAGAGCCGCTTTTGGTGTAATAAACATGGAAAGAAGTTTTTCCAAACAGATCAGAAACGGTGTGAACTGCTGATTTAAACCCTTCTGCAACATGATTTTTAGCCACTTGCGCCGCAGATATTTGATTGCCCTCCGTGGCATAAATGATTAATTTTTTCATTTCAGTTTCTCCTCGATTTGTTTTTTTAGCTCAGTCACCGGCTTGCTTCGGCAGCACCACCGGATCTCTTCAACCCCTTTCAGCAGAGCCTCTGCCTGCTCGCGGGTCAGGGTCAGGGTGATCGAGCCATGGTGGCCTGGGATTAAATCAGCGCATTTGCTACCACCGAAAGTGCCACAGCACTCCCACAACACAAACCAATCTTTGATTTCATAGCACTCATGCGCTTGGTGTGGCGGCTTTTTTATTGTCACGTTTCTTTGTGTTTTCTGGCAGGTGGCCTTCACCCCCGGCTTAATCCACTCAAACTCAGGCGGCATCTGTTCGCTCACAGGTCAGCA
>CXWK01008028.1_pt2 | contig 12416 bp, 8 predicted proteins | sample 590851 | NCBI WGS metagenome assembly CXWK01 (sample SAMEA3498364, study PRJEB10139) | wastewater metagenome | biome: wastewater treatment plant; material: activated sludge | place: Denmark | collected 2014-08-01
GGATGCAATTGCTGTTCCAGGTTGAGGAACAGAATTAAAATCTACTGCTGATAAAAATAAATTTGCAGCGGAATAATCTGTGGTTAGCGGAAATTGGATGTAGGCATCACCAGAAAATATTATCAAACCAATTCTATCACCGCGAAGTTTTTGTATAAGATTTGAGATCTGATATTTAGCTTTTTCTAATCTATTTGGCTTAATATCCTCTGCAGCCATACTTCTTGAAACGTCAAGTAAAATGTAAACATCAATTCCTGTTTGTTTTACTTCCTGCATTTTAGTTCCAACCTGTGGATTTGCAAATGCAAGTATCAATAATGTTAATACAGTTAAAATCAAACCAAATTTTAATTTAGATTTTGCGCCGCTGAATGAATACATAATAAATTTATGCAAATCTTTATCAGCAAATTTTTCAAGTAATCTTTTTCTGTTACGATTAAATAAAACATATAAAACTATCAAAGCTGGAATTAACCACAATGCAATTAAGTATTCTTGGTTTGCAAATCTAAACATTAGGGTAATTTCCTTAAGATTGTTTTAGATGCAAACAATTCCAATAACAACAATACAAAACCGATCAATAACCAGGGAGCAAAAAGTTCTTGAGCATTTCTATAAGATGTTATTTCAATTTTAGTTTTTTCCATCTTATCTATTTTATTATAGATTTCTGCTAAAGCACGATTGTTGGTTGCACGGAAATATTCGCCACCAGTTTGCTCGGCGATTCTTTTCATTATAACTTCATCAATTTCAACAGGAACCATTTGATATCTTGTGCCAAAAGGGGTTTGCACCGGATAAGGTGCTTCACCACGAGTTCCAACACCGATTGTATAAATTCTAATTCCAAATGAAGCAGCAATTTCAGCAGCGGAAATTGGATCAACTTCACCAGCATTGTTAACGCCGTCGGTTAATAAAATTATAACGCGACTTTCAGCATCACTGTCTTTTAATCTATTAATTCCATTTGCAATTCCATTGCCTATTGCTGTTCCGTCTTCAATCATTCCAGTTTTAATATCTCTTAGAAGATTTCTTAAAACAGAATAATCAATAGTAAGCGGACACTGAGTAAACGCCTCACGTGAAAAAATCACTAAACCGATTCTATCAGTTGTTCTGCCTTTTACAAAATCATCAATAACATTTTTTGCAGCTTCCAAGCGATTTGGTTTAAAATCTTCAGCAAGCATACTTCCTGAAATATCAAGTACCATGGAAATATCAATTCCTTCAGCATTAACACTTTGTCCAGCAGAAAAATTTTGTGGCCTTGCTAATGCAACAATTAAAAAACCTAACGCAAGCATTCGCAATGCGAAAGGTAGATGTCTTAGTTTTTCCTTTAATGTTGAAGGAATTTTTTCAAATGTCTTTAATGATGAATAAGAAATTGCAGCTTGCTTTTTTCTGCCCTTCCAAATGTACCAGGCAATTAGCAATGGGATTATCCCAAGAAAAAATAAAACCCACGAGTATGCAAAAGTTACATTGCTAAACATTTGCATCCTCATTTACATTTATTACTTCTTCTTCTTTATCCAACTGTGCAGTTCTTTTTACAATATGCTTTGCTTGAGTCATCATTTCGTGGTTTACAATTTCAAGCGGAGTAAACTTTGCAAACTTTACAAGATCAGCATTATTAAAGAATTGAGAAGTTATATCTAAAACTTTTACTCCTAATGGATGTTTGTTTAACAAATTTAATGATTCAGTTGTTGTACGTTCTAACGCAGGCAAACCAAATTGTTTTTCAAAATATTCACGAATGATGTCAGTAATTCTTGAATGATAATCTTTAACAAATCCTTTTTGCCATAATTGTTCTTTATCAAGTTCATCAAGTTTCTTTAATGCAAGCTGATGAGATAATAATTTTACTTCTTTCTTAACTGCAACAGCTTCTTTTTTCTTTTTGAAATATTTTCTATAAATGAAATAATAAACTAGAATGGAGAGTATTAATAAGCCAATTAAAATGTAAATCAAAAAGATGTAATCAAATAATCTAACTGGTGGTTTTATATCTTTTATTTCTTCCTTCACATTAACATCAAGACTATGAACATTGAAGGAAACAGGATTTGATAAAATAGTTTTTAATGTTGAATCACCTTTGGTTCTATATTCTACCTTAATTGCAGGGATTGTAACTAATGCAGAATCAAATCTTGAAAGGATGCACAAATATTTTACAGTTTTTGCAGTCTCGGTCTCTTCAAGAGTTGGTCCGTTGATTCCAAGCACATCAATATTTTTTAGTGAATCTCTAAAGAAAGGATTTATGATGTAAACATTTTTATTCATTGTTATGATAAGTGAATATTGAATCTGGTCACCAATCATATAATCACTGGTATCTGTAGAAGCAGTTACTGTTATCTCTTGTGCGGCAGCTGGAGATAAAAAGAATTGTAAAACCAGCAATAAGAATAATTTCTTTACCATCGTTTCTCACGTCTTCTAAAAAACTGTACAAGCGGCTGGATGTAATTTGAACCTGTTGTTACTTCAATTTTATCAAGTCTGCTTTTAACAAAAATTGAATTGCGAAGTTTTTCTCTTTCCTTGCGATCAAATATCATTCGCTCACGAACTCTTCTACTGCTTGTATCGATCCATCTTTCAGCACCAGTTTCCGCATCTACAAGTTTAACCAACCCGATATTTGGGATTTCTTTTTCACGTCTATCATCTAAAACAATTCCTATCAGATCGTGTTTGCGCCCAACAATTCTTAAAATCTTTTCGTAACCCTCATCCATAAAATCTGAAATCAAAAACGCAATAGATTTTTTCTTAATTGCATTGTTCATATACTCAAGTGCGCCGCGAATGTTTGTTGATTTGCCCTCAGGCTCAAATGAAAGAACTTCACGGATAATTCTCAAAACGTGTTTCTTCCCTTTTCGAGGTGGAACAAATTTTTCGATTTTATCTGTAAATAAAATCAATCCAACTTTATCATTATTCTTTAAAGCAGAAAATGCAAGAATAGCACTTAACTCAGCAGCAATTCTTTGCTTGGTTTTAGATACAGATCCAAACATTAATGAACCGCTTAGATCAACCATAAGCATTACAGTAAGTTCGCGTTCTTCTTCAAATATTTTTATGTATGGATGACCAAAACGCGCAGTAACATTCCAATCAATATTTCTAATGTCATCACCATATTGATATTCACGAACTTCAGAAAATTCCATTCCGCGCCCTTTGAACACAGAATGATATTCACCTGAAAAGACCTGGTTTACAAGTCCTTTGGTGCGAATCTCAATTTGTCTAACTTGTTTTAAAAGTTCTTTAGTTAACATTTTTATGGAACAACAACTTTATTCAAAATTTCCTGTATAACATTTTCACTTGTTATTTCTTCAGCTTCAGCTTCATAAGTAACAGCCACACGATGACGTAGCACATCCAAACAAATTGCTCTAACATCTTCAGGAATTACGTAGCCTCTCCGTTTAATAAACGCCATAGCCTTAGCACCAAGCGCAAGATTAATTGTTGCTCTTGGCGATGCACCATAATTAATCAACTCTGCAAGATTATTTAATCCAAAAAGTTTAGGATTACGCGTTGCAAATACTATATCTAAAATATACTTCTCAATTTTTTCATCGATATAAACTTCAGTTAGAAGATGTCTTGCTCTTAAAATTTCTTCTGGAGAGATAACAGGGTTAACTTTTGTTTCAATCATACTGATGTTTTGACGCATAATTGCTAACTCATCAGCACGCTCAGGATAAGTAATTACAATCTTTAACATAAACCTATCAACCTGTGCTTCAGGTAATGGATAAGTTCCTTCTTGCTCAATAGGATTTTGAGTTGCAAGAACTAAAAACGGCTCTTCAAGTTTAAAAGTAGATTCACCAATTGTAACTTGTCTTTCTTGCATCGCTTCCAACAAAGCACTCTGAACTTTTGCTGGGGCACGATTGATTTCATCAGCAAGAATAAAGTTTGAAAAAATTGGACCTTTACGAATTAAAAAATTTCCATCTTTCTGATTGTAGATTTGCGTTCCAATCAAATCTGCAGGTAGTAAATCCGGTGTAAACTGAATTCTTTGAAACTTTGCTTTCATCGCTTGCGCTAAAGTTTTAATCGCAAGAGTTTTGGCCAAACCAGGTACACCTTCAAGTAAAACGTGTCCGTTGCCAAGCAGACCGATTACCAATCTTTCAACCATTACTTTCTGCCCAACAATAACTTTACCGATTTCACTCATCAGTAAGTCTATAAAAGCACTTTCGTTTTTTATCTTTTCATTTAATGCAACAATATCCAAGGCGGAACCTCATTATTTATTAAATACTAGAATTTTTAAATTTAATTGTGATTAGACGCCGCCAAACTTATAAATGTTGCATTTTTTATGCAAGGAGTTTTGGTTGGATGGAAACAAAAAAGGACGGCAATTATGCCGCCCTTGAATATTAACAAATAATATCTTTCAGATTATTTTATCAAGATCATCTTTTTTGTTGATGTAAAAGATGGAGAATCTATCCTGTAAAAATAAACTCCACTTGAAAGATTGCTAGCATTAAAATCAACTGAATGATTTCCAGCAGCCATTTCACCATTTACCAAAGATGCAACTTCCTGACCGATGCTGTTAAATATTTTCAAAGTAACATTTGTCTGTTCAGGAATGCTGAATTTAATTGTAGTACTTGGATTAAATGGATTTGGGTAATTTTGTTCTAAAGAAAACACTTCAGGAATTCCTACTTCTGGAGTAACATCTGTAACCCAGGATTGATTGTCAAAGAATACGCCAAAGTAGTTAGCACCTACATAAGCGATAACAGATGTATTACCATCAATATCACCTACTTCTGGTTTCTGAAGTCCGGTAACATCAGTTAAATCTGATATCTGACTACTCGTTGACCAACCAGTACCATTAAAATCTTTTGTTTTTATTATTCTAGGAGTATTATTTAGAGCGGCTGATTGTTCAAAAGCTCCTCTAAAAACATTATTTCCAGTAGCCTTTTTGCAATAAAGTGAAGGCCACTTGTTCTCCTCAACCGTAACCCAAGCTGTTACAGCACTCCAGGTACCATTTGTTCTTAAAGCATCATAAATGTCATAAGTCGTGCCGCTCTGCCTTTCATACAAAATTGCTACCTGATTATTCGGTTGATCAACTCTGGATGCAATTATTTCTGCTCTTCTGGTAGTATCAACAGATCCTTGCGTCAATGTTACTCTTGTTTGCCAAGATGCTGGATCTCCATAATTTGTATTTTCATCAATATACAAGTTACCAGAACTAAATCCATTGAATGCAACGTAAGTAGCCCCATTCCAACCATATGCTAAATCTAATTCTCTACCTAATAATTGACTTTGACCAACTGGCGATTTATCCTGCCATATTGTTCCAAAACTAGTTGGATCAGATCTTACAGATTTAATGTAGGTACTACTATCATATACACAAACCACTCTTTTGGTGCCTGAATAGTTTCTATCTACAGCAAAGTCATTAACATCAGCTGATACTATTGTATGATAAGTCCAATTATCAGAGTTATCCATATTTTTCTTTCCAACTCTAAAAAATCCAGTATCAAATCGGTAAAATAGCAACAAAAAATTATCAGATGAACCAAAATCTAAACACATCACTTCTATCTGTTCAAATGGAAGAGTTGTTGCATAAATAGATGACCAGAGTTCCCAGTTATTTCCACCATCAATGGATTTGTATAAATATATGGAGTCTTTAGTTGTGGATCCGTCTAATCTACCCAAAACTGCTATATATATATCGCCATTATCAGCAATATCCATTGAGATATCATACGCTTTTCCAATAGTTACTTGTTTATCAAATGACCAAGTCGGCGAATCCATGGGGATCTCAGATAGATCATTATCACTATTTAAGAAAGTTCTTTCACTTCCAACTGGAGCACCATCTGCAGTTAAATTAAGTCCATCATTCGGGACTGTATTATAAAATTTAGCTATTTCAGGATTAGCATTTTGCCAGGAACTTATGATTTGTTCTCTCAGTGAATAATAAGTATTCATATCACCATTATCTTCTGCAATTTTTATTTGCTGCTGTAATGATTGGATATGTTGCGGAACATCGAACTGAAAACTAGAACCTTGTGGTTCATCACCTTGCCCAAAAGAAATATTAGTAAGCAAGATTCCCACGAAAAAGATTGTTACGAATTGTGTAACTTTTTTCATTTTGCACCCTTAGATTTGTGAAACAGATTTTATTAGTTAGATAATTACTTAATATAATTTTTCGGAATTAGTTTACAATTGATAAATAAATTTCATTAAAAATCAAATAACAGTTGTTAAATGTTTATAAATGTTAAAAGTTATAATTTTAGTTCTAATTTCGGATTAGTACTGATTTTATTATTAATCATCAGCGCTCAATTTTTGCCAATATTATGCCAAACAAAAAAGGTGGCTATTGTTTCAATTACGACCCAAAATGGAAATTTTGACCGAGCCAAACTCGAACAAATTACAACTTTGTTAAATAATGAAGTTGATTTAAATGTCGCTGTTTTTTTAGGTGATTTCACAAAGACTAGTTCTTTGAATGAGTTGAATACAATTTATTCTGAACTATCGTCTGTTAAACTTCCATTTAATATTTTGTGTGGATTTAAAGATTACTCAAATCATATAAACTTTTCTTCAATCTTAACTCAAGTCATTAATAGCGAAGATTTTATTTTTACGAAGAATGACAACCTTGTTATAAATTTTAACTCATTTATTTCTGGACAAGATAAAATTGGTTTTATAAAAAGAGAAACTCTGGATCAAATTTCAGAAAACTTAGCAGCTAATTCTTTCAATACTGCATATCTAATTTCTAATAATCCAATTAATAAAATTCAAAATAATTTTGAATTGTTTAAGATGTTAAGGAATAAATATGTTTTTTCGTTTTATTCTGAAGAAAATAAATTTTCTGCACTAATAAACTCCGATAACAATGTTGTTGAGATAGGAATTCCTAAACCTTCAATGCCCGAAATTTCTGAATTGTACTTGATAGAAGAAAAATCTGATTCAATTTTTATTGAAAAAAAGAACTATAATAATCAGACTTTAGAAATTTTGTTTTCTGCAGCTTTAAAAGATTTGAATAAAATTGATATTCAACCATCAAAACAAACAGTTGCAACTGAACTTATTACAAAGTTTACCGATAATTATAAAACCACATCAACATCCCCAATACTTATTTCAACGAATAAAATTTATACAATATTGGATAATGGATTAATTTATTCAAAAGATTTTTCCGGTAAAGATAAGTTTGTTACAGAGGTAATTGGAAGTATTAAAAATAATTCAGTGCTTTATAAAGACTTACTACTTGTTTCAACATTTGAAGGCGATCTCTACTCCATCAATTCAAATAATGGTGAAATCCTTCAAGTAGTTGGCATTGGTGAAAACATAACTTCTGATCTTTCACTTTTTGATATTGGGAACATTAAAGCAGTAACATTTGGAACATCTGATGGAAATATTTTTTGTTATGATATTTTTTCTTTTGAATTGATTTGGAAAAAAAATATTTCTAATTCGCCTATCATTTCAAATCCTGCAATTGAAAAAGATAAAATTACATTTATAGATTCTAAATCCTCATTGTTTTGTGCCAATTCAAAATCCGGGATTCTGAATTGGCAGCAAAAGTTTAATGAAAAAGATAATTTCACAAAATCAAACTATCCCCTATCTGATATAAAAAATATTTACTCTCTTACTCCTGATGGGAATCTTTTTGCTATAGATTTATTACTTGGCAAAAAAAATTGGTCTATTAATTCCGAATCAATTCGGAGTTTATTTATGAGTTTTGATAAACAAAAAATATTCACGATAAATAGTAAAGGTCTATTAACCATAGTCTCATCAAAAGAAGGAAAAGAGGTTGCTAAACTAGATTTTAAAAAATCTGATATCTTCTCATTTGTTATTGCAGAAAATGAGGAAATAACTTTAATAGGATTTTCAGATGGTTCATTGTACAGTATAGATATTAATAATAGGATTAAAGAATTGATCACACCAAATCAAATTCCTATTACTTCAATTAATTTACTCAGCAAAAACGAATTTGTGATCAAAGATATTAATGGAAATTTGGTAATATATAAAATCAGTTAAGGTAAAATGAAATCAAGATTTAAAGGTATAATATTCGACGTTGATGGGACATTAACATTTACTAATCCACTTATATTTAATTCATTCAATCATATAACAAAAAAATATTTAGGTAAAAGTTTTAGCGATGAAGAGATAATTTCATTGTTCGGACCAACGGAAGATGTAATACTTAAAGAAATTTGTAAAGATGAATATATTAATGCAAGAAAAGATTATTATAAATATTACAGGGATAATCATGATATAGCACAACTTTATGATGGGATTAAGGATCTTGTTGTGGATATAAATCAAGCGGGAATACTTTTATCAATCTTTACAGGAAAAGGGAGAACTTCGGCTTTAATTACGCTGGATGAAATGGGCATAACAGATTATTTTGATATGATCATTAGTGGTGATGATGTAAAAAATCACAAACCCGATCCGGAAGGGATAAATGTTTTTATACAGAAGCATAGTTTTTTTCCTGAAGAGGTATTAATGATTGGAGATGCGCCCTCGGATATTATTGCAGCAAATGATGCCGGAGTTGAAATTGCATCTGTGGTTTGGGATAGTTATGCCGAAGAAGAAGTTAGAAAGTTAAATCCAAAAAATTTATTTCATTCAGTTACTGAGTTAAGAGATTTTATTTTTAAAATGTAGGGAACGGTCTCCTGACCGTTCCACTATTTTTTTTATTTTATTAAAATTTAAATGGATAGATAAACGAAACTCTTGGTTCTATCCTCTTTTGCGGTTCGAATGCAATAATTCTATCATCATTACCACGTACAGGAGTGTAAGTCCAGCTGTAAATAATAGATACCAAAATATACTCAACAGGTTTATATCCAACTTCAGCAAATAGATATGATCGATCATCAAGTGTAAACAAATCTTTCTCACTCTGAATGTTTATTTTATCATAACCAGCGCGTAATACAAAAGGAGCACTTTCTGGTTCGATTGCAGTTCTCAAGTTTAATATCCCACTTTTAGATTCTTTATCCAGTCTCTGATAACTTCCATAAATATCAAAAAGATTTAAAACTCTGACTAGCAAATCTCCATAGAAGCCATTCATATTTTCGGTAATGCTGTTTAGAGCTAATGCTTTACTTGTAAATCCACCTGTTGCAGAATCAACTTTAAATCTCTCAATCTCGTGAAGTGAATTAAAATATGCCGGAATATATTTTCCATTGTTAAATCTTCTTTCAAGCTTGGCAGAAATATTTAACAACGTACTAAAATTGAAATCAAACATTATTCCGGTTGCAACACCACTTCCAAAATTTACAATCTTCGAATAATCGGCATATAAAGTTATATCGGCAACACTTGAGTTTAGCAATGGTAACCCGATATCAAAACCGATAATGCTAATAGCGCCGGTATCAGAAACCACTTTAAATTCCTGACTAGTATTTAAATAATTACCGGAAATTACTCCAGCATCTTCATTTAAATCTGTAACGTACGAAGCACCAACTTCAAGATTACCGAGTATTGGAATATCCGCAGCGGATGAAAATTGCAGTGGTCTAACATAAGCTCTAAAGCCAAAAACTCCGGCTGGAGAAAATGAACCCATTATAGATTCTATTCCGAATTTCCCAAAATCAATATCTGCAACCAATCCTATTCTTCTGTTATCATAAGTTGGACTATTGTTATAATGCTGCATTATACTTCCATGTCCAAGAGTATAATAGTCTAAAGCTCCAACTTTAATAAAAACCGGATCATTTTTTAATCCATATCTAACATATCTTATTATACTTAAATAATCAGAAGCTTCATTAAAATTTTCAGTCCTAAGTTTTCCCTCAGAATCAAAATCAAGATTTAAATCTAATCCAACTCCAACTTCTGAAAAGGAAATTTCTGGTCTAAAGCTAATTCGATAGTGAGGTTTCCCGTCAATCCAGTTAATACCCATTCCTCCGTTCATTATTCCTTCATCAGGTCTGGGATATTTATCCCATTGAGCAAATGATGGAAAAGAAATTAACAGAAGCAGAGCAGAAAGCACTTTAATTTTCATAATTTTCTCTTTTTTTAAATAATTAATTTTCTATTTAACTATAACTAGTTTTTGTGTAACCGATTCAACCTTATCAGCATCTTTCATTATCATTTTATAAAGATAAGTTCCATTGGCAATGGTGTCTCCGTCCTCATCTTTTCCATCCCAGAATACTTTATTTAAATCATAATTTAGCTCGGAAGCCTTTTTCGTAATTTCTTTGATCAATCTGCCGGCTACGGTATAGATTCTAATTTTAACTTCATCCGGAATTTGGCTAAGTCTGAAAGTAAAATAAGTTTCATTAGCAAAAGGATTTGGATAATTATAAACCTCGAGCAATTTTGTTTCGGAGGAAACAACGAAGTAAACTTCACTCGAAGCAGAATCAGCAGCATTGCCATTTGGATCTTTACCTACTATTCTTAAAAGATATTCTCCATCCTCCAGTTCCGGTTTGTATTCTGCAACAAATTTTGGATTGCTGCTGTTAATAACATAAGATAGATTTTGCGGATTAGCTCCATAATAAACCGGTTCTTCATTTAAAAATATTTTTATGGCTGTTGTATCTACTATTGGAATCGGAGATTCATCACTTAGAGCAATTTTTATGTTTGGTTTACTAGAAACAAAATCTCCATTGATAACTTCAGTCTCATCAAAAGTAATTTTTAATGATGGTGGGGTTAAATCATTCTGTATATAAAAAGATTTTGTAAAGAAATTATTGTCTTCAAAGTACTCTGATACTTTATTATCTGAATCGATACTTATGACAAATCTTTTTTCATTATCAGTACCAGTTGGCACATAATTAATATCGAACTTTCTTTTGCTATCCGGTAAAAGTGTAGTAACTATTTGATTGAAAACTGTTGATGATGTATTGTTTTCGTTAAATACATCAACCTTTACATTAAAACTATCTGCATTAGCTTCTCCGGTATTATAAACCCAAAAACTTAAATTAATATTTCCACCGGCAGGGATTGTATCACTATCAAGTCCAACAACCTGAAAGTTGGTTCCAAGTTCAGGTAATCCGACGTAGTCAACTCCTACAGATGAAAGCTCCGGGGAAATTCCTTCCGGAGTAGCGTTGAATTTAGATTTGATTTTTATTTTGGGATAAGTTTCAGGACTAATAAAACCAAGGTTTGCGTTGTTGTTTATAAAATTTAACACTCCAAGTGAATCAATTGTTTCATCAGATTTTATCCCATATGCAAAATGCTGAATAGAACTACCGCTTGGAATATTTTGCGAAATAGTAGCACTTTGCCAATTTGTTGAGGGTCCAATAGCAATCGTTTCCATTGTGCCATTAGTTCTAGGAAGTGTTAATGTGGAATCAATGTAAATTAATCCATCATATCTTCCCTTTACTTCCTCTAAAACATTTCCAGGGGCAGTACCTTTTTTACCAATGAGTGCCCAGGATCCTCTGAAACTAATTTGATCAATCTTTGTACTTCCTAAAGTTTTAATAGCATCTTTCAATGCTACAGATATGTTGTTTGCTGCGTCATCCGAAACTCCCATTGCTACAATTTTCCCGGCGGGTATTGAGTTAATCAAATTAACAAGAGCTGTCATGTTTGTTGGATTATTAAACAAGTTAAACCAAGTAGTTGTATCAACGTCCAAAGTCACATCGTCAAAAACAACAATTCCCATCCCTGCAAAAAAAGTATTGGATAAAAGGTTAATGCCATTATTAGCAATTATACAAGTTGCACCAGCTTCAAAACCTGCGGATGTAACTGATATATTATCCAATTTAAGACTAAGTAATATTTTATCATTTTGAAATTGCAACGCGGTATTTGCTTGCTCATTAAATGATGTTGAATCAATTAAAATAAAATCACGATTACCACTTGTATAAAATGATTTAACTTCTGAAAATTCCGAATTCGTTTCGTCTAGTTTATATCTAAACCAGTATCTTTTATTTGGTGTTAAAGTGCCAAAGGTCAATTCAGTTTTACAGGAATCTGCGGCAATTGTGAATTCCTGGAAGTTCTGAAAACTACTGTTTTCTGATAACTGGTATTTAATATTAAAATTTTGATTCTCCATCAACGATGGATTAAGAATTTTAACAGTGCCTAGATTTGAGTTTTCAATCCTATGTTTTACTAAATCTCTTAGATCTGTAGAATACACATAAAAATTATATGTTAAA
>CXWK01009157.1_pt2 | contig 12409 bp, 13 predicted proteins | sample 590851 | NCBI WGS metagenome assembly CXWK01 (sample SAMEA3498364, study PRJEB10139) | wastewater metagenome | biome: wastewater treatment plant; material: activated sludge | place: Denmark | collected 2014-08-01
GCGAATTGGACATGGACTGATGGAGTATCCGGACCTGACAGGTTTCGGAAAACCTGTCAGGTCTTCGCAAGGCCCTTGACTTGTTTTCGGCGATTGCATATACTCCGGCCATCAGAACTTTTAATCATATTTCTGATAACAACTATCAGGACAAGAAATGATACGGCAACATTGCAGATGTCTTAAGCGGGGGTAGAAGCCACCGCTGGCCCGGTCCGGTGCCCGGACTGTCGAGCAAACGGTGGTAACTGCTCTCGCGCGTAACCCGGTTGTTACACGCGCTTCACAAGAGAAGTTGCGACCGTTCTTTTGTGCCTGCTTGACATACAGGCCGTCAACAGACGACACCAGATCGGACCGAGACATTTGCACCATGATTGCGACAATCGATAACCTGGAGTTGGCCGTTCGTGCCGATTCATCCACAAAACTGGACCAACTGATAGGCAACACACCGCTGTTGCGCCTCGATGCCGGGGCCGCGGCCGAGTATTTGCTCAATCGTCGCGTCTCTTCGGGAGTTGCGCTGCTGGCAAAAGCCGAGTGGTACAACCCCGGCGGCTCCATCAAGGACCGCGCGGCGCTGCATATCATCCGCGCCGCCGAGCGGCAAGGTTTACTTCGGCCGGGCATGACCCTTCTCGACGCCACGTCGGGCAACACCGGCATCGCCTACGCCATGCTCGGCGCGGCGCGCGGCTACCGCGTGCGACTGGCCGTGCCAGAGAACGTCAGCCCCGAGCGGCTGGCTGTGCTGCGCGCCCATGGCGCTGAACTCACCCTGACCGACCCGCTGGACGGCTCCGATGGGGCGATCCTCGTGGCGCGACGCATTGCCGCCGAAGACCCGACCGTCTTTTATGCCGACCAGTACAACAACCCGGCTAACTGGCAGGCCCATTACCAAACCACAGCCGGTGAAATCTGGCGACAGACCGACGGCCGCATCACCCACTTCGTCGCCGGCGTCGGCACCAGTGGCACGTTCGTGGGCACGACTCGCCGCCTGCGCGAGCTGAATCCCGACATCCTGTTTTATTCAGCCCAGCCCGACAGCCCGTTCAATGGCCTGGAAGGATGGAAGCACATGGCGACGGCCATCGTGCCCGGCATCTACGACGACACGCTGGCCGACGAAGAACTGACCGCCCGCACCGAGGACGCCCATGCCACGGCCCGCTATCTGGCCCGCCACGAGGGGCTACTCGTCGGCGTCTCGGCCGCGGCCAACGTCCATGCCGCCCTGCGCGTGGCGACTGAGCTTGAGTCGGGCGTCGTGGTAACCATACTACCCGATAGTGGGTATAAATATTTGAGCGAGAAGTTTTGGCAAGTATGACCACCGACGACAATAGCTCATCGGCTCGTGGTCTGTCGTCAGTGGTTCAAGATAATGGCACTATGCTAATCCTGCCCCACCCCGTCCACGCCCAAATCGCCGCCCACGGCGCGGCTTCGTATCCCTATGAAGGATGCGGGCTGCTGCTGGGAACGGCCGAGGACGGCCGCAACGTCGTCGCCGCCGCCGTGCCGCTGCCCAACGTCTGGCCGGTGGAGAGCGAGAAGCCGGAGCGCTTCCGCATCGCCGAAGACGACTGGCGCGACGTGGAGCTGGAAGCGATGAGCGATGGCCTGGACGTGATCGGCATCTTCCACAGCCACCCCGACCACCCGGCGGTGGCCTCACCGCGCGATCTGGCCTGGGCCAGTTGGCCGGGCTATTCATACCTGATCACGCAGATCGTCGGCGGAGAACCAACCGCCGGCCGCTCGTGGCAACTGGCGGCCGACCGTTCCGGCTTTGTCGAGGAAATGGTTGAGGTCGTATGAGGCAGAATTCAACGCAAGGACGCAAAGGCGCAAAAAACGTCTGCGTCATAAACAACGAGAGGAACATATTCATGGCAACAATACGGATACCCACCCCACTGCGCCCCTACTCCGGCGGCAACAGCGCCGTCACCGTGAACGGCGACACCGTCGGCGAGGCGCTGGATAACCTCACCCAACAGCACCCGCAATTGCGCAACCACCTGTTCGACGGCGAGGAGTTGCGCAGCTTCGTCAACGTCTATCTGAATAAGGAAGACGTGCGCGGCCTGCAAGGGTCGCAGACGGCGTTGAAAGCGGGTGATACTTTGATGATCATCCCGTCAATCGCCGGCGGAAAGTGAAGAGAATGCACAGATTTCACAGATGGGTCGCCGGGCGATAATCACTCGCGATGAACACCCATTAATGAGTTCACGAGGCTATTCATGGAAACAACGCTCCGTAAAGTCGATCATTCCGCGCTCAAGGTAAATCAGACATTCATCATTGCTCTGCTCGCGATAGCTTTTATATTGAACGCCGTATGGCTAGTGGTCCTGGTAGCTGCCGTCATGCTTGTCGGCACGGCCATCCCGTCACTGTCGCTTTTCAAGCGCATCTACCAGCACGTTCTTCGCCCGGCGGGATTGGTGAACCCCAACCTCATCGTCGACAACCCCGAACCGCATCGCTTCGCGCAGGGGTTCGGCGGGGTCGTGCTGCTGGCGGCCATCGCGGCCCTCTTCGCCGGAGCCACGGCCGTGGGCTGGGCGCTGGTTGGTCTGGTCATCGCGCTGGCCGCGCTCAACCTCTTTCTGGGGTTCTGCGCCGGTTGCTTCGTCTATTACCAGCTCAACAAGCTTGGCGTGCCCGGCTTTGCCCATAAGTCGATCGGACAGGGTCGGTAGCATCATGATTGAGCGCGTCATCTTACTTCTTGCTCTCAGCCTGGCGGCCGCGGCCGCCTGTTACCTGCTGCGCGCCATCCATGTGCGCCGGATGCGGCCCACCACGCCCTATCCGGCGGCGGTATCCACACCGGCGCTGCTCTATTTCCGCGCCGATTCATGCGCTGTCTGCCCGGCCCAGGGACGCATCATCGATCAACTAGCGACGCATTGGCATGACCGCGTGCGTGTGGAGATCATCGACGCCGAGCACGAACCGGAGACGGCCGCCCATTATCGTGTCTTTACGTTGCCGACAACGATCCTGCGCGACAGCGACGGCCGAGTCCGTCAGGTTAATTATGGCCTGACCGACGAGCGCAAACTGAGCCGGCAATTGACCGAACTGGCCGGCGAACATCCAGCCGAAAATGAACTACCGCGCCTCCCCGCAGACCACAACCCATCCGGTATAAAATCTGTGCAATCGGCGTAATCTGCAGATCAAAACTCTGGATTTACTATGACACATCCATCACTCATCGACCCGGCCGCGCTGGCCGACATCACCCTCTCGCACGAGGAAATCCGGCGCTACAGTCGCCACCTAATCATGCCCGAAGTCGGCATGAGCGGCCAGAAGAAGCTGAAGGCGGCGAGCGTGCTGCTCATCGGCGCGGGCGGCCTGGGATCACCGCTGGCGATGTATCTGGCCGCGGCCGGCGTCGGCCGCATCGGCCTCGTCGACTACGACACCGTCGACTTCTCCAACCTTCACCGTCAGATCATCCACGGCACCAAGGACGTCGGCCGGCTAAAGCTGGAGAGCGCCAGGGATCGCATCCTCGACATCAACCCCCACGTGCAGGTGGACACCTACGAAGTTCCGTTAACCTCGGCCAACGCGCTGGAACTGTTCGCGCCATACGACATCGTTATCGACGGCACCGACAACTTCCCCACCCGCTACCTGACCAACGACGCCTGCGTCTTGCTGGGCAAGCCCAACGTCTACGGCAGCATCTTCCGCTTTGAGGGTCAGGCGTCGGTCTTCCATGCGAAGGAAGGTCCGTGCTATCGCTGCCTCTTTCCCGAACCGCCGCCGCCCGGTCTGGTTCCCAGTTGCGCTGAAGGCGGTGTGCTGGGTGTGTTGCCGGGCACTATCGGCGCAATCCAGGCCACCGAGGCGATCAAGCTCATCCTCGGCGTGGGCGAGCCGCTCATCGGCCGCCTGCTGCTCTATGACGCCACGACGATGACCTTCGACGAGGTGCGGCTGCGTAAGAACCCCAACTGCCCCATCTGCGGCGTGCACCCGACAATCACCGAGTTGATCGACTACGAGCAGTTCTGCGGTATGCCTGCCCACGACCACAGCGAGTTCGCCACCACCGTCGTGGGCGTCCCGGCCATCACCCCGGTCGAACTGAAGCAGCGCCTCGACGCAGGCGACGATCTGTTCATCCTCGACGTGCGCGAGCCGCACGAGTGGGAGATCAGCAATCTGGCCGCTCTGGGCGCGGTGCTCATCCCCAAGGGGCAAGTCCTGGATCATCTGGGCGAGCTGGACACGGCGCGCGAGATCGTCGTCCAATGCAAGACGGGCGGCCGCTCGGCCGACGTGATCTGGGAGTTGCAGCGCCACGGCTTCAAGAAGCTGCTCAACCTGGAAGGCGGCATCAATCGCTGGGCTGTTGAGGTGGATGCGAGTTTGCCGGTGTATTGAAACGACCGCCGACCGCCGACCGCCAACGACAGAGGGCAATCATATTTCGTTTCCTGTCGTCCGTCGGCGGTCGGTCACCATCTGTGGCCTATCACCCCCCTTCTTCCTATAATCCTTCCATGAAATACGGATTCGTTCTGCCAAGTGGTGACGCGCGGACGGCGGCCGACACGGCCCGCATCGCTGAACAAGCCGGCTGGGACGGCTTTTTCGTCTGGGAACCGGTGTGGGGGATCGACGCCTGGGTGGCTCTGACAGCCGCGGCGATGGTCACCGAACGCATCCGGCTGGGCACAATGCTCACGCCCCTCTCGCGCATGCGACCGTGGAAGCTGGCTAGCGAAACGGCCACGCTCGACAACCTCTCCGGCGGGCGGGTCATTCTGGCCGTCGGCCTGGGCGCGCCCGACTCCGGGTTCGCCGAGTTCGGCGAGGTGATCGACCGCAAGACCCGCGCGGAGTTGATGGACGAAGGGCTGGACATCCTGACTGGCCTGTGGCGCGGCCAGCCGTTTTCTTATGAGGGCACTCACTACAAAATCAAGCCGACAGAGTTCATGGTTCCGCCGCCACCCATCCAGCAGCCACGCATCCCCATCTGGGTCGTGGGGGCGTGGAATCGGCCGAAGTCGATGGCCCGCGTCATGCGCTATGACGGCATTCTGCCTAACACCCTGACGCCGCAAGGCGAACACCGGCCGCTGACCACCGACGATATTCGCGAGATCAAAGCCTATATCGATGCCAACCGGAAGGAGGCCACGCCGTTCGACATCGTGGCCGAAGGCACGACGCCCGGCGATCATCCCGAGGAGGCGGCCGAGATCGTCCGCGGCTGGGCCGACGCCGGGGCCACCTGGTGGATTGAGGCCATGTGGAGTGTCTTCGACCAACCCAATATAGCCGACAGCGTCCGGCGGAGGGCGGAACAAGGACCGCCAAGGATTTAACGCAAGGACTCGCGTCTTTGCGTCTTTGCGTTAATATCCTCCTGTGAACCAAGAAAAAGCTCAACGACTAATTGATCTTCATGCCGAACTCCGCACTTGCCGTCTTTGTCTTGAAGAGGGGTACTGGATCACACCAGGACCGGTGTTTAGCAGCGGACCAGAGCCACAGGTGATGTTGATCGGCCAGGCGCCGGGCATTACCGAAGGAAAGGTGAAGCGGCCGTTCAATGCGGGCAGCGGCAAACGGCTGTTCCAATGGCTGACTGAAGCTGGATGGGATGAGGAAGATTTTCGCGCTCGTCACTACATGACCTCTATCACCAAATGCTATCCCGGCCCCAGCAGCAGCGGCAAAGGAGACCGCGTCCCCACGCCCTTTGAGCAGGCCCTCTGCCGCCCGTGGCTGGAGCAGGAGATTCGTTTCGTCAACCCGCGCCTGATGCTCCTAGTCGGCGGGCTGGCGATCAAACTGCTGTTTCCACCCAACATTCGCCTTCATGAGATCGTCGGCAAGGCGGTCTACTTCCCACCGGAAGCACCGGCCGCCGATCCGTTAAACTTCGACCTCGCGGCGGCCGAGATTCTGCCAGCTTTTGATGCGGCCAAAGACCCTAACGGCCGTTGGGTAGTGCCTCTCCCGCATCCTTCGGGCGTCAGCCTTTGGTATAACCGGCCGGAAAATCAGAAACTCGTCCGTAAGGCGATTGCGATATTGAACAATATCCGGGTCGCATACGAGCTTTGATTACGGTGGCGGAAACTGTCCTGCATCCAGCGGAGCTAGTTGCGGCAGCGCGGGTGCGCTTAAGTAAGTGTCGAGGCTGAGGGCCAGCATGTTATCGATTAATCCCTGCACTTGCTCATTGAGCGGCGTTATTTGTCCGTCAAGTCGGCCCAGATTCCAGATCGCTGCGCCCAACACCTGTGGATAGGCTCCGTAGAGCCGCGCCGCCCAAGTGATGTCTTCCATCGCGTTCGGTTCGGGGGGAATATTGTCGTAGGTCCAACCCCATTCGGTAATGAGCACCGTCGGCCGCGGGATGCCGTGCTTATCGGCCACCGCGAACAAGTCAAGAAAGCGGCCGATCTTGTGCGGAAATTCATGACCGATATCCTCGGCCACGTAACTGTATTCATGTAAGGCAATTGCCAGTTGGTCGGGGTTCTCACCGATGAGGCGCAGAAGCTCCAGCATGGCCGGGGATTCCCACTGCTCCGGCTCCGGTTCGCCCGACGACCAGCCGAACGCCGCCCATTTGTAACCGTCGCGCAAGGCAAGCTCGGCCGTGCGCAATGAAAACTGCGCCAGCCACTCCGAGCGGTTCTTGTCGAGTTCGTTCATCGTCTCCAGCCAGACCAGGCTGGGGTCAAGCTCCGGTGGCCAGATGGCTTTTTCCAGTTCCCAATACGTCTCCGCCGCCAGAATCGGGTCCATGTCGTAATTCGGCACATCGTACATCGTCGAGCGGTAAACGAGCGTATGGGGCACGCCGCTGACCTTCATCAGTTCCTGCGCCTTGTAGACCGGCTCGGCATTATCGACACTCTTTAGAAAGAATGGCACGCCTTCGGCGTCGAGCCTCTGCATGTAGGGATCGAGTTCCTGTCTGTCCTCCAGGAAGGTAACGTGGAAACCGATCTTGTTGTAGGCCAGTTGCTGCCCCTTGGCCGCCAGTGTGTCGCGCGCGGCCGCGAAATCCACCACGTTGATCGGCGTTGGCTGAGCTACGGCGGCCGGACCGAGCGTTGGAGACGGTATCGCCGTCGGAGGGGCCATTGTCGGTGTCGTCACCGTCGGCGTGGCGGTCGGCGAAGCCGAATCCTCTCTGCCGATGACCGGAAAATAGACTTCCGAGGTCGAAGTCGGGTCAATCTCCTCAGTGATCTCGATCGGGTCGGCACCCGGCGCGAAGCCTCCAGGTGTACCCGGCCCGGGGTAGGCCGTGGCCGAATTGCCCGCGGAGTCTGTGATCGCGTCAGAATACGGCTCTCCCGGCGGTGGATAGGCGGGAAGCAACGACTCTGCCGTCCGGGTAGCCACTGGAGCAGGCGGCAAGGTTCCGTCAGCAGCCGGTACGGTCGGGGCACTGCTCAGGCAGCCGGCAAGTATAAAGACGCTCAATGCGATGGAAAGTGCGAGGAGTATAAAAGCGGGAGATCTCGAATAATTATCGTTACGTATCTTATTCATTCGGTACAGGCATCCATACTAATAGACGCCAGGCCCATCTTATCGGTTCCCGTGATCGATTGGTTGATCCCTCATGGGGAGTTCATATCCGGCAAACTGACTATAGACCTTCTCAAACGTCTGCCGTTATTCCAACAGCACTCAACTTAACATAAATTTAATAGGGATATGAACGCGCGCCGCCCAATCGGCCTCAAAATGCCGCGCGCCGGGGAACACGCGGGTCATCCAGTTGACGTCCGGCTCATAGCCGGCGGCGGGCATCACATCGTCCACCAGCATTTGCGTCGGTCGATACAGGGCATCGAGCGTCTCGGTGCCGAAATCGAAGTATATGCGATGGGTCGCCGGGTCGGGCAGGCGCTCACGCAGGTAAGGCACGATCACCCCCTCCACCGCCGGCCAATGAGTGGATACACAGCCGGCCGCGCCAAACACATCCGGGTACTCACAAATAGCGTAAAGCGAGATCAGCCCACCCATACTGGAACCCATGATAGCTGTGTGGGCGCGATCGGGACGCGTGCGATAATGGGCATCGATATAAGGCTTTAGTTCCTCAACAATAAACGCCAGGTACGAATCCGAATGCGGCCAACCACCCAGGCCGGCCAGAATCCGCCGCTGTGCAACTTCGGAAAGATGGAGGAACGGCCGCGCCGGCTGGTACTCCAGGTAGCGCAACGGGCTGATGCTCCAGACGGCGACGATAATAGCCGGCTCCACCTCCCCCGCCGCCAACCTTTCCATTGCGGACTGCACATCCCACGGCACGCCGTAGGGACAATACTCGGCTAAAAAGCAGTTTTGCCCGTCATGGATATAAAGGACGGAGTAACGTCGCTCCGTGTCGATCTCATACCCGGCAGGCAGCCAGACATCAACATGGCGCGCCGGCACGTGGCGCGAGGGGAAATCTTCCAGCCGCACCATGCATCCCAGAGGATCATCGCTTATAATCATAAGATAATTGTAACTGAATCATCGCCCACGCCATTTATAATTCAAGACATCCCGCCATCGAAACTCATCTATTTGACTCGGATGGATGGAGCCGGGCAGAAAGAGAGGAGCGCCTGCCGGCCGAGCCTCCAACCCTCCGACATGCGTAGAGGAATATGCTATGAAAAAACTCAATCGTGGAGTCGCCATCGTCGGCACGGGTATGAGCAAATTCGGCTCATTTCCCGACAAGACGACGCGCGACCTGTTCGTTGAAGCCTATCAGGACATGAGTGCCGCGGTGGACAAGGGCTTCGATCCGAATGAAGTTGAAGCCGTCTACATCGGCAATTACAGCAGCGATCTGTTCGAGGGCCAGGGCCATACTGCCCCGATCATGGCCGACTGGGTGGGGCTTGCGCCCCGGGCGGCCACGCGCATCGAAGATGCTTGTGCCAGCAGCGGCGTCGCTCTGCGCCAGGGCATCCTGGCCATCGCCTCCGGCGCGTATGATATGGTGCTCGTCGGCGGCACAGAGAAAATGAGCAACCTGCCGATCTCAGGCGTCACCGACACGCTGGCCACGGCCGGGGACGTATCCTTTGAGATCCCGGCCGGGTTCACCTTCCCCGGCTTCTATGCCGCTATGGCCACGGCCTACATGCACCGCTACGGCGCGTCGGCCGACGCCCTGCTGCGCGTGGGCATCAAGAACCACGACAACGGCAAGCTGAACCCTAAGGCCCAGTTCCAGGCGCGCATCGCCGACCTGATGGCCGGGCGCATCGCCAAGGCCCAGCAAAAGGGCCTGCCCGTGCCCACTTGGCAGACCGAGATGGACTTCCTCCACGATGACGGGGCTAATCCCTATATCGCCTGGCCTCTGCGCTTGTTCGACTGCTCGCCGGTGACCGACGGCGCGTCGGCCGTCCTGCTGGTGGGCGAGGAACTGGCCAAACGCTTCACCGACGACCCGCTCTACATCATCGGCAGCGGACAGGCCAGCGACGCGGCCGCGCTCCACGATCGCGCAGAACTGACCGGAATCCGCGCGGCGCAAGTCGCCTCCCGCCAGGCGTATGAGATGGCCGGTGTGACGCCCGAAGACATCAAGATCGCCGAGGTCCACGACTGCTTCACCATCGCCGAGATCATTGCCACCGAGGACCTGGGCTTCTTCGCGCCAGGCACGGGCCACGAAGCGGCCGAGGAAGGGCTGACCACGCGCCACGGGCCGAAGCCGATCAACACCTCCGGCGGCCTCAAGTCGAAAGGTCACCCGGTCGGGGCGTCGGGCACGGCCCAGGCAGTCGAGGTCTGGAAGCAGATGCGCGGTCAGGCCGGCGAGCGCCAGGTCGACCGCGACGTCGATGTGGCCATGACCCACAACGTCGGCGGCACGGGACAGACGTGTGTAGTGCATATTTATGAGCGAAGATGATGGCCGATGGTCGCCAGTCGACTGCCACGGTCTGCGGTCTGCCGTCATCTGAAGGAGACACCCTATGACTGATCAAGCAATCACCGACCGACCGTTCACCGTCGCGTCGTTTCAGGCCTACATGAACGAGGGCAAACTGATGGGTTCGCGCAGCCGCGAGACGGGCGAGATATTCGTGCCGCCGCGGCCGATCGACCCTCACACCCACGGGGATGATATGGAGTGGGTCGAATTATCGGGGCGCGGCACATTGGCTGCCTTCACCTCGGTCTACATCGGCACGTCGGCCATGATCGACGCCGGCTACGACCGGGCCAAGCCTTATGTGGCCGCGATCGTCGAGTTGGAAGAGGGGCCGCGCATCAGCGCCCAATTACTCGGTGTGAACGGCACAGCCCCGGATATCGATTGGATAGGTCGCTCGCTGGAGGCCACCTTCATCGAGCGCGGACAAGAGAAACGTCGAACCTACCTGGCATTTGAAATGACTCCCTGAGTTCCCAGTGGACAAGGTGCTCCAGCTGGGTTCGGTTTGTGCAAATTATCTGGAGTTGATAGAATCGCCTGAATAAACTTCATTTTGAGGTGTAACAATACTCATGTCTTCCAATGAACCCGTACGGGTGAATATTGACAATTTTCGTCGCGCCGAAACTGACACATATTTTGCCAGGTTCGTAAAACAAGGCGCGTTTGGGAAGCTTAACCACGAGCGCGAGCTCGCAGCCATTGAGAAGCAGGCCGTGATTCGCTTGAACCGTGATACGTTGTATTCGATGGGCGTATTTGATCTGGATGCCTCATTGGTCTCCATCATGCTCCCGAATACCGGAAAACGGTACATGGCGCTTCAGGTGGTCAATGAAGATCATTACACCACTGACGTATTCTATGCGCCAGGGACCTATACGCTCACAAAGGAGAACGTCGGCACACGGTACGTCTGTCTGATAATTCGAACATTCGTGAACCCTGAGGATGCGACGGATGTGAACACGGTGCACGCACTACAGGACAGCATCATCGTCACTCAGCAGGCCATAGGCCAGTTCGAGACTGAGAACTGGGAACTGGAATCACTGACAGTCATCCGCGAAGCACTATTGAATCTCGTGTCGGCCAATGGTGGAATAGACTCGTCACGAATGTTTGGGCGTAGGGATGAGGTCGAACCGACGCAACACCTGCTCGGCACCGCCGCGGGTTGGGGCGGGAACCCGAGCACGGCCGCGCTCTATGTGGGTTATGAGCTTAGCGGGAACGACGGCAAGACTGCATACAAACTCGCCATCAAAGACGTGCCCGTGGATGGGTTCTGGTCGGTGAGCGTCTATAATGAGGATGGCTACTTTGAAAAGAACGACAAGAACGCCTACACTGTGAATGACATTACCGCCGAAAAAAATGCCGATGGTTCGGCGATCATCCATTTCGGCGGCGGTGAGAACGCCTCGAACTATCTTCCTATCACGCCGGGCTGGAACTACCTGCTCCGCCTGTACCGTCCGCGCCGGGAGCTTCTGGACGGGAGCTGGAAGGCCCCGGAAGCGGAGCGCGTAGAATAAGAGTTAACATGGATCGAGCGCAACCGGGGCAGTTCTTGTGTTTGGGCGAGGAACCAAGGTGTGATTAATCGCCTAAAGTGACGCGCCCTCCGGCCGCCAGATCAACCTCTCGACCATCTCTGATTTGCTTGTATACGTGTGGCTCAAGCACGACAATGGGCAGCACCTTGCCGTAAAGCTCGCGCGCCACGGCCGCGCTCAGCGCCAGGATCGGCCGTCCGGAGCAGGCCTCATTCGTCGAACGCGGCGAGGGTGAAAAGCGGCGAGCATTTCTAACCTTTGAATTTTAGGTCGGGTTGCAGTGGTTCCAGGGAGCGGCTTAAAGCAGTACGCTTACCGGATCGCCGACACGAATGGTTCCCGACCGCTCCACGGAAGCATAGATGCCGGCGCCGTTATCGCGGCTTTGGGCCACCGTCTTCAGAACGCGGGCATCACGTTCGGCTGTGTGTGGGTCGATGTTAATCATGACGCAGCGGATGATTCGCCGGTTAAGGCGAATGCGCGGCCCATCAAGATCGGGGCCAAAGGCAAGCACTCGATCCAACCACTCTTCTTCCTGAAACGGTCGCCCATCCCGTGTCTCAATCAGGATATTCTGGCGAAAACGGCTACTTCCCAGGTTCATGCCCGCGCTCTCGCCCAAGGCGGCAACGCTGGCGGTGGACATCAGTGACAGCACTTGGCTATCGTATGCGCCGCGGCCCAGTTTGAAGAGGAAAATTGCTTGCCCACAAGCCTGTTGCAGTTCTTCGGCCAGTTCCGGCCCTTCCAGCGGCAGGTCATGACCGGTGGGGGTGGCGACGACGATGGACGATTGCTTGAGGTCTTGCGGCTGCAGGAAGCGCGGTGTATAGAGTAGTAGTTGCGACAGATCGCGTCCGGTGAACCAGGG
>CXWK01095020.1_pt2 | contig 12406 bp, 20 predicted proteins | sample 590851 | NCBI WGS metagenome assembly CXWK01 (sample SAMEA3498364, study PRJEB10139) | wastewater metagenome | biome: wastewater treatment plant; material: activated sludge | place: Denmark | collected 2014-08-01
CCTCATCACAATAGTTGCTCGAGATGCTACTGTAGAGCGTCTAAAATGAAGAAAACCACGGGAATCAGAGGAAACTAGGGTCAAAAAATTACAAGAGAGTGGAGTGGTCAACGAAGTAATACTCGGAGTACCTCTGGATTATTATGCAGTTATTAAGGAGATAAAACCAGATGTACTGTATTTTGGCTATGATCAGAGATCTTTTAATGGAGAAAAACTTACAGAATACTTAAAAAAACATGACCTTCACCCTCAGATTCTCATAGGAGAACCATTTGAGCCAGAGAAGTGGAAGAGTTCAAAATTACCGTTTTAATTTTTTATTCTCTAGAATTTTTTTTATTCTCAAACCAGTTTTTAATTGCACCATAATTGGATAAACATTCGTAACTAGTTGAAATAATATAAGATTAATAGAGATTCCTCTTTCGATCATAAAAAGAGAAATAAAGACTACACCATGCATACCTCATAGTAAATATGCGAGTTGTAGTCTGTGCTCTATTGAATGTTTTTTTAATCAATGATCAATACCTATAATGGTGTTGGTTTTTTTCCAGATAGGATTTTTAGATTCTGAATTTGTTGGAAGTATCCATTTTTCAAAAAAATTTACTCCAGATACCTCCCAGAAATTCTTGTCCATATTTATAATCCCGTTGTAATAACTTTTTCCTCGAAATAACTGGCGAGAATCTGGATTCCGACGTGTTCCGTACCGGCGAAGAAGAGACCTTGTCCGACGGGAGCATTGAGGAGGATATATTTTTCCTGATCGGTGAGTTTAAATACATTTTGCATCGCATCGATAGAGGCAGGGGATTGTTTCATGAGGAGCTGGAGGGAAGAGTTGGTGACTATGGCTTTTCCATGTTCACTATTGATGAAATCTTCCACATCCTGGGTGATAGTTGTTACTCCGAGATGGTATTTACGAGCACGCTTCACGAGACCGTGGAGAAATTTCCCACTATCCTCATACTGCATGATATTCCAGGCTTCATCGACGACGAGCATACGCTTTCGATTAGAAGAACGTACGACATTCCATATATAGGCGAGGATAATATACATAGCAATAGGCCGGAGCTGTTCATCGAGATCACGGACAGAATAGACTTGTAATCCTTCTCCAAGTGTGACATTGGTTGGCTGCGTGAAGAGTCCGCCGAAGACACCGCTCACATATTTCTCAAGTCGTTGAGCAACTCCTTGCGCACCTTCCATAGTTTCGACGACAGAGAGGAGATCAGACATGACAGGGATTTCTTTTCACGTGATGTCATCATCTTCGAATGTTATACCCTTGAGACTATAGGTTGTGACAATAGCCTTTTCGAGAAGGGCTTCTTCTGTTGGACTCATGGTACCGAGCATCAGTTTGAATAGACCGATAAGGCTAATAACACCACCTCGTAGGAGATCGCCGGGGTGGCTCTCATAATCCTTGAATGGAAGAGGAAGGTCAAAAGGGTTAATACGCTGTGTCGCATTGATACTAACATTGAGGTAACTTCCTCCGACGGTATTTACGAGGGCTTTATATTCATTTTCAGGATCGATAACAATCACATCATGACCGAGCATGAGACTGCGGAGTATTTCGAGTTTTACAGCAAATGACTTACCTCCTCATGACTTCGCGAGGACGACCATATTTGCATTTTCAGTACGAAATCGGTCATAGATAATAAGTGAGTTATTATGAGTATTGATCCCATAAAGTACTCCATCATCTTGAGAAAGGGTTGCCGATGTAAATGGAAATGCTGTTGAGAGACCACGAGTGGAGATATTTCTATAAACGGAAACCTCGTCTCGGCAGAATGGGCCCGTTGCAGTGAATCCCTGCTCGGCTCTGAGAAGAGCCGGCTTTGACAGGATATTACGACCATGGAGCATATTCTGTATATCATTGGTTGTTTTTATCAGTTTATCACCATCATCTGCATAGAGGGTGATATAGATAGAAAAATGGAAATATTTCTCAGAACCACGCGTGAGAAGGGTTCGGAGCTCCTCTACATCTTGGAGCTGAGCATCTGTATAAGGATTGGCTGTGAGTCCACGTTCTTGATTGAGATATTTTTCTGATTGAAGTTCTGTGAGACGTCTGCGGAGATACTTCATTACTTGCTGAGCATCAGTAGGATAGATAAATACGGAGACATCGAACTTGCTGTCCCAATTAATAAGTGGCGAGAGCCAATTTCATTCGAGAAAGTCTGGATATGCGTAGGTAAAGAGTGTTTTACAGAAAGTATCATTGATTTGTATTTCATGGGGACTAACTTTGACCATAGCAGGCGCTATGGCATCTTTTATATAAGCAAGAGCCTCGTGGTAAATACGCTCACCAGCTTTTATATCCTCTGGAGTGGCAGTGCTGTCAGGCGTCCCTCATACATCCAGTACGCGTTTTTTTGCTTCAAAAAGTGAAGGTATAATCACTGTATCTTTACCATCATGTATTCCTGAAGCATCGCCAGTGACTGGTCGTGAGAGTATCTCGAGGAGGGTAGTGTGGGGGGTTGTAGGCATAGTTCCCTATAAAATTACCATTTTTTTGTCTCTTTTACAACTATTCACTCCTTTTTTCTGTATTTTTAAACATTTTTGGTATTTTTGTAAAGTATAAAAATGCTATTTTCCCTTCAAAACGGGCTTTATACGCTTGCATTTTGTTTTTGTATCGATAGTCTAGCCATGTCCTTGTATTTCTTAACCCTTTCTTATATGAAAAAACAGGACCTCATCAAGGCTATAGCTGTAGCTGCTGGCCTCTCTCAGGACGCTGCTGCGAAGTCTCTCAAGGCGTTTATCGACGTCATCACAAAAGCCCTCAAAAAGGGTGATACTGTTGGTATTACTGGTTTTGGTACATTCCGTGTTGCACACCGCAAGGCTCGCATGGGTGTCAATCCTCAGAATCCTAAACAGAAGATCAAGATTTCTGCTAGCAAATCTCCATCTTTCAAATCTGGTAAGACTTTCAAAGAGTCTATCTAATATCGTTTTTCGATAAAAAATCCTCCCTTTTGGGAGGATTTTTTTGTAATATAGAGGAGAATTCCTAATATGCGCTCATGTACACGTATGCTTTTCTTCTTGGCAGGGAACCAGCTCTTTCAATTGCTGAACTAAAAAGTCTCTTCGCAGAGGTGGAACAAAGGGGTGATTTTGCTCTTATAAAAGCGGAAAATTCAGAGATTGAAAAACATAGAAATAGTCTGTGAGGAACCATAAAAATAGGTCGTATTTTTGCCGAGTCAGTGAAAAAATCAGATATCGTCGATATTGCGGCATGAAAAATCGCAAGTAAAGCACAACCAGAAAAAAAACTCAGGATAGGTATTGATACCTTTGTCCCTGCCCTGAGTTCTCTTGTTTTTAAGGTAAAAGATATTCTCAAAATGTGATGACATTCTATTCGTGTCGTACAGCACGATCATGGACGTCTGAAAACAGCGACAACTATTCATGAGAAACTCCTAGAGCAAGGTGTCGAACTCATGATATTTCCAGATAAAAATGGTTTTACTCTGGCAGAAACAGTATGGGTGCAAGATATAGAGAGTTATTCTCAGAGAGATATGGATCGAGACAGATCGATGACAGTAGGAATGATGCCACCAAAAATTGCACAAATATTGACTAATTTAGCGACAAAAGGAGATAAAGATATGATACTCTGGGATCCATTTTGCGGTCTCGGAACAACACTGATTGAGGCTTTTCATGCTTGATACAATTTTCTGAGAGGATCCGATATAGAGTCTACAATGGTGCAAACAACTCAGAAAAACATGGAAAAACAGCCATTATATAGCGAAAAACTGGACCTCCATACATTTTTACTTGATGCAAAAAGCCTCAATACTTACAAATTGTCTAGGCCGACAGTTGTCGTTACGGAGGGTATGCTTGGTCGTAATTTTACATCAGCAACTCTCACACAACAGGGAGCCCTTCAGGAAAGAAAAAATCTCACACTTCTCTATACAGATTTTTTGAAATCTGCATACCAAAATAATCATATTCAGAGAATGTCCTTTTGTCTGCCATTTTGGAATATAGGGAAGGAAACACTTTTTATGCCCGATATGCATACTCTTTCGAGAGAATGGTCGCTTGATACACTATGTCTCAGCGGTAAGAGGTATCTGACTCATATTCGCCCCTGACAATGCGTTGGGAGAGAAATAGTCGTATTGGAAAGATAGTTTTTGCCCAGTAAAATGAGCAAAATCAGAAAACTCTTCACGAAAAATCAAGTAAACTTTTTTGGGGAAGACATAAAATCAATATAATCATTACACTTATTATTTTTTATCCTCTCTTATGAAGAAAATTCTTTCTCTTCTTTTTGTATCAGTATTGCTCGCGAGTTGTTCCATTCCATTTTTTGGGAAAAAGGCACCAGCAACACCACAAGACGGCGATACGGTTGCTGTACACTATGTAGGTACACATGATGATGGAACTGAATTCGACTCCTCTCGTAGCGAAGGACGCACCCCTCTCGAATTCGTCATAGGTCGTGGTAGTATGATAAAAGGCTTCGAAGATGCTGTTCGTACTATGCAGGTAGGTGAAAAGAAAACAATTCGTCTCGAAGCAAAAGACGCATATGGTGAGGAATATATGGAACAAACAAAGCCAATTGCAGAATACAAGGAGGTTATTACTCAAACAGTTCCTGCAGATGCTCTCACAGGGAATTTGGAACAAAAAATTCCAAAAGATCAGGCTCAGCAACTTTTCGGATCAATTGAGGTCGGTACTGAAAAGAAGATTGGAGAAGCGAGTCTCAAAATACTCTCTCTTTCAGGGACAGAAGTTGTTATCTCTATTAATGATCCAAAGGCTCCATTTTATGGGAAAAAGATTGTTGTTGGTATGACAACTGTCGCACAGGATGGAAGTGAAATCACTGTAAAGAAAATCAGTGATAAAAGTGTCGACGTTGATATCAAACCAAAACAAGAAATTATTTCAAAAACAGCGACCGACATAACACTCAAAGTGAAGAATCCTCATCCTCTTGCAGGCAAGGCTCTCAACTTTGAAATTGAACTTCTGGAAATCAAATCTCCAACTCCAGTTCAGTAAAAATCTTGACAGAAAGTAAATCCCGCTCATGATGAGCGGGATTTTTTATGCATCGATTTTTATCTCCATTGCCTCTCCTGGATTGTTTTTCATTGAAAGATGGTCAACAGTTTCATCAAATTATGCATGTTTTTCGTGCAAAAAAGGGGGACAGAATCATTTTCTTTGAAATAGGGGGGAATGATATCGTTTATGAAATTTTACAAGTTTCCAAGAAAGAAATAGTTTTCTCTCGCAAGGGTGAAAAAGTATCTCTAAATCAGAAAAAATCAAGAAAAATTATTCTCTTTCAAGCCTACCCAAATAAGTTTTCTACTTTAGAAACTATTGTCCAAAAATGAGTGGAGCTCGGGGTAGATGAGCTCATATTTTTTCCTTCTGAATATTCTCAAATACGGGAAATGCCACTCAATAAACAATGAAGGATATCTTCGATTGCCGAAGAGGCATTGGAACAGTCGGGGTGAAATACACCAATTACTCTTCAATATAATACAAAGAATATAGAAGAATTATTCTGACAATACTCCTCTACAGAACATGTTATAGGTTATCCTGGCGCAACTCATACGCTTCATCTTAATGAAGTTTCCTCCCTGGGATTATGGATAGGTCCAGAAGGGGGGTGGTCATCTCAAGAGACTGACTTTTTTATACGAAATAAATGTAATTTATGGTCTTTTAACGACCATATACTCCGTCTAGAAACAGCGAGTATAGTTGGTATAGGAATTCTCTCTTATCTGCTTCAGGCATAGAGTAGAAGTCGTGCATTATTTCGCCATTTTTTTACTTCCGATAGACATTCATTATTTTGCGTTGAAGTGAATTTTTCTTTTACTCCAACATAAATAAAAATATCACCCGGAAGAGTGCTGAGTTTTCTGCAGAGTAATCTTTTATCAAATTGCATATTTTCTTTATCAGTTCAGGACCATATATTTGATGAAATTCATTGTGAGAGAGAGTATATCTCATTATCCATATAGCCCGTCATCCATGACATATATCCTGCTGAAAGCGTTACCATGGTAACATTTTCTGGTATGTTTTTTGTTATATTTCTAATAATTTCGTATTCTTCCTTATCAATAAAAGGTGTATGCCATTTATAGGCAAAAATTCACCAGATTGCAACCTGAATTACCATAAAGATATATATCCATTTTTTCTGTATAGTATGGTAAAATGTTTTTACTATGAGAATAATCAAGAAGAGATCGAGGAAAGATCATAAGCGTGTATAGGCAATACATCGAAATATCACCATCAATCCTATAATTATACATAATATAATATGCGGTTTTTTTATGATATTTCCTATATTTTCATACATACCATAGGTTACTATTCAGAGGAGTGTCATCAGAAGTAGAGGAGTCTGATAAAACCAAAAATGTATGCCACCAAAACCAGTACCATATTCACCTTTAATCCATATATAATCAGTAAAATGCTGCGTAATAGATCTCAGGAAAGACATGACCTGATAAGAAAATGTACTTTTATATGAGACTATGCCGAAAAAAATTCCAAGAATAGTCATAGATATCACTTTTATGTTTCTCTTTTTTCACAAGGAAGCAAGAGAGAAAATGAGGTAAAGAATCGCCACAAAACCAGTCAGGCGATGGAGTCATACACAGGCAGCAGAGAGTAGTATAGCAATAATTATATTCCTATGATACCTCATAAGAATTATGAGGAAAAAAGTGGCAAACATCTGTTTTCAAAATGACCACCAAAAATTCGTATATTGGAGAACTGAAAAGAGAAAGAAAAAAAGTCATAAATATGACCCCAAAGTATATTTATTATTCTTTTTCCCGAGTAAAAAAAGAGTGCAAGATATACCAATATAGATAGCGAGGTATCACCAACTAAAGAAAACATCCTTACCTATAAATTCGGTAAGTACATAAAAAAATGTCCCAGAAAATGGCTCAAACTGGTGCTGAAGATATACTGGTAACTGGTCTATTTTTTGTCCCTGAGAAAGTAAATTAACAAAATGACTATAGGCACCGTGATCATAACCGAGAGCGAGGGAATGATTTTGTATAAACCAAAAAATCATCAAAAATACCCATAAAAATGATAAGAATGTTATTTTTTTTATGAGCATAGATCTAACGAATAAAATATCGATACTCATTTTCTCCGCCCCAAGCACCTCAGACACCATCTGTACCTCGCGTACGTCATCCATCCATAGCATCATTTGCGGAATAAAAGGCGATACTGGGATTAGCATTTCCTATGTATTCATTACACCAATAATTTTCGTGACTTACTCCCCAGCTCGTACCTTTTTGGTTCATTATAGCAGTGAGGTTATCATATTTTATCTTTCCGTCTTGATTGATGATGCTCCATGTAGCATCTCCAGGAATATCACTACATCATTTATTGCTCTTCCCGAGGACTCTTTCGCCAAGAGCCCATGTCAGGGAAGATGATACGCTAAAGGAGAATTTTACCCATTTTGTTGGATCTCCAGTTCTATTACGAATAAGTATTTCTTTTGCTCCAAGATCAGTGAAGTATATGTAATTCAAGAGTCCAGCTAGGTTTGGATTATCATACTCGGAGAGTTGAGCCATCGGCGATGTATCGAGGTTATCACGCATTTCCCGATAGGATAATTTGATTTCAGAGGATGGATGACCGTTGTTCGCATAAAAAAGCGTCCACCCCCCTCCTGCTGTTTTCATATCACAATAGACTGTGACGAGTTTTCCTCCAACTTCAATAACATACTTTCATGAAGTAGAATCAGGCTGTTTTTCGAGTATTTCTTGGCAACTTTTTTGAGCTGTCCATCCTATTTGTTCTCTTTTTTCCTCATTACCAAGGTCGACTTTTTGTGCATTTTTCAGTATAGAGCTGACGAGTTCTCCTTTATTTTTACCAGAATTGATGACGAGCATATGTCATTTTGATGATCCAAGAGAATACGCTGATTTTTCTCATATCTTGAAATTAGCATACTGGGAGTCGTTGAGAAGGGCTACTATTTCATATTCTTTCGTATCAGGACGAATAAAATAATGGTACATTTCACCTGTTTCTGGATCTTTTAAGAATTCTATACCAAGAGCGAGGAATAAGTCTTTTCCAGCACGTCACTGATACCCTAATTTGATATCACCGTAGCTGAGTTCTAGGGCATTTGTAGGGAGTGGAATATTTACTCATCTACGGATAGCATCATCGATACGTTCTTTTGAGAGAGATAAGTGAGCAATTCGAGTAATATCAGCATCAGTACTCTTGAGCGATGAGACAAAGAATATCACAGGAAGTATAGCTGCTAAAAACACTGCTCAAAATAAGAGAATTTTCTTATACGGAAGCGGATTTTTAGGTACTATTGGTACAGGACTTGTAGGGATAGGTTCCATTTACCCTTTCAGCGTAGCACACTTTTTCATCGAATGCAAGCACTCTAAAGGGACTTTAAACATCTCTCATTTTCTCATTTTTTGATAATGGTCTTTTTTATTATTCTTCTTTCCAGAGAAAGAGCCAATTAATGCCAAAAAACACCCATACAGTTGCCAAACTTTCGTGAAGAAATATGAAAATAAGAGGAATGCTGATTGTGTTTATGAGAGTAAGGAGAGATCAGAGCCTCCAAAATATCTCCGGAATTCCCCAATTACCTCCACCAATGGAGATATGAAGTTGAGATTCAATAATCATGAATAAAATTGTCAGGCAGATATTTACAGAGAGAAAAATAACCAAAAAAACTTCCCAATCACTGCCCCATGGTCCATAAAACAACCAAGCTAGTGTGCCAATAAATATAGCATGTTGAAAAATAACTGAGAGAGAACGTTCTCAAATTGGTAAATTTGCAAGACGCTTATAAACAAAAAAAGTGCCTACTGCAAGAACGAGCAGAAAAAGTGTCTGGGAATCATAAATGCCTGTATGACTCCATCTTTCTATACCTATTCCAGCATGGAAAAAACCAACACAAATTTGGGCTAAAATAATGTAGGGAATAAGTTTCTGAATCATGCTAAAATATGATAACTATTTCTCCTCGAAATACACCTTTTTTTGCCTCCTGAAGTAGATTTTGTAGAGAATCTCTGTGATATGTCTCATATATTTTTGTTAATTCTCGAGCTAAGCAAACATGATGTTCTGGTCAAAAAGTTCCCATAAGGTCTGAAAGTGTTCTTTCAATTCTATGAGGTGACTCATAGATAATGGCAGTATATTCTTTTTCTGCGAGCTCTTTTAGAAGTGTTTGTCGTCCTTTTTTGAGAGGGAGAAAGCCTAAAAACCGAAAATCATGCATGTGAAGGCCAGAGCCGACAAGACCAGTAAGGGCAGCATTTGCTCAGGGGATAATTTCGATTTTCACCTCTTGCTTTATGGCTTCTTGCACCAGAAGATAAGCAGGATCGGAGATACCAGGTGTACCTGCATCAGAAATATAGGCAACTTTTTCATTCTTTGCTCTTTCTATGAGTTTTGCTGCTTGCTCTCGAGTGCTATGGCTATGAAAACTCTGAAGAGGTTTTGATATCTCGAAATGCTTGAGAAGAGTCCCGCTATGACGCGTATCTTCACAGACAATCAAATCTGCTTCTTTGAGCGTTCGGATAGCTCGCAGAGTTATATCTTCGAGATTTCAGATAGGGGTGGAAACGAAAGAGAGCATTATTTTACAACAATATTAAGAATTTTATTTGGGATAAAGACTTCCTTGATGACTGTGACACCTTCGAGCCATTTTGCTATTTCTGGTTTGTTTTCGACGGTCATGCGGACTTCTTCAGCCGTGACACCACGTAAAAATGGATAGGTACCTCTGAGTTTTCCTCCGATTTGGATAGCAATCTGCACCTCGTCATCGATAGTCATAGCAGGGATATATTCTGGCCATTCAGTTGAATAGATAGAATCCTCATTACCAATGAGTGACCAACATTCTTCTGCCATATGAGGAGCAAATGGTTGGAGGAGACGAGTAACGACGGACTTCCATTCATGTGCTTGTTCTGAATCAGTGGGTATGCCTTCATTCACCATGATGTTGATAGCTGCAATCGCTGTATTGAACTTCATATTCTCGATATCTTCTCCGACTTTTTTTATTGTCTTGTGCATCGTTTTTGCTGCACGGAGATTGTCATCTGTTGTCCATGATTTGTATTCCGTCGTTTCAGTATCAGTGGTGAAGAGTCGGTAAATTTTTTCAAGAAGTCTATAACTTCCGACGATAGCCTTCGTATTCCATGGAGCAACGTCAGAAAAATCAGCCATACTCATCTCGTAGAGACGAAGTGTGTCAGCACCATATTCAGAGATAACATCATCAGGATTGATGACATTGCCTTTTGATTTACTCATCTTGTTTCCATCTGGTCAGAGGATGAGCCCTACATTGCGGAGTCTGAAAAACGGCTCATCTGTTGGGACGACACCTATATCAAAGAGGAATTTATGCCAAAAACGTGCATAGAGAAGATGGAGAACTGCGTGCTCTGCACCACCGATATAGCTATCGACTTCTCCCCAGTATTTCACAACAGCAGGATCAACAATAGCGTCACTATTTGTCAGATCCATAAAACGGAGATAGTACCAACAAGAACCAGCCCATTGCGGCATAGTATTTGTCTCACGGTATCCTGAGAGTTTTTTCCCTAATTGAACATGTACCCAAGCAGGAATCGTCGCAAGAGGGGATTCTCCATCACCTGATGGTTCATATTTTTCTACTTCTGGGAGCTTCAGAGGTAAATCCCAATCTGGTAAAAGCCAATCAGAAATCCCTCGTGTGATTTTCCCGAGCGTTTTGTCTCATTTTTTGAGCATATCGCCATCAGCCCAACAGTCGTCATTTTTTGTTGTCGGAAGTGATTCTTTATCTTCATCTTTGATATGGATAAGAGGAATAGGCTCACCCCAATAGCGCTGACGAGAGAAGATCCAGTCTCGGAGTTTGTAGTTCACGACTTTTTTGCCAAATCATTCTTGTTCTGCTATCTCAGTAATTTTTTTCTTTGCATTAGCTGAGCTAAATAAATTAAACTCACCAGAATCAAATAAATACCCCTCATCTGTAATTGCATGTTCTTTAATGTCCTTGGAAGCTTGAATCTTAAAAGACGTAATTAAAGAGATTTTATCTTCTTCTGATATTTCATCTAGGTTTTTAATTTCAAATGAAGTGCGAGTCATGGCACTTCAGAATCGTAATTCTTTATCTGCTATTGTTTGTGCATCCCAATTTTCCACATATGAATGTAATACTGGTTTAATATCTAATTCATATTTTTTTGCAAAAACAAAATCTCTTTCATCATGAGCTGGGACAGCCATGACTGCACCTGTTCCATAATGACCAAGAACATAATCAGATATCCAAACTGGTAACTTTTCATCATTGAAAGGATTTGTGACATATGAACCCGTAAAGACCCCTGTCTTTTCTTTATCGAGCTTTGTGCGTTCAAGGTCTGATTCTTTTTGTACTTTTTTGATATATTTTTCACAATCCTTCTTATTCTCTGAAGTGATATACTTTTCTACCTGTGGGTGCTCAGGAGCGATAACGACATATGTCACACCAAATACTGTATCAATACGAGTCGTAAAAACTTCTACATCAGGACAATCAATACCCTTGAAAAAGAACTGGCACCCTTCACTTTTTCCAATCCAGTTTCTCTGCATTTCTTTGATACCTGTTGGCCAATCAAGACGGTCGATGTCCGAGAGGAGTCTGTCTGCATATTTTGTAATAGCGAGTATCCATTGTCGGATAGCTTTTTTCTCTACTGGTGTACCACAGCGTTCACATTTTCCATCGACGACTTCTTCGTTCGCGAGGCCAGTTTTACAGCTTGGACAAAAATTAATTGGCTTATCACTTTCATACGCGAGGCCCGCTTCAAAGAGCTTCAAAAATATCCACTGTGACCATTTGTAGTACTCAGGATTTGTCGTATCTACTTCACGATTCCAATCAAATGAAAAACCAAATTTTTTGAGCTGCTCACGAAATCTCTCAATATTTGCCGCAGTGGTAATAGCGGGATGTGTACCAGTTTTGATGGCATAGTTTTCAGCAGGAAGCCCAAATGCATCCCAACCCATCGGATGGAGAACATGGAATCCTTTTGCATGCTTGTAACGAGCGATGATATCTGTCGCCGTGTATCCTTTTGGATGACCGACGTGAAGTCCTGCACCGCTTGGATAAGGGAACATGTCGAGCGCATAAAATTTTGGTTTATGACTATTCTCGAGTTCAGGATTTACACAA
>CXWK01013948.1_pt4 | contig 12388 bp, 9 predicted proteins | sample 590851 | NCBI WGS metagenome assembly CXWK01 (sample SAMEA3498364, study PRJEB10139) | wastewater metagenome | biome: wastewater treatment plant; material: activated sludge | place: Denmark | collected 2014-08-01
GAGGCGGCCGGCACGCCCGCGCCGACGGCCACGCTACCGGCCGACTACCGCGTGCAGGAGGCGCTACGCGAGGCTGACTGGCTAGTCTTCGCCTTGCTCAACGCCGGCGAGAACGGCGGCGCGGATTCACAAGCCCTCAGCCGCTTTCTGGCCCAGCGGCCCGACCTGGCCAGCCAGAGCGAAGTGGTGGTGCTGGCCTTCGATGCGCCTTATTTCCTCGATAGCACGGAGATCAGCAAGCTGAGCGCCTACTATGGCATCTACAGCCGGACGGGGGCGTTCGTCGATGCTGCGGCGCGCGCGCTCTTCCTAGAGTCGCCGCTGCTGGGCGCGCCGCCGGTCAGCATCGAGGGCATCCAGTTCGACCTGTTCACCCAGACCCAGCCCACGCCGGACCAGATCATCGAGCTTTTCCTGGTCATCGGTGAAGAGATAGAGGCTCCCTCGAGCCAGGAGCCGCTGGCCTCAGCCATCGGCGACACGCTGCGTTTGCAAACGGGCATCATCGTGGATCGCAATGGCCGCGCCGTGCCTGATGGCACTCTGGTGCGCTTCATCCTGCGCAATCGCGTCCAGGGCACAGTGACCATCCTGGGCGACCGGCCGACGACGGGCGGCATTGCCCAATTGGACTACGTACTCGACGCCAGCATGGGGCCGGGGCAGTTTCGCATTACAGCCGAGTCGGGCGAGGCGACGGTGTCGCAGGAAGTTGACATCGTCATCGAAGAGGACGCCCAACTGGCGATTATCATCCCTACCGCCGCGCCGACCGAAACGGCGACTGTCGCGCCGACGCTGACCCCCACGCCCGAACCCACGGCCACGCCCGAACCGCCCCCCACCGCGGTCACTCCGCCTCCGCCCAGCACGCCCGAGGAACCGGGCTGGCTCATTGGCCTGTCAGAGATTCGTTCGCTACTGGGCGTGTTGGCCGGGCTGTTGGCAGTCGGCTTCGCGGCGGTGATGCTCGACCGCCTGGGCCAGCCGACGCCGGCGCAGCGCGTCCGCCGCCTGCTGTGGGGTCTGGTCGGCGGCCTGTTGCTCTATAACTACTACGTTCTGGAAATGCCCGGCGCCGGACTGCTGAGCGGTCTGGGCAACACGGCCGGGCTGGTGCTGGTCGTCCTGGGCGGCGCGGGGGGTCTCCTTCTCTATCGCGCCATGAATCCGGCAGCAGTAGGTCAGTAGGTCAGTGGGTCAGTGGGTCAGTAGGTCAGTGGGTCAGTGGGTCAGTAGGTCAGTGGGTCAGAAGTTGCTCGCCGCTCCTTACTGGCCTACTGACCACTAATCCGCCCGAAACAACGCATCATCCTCCAGCGAAACCGGGTCCTCGCTCGGCTCGATGTGGCCCAGGACGTTGACCGGCTCCAGTTGGCGGCGGATGTCGCGCTCGATCTCTTCCAGCAGCTCATGCCCCTGCTGGACGCTCCATGAACCGGGAACCAGCAGGTGAAAGGAAACGAAACGCTGCGCCCCGGCCTGTCGCGTGCGCAAGGCGTGGTAGCCCACGCCGCGCGATGCGTAGCCCTCCAGAATGGCCACAACTCGCGCCACCTCTTCAGCCGGCAGCGAGGCGTCGAGCAGGCCGTTGATCGACCCACGAACGAGCTTGAGACCGGTCAGGATGATCTGGAGGGCGACCAGAAAGCCGATAACCGGGTCGAGCCACAGCCAGCCGGTCAGTCCAACCAGGACCACAGCGACGATGACCCCCAGCGAAGTCCACACGTCGGTCAGCAGGTGGTGGGCGTCGGCCGTCAGCGCCGCCGAACGGTGGCGCTTGCCGGCGCGCATGAGCACCTGGGCTACGCCGAAGTTGATCGCCGCGGCCACGGCCGACACGCCCACGCCCAACCCGACCTGCTCTAACGGCTGGGGGGCCAGCAAGCGCTGCACGGCTTGCACGGCGATGACCACGGCGGCGACGAGGATGAGCGTCCCTTCCGCCCCCGACGACAGGTATTCGGCCTTGCTATGGCCAAAAGTGTGCTCGCGGTCGGGCGGCCGCGCGGCGACGATCAGCGCCGCCAGAGTGATGATCGCGGCCACGATGTTGGCGCCTGACTCCAGCGCGTCCGACAGAAAGCCGATAGAACCGGTCAGTAGGTAGGCCGCGACCTTGAGCAGGATAATGACGATGGCCGTCAGGACGGACAGCCAGGCATAGCGAGTAATTCCCTGGCGGTGTGGCATGGTCGCATTGTCTCAAACCGGCGGCCCGTCGTCTAATCAGATTGGCAACATTGGCATTAGCCGTCGCTAACAGCCCAGTTCTGCACGTCTTCGGCCACCCATTAGGCGCGCCAGCCTACTCGCGGAATTCCCATCCTCAGATGCGCTCCCGTGACTTCGCCCGCATCTGAGGATGCGGACGCAGCAACGGCGGTTGCGCTACGCCCGCGCCGGTCGGAGATAGCGCTGCCGGATATTGGGCACAAGATACTCGTCAAAGGCGCGCTGCTGGTCATAGGCCGGCGACCAATCCCAGTCGCGCCGCGCGGCCTCATCGTCTAGCTCGGACGGCCAGCTATCGACAATACCCTGGCGGCGCAGGTCCGGCTCGAAGGTGACTTGCGCGTCGGGGAAGGCGTGCATCACCTGATCGCGGAAGTCGGCCGCCGATAGGCTGAAGCTGGTTACGTTGTAGACGGCGCGCGTCAGCCGTTCGGCCGGCGCGGCGGCCAGTTGTAGCAGCGCCGTCACCGCGTCGGGCATGACCATGAACGGCAGGACGCTATCGGGGCGCACAAAGCAGTCGTAGGCCTTGCCCTGGGCGGCGGCGTGAAGCATCTCCGGGCCGTAGTCGGTCGTGCCACCGGAGGGCACGGTATAGGCGCTGATCAGGCCGGGGAAGCGCAGGCTGCGGAAGTCGAGCATCATCGGCCGGCTGGCCGAAAGCTGCTGGTAGTGCTTGCTGTAGTAGATGCCCAGTTGCTCGCAGTAGAGCTTGTTGCAGCCGTACATCGTCGTCGGGCTGTTCCACTGCCACTCCTTCACCCGCCGGTCGCGGGCCTTCACGTCCAGATTGGGCACGCCATAGGCGGCAATCGAGCTAGGGAAGATGAAGCTGACCGGCCGGCCGCGCCGCTGTGACTGCTCGGCGGCCACTTGCAGAAGAGCCAGCGTGCCGTCAACGTTGACCTGGTGGGCCAGTTCCGGCGAGAACTCGCTGCGCGTGGACAGCAGCGCCGCCAAGTGAAAGATGGTCTCGAAGTCGTACTCCGTCACCAGCCGGGCCAGCAGTTTGTGGTCGAGGATGTCGCCGGCCACGTGGCTGCACAGGGCGGCAATCTCCGGGGGAATAGCGTGCAAATCGAGGGTCAGAATGGGCAGCGCTGAGCTTTCGGCCAAACTGGTGATGAGCGCCTGGCCGATCTCGCCCGACGCGCCGGTGATTAGAATCGCTTTCTTGCGCATGAACTACGCTCCTGAGATTGGGAATAGGGGAAACCACAGATTACACAGATTTCACAGATTAAACATCCATCTAACCTGTGCTATACTCGCAGTGTGGTGTGAATTGTACCGGAAGTGGGCGTGTCTGCTAAAGTCGCCGGTGCAACGCCCCGGAGACGAAGCCATGCGCCAACGCGACATCTTCTGGTTCTGGCTGCCCCTGTTCGCCAGTTGGCTGCTGATGACGGCCGAAGGCCCACTCATCGCTGCGGCCATCAACCGCCTGCCCGACGAGGTGATTATGCTGGCGGCAATGGGCATCGTCAACAGCCTGTCGGTCACCATCGAAAGCCCGATCATCAACCTGCTGGCCACCTCCACCGCCCTGGTGCGCGACCACGCCTCCTATCTACTGGTGCGGCGCTTCACAATCCATTTGTGCCTCATCCTGACCGTCGTCGCCATCCTGGTCGGCTACACGCCGCTGTTCGACGCCCTCGTGCCCGGCCTGCTCGACGTGCCCGACGAGATCGCCCGCTGGGTGCGGCCGGGCTTGCAGATCATGATCCTGTGGAGCGCGGCCATCGGCTGGCGGCGCTTCCTGCAAGGGATACTCATCCGCTTCAACCACACCCGCCTCATCGCCTGGGGCACGGCCGTCCGGCTGCTGGCCTCCGGCGGCACGGTGGCCGTGCTGGCCCTGTGGGGGCGCTGGCCGGGGGTCATCATCGGCTCGGTAGCGCTGATGGCCGGGGTGCTGGCCGAGGCCGCCTTCGCCACCTGGGCCGTGCGGCCGGTGTTGCGCGACGAGTTGTCCGCCGACGCGCCGGCCGCCGCCAACGCTTCGTCGGGTGGTGGCCCACCGCTGACCTATCGCGCCCTGCTCGCCTTTCACCTGCCGCTGGCGGCCACGTCGCTGCTCGTGCTGCTGATGCAGCCGCTGGTGACTTCCAGCCTGGCCCGGCTCGACCGGCCGACGCAGTCGCTGGCCGCCTGGCCCATCCTGTTCCAAATCCTGCTCATGGCCCGCGCCGCCGCCCTGGCCCTGCCGGAAGTCATCATCGCCCTACACCGCGACCGGGGCACGTTCGGCCCGCTGCGGCGCTTCAGCTTTACGCTGGTCGGCGCGGTGACGGCGGCCACGGCCGTCTTCGCCCTGACGCCGCTGGCCGGCTTCTACGTCTTCCGCGTGCAGGACATGACGCCGGATGTAGGCGAGTTGGCCCTGTCGAGTCTGTCGCTATTCCTGCTCTTCCCGGCCCTGGCGGTGCTGACGTCGTGGCTGCGCGGGCTGCTCATCCACGGGCGGCACACGCGCGACGTGAACGTGGGCATGGCCATCAACCTGGCGGTGACGGGCGCGACGCTGTTGCTCGGTTTGCGGCTGGCCTGGCCCGGCCTGCCGACGGCCGCCCTGGCGCTCAATCTGGCGTCGCTGGCCGAGGTGGTCTATCTGACCTGGCGCACCCGCGCCGCCCTGCCGGCCGACCTGCCCCTCTTCGGCGCGCCACGACCACAACCATTTCGATCTTGAAGAAGACTCACGCAAAGGCGCTAAGGGGCTAAGGCGCAAAGAAGAGAAGAAACCTCACGCAAAGACGCAAAGTACGCAAAGCTCAGAAGGGTTCTTAAGCTTTGCGTACTTTGCGTCTTTGCGTGAGACCGTCTTCTCTTCTTATTCTTTTTTGCGTCTTTGCCCCTTAGTGCCTTTGCGTGAGCTTCTATAAGTCTATGAAATCCGCGTAATCTGTGGTTTCATTCTGCCTGAGGTACTCTGATGACACTCAGTATTGTGCAATTGCCACTCGGCCCCTTGCAGACGAACTGCTATCTCATGGCCTGCACGACGACAGGGCAGGCGGCGGTGGTTGACCCGGCGTGGGACGGTCGGGCCATTTTGGCCCAGGCCACTAGCCACGGCTGGGCCATCAGCCACATCCTGTTGACCCACTCCCACTTCGACCACGTCGGCGGCCTGGCCGAACTGAAGGAGCTGACCGGCGCGCCCATCTACGCCCACCCCGACGCCGGGCCGATGCTGGCGCGGGCCACGGCCGCCGCGGCGCTGTGGGGCATCCACGTCGATGCCCCACCGCCGGCCGACGAGCCGCTGGCCGAGGGGGACGTGCTCGAAATAGGCGAGTTGCGGCCGGTCGTGCTCTTCACTCCCGGCCACGCGCCCGGCCACGTCTGCTTCCACCTGGCGGACGACGGCGTGGTGTTCGACGGCGACGTGCTGTTCCAGGGCAGCATCGGCCGCACCGACCTGCCCGGCGGCGACTTCGACCTGCTCATGACCAGCATCCGCGACAAGCTGCTGCCGCTGCCGGATGAGACGGTCGTCCTGTCCGGCCACGGGCCGGCGACAACCATCGGCGACGAGAGGCGGTATAACCCCTTCCTGCAAGAGGATTGATCCGCAGATTGGGCAGATTTGGCAGATTCAGAATAAGAGCCTCACGCAAAGATCGCGAAGGACGCCAAGCACGCTAAGAAGAATTCTCTTTGCGCTCTTGGCGTCCTTCGCGATCTTTGCGTGAGGCTCTTGTTTCTTTTTCTGGAATCTGCCAAATCTGCCCAATCTGCGGATCATTCCCTCTTAATCTGTACCTGCCCAAGAGAAGTACGACGGCGCGCCGGCCGTGCCGCGGAAGGTGTAGATGAAGCCGCCATCGCTGCGCCGCCCGGTGACGGCCACGATGCTCACCCGCCACTGCATCCGGCGCGGCCCCGCGCCGCCCGGCCGCCACTCGTCGGGCACGCGCAATGATTGGTCGCGCGTGAAGCCGCGGTGGGGCAGGCTGTCGCGGTCGTCCAGGTCGCGCACTTCGACCATGTACCACTCATCCTCGGCCAGGTCCTTGACCGCCGCCCACTGTAGGACAATCGGCCCGGCGGCGGCATCGAACGTCGTCCCATCGGCCGGGTACAGCAGCGCCGGCCCGCCCGGCGGCGGCGTCAGCGACGGCGTAGGTGAGGGGCCGGCCGTGGGCGGGATGGTGTCGCCGTAGAGGATTTTCGGGATGCACAACGTATCACCCGGCTGGAGCAGGCTGATCGACTCCTGCGTCTGCCGGTTGATGGCGATGATCGCCTCAATCGGCACGCCGCGAATGGCCGACAGGGCATAGGCCGAGTCGCCCTCCTGAATGGTGATGATCTCGCAGTTGGCGGCGTCGGCCATCACCGGCTGACCGTTGATCTCCAGCAGCACCGACTCCAGCGGCGGCGTGGCCGTGGGCCAGGGAATAACTAGGCTCTGGCCGGACTGGATGGGCGCGTTGAGGTCGAACTCGTTGGCCTGGGCGATGCTATCGGCNNGCGCGCCTCGCGCGGCGTACTGGTCGGCGCGGGCGTGCCCGATGGGCTGGGCATGGGCGATGGCGGCAAGGTCTCGGACGGCAGCGGCGTCCAGGTGGGTGTGTTGGTAATCGTCGGTGGTAACGGTGTCGTCGTGGGAATGAAGGCAGCCATCACCCGCGGCCCTTCGTCGCGCAGGGCCAGCCACATCACCGCCAGCCCCAGCGCCATCAGGACGGCCACGACCCAGAACAGCCCGGCCGACAGAAGCTGCCGCACCGAACGTGGGGCGCGCGGCGGCGGCTTGGCTGGGGATGGTCTGACGACGGGGGGAATAACAGGCGCGGCGGCGGGCGGCGCGGCTACCTCGACCAGTTCCGGCGTGGCAGTCGGTTCGGCCGCCAGCGTGCCGGCCGCCGGCCGAGGCAGGCCGCACATCAGGCAGCGCTCAGCCCCATCGGGTAGGATACTGTCGCAGCGGGGGCAGCGGTCTTCGGCCGCCGGTTGGCTCTCTTGCTCGCTCATAGTCAACAACCAAATAGTATAGCCGCCAGGCTGCCGTCGCTCAACCGGTGTTACAGCCCGCTCATAATCCTCGTCCGGCCGCATTTCTGATACAATACGGGTATCAACCGTCGAGAACCTATCTTGCACAGGGAAGTAACTACATGGCCGATCTGACCACTAACTATCTGGGCCTGACTCTCAAGTCACCCATCGTCGTCTCGTCCAATCCCCTGACCTATGAAGTCGCCAACCTGCGCCACATGGAAGAAGCCGGCGCCGGCGCGGTCGTGCTCTACTCCCTGTTCGAAGAGCAGATCGAACTGGCCGAGATGGGCTTCAGCGGCTACTACGTGCAGCACCGCGAGGAACTGCCGGAGGCGCTGCGCCACGTGGCCGACATGAAGGAGTATAACCAGGGCGCGGGCAGCTACCTGGCCCACATCTATCAAGTGAAGCACGCGACAACAATGCCCATCATCGCCAGCCTCAACGGCTACTACAGCAGCGGCTGGATTCGCTACGCCCGACTGATCGAGGCCGCCGGGGCCGACGCGCTGGAGTTGAACATCTACTACCTGCCGACCAAGGCCACTGTGACGGCGACTGAGGTCGAGCAGATGTACGTCGATCTGGTGCGCGACGTGAAGCAGTCGATCCGCATCCCGGTGTCGGTCAAGCTCAGCCCCTACTTCAGCGCCGTGGCTAACCTGTCGCGGCGGCTGGTGGGCGCGGGGGCCAAAGGGCTGGTGCTGTTCAATCGCTTCTATCAGCCCGACTTCGACATCGAGAACCGGGCCATCGTGCCCAGCCTTGACCTGAGCGCGCCGAGCGAGCTGCGGCTGCGTCTGCGGTGGGTGGCCCTCATGGCCGGGCAGGTCAACGCCGATTTAGCCATCACCGGCGGCGTCCATAGCGCCACCGACGTGGTCAAGGGGCTGATGGCCGGGGCGAGCGTGACGATGATGGCTTCGGCCGTCATTCAGAACGGCATCGACCACCTGCGGACGGTCACGACGGAGCTACAGGGCTGGCTCGATGGCCACGCCTACGAATCGGTCAAGGACATCCGCGGCTGCCTCAGCCACATCCAGATCGGCGACTCGGCGGCGCTGGAGCGGGCCAACTACCTCAACGTCCTCCGCACCGCTCGCGCCCCCAAACAAGAATAATGGAACCACAGATTACACAGATGCACTTCTTGTAATCTGTGGAATCTGTGTAATCTGTGGTTTCTTCCTCTCAGGTTTGTTATGTCAATCACCCTCCACATCAACGGGCGCGACGAGGAAGTGCGCGCCGCCAGCACCGACAGCCTGCGTGACGCCCTGCGCGCCGCCGGCTACTTCAGCGTCCGCTTCGGTAGCCACTCCGGCGAGACGGGCGCGGCGGCCGTGCTGCTCGACGGCCGTCTGATCAGCGCCGACACGCTGCTGGCCGGGCAGGCCGTCGGCCACGCCATCGAGACGATCGAAGGGCTGTCGCCCGGCGTCGGCGAGCTGCACCCCATCCAACTGGCGTTCATCGAGACGGGGGCCATCCAGTCCGGCTACTCCACCCCGGCCATGATCCTGGCCGCCAAGGCGCTGCTCGACCACAACCCGGACCCGACCGAGGCCGAGGTGCGCGACGCGCTGTCGGGCGTGCTGTGCCGTGAGACGGGCTACCTGCGGCCGGTGCTGGCCGTTCTGCGCGCCGCGGCCGTCCTGCGCGGCGAAGCGCCGCCGCCGGGGATCGATCCAGAGGTGGTCAACGCCGGCTATCTCGTCACCGCCTTCCCGGTGGACGAGGACGGCGACACCGAGCGTGACGTGCCCGAGCCACCCGACCCGCCGGCCCACGGCGTCATCGGCCCGACGACGGAGACGGAGACGCAAACCCACACCGTGCTGGTGCTGCACAGCAACACCGGGCCGGAGACAAAGGTCGTCGGCAAACCGGAAACGAAGGTCGATGCCGTCAAGCTGGCCAAGGGCAACCCCGCCTTTGTGGACGATATCGAGATGCGCGGAATGCTGTACGCCCGCCTGCTGACCAGCCCCCACGCCCATGCCCGCATCGTGGCCATTGACGACAGCGAGGCGCGGGCCATCCCCGGCGTGCGCGCCGTCATCCACTGCGGCAACGTGGCCCGCGTCAAGTACGCCTCCGGCGGCCAGTCCTACCCCAACCCGCCGCCCCACGACCAGGTGAGCTTCGACACCAAGGTGCGCTACGTCGGCGACCGGGTGGCCGCCGTGGCCGCCGACACGCCGGCCATCGCCGAGGAGGCTGTGCGGCGCATCCGCGTGACGTATGAGCCGCTGCCGGCCGTCTTCGACGTGGAAGAAGCCATCGCCCCCGGCGCGCCGGTCATCCACGACGAAGACGATACCCAGGGCATCCACGACGCCGCCCAAAACCTCGTCCACCACATCCACGCCGAACTGGGCGACGTAGAGCATGGCTTCGCGGAGGCCGACCACGTCTTCGAGCACACCTACTACGTCCATCAGGTGCAGCAAGCGCCCATCGAACCCNNCGAACCCCACATCGCCATCAGTTGGTGGGACGCCGACGAGCGGCTGGTCATTCGCACCTCGACTCAGGTGCCCTTCCACGTCCGGCGCATGGTCGCGCCGCTGCTGGGGCTGCCCGTCAGCCGCATTCGCGTCATCAAGCCGCGCATTGGCGGCGGCTTTGGGGTCAAGCAGGAGATGCTGATCGAGGACATCGTCGGCCATCTGACCATCGCCACCGGCCGGCCGGTGCGCCTGGAGCTGACCCGCGCCGAGGAGTTCCATAGCAGCCGCACGCGCCACCCGGAACTGATCACCTACAAGACGGGTGTCATGGCCGACGGCACACTGCACAGCATGGAGATGCGCGTGCTGGGCAACACCGGCGCTTATGGCACCCACGGCCTGACCGTGCTGACCGTCTCCGGCCTGCGCGGGCTGAGCAGCTACAACTGCCCCAACCGCCGCTTCGACTGCCGCGTCGTCTATACCAACCTGCCCGTGCCCGGCGCTTACCGCGGCTACGGTGGGCCGCAAGCCCTCTTCGCCCTGGAGTCCCACATGGACGAGATCGCCGACGCGCTGGGCATCGACCCCATTGACCTGCGGCGGCGCAACTGGGTGCAGGCCGGCGACACGCTGCCGATGGCCGTGCTGCTGGGCGAGGGCGAGAAGCAAACGGTGACCAACGCGCCGGTCATCCAGTCCTGCGGCCTGGCCGAGTGCTTTACCCAGGGCATGGCCGCCATTGACTGGGAGCGGCGCGACGACCCGGCCTGGCGCAGCGTGCCCGACCGGCCGCACGTCCGGCGCGGCCTGGGCGCGGCCATGTGCATGCACGGCACGGCTATCCCCGGCCTGGACATGGGCGGGGCCAGCATCAAGATCAACGACGACGGCTCGTTCAACGTCATGGTCGGCGCGACCGATTTGGGAACCGGGTCCGATACCATCCTGGCCCAGATGGCGGCCGAGGTGCTGGGCGTGCCCCTGACCGACGTGGTCATCTACTCCAGCGACACCGACATGACCCCCTTCGACACCGGAGCCTACGCCAGTTCGACGACCTACATCTCCGGCACGGCCGTCAAGCGCGCCGCCGAGCTGCTGGCCGAGCAGATCCGCGAGCGGGCGGCGACGATGCTGGAGATAGGCGACCCGCGGACCATTCGCCTGGAGAACCAGCAAGCCGTCGCCCCCGACGGCCGCGCCGTCTCGATGGAGCGCATCGCCCTGCACTCGCTGCACCAGCACGACCAGCGGCAGATGATGGCCCAGGCGTCGTACGTCAGCGCCGCCTCACCGCCGCCCTTCGCCGGGCAGTTCGCCGAGGTGGAGGTAGACACGGAGACGGGACAAGTCACGGTGACGAAGCTGGTCATGGCTGTTGATGCGGGTATGCCCATCAATCCACTGACCGCCGCTGGTCAGGTAGAGGGGGGCATGGTGCAGGCATTGGGCTATGGCCACTGCGAGGAGATGGTCTACGACGAAGACGGCCGCATGGTCAACGCCGCCTTCGGCCCCTACCACATCTACCGCGCCGACGAGATGCCCTGGCTGAAGGCCATTCTGGTGCAGACCCACGAGCCGACCGGGCCGTTCGGGGCCAAGGCCATCGCCGAGATTCCCAAGGACGGCGTGGCCCCGGCCATCGCCAACGCCGTCTTCGACGCCACCGGAACCCGCCTGCGCCGCATCCCGTTCACGCCGCAGCGGGTCCATGACGCCATGAAAGAGGAATGATCCGCAGATTGGGCAGATTGAGCAGATTTAAGAGAGAAGAGCTCACGCAAAGGCGCAAAGAAGCAAAGAACGCAAAGAAGAACAAGCCTTCTCTTACTTGGCGCTCTTTGCCCCTTAGCGCCTTTGCATGATCTCTTCAGAAATCTGCCTAATCTGCCCAATCTGCGGATCGTTAATCTGAAAACCAATGACCGAAACACCCGCGCCGAAGTTCTCGCACCGGATCGAAGCGGAGTTCGCGCGCATACTAGATTACTATGGCGTGGCCTGGGAGTATGAACCGCGCTCCTTCGCCCTGGAGTGGGACGAGAACGGCGCGGTCAAGATCGCCTTCACGCCCGACTTCTACCTGCCGGAACAGGACCTCTACGTCGAACTGACGACGATGCGGCCGCGGCTGGTCACCAAGAAGAACCGCAAGCTGCGCCAGATGAATGAACTCTACCCGGAGATCAACATCCAACTGTGGAAGCGTAGCGATCTGCGCGCTTTAATGTTGCGCTACGGCCTCGACGAAGAGGCGGCGCGCATCATGGGCACCGACGCCCAGGCCCCATCATGACCTTCCCCTCCCCCGTCGCCTATCAGCAGTTGATGGGCAACATCAGCGAAATCCTGTTCAGCGCCGAGCAGATTCAGGCCCGCGTGCTGGAACTGGGCGCGGCCATCTCGCGCGACTACGAGGGCTGCCACCCCCTGCTGGTCGGCGTGCTGAAGGGCGTCTTCCCGTTCTTGGCCGACCTGGCGCGGGCCATCACCATCCCCATCGAAGTCGATTTCATGGCCATCGCCAGCTACAGCGCCGAGTCGCGCCGCAACGGCGTAGTGCGCATCCAGAAAGACCTCGACTCAGCCATCGGCGGCCGGCACGTGCTCTTCGTCGAGGACGTGGTAGATACAGGGCTGACGCTCAACTACTTGCTACGCAATCTGCGCAGCCG
>CXWK01051637.1_pt3 | contig 12380 bp, 11 predicted proteins | sample 590851 | NCBI WGS metagenome assembly CXWK01 (sample SAMEA3498364, study PRJEB10139) | wastewater metagenome | biome: wastewater treatment plant; material: activated sludge | place: Denmark | collected 2014-08-01
TGCGGTCATTGCCGTCGTGGGTGTCGTCGCGACGGCGTGGGCCGGGCTGCCCCTTGACACCGTCCTGTTCGACGGGGAGGAGGGCCTTCCGGCGATGATCGCCTCGGAGTCCGCCGGTGCCCTCGCCCTGGTCACGCTGGCTCGCATGCTCACGTACGGCATCGCGCTCAGTGCCGGATTCCGCGGGGGGCCGATCTTTCCTGCCCTGTCCCTGGGGGTAGGCACGGGCGCCGCGGTGGCGCTGTTCGTCGACCCTGCACTTGAGACTCCAATGATCGTGGCCGCGATCGCGGCCTGTGTGGCGTCCTCGTTGAAGCTGCCCTTCACTGCGGGGCTCCTGGCCTTGTTGGTCACGTCCAGCGCTGGGGTGGCCACGGCCCCCGTCGCCATCCTGGGTGCCGTGATCGGGTTCGTGATCCGAGTGGCCCACGACAAACGCTGGCCACCGCCCGAGGTTCCCGCCGCCCCCGACGAGCCGGGCGCGACCACCGTCACACCGAAGTGACCCCCAAGCCGGTGCCGGAGTAGTTGGGGAACACCGTTCGGATCTGGTCCACCGATGCTCCGGTTCGGTTCGCCAGGACATCAGCGAGCACCGCTCGGTAGTCCGTGGTCACCGTCAGGTCGCCGTCGGTCAGGGCGTCCGGGGCCAGGCCGGGCCAGGCCCCGTGGACATCGGTGACAACGTTGCCGCCGAGGACGAACATGCAGTTGCCCCAGCCATGGTCGACTCCGCCGGACTCGTTCTCCTCAACGCGGCGACCGAACTCGCTCATCGTCACCAGGGTCACCTGATCCAGTGTCGGCCCCAGGTCCGCGGCGAACGCAGCAAGCGCCTCGCCGAGGTCAGTCAACTTGTCGAACATCCACCCGCCGTCGGTCCGACCCAGCCCGGCATGCATGTCCCAGTCACCCTCGTCGACCGTGATCACGCGAGCCCCGATGTCAGCCTTCACCAGCCGAGCGGCATCGCGTAATGCGCGTCCGAGATTGCTGCTCGGGTAGTCGGCTCCACCGTCCGGGGTGTACTCCTGTGCATTGAGCGCCGCTACCTGATCGAGTGCCGACAAGGTGCCGTTCGCCGAGCCGACCACGGCCGTCGGTGCATCGGAGTACATCGCCTGCAGTGCGGTGCGCCACTTGTCCCGGTCGGTCTGGTTGCTGGTGCCACTCAGCTTGAACTCGGACATGGATCGCATCCCCAGCTCGGGCTGTGGGCCGCGCAACGAGAAGGGGATGCTGGACGAACCCAACTGAACGGCTCCGAACGGTCCACCGGGGTCGTGCAGTCCCAGCGTCCGATCGAGCCACCCGGTGCGGGCGGATGTGCCGGGGGCAGCACGTTCCATCTCGTCCATCGCCGAGAAGTGGCTGCGATTCGGATTGGGGAGTCCGGCCGCGTGGACCACGGCCAGGTCGCCGGAGTCCCACACCGGCTTCAGTGGTGCCAACGCCGGGTGCATCGCGAACGTCCCGGTCAACTGCAGTGCGGAGTTGGCCGTGAGTTTGATGCCCGGGCGCCACGTCGCGTAGTGGGGATCGCCCAACGGTGCGACGGCCGACAGCCCGTCGAAACCACCGCGCAGGAACAGCACCACCACGGTGTCACCGGACCAGCCCGCGTCGGCAGCGAACGCCACGCGCATGTCCACCAGCGGCGAGGCGACTGCCATCGCCGAACCCAAGCCGAGCGCTCGCAGCAGCGTGCGCCGACTCAGCCCTGCGCGCGACTCGTCGCACCCGCACTCACCTGTGGCAGGCGTCGGTGTCGTGGTGGTCATGATGTCCTCCCTTCACCGCATCGCCTGGTAGGGCGTGTCCAGCAGCATCGCCACCAGGTAGGGCAGCCGCCAGGTGATGGCCCCGGAGTCCGCCCGCAACGCGTCGGCGGCGTTCTTGCCCAGGAATCCCAACGCGGCGCTGCGATGCGCGGGAGCCAGGGTCACCCCGAACAGCGACCGACTCACGACATCGACCAGGTCCCCATGTGTGGCGGGCAGCGTGGCACCCACCAAGTGGGTCCGAAGCGTCGGCCGATCGAAGGCCGTGGGCCACCAACCTGCGGCTACATTCAGGGTCGCGTTCCACCGGTTCAGCACGGACGACGTCGACAGCCACGCGGCGGTGATGTCGGTGTATCCGGTGGGGAACGGTGCACCGAACGGGTTGTGTCCCGCGTCCTCGGCGAGCCACAGCAGCCCCTCGGGACCGTCCACACCGGCGGAATCGGGTTGCAGACCCAAGAGCCGCGCGGTGGCGATCACGTGCTCGAACGGCCGCCACGTCTTCGCCCCGATGGATGCCGCGAACTCCGGCGACGCGAACAACGCCCGCAGCACGGGGGCGATCCGGGTGTCGTTGGCCGTGTATACGGCAGCCAGCCGGTTCACCAGGTCCGTGGCTGGCTCGTCGGACACGAACCGCCGGGCCAACTTGAGTGCCACCCGCTGGGCCGTGTTCGGATGATGTGCCAGCGCGTCGAGGTAAGCCAGCGCGACCGCCTCGCCCCCAGTTTCGGTCGTGTTCGGGTGACGGAACGACAGCACCTGAACCGCCCCGGTCCAGTGCAGCCACGGCTTGTACTTGTACTCGCCGGACTCCCATTCCACGGACAGTCCGGTCAGGATGCGCGCCGAGTCGAGCACCTCGGCTTCGGTGTATCCGGCCTCGAGTCCGACGGTGTGCAGTTCGAGCAATTCCCGGCCGTGGTTCTCGTTGGGGTGCTGATCATCGGATTCGCGATTGTTCAGGTAGGTCAGCATCGACGGATGCCGGGTGACGGCGACGAGCAGGTCCGCGAACCGCCCGAACGCGTGACGTCGGATGGTCCATGCGTAGTGCGCCCGCGAATCGGAGATGTTGTCCCCCGGACAGGTGACGTTGAAGTGGTTGCCCCAGAGGTCCTCCATCACGGTCAGCAGTTGTCGTTTGCTCCACAGTGCCCGTACCGCATGGCCGGACAGCACCGACATCTGCTGCTCCCACCCGGAGCGCCGGTCGGTGTCGATCAGATCCCGGACGTGCCAGATGTCCTCGGATTGGTCCGGCAGTCGGGCCAGGACGGCCTCGCAGGCACTGTCGTCGATGCTGCCGGGGTCGAGTTGCCGGTCGATCCACTCGGCCACCCCCAGCCGGCGCACATCGGCCAAGTCGCCGTCGGTGGGGCCGTATCCCGCCCTGCGTAGGACATGCCGCGCGGCCTCCGCGGGGACGTAGGACGAGACCGACGTCCAGCCGGGTGTCGCGATGTCCGGATCAGGCGATGGCGTCGGACTCGACGAGGGGCTGGGAGTCGCTGACGGCGCGGGCGACGACGGTGTCGGTGTACTGCCCGAGGGTTGCGTGGGGGTCGGCTGGCTCGCACCGGACCCACCGGTTCCCCCAGCGCTGGGGGCGGCGGCCGCAAGCAGTCGCAAGTGCAGGGCCCGGCTGTAGACCAATGCCCGCTTGGACCTGGACCACACATACGGCACGCGGGTCCAGGTACCGGCGCGGGACTTCAGCGACACCGCCTGGCCGGTGAACCGTGCCGTGACCTTGCGGGTGCGGAACCGGGTGACGGTGGTGACTTTGGTGCTGGGGTTGTAGCGCCACTTGATCGCCACCCGCTGGGTGACCGTGCGGGTCTTGGCAGCACTCGCCTGGCCCGGCAGCACCACCGTCGAGGCCAGTGCCGCCGTGACGCCCCCCGCCACGAGGACGTCCCGCCGGCTCACTGTTCGAGACGCTGTCGATGCCGCTGTCGTTGTCGTCATCGCGTGCTCACCTCCCAGGACCGTCCTTCGGGGGCCGGATGCAGATGTGTCGGCACCCCACCGACGCCAATTGAGCGGGGGTGGGGCTGGACCCCCCGACTATCCGGAGTTCGGACGCGGGACCTAGGTGGTTACGGTGAGTGGATGACACGCACGACGATCGCCGAAACCGCCGTCGGGCCCGTGCCCGGCTACCTGGCCGTTCCCACGGGGGCCGGTCCGTGGCCCGGGGTGGTGGTGATCCATGAACTGTTCGGACTCAATGACGACATCCGCGCGATCACCGACCGGTTCGCCGCCGAGGGCTACCTGTCGTTCGCCCCGGACCTGTTGGCGACCGGCAATCGACTCGCCTGCCTGGTGCGCGTGGCAAAATCGATGGGCACTGGTCAGGGACTGCCCGCCCAGCAAATCCTCGGAGTGAAGGACTATCTGACGCAGCGCTCCGACTGCACCGGCAAAGTGGGGATCGCCGGGTTCTGCCTGGGCGGCGGGTTCGCGATCGTCATGGCCAACCAGGGCTTTGCCGCCTCCGCGGCACAGTACGGCCGTATCCCGAAGGACCTCGCTGCCGCGGTCGCGGGCAGCTGCCCGATGGTCGCGTCGTACGGGGGTCGGGATGGATCACTGACCGGCGTCGCCGACGAACTGACAGCAGCACTAGTGGACGCCGACGTCCGCCACGACGTGAAGGAATACCCCGAGGCGGGCCACTCGTTCATGAACCACACCGACCCGCCCTGGTGGTCGTGGCCCTTCAACCGCTCCATGCACGTGGGATACGTGGACACCGCCGCAACGGATGCCTGGCGGCGGATCCTCGCAATGTTCGAGTCTTCACTGAGTGACTGACCGTTTGCCCCCTTCGGCCAACCGACACCAGCACGGGCATTAGGCTGACCGGACCTACGAAGGGAATCCCATGCGGTCTAGGACCCCGGTCGCGCTCGCGGCTGCAGCTCTGCTCGTCGTCGGGGGTGCCGCTGCGTGCAGCTCCTCCACCACCACCACGAGCCCGTCGAGCGCCGCCCCATCGGCCGAGGCGACCCCGAACGGGGTGCAGGACCAGGACGCCAAGAAGATCCTGGAGCAGGCCCGGGAAGCGGCCTCCGCCGCGACCAGCGTGACTGTCGCCGTTGTCCAGGACAACGCCGGTACCGAGGTCCGCACCGACCTGACGCTGAGCGACCAGGGATCGACCGGAACCCTCGGCCAGCCCGACGGGCAGGCCGTGGAGATCATCGCCACCCCCGACACGATCTTCGTGAAGGGCACCGCATTCGCTCAGACGCTCGGGGCCGAGAACGCCGCCGCCCTCGAGGGCAAGTGGCTGTCCGTGCCCAAGGACAACCCCGCTGCGCAGAGCTTCGCGGGGCTCGGGTCGGTCAAGGAGTTCGTCGACACGACGCTTGCGACCCCCGCCGATCTCAAGAAGTTGCCGACGAAGGACGTCGGCGGCACCGAGGCCGTGGGCCTTCAGAGCGAGCAGGGCACGTTGTGGATCGCAACGACCGGCGAGCCATACCCGGTCGAGATCACCGCACCCGAGGGCGCGTCGGGCACCCTGACGATGACCAACTGGAACGCTCCGGTGACGATCACGCCGCCGCCCACCGATGAGGTCGTGGACATCTCCACCCTCAAGCAGGCGCCAGCACCCAGCGCACCGACCGGCCCGTAGGCCGCCGCCTCTCGAACCTCGGCCGGCCGCTCAGACGATGAGCGGAAGGTCGGGGTTCGTGCGTAGCGTGACCTTGACGGCGCCTGCAGCCGGACCGGCATCGGCCGTGTCGAGTGCCCGTGTCCACTGCGACAGATCGAACGTGTGGGTCACCAATCCGTCGATCAGGTACTCCGGATCGCCCAGCCACGCCACAATCCGACTGAACGTGGTGGCACCCGCCAACTCGGGCTCCGGCCCGTAGAACACGGTGCCCACGACGGAAAGTTCCCGGTGCCAGACCAGCGACCAGTCCGCGGTCTGCTTGCCGGCCGCACCCACAAGCACCAGCGTCCCGCGTGGCCGCAGGATGTGGGTGGCCAAGTCAAGTGTCTCGGTGCTGCCCACACAGTCGAACACCACGTCCACACCCCGGTCCAGGATCGGGGTCTTCGTCATTCGGGGGCGCAACACCCGACCGCCATCGGACTCAGCCAACGCTGCGACCGCTGCTGGTCCCGCGGGCAGGATTCGAGACGCACCCGCCGCCCGCGCCTTGGTCGCGCCGAACTCGCCGGGACTCACCATCGCGATGTCCAGGTCGGGGTGCAGTCGCCGCAGTGCTGCCGTGACCACCAGGCCAATCGTCCCGGGACCGATCACCACGGCCCGGTCTCCCTGCCGCCGCCACCGCAGCGCGGCGTGCAGGCCGATCGCGGCGGGCTCGGCCAACACCGCACGTTCCGACGGGACGGTCCCCACCGGATAGCACTGACTCTCATGGGCGACGACCTCTTGCCCCCAGCCACCGCCGACGGCCTCGGCGAACCCGATCGCAGGGGCCGCGCAGTTGCCCACCCCCACCTCGTCGAGCCGATGACACAGGTGGGGGTGACCGGCCGCGCAGGTCGCGCAGATCGGATCGAAACCGCGCTGCACACAACTCATCACCGGGTTGACCACGACCCGATCCCCCGCACTGAGCGTCGTGACCCCAGGCCCGGTCTCGGCCACCACCGCAACCATCTCGTGACCGGGAATCATGCGCGACTCCTGGTAGAACGCGCTGAGTACGAACGAGATCTTGGCGCGTGCCAACCCGAGGTCGCTGCCGCAGATCCCGGACAGTTCCGGGCGCAGCCGCACCCACCCAGGGGCGTCCGGCAGTCGCGGTGCGGCAACGTCGTCCACCAGGCGAAGGATGCCGCCGGGTCCCCAACCCGCGTCACGGCGCACCCGATGGGCGGCCGCAGTCCACAGGTAGCGGGAGGTACTGGGGGTGGCGATGATCGCACGCATGGTCAGGCCACCGCACTCGGGTCGACGGACTGCGGCATGCGAGCGGCACGGTCGAACTGCTGCCAGGCACGCCGATAGGGCGCGGTGCGGGCCGACTCCAGCAGCGATCGCTCGATCGGTTCGACGCGGATTCGCTCCCACCACTGCGCCTCGTGGGCCGCGACCTCGGCGAAAGCCGTTGCGGTGTACTCACGCCGACGCATTCGAGAGGCGTTCGCGGGCGGAGCCTGGGCCACGAGCGACTGCTGAATCTGATCCCGCTCGGCGGCGAACGCCGCATGCCGGCGGGGGTAGTCCTGCAGCACAGCCCGGTGCAGGAGTTCGTGGCGCCACCACAGCGTCTCGGCATCGAAGTATCCGCGCGGGGTTGGCCCCAGGTCGGGCAGCCCGGCATCGACCCACACCGGGGTGAAGACCGAGGTGCACGGCGCGGCTGTTCCCGTCACCCATACGGTGACCCCATCGTCGGACAGGTGGGCCACCATCGAGCCGGTCGTCTGGCTGGACCGCACCGGTCCGAAACCCGCATGCATACAGACGTCCTGTCCGATCAGCGACGTCGCGGGCGACCAACTCGGCCCGTCGCCCGCATGGCTGCTCAGGACCGCGAACGCATCGGTCACCGTCACCGATCCGCTCCGATCGGCGAGTGCGTCGTGGGTCCGGCACTGCCGACCCGCCGCGTCCGCGAACCGCGTGTAGATCGGTTCGGAGAATCTGCGGGCGACGTCGGTGCCGTCGGTGACCCCCACCGATGCCATGTCCCACTGCGACCGTGTGGTGATGCCGTTGGAGATCGACGCAACATCGCGGACCCGCCGCGCGACCCACTCCCGTCCCATGGTCTCGACCACGATCGCTTCGCGTCGGTCGGCCACGATGAAGGAGTTGTCGTACTGGAAGTCGTGTGTGTGTCCGGCTTGGCCCGACTGCCCGTGTCGGCCCAACAGTTCGGTGATCACCCCGACTGCTTCGGCTGCCGACCCGCCCCGCTCCAACCCCAGCCGCAGCAGGTCCATGCCGATCAGCCCCGGATCGTCCTCGCGGGTGCCCTTGTTGAACAGTGCCTCGTTACCGATCACCACGCCGCGGTCGTTGACGCCCATCTCGGCGCCCCAGATCCAGTACGGCTTCGCCAACAGGACGCCGTGGGTGGGTCCGCTGTGCGGGATCGTGATGTGGGTGCAGCGCAGCGGCGCACCCTGGTCCGGCTCGCTGGCAGGGATCGTGATCAGCTGATGTGCCTCGTTCGGTTCCCGGTCGCTGTTCTTGCCGAACACCACGGACCCATCAGCGGTGGCCGTCGGGATCGCCACGAAGGTGTCACACACGTCGTACCTCGCTCACGCCGGAGTCTTGGTCCCCGCTCCCCCACCCTAAGCGTCGAGCGGAACCCGCCGAATCGATGCGTGGGGCAGGTTCACTCCTGGCGCGGACAGGAATACCCTGAAAGTGAGGCTAGGTACCGGGAGGTGCATCATGACTCGTCCCATTGTTGTCGGCTACGACGGCTCCCCCGCATCTGACGTGGCATTGGACTGGGCAGCGCAGGCAGCCCAGGATCGACATCTTCCCCTGCGGATCCTGGTCGCGTGGACGATGCCGCCGGTCAATCTGAGCGGACTGATGGTCGCCGATGAGAGCGGCCTCATGGAGGAACTGCGCGTCGAGGCCAAGAACACCGCCAAAGCCGCCGCCGAGCGGGTCCGCGCCATCAGCGCCGACATCGAACTCCACGGCGACATCGCGGTCAGTCCCCCCGCTGCGGTGCTGGTCGAGCAATCCCACGACGCCGAGATGGTCGTCGTCGGGTCACACGGCCGCGGCGGATTCACCGGCCTGCTGCTGGGCAGCGTCTCGCGGCAGGTGGCCGCTCATGCGAGCAGTCCGGTCGTGGTCGTCCGCACCCCAGCCGATCCGGCTGCCCGCGAAGTCATCGTGGGCGTCGACGGCTCCAAGCAGGCGGTCAAGGCGCTGGACTTCGCCTACGACTACGCCAGTCGCCGGGGGCTGCGGTTGCGGGTCGTGCACACCTGGGAGGTTCCCCCCATCGGGGCAATCACCGGNNGCAATCACCGGGGTGCCGACGTTCTCGCCGCCGGAACTGCTGCAGGACATCAAGGGCAACGAGATGCGGATCACCGCCGAGGTGCTCGCCGGCCACGCAGACCGCTACCCCGATGTCGCAGTTGTTCAGGAGGTCCTGCGCGGAACTCCGGTGCAGACGCTCGCGCAGATGTCTGAGCGGGCCGCACTTGTGGTTGTCGGATCACGCGGTCGCGGCGGATTCCTCGGGCTTCTGCTCGGGTCGGTCAGCCACGGCGTGCTGCATCACGCCCACTGCCCGGTGGCCGTCGTCCACTGACCCTGCGGCTAGGGTTCAGCCATGACGGAGTCGACGCCACCCAGCCCTGCCGCGCCCGTCGGGCCTGACCCGGCGCAGCGGATCGTCTGGGTCGACTGCGAGATGACCGGTCTCGACCTTGGCTCCGATGCCTTGGTCGAGATCGCGTGCATCGTGACCGAGTCCGATCTCACGCCCGTCGATGACGGGATCAGTGTCGTCATCAAGCCTCCCGATGAGCCGCTGGCTGCGATGGATCCGTTCGTCGTGGATATGCACGAGAAGTCCGGACTGATGGTCGAGATCCCCGACGGAATCGGCCTGGCCGATGCCGCCGATCAAGTATTGGCCTACGTCAAGAGCCACGTCCCCGAGGCCCGGCGCGCGCCGTTGGCGGGGTCGACGATCTACGTGGATCGCGGGTTCCTGGCTCGCGACATGCCCGAACTGGACGCCCACCTGCACTACCGCGTCATCGACGTGTCGAGCATCAAGGAACTCATCAAGCGCTGGTACCCGCAGGTGTACTACGCCTCCCCCGAGAAGACCGGCAATCACCGGGCCATGGGCGACATCCTGGACTCCATCGCCGAGTTGGACTACTACCGCAGCACCACGATCGCCCCCGTCGTAACTCCGCCCGAGGACACCGCACCCTGAGCTGCGGCTACACTGGTCGGGCGCTGCGGACCTGTCCGTAGCCATGGTGGGTGTAGCTCAGCTGGTAGAGCTCCTGGTTGTGATCCAGGCGGTCGCGGGTTCAAGTCCCGTCACTCACCCCACTCCCGCTATGACGGACATACTGGCCTTGTGACGGCCATCGACCTCAACGCGGATCTGGGCGAACTTCCCGGCCCAGAAGGTGCCGCCATCGACGACGCGTTGCTCGCTGTGGTGAGCAGCGTGAACGTCGCCTGCGGTGGCCACGCGGGGACGCGGGAGTCGATGCGCCGAGTCTGTTCCGCAGGGTCGTGGCAAGGCGTGAGCGTCGGCGCACACGTGTCCTACCCGGACCCGGACGGCTTCGGGCGACGCACCCTGGACCTGCCCGAGCGGGTGCTCCGGGACAGCCTGACTCGCCAGATCGGGGACCTGCAGGACAACGCACTCGCTGGTGACACCACCGTTGACTACGTCAAGCCCCACGGGGCGCTGTATCACGACGCCGCCGATGACCCGCGCCTCGCCGACATGATCATCGAGGTCGCGGCAGCAGCGGGAATCGCGGTACTCACACTGCCCGACCGGCACCTGCACCAGCGCGCGCAGTCCCACGGGATCGCCGCGTTCACCGAAGCATTCGCCGATCGCGCCTATCGCGACGATGGCGCCCTCGTCCCGCGCAGCATGGCGGGCGCTGTCCTCACCGACGAGGACGTCGTCGCGCAGCGCGTCGTCGCGATCGCCCGACGTGAACCCATCGTGACGCAGTCCGACTCGATCATCACGTTGGCGGTCGACAGCGTGTGCCTGCACGGCGACACCCCTGGAGCCGTGGCCACGGCGGCTCGTATCGCCCGCCGACTGCACGAGTCCGGGATCCAGGTCCGTTCGTTCGTCCCGAGGTCGCGGTCGTGACGCACACGTGGCACCCCTATGGCAGCGACGCGGTGCTGCTGGAGTTCACCGATCCCCACCAGCGATGGGCGGCGACGTGCCCGTTGGCCGACGAGGTCGTGGTGGGCGCGTCGACGGTGCTGCTGCGGTTCGATGCGCGCCGGTACCGCCACGAACACGTGGTCGCAGCCGTCTCGCTCGGATCCCACGTCGCTTCGACAGCCGCCGAACACGTCATTCCCGTGACCTATGACGGACCGGACCTGGCGGTGGTGGCGGACCGCAGTGAGATCAGCATCGCCGAACTGATCCGCCGCCACACCGAGGCGACCTATCGCGCAGAGTTCTGCGGCTTCGCCCCGGGGTTCGCGTATCTGTCCGGACTGGATCCGGCGATGCACACGGCGCGACGCGCGAGCCCGCGAGCACGGGTCCCGCGAGGTAGCGTCGCGGTGGCCGGTCCGTACTGCGCGATCTATCCGACCGACAGCCCCGGCGGCTGGCAACTGATCGGCCGCACCGAGGCAATCCTGTTCGACCCTGCGGCGCCCCATCCCGCCACCGTGCGTCCCGGTGACACCGTGCGGTTCGAGGTGGTCCGGTGATCATCGTCGAGGCCACCGGGGTCCAGTCGCTGATCCAGGATGAGGGACGACCGGGACTGGCCTCGATCGGTGTGACCCGCAGCGGTTCCTTCGATCGGGAGGCTGCGGAACTCGCGAACCGACTGGTCGGCAACGCCACGTCAGCAGCAGTGGTCGAAACGATCGGCCATGGACTCCGGCTCCGGACCGATCAGGACGTCCTTGTCGCCGTGACCGGGGCAGTCGGCGACGTCGTGGTGAGTGGCCGGCACTGTAGCCGCAACACAGGCCTCCAACTCAGCGCGCATGACACCGTTGAGCTCGCCCCGACGGCGTGGGGCGGGCGTTCCTATGTGGCGGTTCGGGGTGGAGTCGCGGTGGCGCGCACCCTCGGTTCCCGGTCCCGCGACACCCTCGGGCATCTCGGCCCACCACCACTGCAGATCGGTGACTGGCTGCCGGTCGGCCCCGCCCATCACCCGGCCCCACCCATCGACCACGCCCCTGCTGCGCCGACCCCCGGACCCGCGACGCTGCGGATCACCGCCGGTCCCCGTCGCGACTGGTTCCCGGCCGACTCCTGGGAGTTGCTGGTTCGCGCCGAGTGGCAGGTGGCTCCCAGCAGCAACCGGGTGGGCATCCGACTGACGGGCCCCCGATTGGACCGCGCCGCGGGATTCGTCGGGCTCGAGCTGCCACCCGAGGGCGTCATCCGCGGGGCGATCCAGGTGCCCCCGGACGGTCAGCCGATCATCATGGGGCCGGATCATCCGACGACCGGCGGCTACCCCGTGATCGGCGTGGTGGCGCCCGCCGACATGAGCCGCTGCGCCCAACTGCTGCCCGGCGAGACGGTGAACCTGCGTGCTATCCTCGTCGCGGGTCGCTAGCTCAATTGGCAGAGCAGCGGACTCTTAATCCGCGGGTTCGGGGTTCAAGTCCCCGGCGGCCTACCAGCCCAGATGTCCCGGTTGCCTCACGGCAACCGGGACATCTCTTTGTACGGTCAACTGCGAAGCAGATCGATGTCGCGGAAGTGCGCTAGGACTTCGGGATTGGCCAGGCCGTCGGTGTTGCGCACCGCTCGGCCGTGCACCACGTCCGCCACCGCGAGTTCAGCGAGTTTGCCCGACCGGGTGCGCGGTAGGTCCGCGACCGCCACAATCCGCGCGGGCACGTGC
>CXWK01008841.1_pt2 | contig 12377 bp, 10 predicted proteins | sample 590851 | NCBI WGS metagenome assembly CXWK01 (sample SAMEA3498364, study PRJEB10139) | wastewater metagenome | biome: wastewater treatment plant; material: activated sludge | place: Denmark | collected 2014-08-01
TAGGGATGGTAGACGACCAGCATGATCATGCCGACCGTTCCGCCGACCACGACGTTCAAGAGATCGATCAGCAGCGTGGAAAGCGCCCGCTGCATGAAGACGGTTTCGATGAAGTAGTTGGCCAGCTCCGGACGAGCCCCTTTGAACCGATTGCGGGGCAGCGCTTCGACCATCGCCACCGCTACTCGCGCAAACAGTCGGCGCTGGACGACGTCCACAGCATAAAAGTGGAAGGTCTTGAACAGACCCACAAACAGCAGGACCGAGAACATGATTGCCGTCAAGGTCCATATCATGACCGGCTGAATCGCATAGGAAAAGGTGCTGACCAATTCCTGGACGGTCAACGGAATGATAAGTGAGAAAAAGCCGACAGCCAGGGCATAAGAAATGAGCAAGCTCATGATCTTCTTTTCAGCCTTCATGGCTACCGACAGCTGCCTCATCAATGCTTGAAACAGGCCCTGGTTACTAGCGCCCTGAGGTTCGCTCATGACCACCCCCAGTAATATGTCAGAATGTGAATCATCGGCCCCTTGCTAACGTTGTATACAAGCGGAACTTAATCTATTCTTGGATCAATATCCAAGCCCACCAAATGAACTATGCGACACCACGTGCCTAGTCACGTCCTTGGATTTTTCGACCTGATGAGCCGGCGGAATGGACCGGGTCACCATACTTGGCAAGCACGCTATCAGCCAGTGGCTTCGACAAGGCGCCTCTCGCCCAGAGCATCCCTCCACGAGCCACGGCATAGTCGGCTTGGGCGCGGTAGAGATCATACGCCGCTTCAACCACCGCACGCTCTCGCAGATTGACGAACAGCACACTCGTGGCTCCCATATTGAATCGAGCCCGTTCGCCTTCCTCCAAGGTCTTGGCCAATCGCAGCGCCTCGGTCGCAGCCTTCACGCGATCTCGCGCCCTTACGATGGCCGAGAGCCAGTTGTCCACGTCGATGGCGACCTGCTTCTCGGCATAGATTTGCTTATAGGCCAATCGCTGCTGCTGCGCTTCCGCGTACAGGACCTTACCCCGGGCAGCCCGATTGAACAGCGGCATACTGAAGTGCGCACCAAAATGGTACCCGAACCCTCCGATCCAATAGATGCCACCCACCGCCGGGCCTCCGTCAAGCGTGAGCTTCGGAAGCAGATTATTCTTCGCCAGCTTCAATTCGATATTGTTCAATTTGGCTTCAATGTAGAGGTCGCGCACTTCCGGACGATCCTCCGTGGCTTCTACCTTGAACGCCGCGACATCATCTTCGCTCGGCAACGGCGTTTCACCTTGGAATTCCGGGGCCCATTCAGGGCGAGGCGTCACCGGCTCGCCGTTCTCCCAGAGAAAGAGCGCAAGCTTATATTGCTCATACTCCACCTTCCGCTGTGCGGCAATGGCAGCCTCGCGACGCCGTTGCACTTCTTCCCGAGCTTCCACTACATCGATTGGAGCAACCGCGCCCGCTTTGGACTTGCCCTCAACCATGCGATAGCGGTCTTCTGCGACGGCGAGCGTCCGCTTCACCACATCGGCTTGCCTGGCGGCAACTTGCCAATCCCAGTATTGCACCGCCCCGGCGAGATAGAGATCTTGCCGTTTTTGGGCCACCTTCACTTCAGCTTGCGGCCCGGCAAGCTCTGCCTGTTGATAGGCCGCGTACTCGTCGTTGATCATGAATCCTCGCAAGAGATTCATCGATCCGCCGAAGATGATATTTTGCTGCGTATAGAACAGTTCGTTATCGGTCGGGAACGCCACGGGGCCTGTGGCTGCACAACCGGTGAAGGATGGCCCCTCACCGCTGATCACGCTACAATCCCCGAAACCGTTGCGGATGCCGGTGAATGCCTCAAGCCCATAGGGATGGCCGATCTTGAGCATGGTATCGCTATAGCCACCGGTCAAGGTATTCGGTACACCAGACACGTTCGTCAGGTTATAGGTTTGAAACCGATCGACCTCAACCTCGTTTCGGAGCTTCGGCTCCCACGCACCCAAAGCTTTCAGGATTTTTGCCCGAGCCTGCGTCCGTTCTAATCCAGTGGCCCGAAGCAGCGGATGGGTCAACTCAATCCTGGCCAGCACCTCTTCAATAGTCAGGGAGGCGGTGCGGGCGGACTGCGCTTTTAATACGCTCGAATCATGCACCGGTTGCGCCAGGGTCGTCACCGGAAGTAAGAGCAGAATCACAAATAATAGAGCGGCCATCGAAGGATGCTCCTTGTGCCGGATTAATCTCGGCCCGGTTGCTTCACGCCGTACGCACCAGCTGCCGTCAGCGGATTTCCGTACTTAACCAACTCGCTTTCGGCCCATGGCTTTGACAGGGCTCCCGTGGCATACAACATACCGCCTCGCGCGACGGCATAGTCGGCTTGCGCTCGATAGAGCTTGTACGCCTGCTCCACCACGTTGCGCTCTCTCAGATTCACAAAGAGGACGGTGCTCGCGCCCATATTGAATCTGGTCCGCTCGCCCTCCTCCAGCGTCTTGGCCAATCGCAAGGCTTCCGTTCCCGCCTTCACCCGATCTCTGGCCGGCACGATCGCAGAGAGCCAGTTATCCACGTCGATGCTGACTTGTTGTTCGGTGTACAACTGCTTGTAGACCAATTGCTGCTGTTCTGCTTCTGCGGTCATGACCTTCCCGCGTCCTTCCCGTTGGAACAGCGGCATCTTGAATTGCGATCCCATCCGATATCCCACACCCACAATCCAGTCCGCCGGGGCCTCCATGCGGCCGCCACTAAAATCCCACGTCGGGAGCAGATAGTTCTTCGCGAGCTTGAGATCGATATTGTTCTTTTGGGCTTCAATGTAGATGTCCCGCACCTCCGGCCGATCTTCTTTCGCCGCCACTTTGTTTGCGGCGATTTCCTCCACGGTCGGCAAGGGCGTCTCGCCCTGAAACTCGGGCGCCCACTCCGGTCGTGGCGTCACGGGCTCGCCTCCTTCCCAGAGAAAGAGAGACAGTTTGTACTGCTCATACTCGACGTTCCGCTGTGCTGCGATCGCCGCCTCTCGTCTAGCCTGCACTTCCTGATTGACCTCAATGACATCGAGCGGCGCCACCTTCCCGCCCTTGGCCATCCCTTGAATCTGAACCAACCGCTCTTCAGCCACGCCCAAGACGCGCTTGACCATCTCGGCCTGCTTGACGGCGACCTGCCAGTCCCAGTACTGCACGGCCCCGGCAAGGTAGAGATCCTGGCGTTTCTGGGCTACCGCGACCTCCGCCTGTGGTGCCGCGAGTTCGGCTTTTTGAAATTCGGCGTACTCGTCGTTCATCATGAAGCCGCGCAGCAGATGGAACTCTCCACCGAAGATCATTTGCTGCAACGGATAGAATCCAAGCGGATCAGGAATAAACCCGACCGTCCCCGCGTCAAAACCATCCGATCCTGTCGCTTCGGTGGGAACCCCGGCAGTCGATCGATCCCCGAACCCATTACGGATCCCGGCACGAACCGTGAAGCCCCAAGGATGCCCGACCTCGAGCTTGGTGTCGTTAAATCCCCCCGTCGTCACCTCTTGAGGGAACAAGAAATTATAAATTTGAATGCGATTGACATTTGTTGTGTTTTTGAAGGTCGGTTCCCAAGCTCCGAGCGCCTTGAGAATCTTCGCGCGGGCTTGCATTCGTTCGACCCCCTGCGCTCGCAGCAGTGGATGAGTCAACTCGATCCTGGCGAGCACTTCACTGATGGTCAAGGGCTCGGTACGGACGGACTGCGCCTTCAACGCGCTGGCATCGTGAACCGGCCCAGCTAGGGCCGTCACGGGAAGTAGGATCAGAATCACGAATAACAGAGCGGCCATAGTAGGATGCTCCTTGTGTGGCATTAATCGCGTCCCGGTTGCTTGAAGCCGTTCAGACCAGCTGCAGTCTTCGGATCGCCGTACTGAGCCAAGGACTCCGTCGGCCAAGGCTTCGACAACAGTCCTCTGGCCCACAGCATGCCTCCTCGCGCCACGGCGTAGTCGGCCTGCGCCCGATAGAGCTTGTAGGCGGACTCCACCACATTGCGTTCCCGGAGGTTCACGAAGAGGACAGTTGTCGCCCCCATGTTGAACCTGGTCCGCTCGCCCTCTTCCAGCGTCTTGGCCAATCGCAGCGCTTCCGTCGCGGCGGCCACCCGATCTCGAGCCCGCACTTGGGCCGAGAGCCAGTTGTCCACGTCGAAACTGACTTGTTGCTCGGTATATTGCTGTTTCAACATCAATTGTTGCTGGCCCACTTCGGCAGCCATAACCTTCCCACGAGCTTCCCGCTGAAACAGCGGCATCTCGAAATGCAGCCCCGCCCGGTAACCGATTCCCACTATCCAGTCCGTGGCGCCCTCGGTCGGCCCCCCTTCTACCGTCAACTTCGGGAGCAGCTTGTTCTTAGCGAGCTTGAGATCGATATTGTTCTTCTTGGCTTCGATATAGAGATCTCGCACTTCCGGCCGATCTTCTTTCGCTTCCACTTTATAACCCGCGACCTCATCTTCGGTCGGGAGCGGCGTTTCTCCCTGAAATTCCGGCGCCCATTCCGGTCTCGGTGTCACCGGCTCATTATTCTCCCAGAGATAGAGGGACAGCTTGTACTGTTCATACTCAATGTTCCGTTGCGCCGCGATCGCCGCCTCTCTCCGTCGCTGCACCTCTTGGGTCGCCTCGACCAGATCGAGCGGTGCCACCCTCCCGCCCTTGGCTAATCCCTCAACCTGGGCCACGCGGTCTTCGGCTACCGCCAAGGCACGCTTCACCATCTCGGCCTGCCGGACGGCGACTTGCCAATCCCAGTACTGCACGGCCCCAGCGAGATAGAGATCCTGCCGTTTCTGCGCCACCTTGATCTCCGCCTGCGGCCCTGCAAGTTCGGCCTGTTGAAACTCGGCATACTCTTCATTGATCATCAGACCGCGGATCAACTCAAACGACCCCGCGAGGATGATTTGCTGCTGCTCATAAAAGGCCTTCATATCAGGGATAATGGCTGTGTGGCCCTGATTGATCCGGTCTCCCATGCCGCTGCGGATTCCGCCCTGAACCCGGAACCCCCAGGGATGCCCGACCTCGAGCTTGGTGTCGTTAAAGCCTCCATTATTGATATGCGGGAGCGCGATCGACGTCGTCGTCAGATTCCATGTGTTGTAGCGTTCAGCCTCGGTAATGTTCTTGAACGTCGGTTCCCAGGCCGCGAGTGCCTTCAGGATTTTCCCCCTGGCCTTCGCGCGCTCGGCACCCGCCGCCCGAAGCAGTGGATGGGTGAGTTCAATACGAGCCAGCACCTCTCCGATGGTCAAGAGTTCGGTGCGCGCCGACTGAACCTTCACGGCACGCGAGTCGCTCACCGGCTCCGCCAGCGCGGTCATTGGCAGAATTGTTAACAGGGCCAACACCAGAGCGATCATGTGGGATGCTCCTCTCGTATACATTCGGCGAACGGCGCCCACAGTAGCAACCTCGTCTTCTTTTTTCAAAATAGATAAAACGGATTTGTGATATCGATTAATCCGATGGTATAGTACCGCGCCTCCTCACAAGGACCTAGGGCCATATGGATTGGTTGAACTATCATCATCTCCTCTATTTCTGGTCCGTTGCCAGACACGGAACTGTGACCAAAGCCTGCGAAGAACTCCGGCTTGCTCAACCCACCGTCAGCGGGCAGATCCATCTGTTGGAAAATACCTTGGGCGAAAAGTTGTTCATTCGAACGGGCCGTCGTTTGGTGCTGACCGAAATGGGCCAGCTGGTGTTCAAGTACGCAGAAGATATCTTCGCAACCGGGCAAGAGCTGATGAATACCGTGAGGGGGCAGGGGAACGGACAGCCGACGCGTCTCGTCGTGGGCATTGCCGACGCCGTTCCCAAACCGCTCGCGACCCAACTGCTCAAATCCGCCCTCAAGCTCTATAAGCCGACACGCTTGATCTGCCAAGAAGATAAACTGCGCCAGCTTCTCACCGATCTGGCCGCCCATCGGTCGGATTTGGTGATCGCCGACACTCCGGCTCCACCAGGCGTGAAGGAGCATGCGTACAACCACCCATTGGGTGAATCGGGCGTGACCCTGTTCGCCACGGCAAAGATGGCCGCCCAGTATCGCCGGGACTTTCCCCAGTCACTCCGCAACGCGCCGTTCCTTCTCCCTACCTCGAGCGCCGTGCTTCGTCGTTTGATGGACCAATGGATGGTGAACCATGGCATGCATCCCACCGTAGTCGGCGAGTTCGACGACAGTGCGACGCTCAAAGCCTTCGGTCAGGACGGCCATGGGATTTTCCCCGGCGCCACGGTGATCGAAAAGGAGATCTGTCGCCAATATCAGGTGCAGGTGGTCGGACGTCTGGACGGACTCATCCAACATTTCTACGCGATCACCGTTGAACGGCGACTGAAGCACCCGGCTGTCCTTGCGCTTGTCCGTACCGCCCGACGCGAGTTGCTCTGCTGACAGGGTGTTGAAAAAGTCCTCCAGCGGCGTTCTCGCATCGCTCAGAGGCTCAACGTACCGCAGCGTACGCTTCACCTCTTCGCTCGCTGCGGCCTTGCTGGAAGGTCTTTTTGAACACCCTGTGGGGATACGGGCTTTTCAAAAACCTCTCAGCACATGGTTCGCGTCTACCAGAAACCTCATTACACCTAACGGCGTCCGACGGCTTTCAGCAGTTGCTCTCGCTCCTGACTCGTGAGTTCCTTCCACTCGCCGGCGCCCAGGCCATCGACCGTGATGTGCATGATCCTGGTTCGATGCAGCATGATGACTCGATAGCCGAGCGCTTGGCACATCCGTCTGATCTGCCGATTCCGTCCCTCGATCAAGACGATGCGGAAGCGATCACGCCCGACTCGACTCATTCGGCAGGGTTTCGTCCGGCTGCCGAGAATCACCACGCCCTCCGCCATGTGATCCAGAAAAGCCTGATCGAACGGACGATCCACCCGCACGAGATACTCTCGCTCATGTCCGAATTCAGCACGGAGGATCTCGTTCACAATGTCGCCGTCGTTCGTCAGCAAGATGAGCCCGGATGAATCCTTGTCGAGCCGCCCGATCGGAAAAATCCGTTCAGAATGCCCGATCTCGGCAATGATGTTTCGAGGAACATGCGATTCGCTCGTCGTCGTGACACCCACCGGCTTATGGTACTTGATATAGAGGGGCGCTCTTCCCCAGGGCAGGACCTGGCCCTCGCGGGCGATGACGTCCGATGGCTCGACCTGATCCCCGAGCTTGGCCACACGGCCGTTGATCGTGATCAGCCCGGACTCGACCAATCGGTCGGCTTCACGCCGGGAACAGATCCCCTGTTCGGTAAAGAACTTATTGATGCGGATCGTCTGAGCCACGGAGAATCAGCCTCATTGCCGGATACTCAAACAGGCTGTTACGCTTACCTTCAAGCGCGTGAAGCGTATCTCGTGAAGCGTCGTTCGTTTGCAGAACACCAAGAATAAAGAACGAGCATGCGACCTTGCGACAGCTTAAACTCAATGTTCGGCTCAATGGACGCGGCGACCGGCCTTGATGCGTCCGAGCATGCGATAGATCAACCGCGCAATGGAGAATTGCGGCGCGACAAATCCCTCAATGGGGGCAATCTCGCTGATATCCATCCCCACGATCCCTGGTCCATCGGCAAGAGCCGTAATGAGATTGAGTGTGTCGTACCAGCCAAGCCCCCCAGGCTCGGGAGTGCCCAAGGCCGGAATAATCGACGCATCCAGCCCATCGCAATCGAACGTCAAGTACACCGGCGTTCGGCAGACCGCAACGACGTCAGGAATCCACTTCGCCGCCTTCCCCTCGTAAGGACCGGATGGGTCGAGGATGGTTGCCGCAAAGAACGTCTTGATTCGGTCGGTCGCGTCGATACGAGCGACCTCTTCAGAACTAATCGATCGGATCCCCACCTGCACGAGCGGTAATCCGTCATCCACCACTCGCGCCATGACACTGGCATGACTGAACGGATTGTCTTGATAGGCCTCGCGCAGATCGCCATGTGCGTCGATTTGCACAACCGTTATCTGCGGATATCGCTTGGCATGGGCGCGAATCGCACCCAACGCACCGGTGTGTTCCCCCGTCAGTGTGACCAGAAACCGTCCGGATCCGACGTGCGGTGACACAAACGCCTCAATCGCATCGACGGCAGCGCGATCGACCTTGCCGTTCAGCTCCAACGGAGATGCCGTGGCCACTCCACCCCATTCCCGATAAGGTTCGCATCGCAGTTGTTCGTCGTAGAATTCCACCTGACCGGAGGCTTCAAGGATCGCGGAAGGGCCGCGGTCTGAACCACGGATATAGCTGGAGGTGTGCTCATAGGGAGCCGGCAGGACATAGACACCCGCATGGTCCGGATGGCACCAGGGTTCGTCGATCCCCAGGAAGTTATGGTCCGGGCCTTCCCAGCCGGCAGGAAGCGTCATGCTGATCCTACCCTTCGCCACACAGGCGACTGAGACTCACCATTACCAACCAGCATGACAAGCCCCTATCGGCGAGGACGAGAGGGCACGTTTTCCGATGGGATAAACACGGCCAGCGCAATGACGGTCGTCCACTTGCCCTTCTTCCCAACGGCCGACTGGGTGATATTCAGCGTCTGCACGATCTTCCCACCCATCTTGAACACTTGTTCCCGCTCTTTCCAAGCGACATTGGGGTCGAACTCGACGCCTAACGTCGTCGCCAACATCTGTGCCGCCAAGTCTTCGGTGTATTCTCCCGTCTCCTCATCTGTCTCGCCATGCGCATGATGCTCGGAAAGATATCCGTACGTCCCGCGATCGGTCGGCTTGGCGAGCCCCACGGACGCCGACACCAGTTGGTTTCGTTCATTGGTTTCGGACCGAGCCATGACGCAAAACGTGATTTCACCGGGCTTCAGCAGTTGCTCACCGCGCTTCCGGGGGATGATCTTGCAGTGCGGCGGAAGGATGGAGGACACGCTGACCAGGTTGCAGTACGCCACACCGGCGCTGCGCAACGCCTCTTCGAAGGAGGCCAGCTTTTCCTTGTGGACTCCCACCCCTCTCGTGAGAAACATATGCGTAGGTACCATCATCTCCCCTTTCGTTCGGCTATCGGCCTTTCTGGTTGTTCGGATTGTATTGCGTGACGGGCGTGCAAGCGGTTGGCCGGATACACAGACAGCTCCGTATCACCGAGTGTATCGGGCGTTTGTTGTAGCAAGATTGGGCCGGCTTCGCAATATCTTCTAGACACTTTTTTCGGATGGATGAGGCGGTTCCTTGAGGTTCATGATGAGCATCCTGGGTTCGGTCATATCCTCGATCGCGGCACGGACGCCTTCGCGCCCCAACCCCGAATCCTTCACGCCGCCGTAGGGCATATGGTCCGCCCGGAACGTCGGAATTTCGTTCGCCAAGACGGCTCCGACTTCAAGATGACGAAACGCGTAAAAAATCTTGTTGATGTCCTGGGTAAAAATACCAGCCTGCAATCCAAAGTCCGATTGATTGAGCAACGCCACGGCCTCGCTGAGCTGGCGATAGGGCGTCACGGTCACGACCGGTCCGAACACCTCTCGACAGGAGACTTTCATCTCAGGCTTCACATTCCCCAATACCGTGGCCTCCACCAACGATCCGATCCGTTTCCCACCCAAGAGCAGGCGGGCCCCGTCCGCCATCGCTTCGCCGATCCAACTCTCCACTCGTTGCGCGGCGGCTTGATCGATGAGAGGCCCGATGGTCGTCGTCTCCTCGGCAGGATCACCGAGTTTCAGCCGGGCCACATGCATGAGAAGTTTGGTCGTAAATGCGTCGACGACCGCCTGATGCACGTACACCCGCTGCACCGAAATGCAGGTCTGGCCGGCATACCCGAACCCGCCTGCGGCGCAGCGCTGCGCCGCCAGTTCCAAGTCGGCATCCGGTTCGATCACTACGCCTGCGTTGCCGCCGAGTTCGAGCGTGACTTTTTTCTTCCCACATTTGGCCTTCAACATCCAGCCCACCGACACACTGCCGGTGAAACTCAGCAGTTTGAATCGAGGATCGATCACCATCCGTTCCGCAAGGGTGTTGTCGCAGGGCACGACATTCAGTCCGCCAGGAGGCACGCCCGCCTCAAGCGCGATCTCGCCGAGTAACAACGCCGTCAGCGGCGTCTGCGGGGCCGGCTTGATCAGAATCGGATTCCCCGCTGCGAGTGCCGGTGCCACCTTGTGCGCCACCAGATTCAGGGGAAAGTTGAAGGGAGTGATGCCGAGAATCGGACCGATCGGGAACCGGCGAACCATGCCGAGATGGGTGTCAAAGCCCGGCGTCCAATCGAGCGGTACCACCTCACCCGCAATCCGCCGCGACTCCTCGGCCGCCACGGTGAACGTCTGGATGGCCCGACTGACCTCCCGCTTGGCATCAGTGATCGGCTTCCCCGCCTCGGCCGTGATGGTCTGCGCACACTCATCTCGCCGTCGGTAGAGCAACGCGGCGATCTGCTGGAGCATGTTGTACCGAGCATGTCCCGGCAACTGCGCCATGACCGCCGCCGAACCGGACGTCGATGCGACGGCCTCTTCGACATCGGACTCGGTGGCTTGCGCGACCTGAGCCACGGATTTTCCGGTGAACGGATCGACGACCGGAGTCGCGACCGCACCCTGTCTCCACTGGCCGTGAACGAGAAATGGACGGGATTCCTGCACAGGAAGATTCGCTGGATTCTCTTGGATGAGGGTGGTATTAATCCGCCGCTTCCACCGACGCAGCCGTTTCGGCTGCCGGTTGCACACTCGCGGCTGCCTCCTCTGCGGCAATGGCCTTGGCGATCAGCTCTTCCGTCCCCCAATCACGAATCGCCTCCAAGGTAAACCCCTCGTAGGTCGAGACGCCGTGACAGGACGGACAATCCGGCATCGGAACTTTTCGATAAAAGACCTCCGTGAGGCATGACATGCACACCCAGAAGTCATCATCGCGATGAGAGACCGGCCAGAACGATTGCATCGAAGCCATAGGGATACCTCTCCCTTATATGATACAGAGGACTATCGCACCTGAGTACCGATGTCAACCCTAGCCCACATTATTCAGCCGCACACTGCTGCTACTTTTTGCCGTTCGCCAATAACCGATCGATCTCTTCCGCGAACATCTCGAAGGGAAATGCGCCCGGAATAGCCACGGCCGGTTCTTTTTCCGTCGGCTCCGTCGCCGTCCTCACCAGGATGAACCCAGGGGTTCCATGAAACCCCCACTGATTGGCTTCCTGGCGGTCCTCGAAAATCGCCTTCGTAAACCGCCCATCGCTCATGCAGCGTTCGAAGGCGGTTTGATCCAGACTCAATGTCGCTGCATGTCGCCGATACACCTGTTTGTCCAGCTGTCCTCCTTCGGAAAACAACCGGTCATGCATCCCCCAATACTGGCCCTGCTCACCGGCACATCGTGCCGCCGTCGCCGCATCGAGTCCCGTCCCTTGGTCGCCCCGCGGAAAATCTCGATACATGAATCGCACTTTCCCCGTATCAACGTACCGCGCCTGAATTCGCGGCCACGTCTGTTTAAAGAATTTCAAACAAAACCCGCAGGTAAAATCCGAGTATTCAATCAGCGTGACCGGGGCATTAGCTTGCCCCCTCATCCGCAGATCAGTCTCACCCGAAGTTGCGGCAGAAACCGGCACCGCCCACACGAGCAGGCCACCGATGACAGCCAGGCACACCCGTTGTCCCATCGACCAGATCATGAACCGCGCACCACCCCGGCTTTTTTTCGTTCCAGCAGGCCCATCATCAGCAACGGCCACACGACGGTGGCATCGCTCAAGACTTCGGCGAATCGCCCACCGTCTTTCGGCGCCACAAATTTTCCCCAGGAGAGCCCTTCCTGATACGTACAGCCACTGAGCCCCCCCCAATAGTCCGGTTCGGGACAAATTCTCACGCCATAGTGAAATCGAGGCGGTGTCACGTTCAGCCCTAACCGAAGGTTGCCCACTTCAACATAGGGGCCGACTTGTTGCGCCCAGTTGCGTGGCACACCGCCACCGATCGTAAAAATTCCCCGTCGCTTCGCGGAGAGCATGTGGTCGGCATAGCTATTCAGGTCGAGGTACGGATTAAATGACGGGTGGTATTGCAGAATCGTCTGCAAGATCCCCAGATCACCATTCTGATCGCCCCGTGAACGAGCTTGCTCGACTTGCCGCGCCATCGCCAAGGTTCCGATATCCAGTCCCACCTCTGAATCCGTAAAGGCTGGAATGTACACCGGTACATTTTTCAGGTAGGCACTTTTCAGAATGCCATCACCATGCAGTTCCTCCGCCAACGTCTTTCCAAGTTCTCTCGTGATCACGTGCGACGACAGCGGCCGATCCTGATCCAGGCGCTTCAGCGTCTG
>CXWK01073003.1_pt1 | contig 12375 bp, 12 predicted proteins | sample 590851 | NCBI WGS metagenome assembly CXWK01 (sample SAMEA3498364, study PRJEB10139) | wastewater metagenome | biome: wastewater treatment plant; material: activated sludge | place: Denmark | collected 2014-08-01
ACCGTGACCCGATCAGCCAAACCGGCTCCCGTCACCAAGTCCCCGTTCACTGGCGTTTGGGTCGCGGCGTCGACAGCTTCCGCGAGGAAGACGACGTCGGCTGGGCAGTTGCCCGCCCCTTTCAGCAGCCGCGCCAACAGTTCGTCGCCGCCCGCGTCACCGGGGGTCGGGTCGCTGTGGTCGGGGGCTACTGCCATGACCTATTCGAACATACGTTCGACTCACGATGAGGGCGCGAAACACCCAAGAATCCCCTATTTCGCAAGGATTTCTCGGCAGTTCCCTCGACCGGCTCGGCCTCGCGAGAGCACTGGCTGTGAACGGGTCCGGAGTGGCAGCGCCCGCTACCTCTCCCAGGCGTGAACGGAGTCGGGCACGTCGATCCCGGGCCGCAAGTCCGGTGCCGGCTCGACCGTGACCGTCGGAGCACCGAACCGGACAATCCCAGCCCACGAGTCCCCGGCGACGTCCGAGTCAGGATCCTCCGGCCAATCGTCGCTGGCCCGAAGGGACCACTGGTCGATCGGCATCTGCAACGTCATCGTGGCAGCGAGCTCCTTGGCCGTGGAGGGGCGGACTTCGTCGGTGCGGCCGGGCAGGATCCGGTTGGTCAGGATCGCCTGGGCTGCTGCCGGATCCGGCGCTGCAGAGAACGTGCCGAACAGCATTGCGCTGCGGTAGACGATCGATGACTCGAATGCCGAACGCGCCACGACGATGCCACCGACATCCGTCACGGCGACGCAGGCGGGGACCCCACCTGCAAGTGCCCGCATCCAGCGCGAGCCGGTGGAGCCGTGGATGAGCACATGATCACCGTCGCGGGCGATCAAGGTGGGGAACACCACGGGGTCGCCGTCGGGTGCGAGGCTCACGTGCGCCAGGAACTGGGAATCCAGCAGCGCGTCGAGGTCGGCTCGGGACGTGGACATCCGTTCGGGCATGCGGGTCGAGGTGAGTTCAGGCACGCACTCAGCGTAGGTGGTTGCAGGACATGGTGTCGGCGGGCTGCGGGGACGGCGTCAGTCGACCACGACAGTCGAGGTGGTTCCGGCCGGACCGAAGATCGCCAGGTACNNTTGACTCGAGACGGTGACCCTCGATGGGGCCGGGACGCGGTACCACTCGACCAGCCCCAGTGCGCCGATCGTGACCCCGTTGTTGCCGCGGGACAGGTCGGGGACGGATTCTTCGGGCCGCAGGACGCTGCTGTCGAACGACAGGAACTCCTGCCCACCCTGCATCGTGAACTCGAAGTCGTAGAGGTCGCGGCCGAACCCCAGCGGGATCTCGAGGAACATCGAGCCCCGGGTGTCACTGGTGGTGGCATCGAAGGGAACGGAGTCGACGAGTGCGCCCTGGGCCAGCAGGTATCCCGACAACCCTGGCACAGGAGCGATCTCGACGGCGGGGGCACCGACCCAGTTCAACGACTGCGGGCTCTCGTTGGCCAACAGCCACTTCTTGCCCACCCGCGCCCGCCACGCCGGTGACAGTGATCCCTGCGAACGGGTCTTCTGGCCCCGGGCGATGTGGGAGTAGTACGTGCCGACGCCACCGATACTGCGCTGCACGACGTACGTGCGTCCCCACGCCTTGACTGCCCGGATCGAGACGCCCGGCGCCTGCGTGGCCCAGAAGGCTCCGTCGTTGCGCAGTTCGAACCGGCCGGGGGTGGGCGCCCAGTCCCCGTCCACCAGTCTGGCGGCCTTCAGGGATCGGTTCTTTGCATTGGTCAGCCGCAGCGTGTCGACGTGGGCCAGGTAGGTTTCCGCCAGTTGCCGGACCTTGCGCTGGGCCATCGCGGACGTCACAGCACCCTTGCCGGGTTGACCGCTGACCTGTGCGGGCAGCGTGTCCAACGCCCCCGTCTCGACCAGGGCGTTGAGCAGGATGGTCTGCGCGACGGTTTCAGCCGCGATGGAGACTGAACGCCTGACCGGCGCCCTCAACGACAGCCGCCAGGCCGTGCTCGGGGGCGATGACGAACGATGCGTGATAGTCGACCGTGTCCCCGCCCTTGGTCCACCCGAGCACTCCCGCGGATTCCAGTGCGGGATCGCGGACGGAGTCCCAGCCCAGGCCATAGCGCAGGAAACTGCGGGGTCCGACCTTCAACGTCGTGGCCGTTTCGTCGGCGGCCATCTGCTCGATAGCGGAACTCGACAGGATTCGTTCACCGCCGACGACGCCGCCTCCGGTGAAGACCTTGGCGAGCTGGGCCATGTCGCGCGACGTCGACATCAGGCCGCCGGTGGCGAAGGCGTTGGTGATCTCGATCGGTTGTGGCCAACCACCTTGGATGATCGGGGCAACTGCGCCTGGCTTGGGCACTGTTGTCGGGTACCGGGAGTGCGTCATCCGCAGCGGCGTCAGGATGTTGGCCTTCACGTAGTCCTGCAAGGGCATACCCGAGACGCGTTCCACCACCACTCCGGCCATCGTGAAGCAGTCGTTGCAATACACGTTCATGGCACCGGGTGTGGTCTTCAGATGCGAGCTGCGCAATCCGGCCAGAACGCCGTCGACATAACTGGGGATCGGCTCGTGGCTCCACAGGTCGGAGAAGTTGGTGCCCGGGAACCCCGCTGAGTGGTTCAGCAGCATTCGCACCGTGACCTGGCGATACTGCGGCGACAGCATCGAGAAGTCCGGCACGTAGCGCACGACTGGGTCGTCCAGGGAGACCTTGCCTTGGTCCACCAACTGCATGACGGCGATCGTGGTGAGCATCTTGCTCACCGACCCCACGCCGAATTTGGTCGTGGGCGATGGCTTCTTGCCCGCCTTGTTGACGCGGCCGAAGGTCTGACTCCACACGGTCTTGCCCCCCGAGACCAGCGCCACCGACGCTGACGTCGCCTTGGTCTCCTTCAGAGCCGACCGCACTGCCTTGCGGCCTGCTTTGATCGTGGTGGTGAATCGCTGCTGATTCGCCTGTTTGGTCGGTGCGGCAGCCCGCAGGGCGACGAGCGTTTCGGCTCCTTGCGCGCTTGGGAGTGCCGATACGCCTGCCGCCACCACGACGGAGGTGAGCAGGGGGATCAGGACCTTGGTCAGACGCATGTCGCGGTCCTAGCTTCAGGAGGGGAGTGCTCTGAGGCTACCCCGCCCTCGCGCGGGCCTGAGCTCGTCACGGGCGGGGAGGGAACGGGGGTGCGTCCGCTGGGCAGACGCTGCCTGGCCCAGGAGTCACGAGGTCGACCAGATAGTCGACCCGTGCCTGATCAACACACGCGTTGGGGTCCTGAAAACTCAAATGCCCGAAGCCGCTGTGCGTCAACAGCACCGCATTGCCCAGCAGGTGCTGTGATCGGACGGCATTGGCGTAGGCAGTGTTGGGATCGTACCGGGTGCTGATCAGCAAGATCGGGTTCGGCGTCGTGGCGCTCCAGGGGCCGCGGTAGGAGTCCTGACCACGGACCGGCCACGAGGCGCAGGGCGCCCACAACCACCATCCCTGGACGCGTCCCTGCATCTGGCTGATCCGGTCGAACCGGCCGATGACCTGTCGCCAATCGTGTGAGTCCTTGCGGGCCGGGGCGTCCGCACATTGGATCGCGGTCGACGTTGTTGTCGCTTCCCAACCTGCAGTCGTCAGGTAGGGGCGAGCGGCGTCCTGCAGTTGCGAGGCATCCCCGGCGAGCGCGACGACACTCACGGCGGCTGCGAGCCCGACTGCGCCCACGGCCCACCATCGCGCTGCCGTGGTGCCGGCGACCGACTCCAGGCGAACGTCCATCGACTTACTTCGCAACGGCGGTCGCCGTGCGCCCTGCTGGGCCGAAGATCGCCAAGTAGGCGCCTGCCGGTGCCTGCACAGTGGTCGTCGCGGCGCCACCGGAGCCGATCATCGACAGGTTCTTGTCGAACAGTTTCCAGTCGCTTTGGCCCGACAGCGTCACGGTCGCTGCTGGGGTCTTGCGCCATTCCACGAGGCCTTCGGCGCCGATGGTGACCGTGTTGCTGCCGCCGGACAGTAGGGCGACCGTTGCTGCAGGCCGCAGGACGCTGCTGCTGAACGACAGGAACTCGTCGGCGCCGTTGCGGGTGAACTCGAAGTCGTACAGGTCGCGGCCCGACAGCAGCGGGACCTCGAGGAACATCGAGCCGACGGTGTCGCTGGCTCTCGCGTCGAACGGAACCGACTCGACCAATGCGCCGGAGGCCATCAGGTAGCCGGACACTCCGGGGATCGCGTTGATGTCGATCGTGGGGGAGCCGCTGTTGGTCCAGCTCAACGAAGCCGGGTTCTCGTTGGCCAACAGCCAGGTGTGCCCCACCCGCGACTGCCAGGCTGGCGACAGGTCGCCGCCGGAGCGGGTCCGTTGACCCATCGTCGACTCCGAGTTGTACGTTCCGGTGCCGCCCGGCTTGCGAAGCACCAGGTAGGTCCGGTCCCAGGCGCGCATGATGCGCAGCGACGATGGGGCCGTGGTTCCCCAGAAGGTGCCGTCGTTGCGCAGCACCAGTCGTCCCGGTACCCGCTCCCAGTCGCCGTTCGAGGTCACGGACAAGGTGATGGACGACTTGTTGGCCTTGGCCACCTTGAAGCTCGTGCCCTGGGCCAGGTAGACGCCCGTGATCTTGCGGATCTTCCTCTTGGCCTGCTTCTGCGTCACCTTGTTCTTGCCGGGCGGGCCGGCGACCGGTTTCGGCATGCCCTTGATGTCGCCGGTTTCGATCATCGCGTTCAGCAGCACCGTGTGTGCGATCGTCTCGGCGGAACTGGAACTGAAACCGGTCCCGGCGCCTTCAACCACGACGGCCATGCGCTGATCGGGGGCCACCACGAACCCGGCGTGGTACTGGCCGATGTCGCCGCCCTTGGTCCAGCCCCGCACCCCCGCCGACTTCAGCGCGGGGTCCGCCATGGTGTCCCAGCCCAGGCCGAACCGGAAGCTTCCGGGGGCGGCGAAGCGCAGAGTGGTGGCGGTCTGGTCGACGCTCATCTGCTGGATCGCGGAACTCGACAGGATCCGCTTGCCGTTGACGACGCCGTCGCCGGTGAAGACCTTGGCGAATTGAGCCATGTCATCCGACGTGGAGAGCAGACCACCGGAGGCCCAGATGTTGGTGACCTCAAAGGGTTGCTTCTTGCCGCCGGAGATGTCGGGGGCGTAGGTGCCCGGGGCGGGAATCGACGACGGATAAGTCGAGTGCTTCATGCGCAACGGGGTGAAGATGTTGTCGGCGACGTAGTCGGGAAGGGACATCCCCGACACGCGCTCCACCACCTCGCCGGCCAAGGTGAAGCAGTCGTTGCAGTAGACGTTCATCGCGCCGGGCGTGGTCTTCAGGTGCGAGTTGCGAAGCCCCGCCAGGACCCGGTCGGGATAGCCGGCGATCGGTTCGGAACTGATGCCGTCGGAGTAGTCCGTGCCGGGAAAGCCCGCCGAGTGGTTCAGCAGCATCCGGACCGTGATCTGGCGGTACTGCGGAGACTCCATGGCAAAGTCCGGCAGGTACTGGACCACCGGAGCGTCGAGCGAGACCTTGCCCTGATCGACCAGTTGCATGATGGCGACTGCGGTCACGGTCTTGCTCACCGAGCCGATCCCGTACTTCTGCGTCGGGGTGGGCTTCTTGCCTGACGTGGTGCCGCGGCCGAACGTCTGACTCCACACCGTCTTGCCCTTGTGGACGAACGCCACCGACGCCGACGTCGTGTGCGGCTGCTTCAGTGCCTCCCGAACGGCTGCGCGGCCGGCCTTGATGGCGGCGGTGAACGACGTCTGCTTCGGGCTCTGTGCCTGCGCGGCTGGTGCGGCCGGATCAGTCGAGGGTGGCGCTGCCTGCGCAGTGTGGGCGGCAGGGATGCCCGCCACCAAGGTGCCCGCGGCCAGTGCCGCCACAAGATTTCTGGTGATCGGCATTCCGGTCAACTCCTGGTGTCAGGCATACCCGGGTGAACATGCGCACAGTCAGGCTATCCCGGATGACGTCGAGGCAGCTGAGAGCCTGCCCGGCGGGATCGTCAGTCTTCGCTGGCCGGGCGACGGGTTCAGCCGAACCCGGCGACGACACGGTCGCTGCCCGCCCGTTTCGGTTCAGGGCTCAAGGTCGAGTCCGTTGCCGACGGCGAACCGAGGGGAGTCTGAAGGTGCATGCCCACGAAAAGTAGGATCGTGCGCCAATAGGCGCTACTTCGACGACATCGACTCGACTACCCGCAGACAGCACCTGTTGCTCAATGCCGTGTGTGATCCCCGAGGAATGACCATGACCGACGACCCCTTCGCGCTGGCCCGGTTCGTTACCGCCCAGGACGGCCGCGACCCGCATTATCGTGGCGTCGATTGGCGGTCGATCACAGCCGAGTTGGCGGCGGGTCGTAAGCGTGGCCACTGGATGTGGTTCGTGTTCCCTCAGGTCGACCTAGGCCACACCCCGACGTCGCACCATTTCGCGATCATGTCGCGCGACGAGGCCGCGGCCTATCTTGCCCATCCGATCCTGGGCCCGCGGCTGCGCGAGTGCACCAGTCTGATCTTGGAGGGCGGCGACAGCGATCCGGTCGCGATCTTTGGCCATACGGACAGTCGCAAGCTGCACTCGTCCCTGACCCTGTTCGATGCCGTCGACTCCGGGGGCATCTTCGCGGAGGGTCTGGACACGTTCTTCGCCGGTGAGCACGACGAGATCACGTTAACCTTCCTGCGTTCCTTCCGGGAGGCCGATTAGGGGCGGAGTCTGGGTCTTGAGGACAGCAGGGTCGTGCCGGTGCCGCCATGAAGGTCGGCACCTATCACCGAGCCAAGGGACGACCTCGGCCCGGGCAACTGGACCCCCACCTATGACAAGCTGCGCGCATGGACGACCTCAGAGGTGTGGACCCAGCGGGTTACGACCTGGCGGTTCGCGACGCAGCCATGGACTACCTAGAAATGCTCGCCGAGCAATCCGGTGGGACCGTCACTCGTGATCAGTTGGAGCACTTCACCTTCGACGGGCGCCAGATCAAGTTGGTCGACCACAGCAGGGGGATCCGAAACCCGGCGGAGTTGCTGGCGACGCTGACGGTAATCCACAACCCTCACGGTCCTTACGACGATCACGTCGCTGACGGCTTTCTCAGTTACTCGATCAGCACGGCTGGTTGGCAGCAGGGTGACAACCGCAAGTTGCATGCCGCTTACGAGCGACGGCTTCCCATCATCGTGCTCCAGAAGCTGCGGCCGAATGTCTACGTCCCTTCGTCGCCGGCCTACTTGGTCGACGAGCACCCAGAGCGAGGCGAGTACGGGCAGTATTTGATCGCCTTCGGGCAAGTTGCCCGATCCATGGATCCCGCCAGCGAGATCGAGCGCCGGTATGCGCGGCGGATGGTCAGACAGAGGCTCCACCAACCTCTCTTCCGCGCGAAGGTCCTTGAGGCCTACACCGGTCGCTGCGCCATCTGTGCGCTCAAGCATTTGGAGCTACTAGATGCGGCCCACATCGTGCCCGATGCGAATGTTGGAGGCCGGGCGACTGTCAGCAATGGGCTGGCCCTCTGCAAGATTCATCACTCCGCGTACGACAAGGATGTACTTGGCATTGATTCGGACTTCCGCGTTCACATCGCCGAGAAGGTGCTCCACGAGGTCGACGGGCCGATGCTCCGCTATGGCCTGCAAGAGTTCCACGGAAAGGGGCTGATGCAGTTGCCCCACCGATCAGCCGACCAGCCGAGCCGAGATGGGTTGGCGACGCGGTTCGATGGATTCCTCCGTAGGTCGGCCTAGCCGGCACGTCAGGGAACGTCATGCACGGCGGGCAACTACCTGACTCCAGTCGGGAACTTGCCTCGCATGCACTGACGCTCGCGGTACTGCCACAAGAACTCGAAGGGGTCGGGTCCCAACTCAGGCGGCCGTCTGATCAGCAGTAGCAACCTTGCGCTGTTCCTCCACCGCATCGCGGACGTGGCGACTTTGTTGCGTCTCCGGTACCGAGTAGCGCACTTCGGTATGGGTCAGCAGGTCCAACAGACTGCGCCGCTTGGAGTCGATCAGGGAGGTGAATCCGGTGATCAGCCAGAACGCCATTCCGAACACCAGGGCCCAGGCGCGCACGATCGAACGGATGAGGCCCGGTCGACGCCCGTCCGGCGTGCACACGCGGACGCCGACGATGCCCATCCCCAGCGAACGCCCGAGGATCCAGTAGCAGAGCGCGAGGTAGGTGGGAATCGCTCCGGCCGCCATTGCCACCAGGGTGTAGGTGAGCCAGGACGGCGGATTCCCGTCGAACAGTGAGTCGATCAAGCCACCCAGCGTCGAGAAGAGGACGGTGGCCAGATATCCCACGACCAAGAGGTCAATGCCCAACCCCAACAATCGCGACGCCGCGCCGGCGTAGGTGAAGTCTCGGCCAGGAGGGGCGGGCGGGGCAGGAAGCGCCCGCCAGATGGATCGTTGCTTGGCCAGATCATCGACAGCCAGCCGAAGGGGTTTGGTGTCGTCAGGTGACACGTCCGCCAGCACGATCTCCAGTGCGGTGTCCGACCGCGGACGCTTGGGCCGCCGCAGAACCCGTCGTCCCACACTGTCGACGGTGTCGTCCACATCGGCAAGCGTTCCGCGGAATCCCTCGAGGGTGTCCAGGAACAGGCCTTGACTCTGCTCGCGGATCAGATCTCGGATCCGCGGGTCGTCCACGATGTCGTCCAAGATCTGGGGAACCACCTCACGCCGGATCTTGGGCATCAGCGCGTCGACGAGCTGGGGCGCGACGTCGGTCTCGATGCGGGGCATGAGCGCATCCAGAAGATCCGGAGCCACCTGGTCGCGAATCTTGGGCATGAGGGCGTCCACCAGTTGTGGCGCCACCTCGGCGGTGATCATCGGCATCAGTGTGGTGACCAGTTGGGGGGCCACCTCCTCGCCGAGTTTCGGCATCAACGAGTCGATCAGGGCGGGTGCGATGGTCTGCTCCAGGTAGGGGACCAGGCCGTCGACGATCTGCGGCACGAGTTGCTGCTCGAGATACGGCTGCAGATCGGTCAGAAGTCGTGGCAACAGGTCGTCGACCAGGCGCGGTGTTACTCCGCCGACGACCTCTGGCACGGTCACCTGCACGAGATGACCGGTGACGCCGTCCACCATCTCGGGGATCGTGACGGTCGTGAGTTGATCGGTGATTCCGGCGAGGATCTGGGGGACGACCTCCGCGGTCAGGTAGGGGGTGATGCCGGCGACAATGCGTGGGATGGCCTCGTCGATCAGGTACGGCTCGAGGTCCTCGATGACCTGCTGCGCGGTGGAGTTGGTCGCCTCCAGTGCCAACTCACTGGCGGTGTGCCCCGCCGTCCCACCGTGGCCTCGAAGGCACCTCCGGCCACGTCGCGTGCCCCACCGGCCGCCCGGCGGACGAGTCCGCGCAACCCGTCGTCGGCGTCCGGTGGCGTCATAACGGCAGGCTAGGGCCTGAGGGCCTCGCCACGCCGGATCCGTCCTTCCTTCACCAGGCGATCGAGGCCCATCACCAGCAATACGACATCCACATTCGCGGCGAGCAGCTGCTCCTCAACGGTGGCCACCCGTCGCAGAAGGGGAGAGCGGTACAGCGGCGCGATCACCCGCTCGCCGTCGTAGGCCAACCAGTCGCCGACGGTCACGGGTGGCAGGCCCCGCCGCAATGGCAGGGTGCGCGGTCCTGAGTCAGTGACCGCCTGGACTGCGACAGGGTCGTGGCGAATCACCCGCGCGGGTCGGGCGTCTGGGCCGTGCTCCGCCACCAGTGCCTGCCACCACGGCGAGAACCCGTAGTCAGCAAATTCGCCCATTGTGCTGTCGCGCTATCCCGACTTCGCGGTAGTGCGCTCGCGGCCGGCACGCCGGAGCGTGCGTATTTGCTCATGATCATGGTCGGATACGCGATCAGCAGCGTCACCGAAGATTCCCATCCATGATCATGAGCAGATACGCAGCAAAGTGGGGGGCAGGGCCCTACTGGGGAAGCAACGACGCGTATTCGCTGTAGGGGACCTGTCCGGTCGGGCTCGCCTCGATGGCATTGGCGATTTCGCTGGGGATGGGCGTCCACCGCGCCGGCATCTTCGCGGCCTTTGCCGGATTGAGCGTGTAGATCAGGGCGAAGTTGACGATCCAGATGGACGGCGCCATGGACATTCCGACAGACGTGGTTGATCCGCCCTTGGTGTTGGGGACCAGTTGGGCGGTACCTGCCTGTTGCTGGCACTTGTTCCCGTAGACAGCCTCGGCGGTGTACGCAGATCGGTACAGCATCCGCAGCGACTTGCGAGCGCCGTTGTTTCGACACCATTTGCCCAAGTACCCGCCCGGTTCGATGACGGTGTTCACCTGTCGCGTGGGCGCGGTGGAGTTGGCGGGGCTCTGCAGTAAGCCGTCGGTGTTCACCATCAGCCCGTAACTGGCCAGAACCGTCGCTGTGCGCTGACCATCCACGTTGGCGTACAGGGGCCGACCGTTCGTGTTAGTCAGGATTCGCACGCTCTCGTCGACGAGCTTGGCCGCGGTGGGATCGCCTCCGATGCCCTTGCCCGACACGAAGAGCCGGAACTGTTGGTGCGTGAAGGCCTGCCGCTTCTTGAGCCCGATGCTGCGCGCAATTCGGTGGGTTGTCTGCATTCCCAGCGGGCGGTTGAGCTGCTTGGCTGATACGACCTGCCTCGGCGCCAGCTTCTCGTAGCGGGGGACCCCGGAGTATGGGTTGTCGAAGCCGGTGGTGGCGGGCAGATCGGCCGCAAGCGCGTGGGTGGTCGGCACAGCGACAACCGCGCTGGTCAAGACCACTGCCAATGCCCGTTGATGGCGACAAGGTCGACGGCTGGCACGAGCGATCCAGATCGAGTTCCTCATGGGTTCTGGTTCCTCTCAGCGGACTCCAAGTCACCGAGAGCCTACGCTTGGTTGCGCGATGAAGGGCCAATCTCGGAGCCGGGGTCTCAGGTGGCGCAGGTGCCCGGCCGGCAGCCTCGGTCATGCTGCTGAGCGGGACCCCACATGGCGACGGCGGGAGCAGTGCCTGCAGTCAGAATGGCACTCCGGTCACTTGGGAGAATCAGACAGTCGTGATCGACGAAGTCGAGGGCCAGGGCTTCGCTGGCTTCAAGGAGTACGCGCGCGAAGGCGAGCAGCCACAGAAGGAAGTGTTGAACGGAGTGATCGGCCCGAACGGTGACATTCTCATCGTGGACGAGGACGGCACCTTCGCGGGTCAGTTGACTGATGGGCGGTTGCAGGGCCAGTACGCCGAGAGCGGTGACGACGCGGCGGCCATCAACCTGGAGCTGTCCAGGCAGCAGCGAGCCCCGCAGCAACCCCGCGGACGCTCCGGTGGAGTACGCGGGCCCGGTTCACTACCGTCACATGAACGCGGCAGCCAGCAACCTGCAGCACAACGGCGGAGGTGTCATGTCGGATCGGGCTCCAGGACGGTCCAAGCGGGGCGCCGTTGAACGTTGCTTTCGGATCCTGAACCTGCTCGCCGACGCGATGCCCGACTGGGTGAGTCGGGATCTGCTGGCCGACGAAGCCGGCTTCGGGGGCAAGACTCTGCCGGACCGGCGCCGGCAACTGACTCGTGACATCCGGGACCTAAGGGGTCTCGGATGGGACATCGAGATCAACGACCTGGACGGCGCCGAATCGCGGGTGCGGCTGAACGATCGGGATCCGCGACTGGCGACGCTGTTGACTCCGGAACAACAGGCGCAACTCTCTCGCGCGGCCAGGGCAGGCGGTCTCTCGGCCGAGGCCTTCGGGCTGCCCACGCAGCCGCTCACGGGAACTCCCGCGATCGAGGTGCTTCTCCAACGCAGCGACAACTACAAGCTCGAGTCGTTCCTGCACGCGCTGACCTACCGGTGCCTGGTCCATACGGAGTACTCGCACAAGCCCCGGACGCTGCACATCGACCGCGTGTTTCAGACCTCAACTGGCAAGTGGCGGGTGGTGGCCCGCGATCGGGGCGAACAGAAGCACTTCCGATTGGACCGGTTCGGCGCTGTCTCGCTGGAAGCGCCCGGAACCGCGAGCGCGGTCGTTCCCGACCTGACCTCGTTGGATCCGCTGCAGTACCAGGTCGGCGATCCGATCACGGCCACGGTCGTGGTCCCCTTCGCGCATGAGAGCCAGGTCATCCGCGAACTCGGTCGGCCCCTGGATCGCACGCAAGAAGGCGAGGAAGTCACCTTGCGGATCAGGGTCGTCAACCGCGAACTGTGGCTGTTCCGGCTGTGCCATCTGGGTAAGCGCGTGAGCGTGACTGGGCCCGACGAACTGCGCGACGAGTTCCGCGCCTACCTCACCGGATTTGTGGCAGGTGCCCGATGACGGCGCCCAAGTACCTGCAGTGGCTGGGCGACGCCGCCACTGCCTTGCGGATCCTCTCCGTTCATCGCAACGG
>CXWK01022337.1_pt1 | contig 12373 bp, 11 predicted proteins | sample 590851 | NCBI WGS metagenome assembly CXWK01 (sample SAMEA3498364, study PRJEB10139) | wastewater metagenome | biome: wastewater treatment plant; material: activated sludge | place: Denmark | collected 2014-08-01
TATAAAATGGCACACAAAAACATCTTTTATTTAAAACATAATTTCTTGGCTAATTTTTTTGACAACATGGGTACAGTATCCCCGTTATTTACACAATCCCACAAATTTACCACTTTTGAATGTATTCTTTTATGATTATATCTAAAACCATATGTCAATACATTATCTTTATAACCTCGTTGTACTGTAGATAAATCATTGGGACATGGTAAAATTAAATCCCAAAAATTACATTCTCTTAATGGAAAAATTTCTTTCAAGCTGGTGTAATAACTTTTTGGGTATCCACTTATATACCATTTTGTTCCATATTTACCCTTCCTTTTTTCATAAATGAACAAATCATAATAATATTTCTTTACTTTTGATATATCACCCTTTAATCTGTATTGATAACCCCAGTTGTGAAATTTATATTCAATTCTACTTTTAAATTCTTCATCATGTTTCATCATTCTGAGCAATTTATTTTTATATTTTTTAATAATAGCTACATCAACATCGTCATCCCATTTTATAGGGCCTCCCGGAGTATTTCGTAAAGCACCTATAAGTGAACCACCTATTAACCAATAAGGTATATTGTGTTTTTTAAGAAAGTAATCCATCAATCTCGTTAAATCATATAAATTATCAACATATTCATCCGTAACAACAATTACATCTTCTTTAGATGAATCTACATCAGGATGAACCTTTACTATATATACAAATTCTTCACCCTTCATTTGAATTTCAAATGTATCATTTCCTACATCTGTTATAGATAATACACTGTCACCCAAATCAGTAACTGCATCTAAAAATGTATCCATGTCTTCATTCTTGATAACTACCTGAAGACTGGGTTTCTTTTCAAACATCATTTCCAACATGGATTTACCTATAACAATGTATTCAATTCCTTCTTGAGCAAATATCTTATTCATAAATGATACAATGTTATTCTCTTTTATATTTTCCCACGATTCACTTGTACTCTTTTTCTTGATAATACACAAAAGCAAAATAATGATAATCAAAATTATTAATAACAACAACATTTATTTAATAAAATGACATTTTATTAATATTAAATCTAAAATGAAGCCTGTCCAGTAATCATTTTCAACGATTTAAAATATTCATCTCGTTCATATTTAGGCATAGCCTTTAATTTTTCTATAGTTATTTCCTTTAATAATTTACAATACCCTTCATAATTTTTCTTTTTCACTTTATCACAAAGTAATTTACTATTCAATATATCTTTTTGCCCTTTGGCTGGTAATTTACCTACAACTGGATTTCGTTTATAATATACCTGCTCATTTACTCCCGGTACATTTTCCATATACACGAATATTAAAAATTCTCTAAGATATTCCTCCTCCGTTTTAATAGGTAAACCAACCTGTTTCGATAATGGTATGTCAATCATTTTATCAGACATATTCATATTTGTTATAGCCAAATCTATAAATTCATCCTTTTTGTATTCAATCATAATAATGTAATATCGAGTATATTTAAATATCGGAACAAATGAATTGTACATCTTGAGAACTTCTACCTTGAAATTTTTAGCATCTCCAGATTCTTTTATAAATTTCATCACCTTGTTGTAAAGATAGTGATAACATTCAGTTCCATCCATGGTTGAATTGTAAACACTTACTGTCAAATCAATATCCTTGGTAATAATTTTACCAAATATACCATGTTTTTCTTCCAACGTCATTTTAACCCCATAACCTCCTGATGTTGCTACACGGAATTTGGGTTTATCTTTACCTATAAAACCGAGTAAATCGTCTTTAAATGTTTCTTTAAATTTGTCGTACATTTGTTCCTTGGTATATGCAACCTTTTTAGCTACTGATTTTGGTTTCGGTGCTGGAGCTTGTGGTGGTGAATTTAGTTTACTAGCCAAGATTTTTTTACCAATATCACCAGTCTTCAATACCCACTTACCAGTAGCTTCATTACATATATATTTTACTGGACTATATTTTGGATCTGGTTTACATTTTGATTGAACTTGTGGTGGGGGCGATTTTTCTGAATATGGTGATTTTGGTTTAACGGGTGATGGTGATTTTGGTTTAACGGGTGATGGTGATTTTGGTTTTATAAGTGATTGATTAGGGATATAATTATACTCGTCGTCATTTACCTTTTCAATTTTACTATTTCGCGGAAACACCACTATATCATCGCCATATAATTTCATAAATATTAATTGAGACCCTTTTGGTATATTAACTCGTTTATATGATTTTGCAAATTGTAAAAGTCGAGCAGTCATATAAATTGGAACTTCGTTTGGATATTTATCCAAGATTATTTTATGCACAAATAATGCCGTATTATTAGTTGGAGGGCTATCTTTAATCATTTTATCGATAGTTTCAGCAAGTTTAAGATATTTCGGGGGTAATTTCGCCTTCTTTTCTATTTTATGATTGATGTCTGATATAATGCCAAAAATATTGGAAGGTGATAGTGATTGTGGTTTAGGAGATTGTGGTTTAGGAGATTGTGGTTTAGGAGATTGTGGTTTAGGAGATTTTTGGTTAGTAGGTGATGGTGATTTGGGTTTTACGGGTGTAGATGTAGATTTAGGGATATACTTGTATTCATACTCGTATTCATTACCAACATTTTCAAATTTACTATTTCGTGGAAATATTACAACATCGACAGTTTTTGCAAAAACAGTTTCTTTTGTAAATAATAATTGTGACCCTTTTGGTACGGTAACTTGTGTATACATATTTGTCAATTTTTCAATATAACCTCTCATATAAATTGGTATTTTTTGACCTAAATATTTTTGGAAAGTCGATTTATATATAAATACTTTCATATCTTTACTAATCGGAGGACTTTCTTTAATAAGTTTGTCATAAGATTCGATAGTTTTAGTTTGTTTTTCTGTTAATTTTGTTCCCTTTTCCAGCTTGGTGTTTAATTTAAACAAATTTTCATGTGAAAAATCTTGTTTTTGAGGAGACTTTTTAGTAACTACTGGGACATTATCAACTTTTTTTGATGAAACTATTGGTTGAATTTCATCAATCTTTTCAATATATCTAGTAATGACTGTATTTCCTTTTGGGGTGAATGAATGTTTTACAATTTTAAATTCACTGTTTCTTGATAGCAAAATTTCCATTTCTTCGGAAAATTGAGATAAATACATTAATGGCAATACGCGAGAACCTTTTGGTATTGTTATTTCAAAAAAACAACACTTGTATGATTTATGTCCACCAAAACCCAAAGATGTAGTTTTATTTGAACTTGTTGATACATATGTTTTACTTGTAAAATCAGTTTCAATCTTTTTATTTAATTTTATACCACGATACAATACGAGAGATTCTTTTGTGGCTGGAGCATTTTTAAACGCTACATCTATCAAATTTACATAGTTTTTAATTTTACCGGTTAAATTGTCTTTATTTAATTTAGCATTCATATCTATATAACCACTTCCTGTATAATATTTCAAAGCGTTTACAGTATCTTTATCCAATGTTTTCATATAGTCTATTTGTTCTTTCAACATTACCGTATATTTTTGATTAACATAGATTGCACTTTCAGGATGGTATTGTTTATGAGGTTCAACTGTTTGTGTAGTTGTGGGCGCTTTTTGTTTTGTGGGAGAAGTTTTTTGTTTTGAAGTAGGTAATTTATATGTATATACACCATTTTTATATGTAAATGTACTATTTCTTGGTAATCGTAAAAATGTTTCACTTCTTGGCACTATATGTGCTCCAGGCGGTATTATAACATCTACTACAATACCGTTCTTATTAGTAATTTTATTTAAAAATACCTTGGCATAATCTTTAATGGATATAGCTTTTTGAAAATCAAGTGGAATACCCATGGATCCTTTAATTTCTACCGTTGTTTTTGGTATCATTTCAAATATATTATCAACTTCATCGAGATGTGATTGATTTGTCGAATGACTAAATACAAGCTTCATAATATCTTTTTGCGCATTTGTCAATTTATCAACAGCGTCTATTTGTTTATCCATTATAGATTTTTGCTTTGAAGGAGAAGGTGTTTTTTGTTTTGCAGAAATGTTTTTTGTTTTTGAAGGAGGAGAAGTAGTAGGTGATGGTGATAGTGGTTTTAACGTGTGTTTGGGTAACAAAGAAGTTGGGGCAATCTTTTTACTTGGTGTAAATATTGGCAAACTTTGAGGCAAATATAATGTAAAATAACCGTCTTTTGTTAATATAAATTTACTTTGTCTTGGTAAAGCAAATTTGTCATCTAAAAGATGTATAATTTGTGAACCTTTGGGAATTTCAGCCTCGATTACTTGAATATCTGATGGTTTTTCTGTATAAAATATACTATAAAATGGATAATCTAATATATGATATTTATTAATATTATTTGCAATTAGTGGCTTTGCAATATATCCATTCATATCAGTTTGAACTTTAGGCACTTTTGCAAATGATTTATCAACCAAAGTTATAAATTTCGAACCAAATTTTTCGTCACCTGTTAAAATATCAATTATAGAATGTTTATTTTTTGGATTATATACATAGTCTAAAGCAATTTTCACAATTGTAGTTGATGGGGTATTTTGTTTCACAGGTGAAGGAGATTTTTGTTTTACAGGTGAAGGTTTCTTTTGTTTTGGTGGTGAAGGAGTAGTATATTTATAAGGTAATTTATATGTATATATACCATTTTCATATGTAAATGTACTATTTCTTGGTAATCGGAAAAATGTTTCACTTAATGGTAATATATGCGCCCCAGGTGGTATTACAACCTTTATATTATTATTATTAACTTTATTTAAATACACCTTGGCATATGGTGAAATTTTTATATCGTCTTTATAATCATAATTAACACCTAGATATGCATGAATTTCTACTGTCGTTTTTGGTATTATATCAAATATATTATCAACTATCTTGACATCTTGTTGATTTTCTCCATATTCATTCGAGTTTAGGTCAAATACAATTACCATAGAAGTTTTTTGTACATTTGTTAAATTTTTAACTACTTCTAATTGTTTACTTAATATCGATGAAGGTGGTGTCTTTTTTGTAGGTGAAGGTGTCTTTTTTGTAGGTGAAGATTTCTTTTGTTTTGGAGGTGAAGTAGGTGAATTTGTAGGTAATATATATTTATATTCATTATCATTTACTCTTACAAATTGGCTCTTTCGTGGAAAACGCACTTCATTTTTATTTATAAATAGTACATGAGAACCTTTGGGCACAGTTACTTGTTTAAACCACATTGGTTTTTTTTCATAATATCCTTTTGAATATTCTGGCTTAAATACAATATAATCTGTAAGGTCGTTCATAGATACTTTTATATCTTGTTTTAAGGGTGGACTATTCTTAAAAACATTGTCTAAAATTTTACTATTTGTTTTAAAAGTATCAATTTTAGAAACTGCATCTTTTTGGTTTTTAGATAAATTTTGTATATACTGAATTTGTTTAGCTATATCGTCTACTGATGCAGGAGAAGGAGTTTTTTGTTTTATTGGTGATGGAGTCTTTTGTTTTACTGGTGAAGGGGTTTTTAAATTTGGTACAGCACAATGTCCCTTTTTGTATGGTTGTTTTGTACCAGGTACCCATATATTTGGTTCATTACACTCTTTCTTTTCAATGTTTAAAATTTCCTTTACTGTTGTACAATAACCTTTTGTATAAGGGTCTATAGTTCCATGTACCCAAACATTCGGTGATTTACAATCATCTTTACTCATTTATTAATAAACTTGTTATTTTTATAAAAATGAAATGGACACGTCTGAGACAAATTTATTTTTATATCATATACAACTATAATTAATATAAAAATGGAAGCTAATTTTGACGTCAATATTTTATCAAAACGGATTCTCCAGAGACATCCGGCAAATAATTGTCCAAAAATTGTTGAAGTGACTTATGCCAATGGTAGAATAATGCAAATGCATTACCATAACAATGGCAATATCACTAGTAGAATTTTGAGAAATGGCACAGGTGATGCTCCCAAATATGGATATCTTGAAATTTACTCTAAAAAGGTACTGCAAACTCATCCAGCTAATAAAGCCCCTAAAATTACAGAAATTAAATATTCCAATGGACGTTGTGTCCGATATCATACACACAATAATGGAGATTTAACGACCTGTGTTTTAAAGGAAGGTGTGTCTACCTTTAATAGTAACTGGTAAATTTTCCAAATCATATTTATCGGTTATCCAATTGAATGCACCAGATGTTGAATTGGCCCAAATTCCATAAGAATTAAATTCAATTATACAATCTAATTCTTTATTTTCTGACAAAAATACATCTATAATACAGTCTTCAAATGGTAAGTGATATCGTGCTTTGTGTAATAATTTAGATATACGAGAGATTAGTTCATTATCGTCAATATCTAAATCGTATATACCATGTGGACAAATGGCACACAATTTGTCATTATATATAAAACATCTATATTCAGCTCCAGAATAAATATTTATCCAATCGCGAATTGCGATACTAATAGGTAAATTATAAACCGTTGCCATTGACATTGAATTATCGCATCTATCTGAATCGCGTAATATACATTTTGCTTGTTCAAGCGACATTACTTTACTTGTAGTTTTGGATGAAACACTGTTCAATCGTGCAAATTTTGGTTCATCAAAGTATTCATTTTCAGAATCCCATTCGTAAAAACGTGTAGCAGGTGTAAATTTCACAGCTTCATCGTTGTACCAAGAGTCTAACCAAAAAATAGAAATATAAATCCAAATTAATTTATTAATTTCATATTCGTTAAAAGGTATTTTCGTTATATCGTCAAATACTTCTTCATAAATATTTTTGTATTTTTTTGGAATATAAATATATCCATTTACATTTCGAAATGGATGAAATTCTTTTAATCCACCTATATTATCTGTATATAAATCCATATATTATATATATAATTATATATAATATTTCATTTTCTACATTCATCATAATTTACTTTGAACCATTCTATAGTTGTTTTTAACCCTTCATCTAACAATATGAATTTATATTCTTGTTTTTCAATTTTTTTATACAACTCTAAAAATTTATGATTACTAACTGGTTTAATATATTGACCATCTGTAAATGTTTCATCATATATCATTTGATTATAGTTTATACTAGTATATTTACGTATCATATCTACAACATCTTTTATAGCATATGTTTCTTTCAGAGCTGGTGCTAGAATAATAGGTTCAACCAACTCTTGACAATGGAATAACAACCAAATACATATTTTAGCTACATCTTCACTATGTATAAATTGACGAAGAGCTTTCCCAGAACCTTTAATAATAAATGCATCGTTATCACGGTGCGCTATATATGCTCTATGAATCAATGCTGGTATAACATGTGCGTTATCGATATTAAAATTGTCATCTGGACCATAAATATTACATGGAATGATACACCTATATTTACGGTTAAAATTTTCATTATACATATTACATAATTCTTCCAACATTCGTTTAGAATAAGCATAACCTTTATTAGAAGGGTGAGGTGGACCTAAATGTAACATTTTTTCTGTAATGGGATGTTTATCAACTTGTTCGGGAAATATACATGTCGAAAGACAACAAATCATTTTTTCAACACCTATTTCATTACATACTTTTAACACATTCATATTTATCATCATATTGTCATAAAACATGTCAATATTAGAATGTAAATTTTTATACAATCCTCCTACATTTGCAGCTAAATGAATAACATGAGTTGGATTCCAATTTTTAAAAAAAGATAGAGTTGAATCGTAATCTGTCAAATTCACATCCTTGGAAGAAATGAATAACCACTCTTCTTCGTCAACACGTATATCTATCAATTTTTTTATAGCTTGTCCTACCATGCCTGAACCACCTGTAACCAATATTGTTTTCATTATATAAAATACATTTCTTTTCTTAAAATTTAAATAAATGACTTCTAGATATATAGCAATAATTAGACATGGGACTAAACAAGAAATGACTAATCGATTGGATTTACCTATATGTCCTGAAAATCAGGAATATTGTCAATCTAAAAAGACTTTTACAAAAATTGCTAAAAAAATTAAAAAGAGTCCAAATAAAAAAATCATTTATTCAAGCCCATTTCTAAGAACAAGACAAACAGCTGGTCGTTTAGGTAAAAAGATGGATTACCAACATTGTATTAGAGTTTCGGATGGTTTAGGTGAATCTTATGACAGTGTTGTTAAAGAATTGAAAAAATGTAATGAATATGAATATCGTATACCAGATACAAATCAAACTGACATCGATTCGTGTTTACTTTCAACTTTGAATAAAAAAGAAATCCAAAAAGTGAAAAAAGCAACTGAAGAATTAAAGAAATATAAATTTCTAAAAGATAAAACACTTTACAAATCCCCAAAAAATAAAAAAGAACAAGATTGTATTTTTAGAAAAAATGTTTGTAAAATTATAAATGAACACCCTGATAAAGATATCGTTATTGTAACACATGGTAGAAATGTTAGAAAAAGTCCTAAAATTTTAACTCCAAATATGAATGCTATTAATCCAAAAACATGTGGAAGTATTTTATTCAAACAAACTGGTAACAAATTTAAAATTGTTGACAAGGATGGTATTTTCTTATTTTAATAACACACACGCTGTATTAAAATAACAAAGGGGTTTGCGGGGAATCGAACCCCGGACCTCTCGTACCCAAAACGAGAATTATACCACTAAACCACAAACCCAACCAACTTTTTTATCTATATATAGCATGTCTTTAAATCATTTTTTATATACAAATATAAAGACCAATATGGATGAGAATTTAAAAAACATATAATAAATGTCTCTTTATGAACCACTGCGTCATTTGTCAAGATATCTTGGCAATATTCTAGTTTTTAGTATATTTTTAGATTATGAAAGAAATCCAGTGTGGAATGATTGGCGATGGAAAGTTATCATACCATTTTCATTCATCAATATCATATTAATTTTATATAACATGTACAAAAATGGTATAGATTTTAGTATCATATCTAACCTAGTCTGGCTATTTGTATATGTCATGATTCTTAGATTTTATATGCTTAAATTTCCTGATAAAGATACAATTAAAAAGAATATTGACAATGACCCACTTAAAAGTGGTAAATGGTTCAAATGGCTTGCTGGTATTGGTCTAACATTATCCATAGTATGTGCCATACTAACTGTTCTACAATTTGTACCATTATTTAGACCATTTGTTATGCCCATACTAGCTATTCTTGGAAATTTTATTTAAATTGATTTTTATCTTTTATATTCAACGATACGAATATCGAGACCGAGATGTTTTGTTTTACTGACAGCATAAGCAATTGCATCTTTAATCCATTCTATATTATTTCCAAATACACCACCTCCAAGGTATGTCAGATATACAATATTAGATTTTGGATTCAATTTAGCAGTCAATAAAGTAGCTTCATATGCTGCTTCTAGAACAATTCTTGCAAATGCTTCCCAATGTTTAGAATCGATACCGTAAGATATAGGTAATGCTGAACAAAATATTTGTGATACCCTATTTTCTGTATCGGTGTCTGTGTCTGTAACCAGTGTATCAAAGTGAATTCCATATTTTATTCTTTTTCTAATTTCGTCTTTAAAACCATCATCATACACATGTTGTTCAATCTTTTTTAAACCTTGGTCTGTACACAATGCGTAACCATTTTTCATATTCCAAAATGATTCTGTGGAATCAATACACCGATTTAAATACAATTTCACATCTTTGAGTCCATCAATATCATCTTCAAAGTAATTTCTATATATAGTTGCAGCACCACAACTCATAGCACATGCTGGACCTTGGGTATTATCAAACATGTATCCGGTTACTCCATCAAATTTAGTTACATGTGGATTCAACATTTCCAACATGTTGAATTGAGATGCTACTTGAAAAAGTGTACCATTGTTTTCTTTGGCTTGGTGTAAACTTTTTACATTACCATATACTACTTTTACCGACGAAGGAGGTGCTGAAGTAGGAGGTATATGTGAATTACTAACTCGCCTGCGAAGTTCATCTAGCGCTACTACTTCAAAATCACCTATATAGTACCGCATCTGATTAACTTTGGATATTAAACACTTGTCTTGTACTTTCAAATGTTGTTTTGTTGTTTGAAAATCTTTTTCTTCAAACCCTGTTAAACTTTTAAACCAATCGTTCATTAATTTAAACGTGTTTATCTTTAAAATGAATTTTCTATAAAAATGAATTGTGGTACAAGTAAGGTATTAATTTTATAAAAGACATGATGAAATCTAATTTAAAATCTCTAATTTTAAAAACTATTCTTTTTAAAATTACTTGTGCATTACCCGTTTCAATTGTACCACCTGATTTTACACATTGTGCAAATTCAGGGGGGGTGTGTTATTGCAATGGCCTAGTTTTTGTTGGTTTACCTGAATTAAATCAGTGGTACGGTGAACCAATATATAGTTACAATTCAATTAATTGTACAACAGATGTCGGTAAATGTTGGTGTATGAATGATGACACGAGTATTGCACCTCAATACAATGAGATAGAAACTGGTATTAAATTGTGGAAAGAATATAATACAACTTTATTCAATTCTTTTCAAAGTTTTAATGTATTAAATATAGATACAAGTATTCGTAAATTAACTATTGCATATACACAAGATAAATTAATTTCAACACAAGATTTAGCAACAAGTATAGATGGTTTAGCAGCTGTGAACGGAGGTTTTCATGCATATGGTAAAAATATTGGTTCAATAACTAAATTACGTGTAAATGGTATAGATATAGTTGGTAACAATACTGTAACGGAATGGGATTTGACAAACGAAAATGTAAAAGGTGTTTTAACTATTGATTCCAATGGACTTGTGGATATTGGAGATTCGAACGATGTAGATAATTGGGTTGGTGCTTATACTTTTATACATTCTGGACCACTTTTATTATTGAATGGAATTGTACAACCATTAGAAAATACAAAATGGAATAATGTTCGTAATCCAAGGACTAGTGTTTGTATATCGTACGATAGCAACAGTGTCAAAATGATTACCGTAGATGGACGATTTTATACATCAGCCGGTATGACTTTACCAGAATTTCAAAACTTTTTAAAATCACTTGGTTGTAAATCTGCTATTAATTTAGATGGAGGTGGTTCTACTACAATGTATCTTAAAAATATGGGTGTTATTAACGAACCTAGAGATAAACCACCACCAGGTGTAGCTGGATTTAATAGTGAAACAATCGTTCGTAGAATTTCCAATGCAATAGTAGTTGTATAATTGTAGTAAATTTATGAATAGTAAAAATAAATAGAAAACTAAAAGGTTTTCGAATGTTCAATACAAAATGATACAAAATTTGATTAATAACATTTTCAATGCAAATGACAAAACAAGAGCCAAAAAGTTTATAAAAAGTATTCATAAAAAATATGGACAACCAAGATTGCCGATACAAAACAATTTAAAACTGAAATTCGTAAATTGAACCGTATATATAGAAGTAAAAAGTGTATACACATTTGTAAAAGAATTTGATAAAAATATGGCCAAGTTTTTGTCATTTGTAGATAAAGATGAACAATTAATAGTTTTAATTTTCGATGAAAAAGAACTTGTTATTACAATGTATTTTTGATTATATATAATTTCAAAAATGAAATTATATATAATTAATTTCAAAAATATATGGATTGTCAACAGTGTATTATTGTAACCGAAGCTTTAAAGCCAAAAACTCGTCAAAATAGAAAACGATTGGGTCTACCTGATATAAAGCAATGTAATGATTGTCGTCAAAATAAAAATGACCCGGCAGTCATTCTAGGTAATGAACTTGCTGCTAGAAAACCAGATATGGAAACACTCAAATTACATGCAGATGTTACAATATCAAATTCAATAGAAGCCATCGCTATAAATCGTGAATCATTTAAAGATGTTATTCAATGGGCTGAACTTGTTTTAGAAGTTTCCAATTATCCAGGTTGTGATGGTTGGGTTTTTGTTTTTCATGATAAAAAACGTTATTTTATGAATCGAGATGGTAGATTTGCATCTGCCAAAATATCAAAACCTAATAAAGTAAGCAATCGTGAATTACGAGAAATATATACACAAATTAAATTAGATGGTCGTATGACTTATATGCACAGGGAATATGCAATCAACATGTGTGTCGTAGACTTAGTAAAACTTCCAGACAACCAACATTCTACATGTTTTAAAAGTCACGATTTTGATACATTATGTAAAGAATGGATTTCAGAAGCTA
>CXWK01019228.1_pt2 | contig 12371 bp, 15 predicted proteins | sample 590851 | NCBI WGS metagenome assembly CXWK01 (sample SAMEA3498364, study PRJEB10139) | wastewater metagenome | biome: wastewater treatment plant; material: activated sludge | place: Denmark | collected 2014-08-01
TCTTCGGCCATCCCGAGGTGTACATCATCGCCCTGCCGGCGTTCGGCGTCGTCTCGCACGTCATCCCGGCCTTCGCGCGCAAGCCGATCTTCGGCTACACCTCGATGGTGTACGCCATTGCCTCGATCGCACTGATTTCCTTCATAGTCTGGGCGCACCACATGTACGTGGTCGGCATGCCGGTGGCCGGCCAGCTCTACTTCATGTACGCCACCATCCTGATCGCCGTGCCGACGGGCGTGAAGGTGTTCAACTGGGTGGCCACCATGTGGCGAGGGTCGATGACCTTCGAGACGCCCATGCTGTTCGCCCTGGGTTTCCTCTTCTTGTTCACCATCGGCGGCTTTACCGGGCTGGTGCTGTCCAACACGGCGGTTGACGTACAGCTTCAGGACACCTATTACGTCGTTGCCCATTTCCATTACGTGATGGTGGCGGGGGCCTTGTTCTCGGCCTTTGCCGCGGTGTACTACTGGCTGCCCAAATGGACCGGCCACATGTACGATGAGAAGCTGGGCCAGTGGCATTTCTGGCTATCCATCATTTCGTTCAACATCGCCTTCTTTCCGCAGCATTTTCTCGGGCTGGCCGGCATGCCGCGCCGCATCCCGGACTACGCCCTGCAATTCACCGACTTCAACCAGGTGTCGACATACGGGGCGTTCGGCTTCGGCCTGAGCCAGCTGCTGTTCCTCTATGTGGTGCTGAAGGCCATCCGTGGCGGTGAGAAGGCGGCCGCCAAACCTTGGGAAGGCGCGACCGGCCTGGAGTGGACCGTGCCTTCACCGGCGCCCTATCACACCTTCGAGGATCCGCCGGTGCTGACTGAGTCGAAGGGGCACGCGTGAATCCGAAGCAGGCTTCCGCCAGCCGTAGAACTGCGCTGATCATGGCTTCGGTGGCGGTCGCCCTGTTCGTCGGCTTTGTCCTGCGCTACTGGCTATTCAAATGAGCGAGAAGCGCAGCGCCGACAACCGTCGTGTCATGGTCAGGCTGCTGGCGGTGGCCGGACTCATGTTCGGATTCGGCTACGCCATGGTACCGATGTACCAGAAGTTTTGCGAAGTGACGGGCATCAACAACCTGCTCAATGCGGACGATCCGCTGCGCAACACCCAGGTCGACACCAGCCGCACGATCACCGTGGAATTCGACGCCAACCTGCATGGGCTGCCATGGAGCTTCAAGCCGGGGCAAACGAGCGTGGCGGTTCATCCTGGAGAGCTGGTTCACGTGGTGTATCGAGTGAGCAATACGCGCGATCACCCGGTCACCGGCCAGGCGATTCCCAGCTATGGCCCGCAGCTTGCTGCCGCGCATTTCAGGAAGATGGAATGCTTCTGCTTTACCAAGCAGACACTGGGAGCGGGCGAATCGCGGGAAATGCCTGTCGTATTCGTCATCGACCCGGCGCTGCCGAAGGATGTAAACACGATCACGCTCTCGTACACCTTCTTCGAGGTGGCGGGCACGCTTGCCGAACCGGCCTCGAAGCCGTCCAGGCCGGGCGCATGAGCGGCGAGGCAGTGATGGACGAGCGCAGAGCCGGCCCACTCCAGGTGCTAAGGACGGTGTTGTCGGCACTGTTCGGCGTCAGACATCGCCGTATGCATGAGGAGGATTCGGCGGGACTGCGGCCGATTCAGGTGATTATTGCTGGCGTCATCGTCGTGGCGGTCTTTGTCCTGGCGATCATCGCGTTCGTACAGCTTGTCGCGACAAAGTAGAAAACATCAAGATCTTGGAGGTAGTCATGAATCAGCAGGCATCCCGCTATTTCGTTCCGGACCCGTCGCACTATCCCCTGGTGGGCTCTGCAGCCTTGTTCCTGCTGGCATCGGGCGCGGTGCTGTGGATGAACAAATTCGCCTATGGCCCCTTTGTCGTGCTGGCCGGTTTTGCCGTGCTGCTGTACATGCTGTTTGCCTGGTTCGGCCGGGTCATCGAAGAATCCGAGGGCGGCAAGTACAACAAGAAGGTCGATGCCTCCTTCCGCTGGGGCATGAGCTGGTTCATTTTTTCGGAAGTGATGTTCTTTGCTGCCTTCTTCGGCGCCCTGTTCTATGTGCGAGTGCTCGCCGTGCCCGATCTGGCCAGTGCCGAACAGCAACTCCTGTGGCCGGATTTCAGCGCCCACTGGCCGAGCGCCGGACCGAAATTCGCCGAGCAGTTCACGCCGATGGGTGCCGCGGGCATTCCGCTCATCAATACCTTGTTGCTGCTGTCGTCCGGGGCAACCCTGACCTGGGCGCACTGGGGCCTGCTCGCCGGCAAGCGCGGCCAATTGAAAATCGGCCTCATGCTTACCATCGCCCTGGGCCTGCTCTTCCTCAGTCTGCAGGTCTATGAGTATGTGCATGCCTACCAGGCGTTGAATCTGAAGCTGACGACCGGCGTCTACGGGTCGACCTTTTTCATGCTGACCGGTTTCCATGGGCTGCATGTGACGATCGGTGCGACCATGCTGCTGGTGATCTTCTTCCGTGTCATGGCCGGCCACTTCAAGCCGGACCATCACTTCGCCTTCGAGGCAGTGGCGTGGTACTGGCACTTCGTCGACGTGGTCTGGCTCTTCCTCTTCGTCGTGGTGTACTGGTTGTAGGGAAAATCCCGCCGGGTCGTCCCGGCGAATATGACGCGCCGCACTTCCTGCGGCGCGTTTTTTTAGAGCTTGTCGGTGATCAGGCCGGAGTAGTAGCCTGCAGCCAGAATGACGAAGAGCATGATGGACAGCCCGACGCGCACGGCGAGGGCCTTGACCATGCGCTTGCTGTCGCGTCCCTGGTCGCGGAAAAGAAACACCAGCGCCGAAGCCAGGCTGGCAATGATGGCGACAAGGAACAGGATAACGACGATGCGCATGGCGAGCATTTCCTTTCCAAGGAGTCTAACTGATCGCTTCCTGCCCTACCACCATAGGCAAGGCATTTGAAGCGCCGTTTTCGCATTCGTTTCGTGCCGCTGCTGGCAGCGCTAGCCTGCTTTGCCGCTTCGGTATCGATCGGCAATCTGCAGCGCGGACGTGCAGAGCAAAAGCAGATGCCCTTCGATCGGTTAGAAAGATTGAGGCAAGACGCGCCCATTCAGGTGGGCGCCACACCAGCCGACACTGCCCTGCTCGATAAACATCCGGCCATTGCACGCGGAACCTGGGTCGCAGACAAGAGCGTCCTCATTGACAACAAGGTGTACAACGGTGTCGCCGGCTATCATGTCATCACGCCCTTGCGCATCGAAGGTGCGCAAATCAGTATTCTGGTGAATCGGGGCTGGATTGCCGCGCCGCGATTGCGTTCCGAGTTGCCTGTGCTGCCCATGCCGGCTGGTGCTCCGGTTGTGGTCAAGGGCGTGGCGCAGGTTCCGCATGGCAAGGCATTTGAATTGGCCCCGGATCGCAGTCAGGGCAGGGTGTGGCAGCATTTGTCGCTGGAACGCTTCGGCGCGTGGTCTGGACTCGTGTTGCAGCCGATCATCCTGTTGCAGACCGATGATCTGCACGATGGCCTTGTGAGGGACTGGCAGCCGTCGGAAAGCGGGGCAATGAAACACTGGGGTTTTGCCCTGGTATGGTATCTGGCGGCCGTCGTAGCAGCGGTGGCCGCCGGCATGGCTATGGTTGAACGCAGAGAAACATGATGAATAAACAGAAGCTCGTCGTATTGGCCGTCGCGCTGGTGAGTGCCTTTCCGATNNTCCGATGGTTGCCACGCTCTATTTTTACTATGTCTCGCCGCCAGAGGGCCGCATGAACCACGGCGACCTGCTGCAACCGACACCACTTCCGGGGGCGCCATTGAGGCTGATGGGCGGCGAAGCGTTCCGCTTCGAACAGTTAAGGGGGAAATGGCTGCTACTGCAGATCGATTCTGGCGACTGCGATGCCCGCTGCAGGGACAAGCTGTATGCCATGCGGCAGGTCCGGCTGGCGCAGGGCAAGGACATGGTGCGCCTCGAGCGTGTCTGGCTGTTGTCGGACCGACAAAGCCCGGCACCTGATCTGCTGGCGGAATATGAGGGAACAAGGGTCGTTGTCGCGGAAGGAAGCGAGGCATTGGCCGCGTTTCCGGCACCAGTGGACCGGGCGGCCCATTTGTATGTGGTCGATCCCCAAGGCAATCTCATGATGCGTTTCCCGGAAAAACCCGACCCGACCCGCATGATCAAGGACCTGCAGCGTTTGCTGCGTCCTTCGCGCATCGGGGCGGGCTGAACCCTTGACTTGCCCGGGTTTATTCCCGGGGCAGGCCGTGGTAGATTCCATCCTTTGAGTTGTCGGGCTTTTGCCCTCCAGGGGTCTGCATGAAGGCACTACCCTCTCCTGAAAATACACTGAGCTACCGCTTGTACCAGTACTTCCAGCTGACCAAGCCGCGGGTCGTGTCGCTCATTGTTTTCTGTGCCGTGAACGGCATGTTCCTTTCGGTGCCGGGCGCGGTTCCTCCCGTGGTCCTAGTGGCCGCCACCACCGGCATCGCCCTGATTGCCGGCGCTGCTGCGGCGGTGAATTGCCTGATTGAGCAGCGAATCGACGCCGTCATGGCGCGTACGCGTGGCCGCCCCTTGCCGCGCGGCGAGGTGAATTCCCGGCAGACGCTGCTTTTTTCCGGCGTGATCGGCGGGATCGGGCTGAGCCTGCTGTACTGGTTCGTCAATCCCCTGACCATGTGGCTGACCCTGGCGACCTTCGTCGGCTACGCCATCATCTACACCATCTTTCACAAGCCGGCGACGCCGCAAAATATCGTCATCGGCGGCGCCTCCGGAGCCATGCCGCCGATACTGGGCTGGGCGGCCGTAACGGGCGAGGTGACCTCGGAGGCATTGCTGCTCTTCCTCATCATCTTCGTGTGGACCCCGCCGCATTTCTGGTCGCTGGCGCTCTATCGAACCAAGGAATACGCCAAAGTGGGCATGCCGATGCTGCCCGTGACGCATGGCCCCGAATACACGCGCCTGCAGATCCTGCTGTACACGGTTCTTCTTGTCGGGGTGACGATCATGCCCTTCGTCATCCGCATGAGCGGCTGGATTTATCTGGTCAGCGCAATTCTGCTGGGCAGTGTGTTCCTCGCTTACGCAATTCGTATGAAGCTCGCCTACAGCGACAAGCTGGCGCACAAGACTTTCCGTTACTCCATCTGGTATCTGGCGGCGCTGTTTGCCGCTCTCCTGGTGGATCACTACTTCAAGTTTTGATGGCTCGACTGCTCCTGCTGACACTGGCCCTGTTGCTGGCTGGATGCGATAACCAGCCGCAATTCGGCAATACCGACATCAGCGCCGCCGGTTACGCGAACGATTTCGCTCTGACCGACCATACCGGCAAGCCCCGCACCATGGTGGATTTCCGCGGCAAAGCGGTGGTGATCTTCTTCGGCTACACGCAATGTCCGGATGTTTGTCCCACCACCATGACGGGCATGGCCGAGGCCATGAAACTGCTCGGCGCGGATGCGGACAAGGTCCAGGTACTCTTCGTGACGGTTGACCCCGAGCGCGATACGCCGCAGTTGCTGGCGCAATACGTTCCCGTCTTCAATCCGAACTTTCTGGGGCTCTACGCCGATGCGCAGACCATCGCCAGGACGGCGCAGGACTTCCGCATTTTCTACAAGAAGCAGCCGGGCAGCACGCCCTCCACCTACACGGTGGACCATACCGCCGGCAGCTACGTCTACGATCCCAAGGGTCGGCTCCGCCTCTACATCAAGCATGGCGAGAAACCCGAGGTGATCGCCAAGGATCTCAAGCTGCTGGTCGCCGGGAAATAGACATGAAAAAAGTCAGTCGCCGTGGTACGGCGACTGACTTTTGAGAATGGGCTCGCGCCAGTGCAGATCAGACGGCGTGGGCCAGCATCCCCTTCATCTTCTGCATGGCTTTCGCCTCGATCTGGCGAATGCGCTCGGCTGATACCCCATACTCGTCGGCCAGATCGTGCAGCGTCGCCTTGTCCCCTTCGGCCAGCCAGCGCCGTTCGATGATGCGGCGGCTGCGCTCGTCGAGATGCGCCAGCGCCTGCTTCAGCCCCTCATCCTGCAGACGTTCCATTTCGCGGTTGGCCAGCGCCTCAGAGGGCTCCTCGGCGGGGTCGGCCAGATAGGCGATCGGCGCGAACGATTCGCCGTCATCATCGACGGTGCCTTCCATGGCAATGTCCCGACCTGTCAGGCGCGTTTCCATCTCGCGCACTTCTTCCGGTTTGACGCCGAGCTGCCTGGCCATGGCGTCGACCTCGTCGCCGTTCATGGTGTTGAGGCCCTGCTTGAGGCTGCGCAGATTGAAGAATAGTTTCCGTTGCGCCTTGGTGGTGGCGATTTTAACCAAACGCCAATTGCGCAGGATGTACTCATGGATTTCGGCCTTGATCCAGTGGATGGCGAAGGACACCAGACGTACGCCACGCTCCGGGTCAAAGCGCTTGACCGCTTTCATCAGACCAACATTGCCTTCCTGGATGAGGTCGGCGTGGGGCAGGCCATAACCCAGATAGCCGCGCGCCACCGAGACGACCAAACGAAGATGCGACAGGACCAATCCGCGCGCGGCCTCGATGTCGTCATCCTGGCGAAACCGCCGCGCCAAATCGACCTCCTCCGCTTCAGTCAGAAGTGGGAAACGGTTGGCCGCCTGGATATAGCTTTCCAGATTGCCGACGGCAACGGGTACGGGCATATTCAGAGCATGGGTCATATATTTGGACCTCCTGATTAATTTTAGCACTCTGATCAATAGAGTGCCAAAAGCGGGTAAAGTTCCCCCTCAGCACACTTGTCAATACATTGATTTATAGCTGTTTTCAGTCATGCAGGTGTCTTGACAGTGAAAGCCAGGCACCCATCCAGCCGAGCAAAGCGGCCAGGGCGAAAAGCAGGATCGATTCGGGCAGTGGAAGAACGTACAGCGTAAACCCGACGCCATAAAGTGAGGCCAGTTCCGAAACCGGTCCGCGCAAGAGCAGCGTGGTGCAGAGCACGACCAGCCAAGCTACCGCGCCGCCAGCCAGTCCTTGTAGGGCACCGAAATAATAAAACGGCCTGCGGATGAAGGCGTCGGTCGCGCCGAGCAGTCGGCTCACTTCTATTTCCGCATCCTGTGTGAGGATTTGCAATCGTATGGTGTTGAAAGTAACGGCGACAAGCGCCGTACCGAGCGCTGCCGCCAAAAGGGTTACGGCCAGTCGCGCCAGGCGAAGCAGGGCGTCGAGTTTCTGAACCCAGGCCGAATCGAGTTGCACATGCTCGACTCCCGGATACTTCACAAATTCAGCACGCAGGGTTTCCAGCGCCTCGGGCGTCTCGCTGCGCGGCAGGACGACGAAGGCGTCGGGAAAGGGGTTGCGCGGGAGGCTCTCGATCACCTCGCCGATCCCCTCGCTTTGCTTGAGTCGACGCAGCGTGTCCTCGCGCGGGACAAAGCGCACATCGCGCACCTGTGGATGATGTCTGAGACGCGACTCAGTCTCGTCGACCTCCTTCTTTCCCGATTCGAGCGACATGAACACGGAAAGTTGCGGTGCAGCGGCGATGCGTTGCGCCAGTTGCTGGACATTGACCAGCAGCATGTTGCCGCCCGCCGGGAGCGCAAGGGCGATGCCAACGACCATGGCGCTGAGCAGCGTATTGACAGGGGTGGCCACCAGGCGGTGCAGTGCCTGTTCTGCGGCCTTGCGGTGGTGGAGCAGCCAGCCCTTCACTGCGCGAGTCTTCCGTGCGAAAGGGTGATGCGTCGCGTCATGTTGGGCGCGAACAGTGCTTCATGGTGCGTGGCGACCAGCACGGTGACACCGACCTGGTTGAACGAACGGAACACCGCCACGATGTCGCGCGCCGTGTCGTCGTCGAGATGTGCTGTTGGCTCGTCTGCGACCAAGATCGAGGGCCGGGCCACCACCGCGCGGGCGATTGCCAGGCGCTGCTGCTCACCCCCGGAGAGTGCTACCGGCATGGCCTTTTCGCGATCCAGCAGGCCGACCTTGTCGAGTGCCGCCCTAACGCGCCGTCCCGCATCGCGGGGGGGCACGCCGGCGATGGCCAGGGGCAGCATAACGTTATTGAAGACGCTGCGGTCGTAGAGCAGCTTCTGATCCTGGAAGATCACGCCGAGGTTGCGGCGAAGATAAGGTACGGCTGCGCGCTTGAGCGCCGACACATTCTGCCCATTGACGATGACCATGCCTTGCGTCGGGCGCTCGATGGCGGGGATGAGCTTGAGCAGGGTGCTCTTGCCGGCGCCGGAGTGGCCCGAGAGGATCACCATCTCGCCGGACTCGATGGACAGCGTCAGATCGGCCAGCGCCGTGATGCCCCCCGGATAGCGCTTGTCTACCTGCTCGAAGCGAATCACGATCGAGCGGACGACTCGAAAAGTGCCTCGACGAATTCGCGCGCGCTGAATGGCTGCAGATCGTCGATGCCTTCCCCGATGCCGATGTAACGCAGCGCCAAGGGGTGTCCCGCGGGCTGCTGGCGCGCGATGGCAGCGATGACGCCGCCCTTGGCCGTGCCGTCCAGCTTGGTAACAACCAGACCGGTGACGCCAATGGCCGAATCGAAGGCCTTGACCTGGGCCAGCGCGTTCTGCCCGATGTTGGCATCCAGCACCAGCAGCACTTCGTGCGGCGCCGTCGGCTCGGCCTTGGCGATGACGCGCTTGATCTTGGCGATTTCCTCCATCAGGTGCAACTGGGTGGGTAGCCGGCCGGCCGTGTCGGCCAGCACCACGTCTACGCCGCGCGCCTTGGCGGCATTCACCGCATCGAATATGATCGCGGCCGAATCCCCGGATTCCTGCGCGATCACCGTGACGTTGTTGCGCTCACCCCAGATGGCCAGCTGTTCCCGGGCGGCAGCACGGAAGGTGTCGCCAGCGGCCAGCAGGACGGACTTTCCCTGCGCCTGAAAATGTTTCGCCAGCTTGCCGATGGACGTCGTCTTGCCCGAGCCGTTCACACCGACGATCATGATGATAAAAGGCGTGTGGGTGGCGACATCAAGCGGTTGCTCCATCGGCGCGAGCAGTTTCAGCAGGATGTCGGCCAGCGCCTGTCGCAATTGTTCGCCATTCTCCAGCTTGTCGCGGCGCACGGCGGATTTCAGTTCGTCAAGCAGATACCGGGTGGCATCGACGCCGATGTCGGCCATGAGCAGCGTGGTTTCCAGCTCCTCCAGCATTTCGTCGTCGATGCGTCCGCGGCCGAACAGGCCGGCGAGCTGGCCATTGAACTGGGCGCGCGTGCGCGAAAGGCCGGCCTTGAGGCGCTCGGTCCATGTAGGCTTCGGCGCGGCGGGGTTGTCGGATTTCTTCAGGAACCCAAGCATGGAAGAGATGGTCTGTATCAGCACGGGGCCGATCCCCGTGCGAAAATGGCGAAAACAATTTTAGCAGAACGGACATATCCCCATGACGAGAAGACAGGTGTTGGCTGCGGTGCTGGCCTTATCGGCGACCGCGGCGCTGGCCAATCCCTACGAGAAGACTCTGGCCAATGGCTTGCGCGTCATCGTGCAGGAAGACCCCCGGGCGCCGACCGCGGTGCATATGGTCTGGTACCGCGCCGGCAGTATGGATGAGGTGGACGGCACCTCCGGCGTCGCCCATGTGCTCGAGCACATGATGTTCAAGGGCACGAAGCACTTGAAGCCGGGCGAATTCAACAAGCGCGTCGCTGCGGCCGGCGGCCGCGACAATGCATTCACCAGCCTCGATTACACGGCCTATTTCCAGCAGGTGCCGAGCGCCCGCCTCGGAGAGATGATGGCGCTGGAGGCAGACCGCATGGCGAATCTGGTGCTCGATGCGAAGGAGTTCGAGCAGGAGATCAAGGTCGTCATGGAAGAGCGGCGCCTGCGCACCGAAGACAATCCCCAGGCCCAGGTGCACGAAAAAATGATGGCCGCGGCCTTTCAGGCACATCCCTATCGCCGACCCATCATCGGCTGGATGAACGACCTGGAAAACATGACGGCAGCGGACGCACGCGACTGGTACCGCCGCTGGTATGCACCGAACAACGCCTATGTGATCGTCGTCGGCGACGTCAAGAAGGACGAGGTGTTCCGACTCGCGGAGAAGCATTACGGCAGAATTCCGCGAGGAACCCTGCCCGGCCGCAAGCCGCAGCTTGAACCCGCTCAGATCGGGATCAAGCGCATCGAGGTCAAGGCGCCTGCCAAGCTGCCCTACCTCGCGATGGTCTGGAAGGTGCCTGCGCTACGCGACCTCGACCAGGCACGCGAACCATATGCGCTCGAGGTGCTCGCAGCCGTTCTCGATGGCCACGATGCGGCGCGCTTTTCGCGCAATCTGATACGCGCTTCAAAGATCGCCGTTTCCGCTGGCGCCGGCTACGACGCCACGGTGCGCGGTGAGGCGCTCTTCTATGTCAGCGGTACGCCGGCAGAAGACAGGAGCGTGACCGAACTGGAGGCGGCGCTTCGCGAGGAGATCGTCCGCGTTGCTCGCGAAGGTGTCAGCGCGCAGGAACTGGAACGCGTCAAGACGCAGACGATTGCAGCACAGGTGTACAAGCGGGATTCGATGATGGCGCAGGCCATGGAGATCGGACGCCTCGAAGCCGCCGGGTTTCACTGGCGCGACATCGACACCCTGCTCGAGAAGATCCGCAGCGTGACCGCAGAGGAAGTGCAGGCGGTGGCGAGGAAATACTTCGACGATGCTCGCCTTACCGTCGCCGTACTCGATCCTCAGCCGTTGCAGAACGAGGCAAGGGAAAAGCCAACTACCTCAACACGGCATTGAACGGAGATCCCATGAAGAGACTGCTGCTGGCTTGCCTGCTGGGTGCCGCCGCCTNNGTCCCATGCAGGCGCGAAGATTGAGCACTGGACGGCGCCCTCGGGTGCGCGAGTCTATTTCGTCGAGAGTCGCGTTGTTCCCATCGTAGACGTGCAACTCGATTTCGCCGCCGGCTCGGCCTACGCAGCGGCCGACAAAGCGGGTCTGGCCGGGCTCACGCGGGGCCTGCTTGACACGGGCGCGGGCAATCTCGACGAGGAGAGCATCGCCGATCGTCTCGCCGACATCGGCGCGCGGCTGGGCGGCGGCGCTGATCTCGACCGTTCCGGTATTGCCCTGCGCAGCCTGTCCTCGAAGCGCGAACTCGAGGCGGGGCTGGAATTGTTGCGGCTGGTGCTGCAGCAGCCAACCTTTCCCGATGCAGTGTTGCGGCGCGAGAAGTCGCGCGTGATCGCCGGCATCAAGGAGTCCGACACGCGGCCGGCGAGTATCGCCGCCAAACGGTTTTCCGCCGCGCTGTATCCCGAACACCCCTACGGCCGCAGTGCCACGGTCGAGAGCGTGGAGAAAATCACCCGTGACGATCTGCTGTCGTTTTATCGCGCCCACTACGGCGCCCGCCGCGCCGTCGTCTCCATCATCGGAGATCTCTCGCGCGCTGAGGCCGAGGCGATCGCCCAGCGCCTGACGGAAGGACTGCCGAAAGCGCCGGCAGAAGTCAGCTTGCCGGATACGGCGCTGCCGGCGCGCAACACCGTGCGCATCGACCATCCGGCCACGCAGGCGCACATCCATATCGGCTTGCCTGCCGTGCGCCGCGGCGATCCGGACACTATTCCCCTGCTGGTCGGCAACTATATCCTCGGCGGCGGCGGCTTCGTCTCGCGGCTGATGAAGGAAGTGCGCGAGAAGCGTGGCTATGCCTACAGTGTCTACAGCTACTTCCAGCCGCTGCAGCAGCCCGGCCCCTTTCAGATCGGATTGCAGACCAAGCGAGAACAGGCCAAGGCCGCGCTCCAGGTGGTCGAAGACGTGCTGGCCGAGTTCCTTGCCCGCGGCCCGACCGAGGAGGAACTCAAGGCGGCGCGGCGCAACCTTGCCGACGGCTTTCCGTTGCGCATCGACAGCAACCGCAAGCTTCTCGAGTACCTCTCGGTGATCGGCTACTACGGCCTGCCGTTGAGCTACCTTGACGATTTTCCGCGCAAGGTGGAGGCCGTGGCCGTTGCCGACATCCGTGCGGCATTCGCGCGGCACGTGAAACCAGAGCACTTCGTGACGGTAATCGTCGCAGGGGACTGATTTTCGTGTCCCGTGTGCGAATCGCCGGCGGCGAGTGGAAGCGCCGCTTTGTCACCTTTAGCGATGCGCCGGGCGTGCGACCCACGCCGGATGCCGTGCGCGAGACGCTCTTCAATTGGCTTGGGCAGGATCTCACCGGACTCGCCTGCCTGGATCTTTTTGCCGGCAGCGGCGTACTCGGCTTTGAGGCGGCCTCGCGCGGTGCCTCGCTCGTCACGCTGGTCGAGCGCGATGCGCGTGCTTTCGCCTCCCTGGAAAGCAATGCCATCGTTCTGGAAGGGAAGGCGCCCAAAGGCCGGCTGGAGTTGATC
>CXWK01010234.1_pt1 | contig 12366 bp, 12 predicted proteins | sample 590851 | NCBI WGS metagenome assembly CXWK01 (sample SAMEA3498364, study PRJEB10139) | wastewater metagenome | biome: wastewater treatment plant; material: activated sludge | place: Denmark | collected 2014-08-01
GCGGCAAGCCGCCGGCGCTGTGCGTCTGCGAAGCGATTTCGCCGGTCGACAATCGTGTCGAGGTGCTGATCCTGCAGCATCCGCAGGAGCAGGACCGGCTGCTCGGCACGGCGCGGCTCGCCGCGCATCAACTGGCGAAGGCGGTGTTCAAGGTCGGCCTGTCCTGGCCGAGCCTCGCCAAGGCGGTCGGCCATGGGGCCGATCCCGCCGACTGGGCGGTGCTGCACCTGGGCTCCGCCAAGGTCGCGGACCTGCCGCGCGAGCGCGACGTCGTGGCGCTCGACCGCAAGGGCGAGGTCGTCGCCGACCAGGACGGGGCGCTGAAGGGGCTGAAAGGCGTCGTCGTGTTCGACGGCACGTGGGCGCAGGCGAAGACGTTGTGGTGGCGCAATCCCTGGGTCCTCAAGGCGCACCGCGTCGTGCTGAATCCGAAGCGCCGCTCGCTCTACGGCGATCTGCGCCGCGAACCGCGCCGCGAGAGCCTGTCGACCATCGAGGCGGTCGGGCTGGCGCTGGCCGGCATCGAACGCCGACCGGAACTCGACGCCGCCTTGCGCGATAGTTTCGCGACGATGCTCGACAAGTATCGCGCGAGCGTCGCCGCCGGCGAGGTTCAGCCGCAGGCGCCGAAAGAGGGCGGCGCACGGCGGCGCGACTGGCGGGGCGCAAGGAAGAAATCCGGCGGCAAAGCCTAGGCCTTCAGGATCGCATAGACGTCGCCGGAATTCGCCTCGTGCGGCAGGCCGGCAATGTGCGCCGCCATTTGTTCGGGCGTCATCCCGTGGCTGAAAGTCAGCGTCTGGCTCTCGCCGAGGGCGAGATTGAAGGCATAAGAGCCGAGGGCGGCGAGCCGTCCGAGACAGTCGAAGGCGACGTCGCGCTGGATGGTGGTGAATTCGAAGCTCAGCGCCGGCAGCGGGTGCGAGAGGCCGGCGAGAACGTCGGCTTCGAACCCCTCGACGTCGATCTTGGCGAAGTCGGGAACGCCATGCGTCGCGATCAGCGCGTCGAGCGTCGTGCAGGGCGTCTCGATCTCCGCGTCCCACGCCTGTCCTTCCCAACCGGCGGCGCCCTTCGCCGCCGCGACGAAATCGGTCGAGGCGGTCGAGACCGTCGGGTTCAGCGAATTGATGCGCAGGCGCGCGGTTCCGGTTTGCGCGCCGCAGGCGGCCTCGACGATCGTCACGTTGGGGTCGTCGCCGTAGATCGCCCGCAACGCACGGGCGCACAGCGGTTGCGGCTCCAGCGCGACGACGCGCGCGCCGAGCCGACGGAAGGCGCCGATGCGGTCGCCGACGTGGGCGCCGATGTCGAAGGCAAGGCCTCCTGCGGCAATAAAACGCGCGTAGAGCGCGGTCATCGCGTCCTCGTGCGCCGGCTCGCCGTAGTAGACATCGAACGAGCGTCGCAGCGTCGCGAAGGCGGGATCGGCCGCGAGCGCGGCGATGCGGGCGGCGCGCGACATGGTCACGTTTCCTGCGCTTCCAGCCGGTCGGCGCGGCGCAGGTCCGGAAAGAGCTGCATCCACGCGAGTGCGATCAGGATCACGCCGGCGCCGCCGATGACGCCTGCCGGCACGGTGCCGAACAGGCCGGCGACCATGCCGGATTCGAATTCGCCGAGCTGGTTCGACGTGCCGATGAACAGCGAATTGACGGCGTTGACCCGCCCGCGCATCTCGTCGGGCGTCTGCAATTGCACCAGCGACTGGCGCACGACGACGCTGATGTTGTCGACGGCGCCGGTGACGGCGAGCGCGACCAGCGAGACGACGAAATTCGTCGACAGCGAGAAGACGACGGTGGCTGCGCCGAAGACGATGACGGCCCAGAACATCTTCATGCCGACCTTGCCGCCGAGGTCGCGACTGACGAGGACGGTCATCGCCACCGCGCCGACGGCCGGGGCGGACCGCAGGAGGCCGAGGCCGAGCGATCCGACCTGCAGAATGTCCTGCGCGAAGATCGGCAAGAGCGCGGTGACGCCGCCAAGCAGGACGGCGAACAGATCGAGCGAAATCGCGCCGAGAATGACCGGTCGGCGCCAGATGAAGCCGACCCCGGAAAAGACGGATGCGAGCGTGACCGGCTCCCTCGACGGCGGACGACGCTGCATCGTCACGGCGAGAATGGCCGCCACCGCGGCGGCCGAGAAAACGGCGGCGAGGCCGAGCGGCGCGGCGGCGCCCAGCGCATAGAGCAGGCCGCCGAGCGAGGGGCCGACGATGTTGGCGGTCTGCATGGCCGACGACGAAATGGCGACGCTCCTCGGCAGGCCGTCCGCGGGCGTGATGCCCGGCAACAGCGCCGACATGCTCGGATGCTCGAACGCGCGAGAGGCGCCCAGCACGACGACGGCGACGAACACCGCCGGCGTCGACAGCCAGGCGCTGTCGGCGCCGAATGCGATGACGCCGAGCACCAGCGCGTTGACGATCTCGCAGATCGCGACGATGCGGCGACGGTCGAAGCGGTCTGCGACCGGACCGACGACGAATGTGAGCGCCACCATCGGCAAGAACGCGGCGAGGCCGATCAGGCCGAGCAGCCAGGCGCTGCCGGTGCGCGCGTAGACGAGCCAGCCGATGGCGACGCCGGCCATCTGGTAGGACAAGGAGGCGAGGACGCGGCAGGCGAGAAAGTAGCGGAACGGCGTGCGCGATTCGGGCGTAGCTTGTCGTCGATCCTGCACGGCGGCGCCTCGGATGCAGCGCGGCGTGTCGGACCGCGAGCCTGAGGCCGGTCTTAAGTCACGTGCGGGCGGGGGTCAAAAGCAGGAAGCGCGCTGCGCGCCGCCGGTCCATTCATCTGCGATCCTGCGGCGCCTCGACATACAGGCCCTCGGGACCGACCCAGGCGAGATTGTCGTGCAGCTTCGTGACGCCGGGCGTGTTCTCGACGAGGACCCGGATGGCGTCGCGTTCGCGCTCGTCGAGGATCGCGCCGGTGAGGGTCACCTCGCCGTGGTCGACATCGACGCCGACGAGGCTGACCGGACCCCATTTCTGCGCACGGAATCCTGCGACGATCTGATCGTGAATGTCCCGGTCCGACGTCGGCGCGGTCACGAGCTTGCGGCTCGCCAGGGCGCGGATGACGTCGGCGCGCGACACGACGCCGACGACCCGGCCGTCGCGCACCACCGGCAGCCGCTTGACGCGGCGCTTTTCCATGAGATCGACGATATCGGGAATGGGCGTGCGCTCGTTGATGAAGACCGGGCTCTCGGTCATCACCTCGCTGACGCGGCGACCGTGCGCGTGGACATAGTCGCTGGCGCCGGCGCCGCCGCCGAGCAGGAATTCGAGCCAGCGTGGACGTTTGCGTTCGGTGCCCAGTTCGGCGCGCCGCAGCAGGTCGCCCTCGGTCAGGACACCGACGATCCGCTCGTCGGCGTCGACCACCGGCAATCCGCTGAGCCGGTTGTCGATCATCAGCCGGACCGCGTCGTCGATCCTGGCGTCGACTGGGATGGTGACGGCCGGCGCAGTCATCAGAGCGGCAGCGTTCACGCTCGCGTCCTTTCCTCGGTCATGGCGTCGCAACGCCACGCCGTGCGAACGTCGCGCCTTCCGCGCCCCGCCGCCTTGAGGCAAGGCAACAATTTCAGTCGCGCGCGATTTTCATTGCCGCCTGCAGCAACGCGCGGTCGGAGCCGCGCGCGCCGACGAGCGATATGCCGATCGGCGCGCCGCCCAGTCTGCCCGCGGGCATGACGAGTTGGGGCAGGCGGCCGAGGCCGGCCGGACAGAGGAACGCCATCGCGTCGTTGCGATAGCTCTCGAGCTCGGGAACGGAAGCGTCGAGCTTCGGCGCCGCATCGTGTAGAATCGGCGCGATCATGATCCCGCCGTCGGCGTAGAGCGCGTCGAGATGCGTCGCATAGCTTTCGCGCACGGCGCGCGCCGCGGCGACCTGCGCGTCCGTGGTCGAACGGGCGAGCGTCACGCGGTCGGCGATATGCGCGCCGAGGATCGGCCGTCGCGTTTCGACCCAGCCGCCATGCATCGCCCAGGCCTCGTGCGCCTGGATGAACCGGAAGGCGTCGTAGGTTTCCGCTCGGGGGCGATCGTAGACCTTCGCCGGCGCGGCCTTGCCGAGTGTGGCCTCGATCCGCGCCACGGCCGGCGCCAGCGCCGCGCGTGCGGCGTCCGGCAGCAGCTCGAACAGGTCGGTCGCAATCATCGGGCGAATGGCGGGAACGACATCGCGCGGCAGCAGAACGTCGCCTACGGCGGCGAGCGTTTCCGCCGTGCGCGCGAAAAACCCGCAGGTGTCGAGACTCGGGGCGAGCGGCATGCAGGCGCCGAGCGAAATCGCGCCGTGCGTCGGCCGCAGTCCGTAGATCCCGCAGAAGCTGGCAGGTCCGCGCACGGAGCCGCCGGTGTCGCTGCCGAGCGCAAAATCGCACAGGCCGGCCGCCACGGCGCTCGCCGAGCCGGAGGAGGAGCCGCCGGGCACGCGGTCCGGGGCGGCCGGATTCGTCGGCGTGCCGAAATGCGCGTTCGTGCCGTACAGGGACCAGGCGAGTTCTTCCGTATGCGTCTTGCCGACGAAGATCGCGCCGGCGTCCAGCAGCGCCTGCACCACCGGCGCATGGGCCGGGGCGGGGCCGCTTTCGGCCAGCTTGACCGGATTGCCGCAGCCCGTGGGGTAGCCGGCGACGTCGAATATGTCCTTCACGCCGAACGTCAGGCTGGACAGCGGGCCGGACAGCCGGCCGCCGACGGCGCGGGCGGGATAGGGCATGAACGCGTGAACGGGATCGTGGCCGAGAAGCATGAACGGTCTTTCGGAATGCGGATGAAACAGGNNTTTTTTGATCTGCATTAAGTCGAGGCGCGGCGCGGCCCGATACACAGAAGCCTGATTTGGAAGCAGGCGACCGCGCGGGGGAGCGGTCGCGGTCCCGAAAGCGGGACGGCGAGGAGAGCGAAGCATGTCCGGCCTCAAGGAGGCCCCGCAATCCGCGGCGATCGACAGCACCTGCGCCTTCTGCGCCGTCCGGATGCACAGCATCTGCGCCGTGCTCACGCCCGAACAGCGCGCCGATCTCGACCGCATGGCCAAGCGCGCGATCGTCGCCCCGAAGGAATCGCTGTTTTCCCAGGGCCAGCCTTCGTCGCGGGTCTTCAACGTCACCGAAGGCGTCGTCCGGCTCTACAAGCTGTTGCCGGACGGGCGGCGGCAGGTCGTCGGCTTCCGCACGCCCGGCGATTTCATCGGCCTGTCGGCCGGCGACCACCACGCGCTGTCGGCCGACGCGATCAATCGCGTTTCGATCTGCTGGTTCCAGAAGCAGGCGTTTTCGCGCTTCGCCGACGACAAGCTCGCCTTGCTACGCAAGCTCAACGAATTCGCCAATCGGGAGATCGCCCAGGCGCACGAGCGCATGATGCTGCTCGGACGCTTTTCGGCCGAAGAGAAGATGGCGTCGTTCCTGCTCGGCTGGCGCGAGCGGATGGCGCGCCTCGGCCGCAGGAAAGACGACATCGCGCTGCCGATGAGCCGGCGCGACATCGCCGACTATCTCGGTCTCACCATCGAGACGGTCAGTCGCACCTTCACGCGCCTCGAACGTGAAAAGGTATTCGGCGTGGTGACCGGGGGCGTGCGCGTGCTGAACGAAAAGCGCGCGGCGGACCTCGCCGCCGCACTGCCGCCGGCCTGAGACTCACCCGACGGCCTGTGCGGCGCTGCGGTTGCGCGCCAGCTTCGGCGACCCGACCCGCAGGCGGCGGTCGGACAGCGACAGGGCGCCGCCCAGCGCCATGACGAGGCCGCCGATCCAGATCAGCAGCACCATCGGCTTGTAATAGGCGCGGATCGTCGTCGTCTTGTCGGGGTTCACGTCGCCGAGCGCGAGATAGATCTGGCTGAAGCCGCGCGACATCAGCGCGGCCTGCGACGCCCCCATGCCGCCGCGCGCGGTGAAGGCGCGCTTGGACGGCTCCATCGTTCCGACCTCGACGCCGCCGCTGCGCACGACGACGGTCGCGACCTGCTCCTGGTAGTTCGGGCCGTTGCGCAGGCCCATGCCGTCGAACTTCAATTCGTAGCCGGCGAGCGGGATCACGTCGCCCGGCTTGTAGGCGCCGATCTGCTCGATGCCCCAGGCGCTTTCGCCGATGATGCCGAGCAGGGTGAGGCCGAGGCCGAGATGGCCGAGCATCGTGCCCCAGGTCGAGCGCGGCAGGCCGGCGGCGCGGCGCATCGCCGACGCGAACGGCGCACGGAACAAGGCCGTGCGTTCGATCAACTCCGCGAACGAACCGACGATGACATAGGCCGCGAGCCCGATCGCGCAGATGGCGATCACCGGCTTGCCTTCGATCGCCCAGGCCGCGATCAGGCCGACGATCGCGGCGACGAAGGCGAAGGTCAGGCGCTGCGTCGCCGCGCGCAGGTCGCCGCGTTTCCAGGCGAGCAGCGGGCCGAACGGCATGGCGATCAGCAGCGGCACGAACAGGGGCGAGAACGTCGCGTTGAAGAACGGCGCGCCGACCGAGATTTTCGCGCCGGTCGCCGCTTCGAGCGCGATCGGATAGAGCGTGCCGACGAGAACGGTGGCGCAGGCGGTCGACAGCAGCAGGTTGTTGAGCACGAGCGCGCCTTCGCGCGAGATCGGCGCGAACAGGCCGCCCTGTCGCAAGCTCGACGCGCGGAATCCGTAGAGCGCCAGCGCGCCGCCGATCAGCAGGACGAGAATGGCGAGGATGAAGACGCCGCGCGCCGGATCGGAGGCGAAGGCGTGGACCGAGGTCAGCACGCCCGAGCGCACGATGAACGTGCCGATCAGCGACAGCGAAAAGGTGAGGATGGCGAGCAGGATCGTCCAGACCTTCAGCGCCTCGCGCTTTTCCATGACGACGGCGGAATGCAGGAGCGCGGTGCCGGCGAGCCATGGCATGAACGAGGCGTTCTCGACCGGGTCCCAGAACCACCAGCCGCCCCAGCCGAGCGTGTAATAGGCCCAGTACGAACCCATCGCGATGCCGAGCGTCAGGAAGATCCAGGCGAGCAGCGTCCATGGCCGGACCCAGCGCGCCCAGGCGGCGTCGATGCGGCCTTCGATCAGCGCCGCGACGGCGAAGGAGAAGGAGATGGAGAAGCCGACATAGCCGACGTAGAGCAGCGGCGGATGAATGGCGAGCCCGAGATCCTGCAGGATCGGGTTGAGATCGCGCCCCTGCGCCGGCGCCGGATCGAGCCGTGTGAACGGGTTCGATGTCAGCAGGATGAACAGGTAGAACAGCGCGGCGATCCACGATTGCACCGCGAGCACGGTCGCCTTGAGGCTCGCAGGCAGGTTGGCGCCGAAAGCGGCCACCAACGCGCCGAACAGCGCCAGGATCAGCACCCAGAGCAGCATCGAGCCTTCGTGGTTGCCCCACAGGCTGGTGATCTTGAACACCAGCGGCATGGCCGTGTGCGAATTCTCGAACGTCGCCTGAACCGAGAAGTCGGACTGAAGATAGGCCGTCGCGAGCGCGCCGAAGGACAGGGCGACGAGCAGGAATTGCGCGAGCGCCGTCTTGGTCCCGAGGTCCATCAGCACCGCGTCGCGCATTCGCGCGCCGACCAGCGGCGCGATCGATTGCACGATGGCGACGGCGAGCGCGAGGATGAGCGCGTAATGGCCGATTTCCGGGATCATGGCCTGGGCATCCGTCGTTTGCCGCGATGGTCGTTCATTTCGCGTCCTGCATGGCCTTGAGGCCGTCTTCGAACCGCTTCAGCTTGTCCGGATCGGCGGCGAGCGCCTTGCGTGCGTCGGCGACCGCGCTCTCGAATTTCCGGCCTTCGCGCAGCACCGCCCAGGAGCGGGCGAGCCGCAGCCAGCCGTCGGGATCGTCGCCGTTGGCCTTCAGGCGTTCGGCGAGATTCTCGACCATGCCGCGAATGTCGTCGGGGCCCGGCGCAGCGGGCGCGTCCGGTTTGCCGTCGAGACGGGCGAGCGCCTGGCGCACCGTGTCCGCCCAGGGCGCGTCCTTCGGCGCCGAAGCCAGGAGATCGGACCAGGTCTTCCGGGCGTCGTCGGCGCGTCCGTCCTGCGCCGCGGCGACGCCGAGATAATAGCGCGCGCCGACCGCGGTCGCGTCGAGCGTCAGCGCGCGGTCGAAGGCCTGCTTGGCGTCGGCGGTGACGACGCCGTCGGCGGCCGCCATCTGGGCCTCGCCGATGTTCTGCTGCAGTTCGGCGCTGTCGCCCTGGATGCGGACGACGTTGCGCCAGGCTTCGACGGCCTGCTCGAAGCGGCCGCTGCGCATATAGACGGGCGCCAGCACCTGCCAGGCCCGGGCGTCGTTCGGGTCCTTCTTCGTGTGGGCCTCGACCTGCGCGATCATGTCGGCGAAGCTCGGCCCCTCGCTACGCGCCGCGACCGGCTTCGGCGCAGCTTCCTTCGGCGCGCCGAGGCGGTAGTAGAGCGCGCCGGAAATCGCCGGGACGGCGACGAGCGCGAGGACGAGAACGGCGGTCCGACCGCCGCGGGAGGCCGCAGCGGGGGCGGTCTTGTCCGCCTGCTTCTGCATCTCGGCGGCCTTGAGCAGCCGGCGCGACACTTCGATGCGGGCGGCCTCGGATTCGGCGGCCTCGATCAGGCCGGACGCGCTGTCGCGATCGAGCTCAGCCAGTTGGTCCCTGTAGACGGCGATATCTCCGCCGCCGCGGGCCGATCCGGCCGGACGCAGGAACGGCCAGACGACGAAGGCGAGCGCGCCCAAGGTCATGCTCGCCAGGATAAGCCAGAAAATCATGGTGTCTCTTATGAAAGCCGCCGCGGACCCGCAACTCGGCTCGCCGCCGCCTTTTTCCGCATCCGTTCAAGACTGCGCGACCGGCCAGAGCCTTGATATGGCTCAAGCGGCCCGACGCTCAGCCCTTCTTCAGCGCCTTTTCGATCTCGACCCGCACCACGCTGTCGATGTTGTCGGCCGTCAACGGCCCGACCAGCTTGTAGGCGATATTGCCGTCCTTGCCGACGATGAAGGTCTCGGGGACGCCGTAGACGCCCCATTCGATCGCGGCGCGGCCGTTGGCGTCGACCCCGACGGCTTCGTAGGGATTGCCGTGGCGGCCGAGGAATCGCCGCGCGTTGTCGGACGAATCCTTGTAGTTGATGCCGACGATGCGCACCCGCCTGTCTTGCGCCAGCTTCATGAACAGCGGCGCCTCGTCGGCGCAGGGCACGCACCACGACGCAAACACGTTGACGACCGTGACGGCGCCCTTGAACGCGTCGGCGTCGAGGGCCGGCGCGGGCTTGCCCGCAATCTGAAGGCCCTCGAGCGCGGGCAGGTTCATCTGCGGCGCCGGCCGGCCGATCAGGGCCGAGGGGATCTTGTTGGGATCGCCGGCGCCGAGGCGGAAGAAGAACAGCGCGCCCAGCGCGACGAACAGCGCCAGCGGAGCGATCGCCAGCCAGGAGCGGCGCTTCGGCGCGGCGTTATCGGACGCGGCGCTGTCGGCGGATGTGGTCGGTTCGGACATCGGCGAGCGATAGCAACAGGCGGGGCGGGAGTCACGCGGCCATCTTGCCGCGGGCCGCTTTGACCGCGGCGGCGGCGCTGCGGAACAGGACCTGCCGGACGAAGATCATGGCGGGATCGTCGGCATGACGACGGTGCCAGACGACGGACATGGACAGGTCCGTCGCCGCCGATCTGACCGGCGCCGGCGCGACGGCGAAATCGCGCATGAGGCCAACGCCGAGCAGCGACGGCAGCGTGGCCAGCATGTCCGTGCCGCGCAGGAAGGCGGCGACGCCCGAAAAGCTTGCGACCGAGACCGCGAAGCGCCGGGCGACGCCCTGGGCCTCCAGCGCCGTGTCGAGGGTCAGGCGCGCCCGGTTGGGATAGACGACCGTCACGTGGCGGGCGGCCAGATAATCCTCGAGGCTCGTCGGCGCCGCGCGCACCGCCGCATCGTAGAAGCAGACGTTGGAATCGCGGAACAGGCGCCGTCCGATCAGGTCGCCGCCGTCGGGTGGATAGGGCGTGATCAGCAGATCGCAGTCGCCCTCGCGCAGAATGTCGGCGGTCGGCGCATCCGAGGGAATGACGCGCAGCGCGACGGCGGCGACCTGCGCCTCCAGCGCGCCGAGGAAAGCCGGCAGCACCAGATCGCGCTGGAGGTCGTTGGCGGCGACGGTCAGCGACAGGCGCGCCTGGGCCGGATCGAACCGCGCGCCGCGCGAAATGTCCTGCATGCCGGCGAGCAGCGCGCGCGCCTGTCCGGCCAGCGATTCCGCGTGCGCGGTGGCGACGATGCCGCGGCCCGCCTTCACGAACAGCGGATCGCGCAGAATCGCGCGCAGCCGGCCGAGCGCGTGGCTGACGGCGGATTGCGTCAGTCCGAGTTCGTCCGCCGCGGCCGTCACAGAGCGGTGGTCGAGCACCGAGAGAAAAAGCCGCAGCGACCGCCCGTCGAGATCCGAATGATCGAAATCGTTCATGGATCAGATGATAACACATGCATTTATCTTGTTAAACATCGCGGCCAAGGTTGCGGCGGTCGCGGGCTCGGGATTGCTGCAAATCAAGGCCGGCCACGCGCAGGTTTCGTCCGATCAGGGCGGGAACAAGGGAGGCGCAAATGGCGCAGACGCGAACGATCGAGGGCACCACGATCTTCGAAGGCGGGCAGGCGGCCAAAGGCTACCAGCTCAACAAGATGTGCTTTTCGTTCAACGATCCGGAAAACCGCAAGGCCTTCGTCGCCGATCAGGCCGGCTACATGGACAAGTACAAGCTGACCGCCGACCAGCGCGCCGCGCTCGCCTCGGGCAGCGTGCTGAAGATGATCGAGGCCGGCGGCAACGCCTATTACCTCGCCAAGCTCGCCGGCATCCTCGGCCTGAACGTTCAGGACATCGGCGCGCAGCAGACCGGCATGTCGGTCGACGCGTTCAAGCAGAAACTTCTCGACCAGGCGAGGCAGTGATGGCCCGGATCATTGGAACTCTCAACACGTCGCACATTCCCGCGATCGGCGCCGCCATCGCCAGGAAGCAGCAGAACGATCCCTACTGGAAGCCGTTCTTCGACGCCTGGCCGCCGGTGCGCGAGTGGCTCGGCCGTGAAAAGCCGGACGTGATCGTCTTCTTCTACAACGACCACGGCCTCAACTTCTTCCTCGACAAGATGCCGACCTTCGCGGTGGGCGCCTGCGCGGAATACGTCAGCGAGGACGAGGGCTGGGGCATCCCGACGATCCCGTCGATCAAGGGCCACCAGAAACTGTCGTGGCAGATCATCAACGGCATCGTCGGCGACGGCTTCGACCCGGTCATGTGCCAGGAGATGGCGGTCGACCACGCCATCACCAACCCGATGCAGCTGATGTACCCGGACCAGAACTGGCCGACCGCCATCGTGCCGGTGGCGATCAATTCGATCCAGCACCCGCTGCCCGGTCCGAAGCGCTGCTTCGATCTCGGCCGCGCCGTCGGCAAGGCGATCGAAGCCTATCCGGAAGACCTCAAGGTGCTGCTGATCGGTTCGGGCGGGCTGTCGCACCAGCTCGACGGCGAGCGCGCCGGCTTCATCAACAAGGCCTTCGACCAGGAATGCCTCGAAGCCATGGTGACGGGCGTCGAACCGCTGACCAAGTATTCGTCGCTCGACGTGGTCGAGAAGGCGGGCGCGCAGGGCGTCGAACTGATGTGCTGGATCGCGGCGCGGGCGGCGATGCAGGGCCAGGTGAGCGAAATCACGCGCACCTACCACATCCCGATCTCGAATACCGCGTCGGCCGTGCAGCTGCTGTCGCATACGCGCGCGCCGGTGGCCAAGGCCGCGTAATTTGCTCCGGGGCGGCTTCGGGGGCTGCCACATCGGCGCCGTCGCATGCAGATGCGGCGGCGCTTTTTCATGGCCTCAGTAGCCCGTTTCCTCGATGTCGACGATCGCGGCTTGCGGCCGGAACAGGAAGCAGTCGCCGACCCAGGCGATCGACGTGCAGTGGCGACGCGAAACGCCCGGCGCGAAGCCGTAGAAGTCGACGCGGCTGCAATTCGGTACGTCGGCCGTCAGCCGGTCGAAGCTGTAGCCCTCCGAATTGTCGCAGATGATCGCGCCGCCGGGGGCGAGATAATCGAAGGCGAGGACGGTGGCTTCTTCCCGCAGATGGCCGTCGATCACGATCACGTCGAACTTGCCGGCCGGGCTCGAATCCATGACGGCCTTCAGCGGCGCGGCGTTGCGCGGCTCGCGTTCGAGCGGCACGTGCCGCAGGTCGACGTTGGCGGGGATGCGGCCCTTGAGTTCGCCGTACCACTCGGCGTTTTCCTCGATCGTCAGCACCGACCTGGCGCGCTGCGCCCACCACAACGTCGACTGGCCGCCGCCGAATTCGAGCACGTTCT
>CXWK01051645.1_pt1 | contig 12362 bp, 11 predicted proteins | sample 590851 | NCBI WGS metagenome assembly CXWK01 (sample SAMEA3498364, study PRJEB10139) | wastewater metagenome | biome: wastewater treatment plant; material: activated sludge | place: Denmark | collected 2014-08-01
TCTATTTTTGTTCAAATACAATCTTGCAATGATGGTAATTTAATGTCTATACAAGTTTGTAAACTATTTTCCCCTACAAAAATTGATATACTTTACGATAAAGTAGGTATTGCTAGTAATTGGGTAGATGATAAGGATTCTGAAATGTATAAATTGGGTAAAGAAACATACGACTCTATTGAAACAGTTTTAAATGAATGTAAAACTATTTGCAAAAATTTCCAACACATTTATTGCAATACAAATACCAAAGAATATTTAAATGACTTGTTAGTCACATTTCATGACACTGAATCTAATAACAATATAACAAATATTGTACAACTATCTACAAATACTAAATTTGTCTATTAATAAAATATGTTGAAAACGTGTAATCCGTTAAATAAAAAATATAAAAAATCACCTGGTAAATATGTATGCAATGAAAAGACTGGTAGATGGGTTTTGAAAACTGGTAAAATTGGAACAGAAATAATCATGTTGCAATCAAATTTATACAAGGAAACTTTATACAAAACTAAAGAGGAATATAAACTAAAAATTCCAATTTTAGATAAATTAAAAGTCTCTTATGAAACTTGGGATAATAAAGATAATACAGCTGGTACATGTTTTTGGCATGCTATATCAGCTGGATTGAATATATCTATCAAAAAAATTGCTTCAGATATTAAACAAATGACACCAGATTTACCTTTGGCTATGATTGATAAATATAAAACAAAAGAAAAAATTGCCAAACAATTACAGTATTATCGAGAAAGAGAATTTGGAATAGACTCTCCAAGTTTTTGTGTCATACCAAAAATTTATAAAAATACAATGGTTGTTATATTTACAATGAATGAAGTCGCAATGGGAAATTTTAAATTAGAAAGAATTCTGTATTTAACTCCAAAATGTAAAGTTAAAAATATAATATTTCTTTGTGATTTCATATTTATCAATGACGAAGCTCACATAGAATTGATGACTATAAATACAAATACTATATCACCTAATTGGTCACAGGAATATACATCTGATATGCATAATTTACTTTGGAAATTATATAATACATTTGAAAAAAATGAAAGTACTTTCGTTAATTAAAAAAATAAAAACCATGACAGAAGAATGTTCAATTTGTTTCGAATGTTTACCAACAGATAAAAACTTTTTAATTACCGAATGTTATCACAAATTTCATTACTCGTGTTTTAAAAAATGGGAAAAGGATACATGTCCAATGTGTAGACAAAGTGTGACTGTAGATTCGAACGATAACATTGTAAACCATTTGTCCGACTTGTTTGCTTCAGAGAGTACAGATAAAAAGACACTCATTTTATATTTAGAACAGTATTGCCAAAATATTATAAAAGATGTACCATCCATGTACAAGTCACTCATTTTATACAATACTAAATTACTTGTCAATACTATGGGTAATCCAATTCGTTACATTATGAAACATAAACTATATACACTTTTACCATGTTATGAATATAAAGATTATAAAGATGAATTAATACGACTTGACGATGTAAATCTTGTAAACTATATTCAATTTGATGACAATATTCTTTATGACATTGTCAGCAACAATTGTATCAATTTATTAAACCATGTTATTGATAATAACATTTGTACCATAGATAGTGACAAGGTTTACAGTATTGGTGAATTTGATAAAGTTTTACTACCAGTAAATTTATTAGGCATTGCATGTTTTAAAAAACATGTAAATTTATTACCCATATTGACGAAATATATTGATATAAATTCCGTCAATGCATATAATTGTAACGCATTGTATCCAGCTATTGCAGCTAATTCAATGTTTATTGCGATGGGTGAATATAGAAATCAATATTCTAACTTGAATACTATAAAATGGTTGGTTCAACATGGTATAGATGTCAATATGACACATATATGTAATAATTCACCACTGTATTACGCAATAGAAACTACGAATTTTTCTATTGCATATTACCTATTAAATAATGGCGCCATCGTGACTGAAAAACATATATTTGCGTGTGTCAGTTACAGTGACAATATACATTTGTTGAAAAAATTATTGTCATTATTACCTACACTAGATTTGAAAACTTCTAATTCTATTCATTTATGTTGCAATAGGACTTCAAATAATTTTAAACATATAAATGAGAAATATTGTTGGTGTATAAAATGTAATGGTCGTGCCGATTTATCTTCCCTGTGTCATAAAAATATACCATCTATATTTCAACAAGCTTGTTATTATAAAAAATATGAAATGTGTTTACTACTACTTTCGTTAAATAAAAATATAAAAAATTATAAAGCTGAAATATGTACTATTCATAATTCTGAATGGTCTAAAGAAAATGAATCACAAATCCCATATGAACAAGCATTAATGGACAACGATTTGAAAAAAATAGTATATATAAACAAGTATGAAACTGAAATGAAGGATATTTCTGATTATATATGGAAAATTATAGAACGTGATGACCATGTCTCTTTTAAACATCAAAGAAAAATAGTAAACAAATTGTTGTCTGAAATGAAAACTAAAATACGTTTTGGTTCAGGTTTTGGTTTGTTTAGGTCATATTTGTATGAATAAAAATGAAATTTGAATTTATGCCAAATTTTAATTTCAAAATGCAAGATAATTTTGAAATTATAACCAATCAACTTGGAGAAATGAACAATAGATTATATAAATTGGAAAAATCTATGGAAAAGATTGATGTAATACAATATCAAATGGAAAATACCATGGATAAGATTGACACAATGTGTAACATGATAAACGATGACAGTAAAATTTTGAAAAAAATCAATTTTCAATTAAATTTGCAAAAATTTACCAAAACGAAATTTAAATAAATGTTAAATTATGTGATAGCTACTTATAATGGAAATAAATTGGAATATACATTGCAAAATCAATTGCAAATACTATACACACTTGTTATGAGAAATAAATTAAAATATCTAACTCAAATTACAATTGTATGTCCTCCTACAAAGGATAAGCATACCCCATTTAAATTTTACTATCAAAAAGACCATTGGCAATCACTATTTGACCAAACTAAAATTAAACTAGTATATATAGATTATATAGGGGAAAATGATAACGCGTCATATGACCAATGGTTGCAAGCATATTTTGCATTTCCAGATTTTGAATATTACATATTTATGGAAGATGATTATGCACCACATCCTTCTCTGACGAATTTTGATTCACAATTGGTTGAATTTTATGAAAAGACGTTGGATGAAACTAAAATTGGTTACTTGTGTTCATTTGCATCTAAATTGTATGGATTTCCACACCATGCTGCTATATCTAATGGTATCATTAACAATAAAACTTTGAAATCGTTGGGAGAAAATGTACTCGATGAATTTTATACATTGGCAAAAACAACTCATTGTCAAATTGCATTTTCAAAATTATTTACTATGAAAGAAATTGATATTTTAAGCATGCATAATGATTTTGCAGCCTGGTTTTGGTGTTCTGGGTATAATAAATTGACCAACTATTCAAACGATAGTGTAACTAAATTTATGTTTATACCAATGCAATACTTGGTTTCATTTTATTTTACAAAATCTAAACCACCTACTCCTAGTCCTACTCCCAGTTCTAAACCACCTACTCCTCCTACTATACCTAGTGCAAATAGCAGTGTTCCACCCCCACCAGTTTCTAATAAAAGTACGTCATTTTCGACAAATACACCTGCTAGATATATATATGGTAAATCTAGATATCGATAAATTTTTATATATATATTGTATATAAAAATTATTTATTAGGCAATGCATTTTCATAAAATGTATTTATAGAATTAGTAACTATTCGATGAAGCCAATATAACAAATGTGTGATTGACCCTTTATTCATTTTTACCTGGTGTTCTGAAATACCATCTGGGTTGATATCAGGGTGAGCTTTTACAAATTCTTCTCTTAGTCTTGGTTGCTGTGATAGAATGTTATTTATTTTGTTATGATGAAATTTAGTTTCTAAATAACCGGTATAATTTGAAACATGCAACACATCGTCCACAGACATTTGTTCAAATACGGATACGATACCTTCTGGTAGTTGTGCTATTTTCCAAAAATTTGGACAATATACATAATAAGATTTATTATAACTCCATACTAAACTTCCTCTGGTTACACCCAAAGCATCACAAATGTCATCTGAAATAATTCTGCTTTCTTTATTCATTTTATAATTGATAGTTTACATTTTTATTATTCATTTTTGAATTCCCATTTGAAACCATATATAACAGATTTTTTTGGATTTTTACATGCACGCAAAATCTGTGAATTGATATTATGCCCAATATTAAGTACACGAGATACATGAGCAGCATTTATATATTCTCCGACAATATTTCCATCCAAATCTTTTTGAATAATTATATGTGTATTCGAACGAGCACCTGTATCATATGCATGCCGAGTATTATCAGAAGCAGACAACCATTCCAAGTTTTCAATACTATTATTCAACTTATTTCCATCTTTATGATTGACAATCCATTTATCATTGTAATTTTCAGGTTTTTCTATAAAATAAGTTGCAAGCAAACGATGTAAACAATAATGTTTTTTATTCAAAACCACACTCATATACGAACCAGTTTCTCTTGGAGTTAGAAAACTCTTTCTGGATTTGTTATATACCTTTCCATCGATGCAAATTAAGAAATCTGGATGATTTTCAATTTGTTTAAAAGTTGTCAAATTTAAATCTTTTTCATCAACTTTTGTTTTGGGTGTTTCATATGACCATAAATAACCATAAGCTTGTGTAGAACGTCCAGCTAAACAATCAGATATATATGAACCAAATTCATTTCTAGCTTGTTCAACAGATTCATATCGAATTGGGTTAGTTTTATCCAAATTCCAACGAATGATTGAAATTCTAGTTGTTTTACGTTCCTCATTTTGATGAGCATGTTTAACATTTTCTGATACAGTAATCCATTCTAAATTTTCAACCCTATTATCTAGTTTATTATAATTTTTATGGTTAACGTGTTTTTTAGTTATATCATCATTAGGTATAAATGCGTCAGCAACTAAACGATGAACTTGTTTACAATATTTTTTATCTTTATGAATCAATGTACAAATATTATAACCAGTATGTACATTTAAAGAACGTAATTTTAAAGTATTTGCAACACGAATTTCGCCATTATTAGATACATCATAATTTGTCATTTCCCCATTTATATAAATAGGTTTCCAATCTATATTATTTGGTAGTTCATTTTGAACCGTTTTTTTACTTTTTATAACAGGTTTTTCATTATCAGATTTAAATTTAGGTACCAACATTTCTTTATTAATATTATTCATGTCAATTGATACAGAATATTTAGATGAAGCCCATCTTAAATTATCTACACGATTATTAAATGAATTTCCATCAATACGTTGCACATGTTTTAATTCGTGTGGATTATCTATAAATGTTGAAGCAACAATTCTGTGAATTTTTACACGCTGTACTTTACCTTGGAATTTAAAATCAAACGTATAATGACCTTCAAATTGTTTAAATTTATTATTTTGTAATTCTCCGCTACTATCTCGTATATTTCCATAAGAAGATATTTCATAACCAGTTTGTTGGTCATTAAGTATAAGTGGTTTCCAGATTTCCATTATACATTTTGAAGATGAATAAAAATTTAAATTCATTTTTATTCATCTTAATTAGTTTTTAAATTTTTATTTGTCACAAAATTGTTCAATAACTGTTGGTCATCTAGTAACTTCTAGACATATAGCTATTACAGCAGTTCGTCCGGTAGGCTCGGCTGACCGGCAAATAAGAAATACCGTTAGAGCCGTCTCCACGGGTTAAACTATCGTATGAAATAGTTCCGAATACTGGAACAATTACTTGGCTAGAAGTTCGAACTTGTGCTGGGACAGGAACCATCGTGGTCGAACAGTCGCAATAACTTGACATCCCCATATACCCATCCCCACATGATTTGCATCCATAATCTCTTGTAGAACTCATTATATTTATTAATAACAATTTAAAAAAAAATTCAAATCATTTCACCAAAGTTTGAAACATAAAAATGAAAAATTCTGTTTGAATTTTTACACCAAATTATAATGGATATTGAAATCTGGAAGCAAGTTATTATAGACAATATTGAATGTGATTATGAAATTTCAAATCAGGGGAATTTGAGACATAATAAAACTTTAGAACCACGTGCATTTAGTAAACATCGCGGTTGTTATACTTGTAAAATAAAAGTTGGTAAAGAATTGAAACTTGTAAGAATAGCAAGACTAGTTGCAGAATATTTTCTAACCAATGAAGAAAATTTACGATTTATCAAACATATTAATGGCAATGTATATGACAATCGTGTTGAAAATTTAAAATGGTCAGAAACCTCTTTAAATGACGGACCATTTATTAAAAAACCTCCTACCCTTAAAGTACATCCAATCGAAGATTTAGAAGGAGAGGTATGGAAAACTTTGGTGATAGATGGTAATGAATGGAATTATGAAGTATCAAATCTAGGTAGAGTACGTTCTAAAGGTACTAATAAAATATTATCTTTATCTAAACGAGGTGATTATTTAGGTATTTCATTACAGCATGAACAAAAACGTTATACCCATTTAGTACATCGTTTGGTTGCTTTAACATTTATACCTAATGATGCTACCACGACTAAGACTTGTGTCAATCATAAAAATCACAATCCAATTGACAATCGAGTTGAAAATTTAGAATGGATTTCTATTTCAGATAATGTCAAACATTCGTATACTAGACCAGAACGTAAATCTGTCAGAAAAGCCATTATACGATATAATTTAGATGGTACAAACCCAAAACGATATGAACGTGTAAATGACACACGAGAAGAGTTCGGTAGCCATGTATCAGCATGTTTAAATGGAAAGGTTAATACTGCTTATGGCTATATTTGGAAATATGAATCAGAACAACCCAATAAAGTTTCTATAGATTCATTAGACTTGTCAAACTATAAAGTAGTTGACAATCATAAAAATTTTTTAATTTCAAATGATGGTAAAGTGTATAATACCACTAGACAGTCATTTTTAACAGCTAGGAAACCTGGTATTAGTAGTTATATGAGTGTAGTCTTGGATAAAAAAAATTATTATATACATGTATTGATTGCTAAACATTTTATACCAAATAATGATGTAGAAAAAACTGTAGTCAATCACAAGGATGGAGATAAAATGAATAATTGTGTTGAAAATTTAGAATGGGTCACACAGTCAGAAAATATGCAACATGCATATGATACAAATTTAAAAACAAATAACAAATCTGTTGCTCAATATACATTGGACAATGTACTTGTGGCTACACACAATAGTTGCAGTGACGCGTCTAGAGCATTGAATACAGGTAAAGATGTAGGTTCACAAATAAGCAGAAGTTGTAGTAAATCTGGTTTATATAGAGGATATAATTGGAAATTTGTTTAAAAAAGATTTGTTTAAAATACACAAATAGAATGTATTTTAAACAGAGTATTAATTTATTTTAATTCGTCCAATTCGTTTTGCAATTCTAAATCCAATGTTTTTTCGTTAAATTCGTCATCGGTTCTAGTTTCTTCTTCATCGTCGGAAGATGAAGAGACTTCGCTATCTTCAATTTCAACAATTTTGCTTTCAGTTTCTTCTCGTTGCTTTGGTATTTCAAGTGTTTCGCTTATTACAAATATTTGTTGTGGAGATGGAGATTTTGGTTTAGAAATCCGTGAGACTTGTGGAGTTACTTGTGAAATCCGCGAGACTTGTGGAGTTTGGGATGGAGGTACACGCTGAGATACTCTAGGTGTCGGAATTCGTTGTGTAGGTGGAAGTTGAAGTGGTACTTGTGCAAACGATTTGGTTATCAATTTATCTAGGTGTACTTGATTTTTACCCAAAGATTGAATTTGTTTGTCAATTTTTGTAAATTTATGTCTTAATTTTTTCGTTTCATACCATTGAATTACGACAAATACCGTCAAGATACATATGAGAACAATAAGTATAGTAGTTTTATTTGCGATATAGTTCCACATAATTTACGTATCCAAGATGTGTCTTTAAACATTAATTTTATTGACCATAAAGGTGATCGAAATTTGTAAATCTGGGTTGGGTGGAAGGGGAGAAAAGTTATCTGGTTGTGTTATAAACAATTCACCGTTAGGCATAATGATTTGAACAAAATAATCTTCATAAGGATTAAATTGAATTAATTGGGGCATATTGGTTCTATCAATTTTCAAGAAATTTGAATTAACCCTTGGTTGTATATCATATATAGGTACCTTAAATAACGCACGGGTTGAATGTGGGTTATTAGATACTAGAATATTATTAGAACTACCTGTTAAATTACCAAATGCAATATAGATATATGGGTAAGATACTAAACGACCACCATATCCAGTAAGAACAGTTACATTTGGAAGAATGATTGAGCGCAATTCAATTTCATATAAACCTTTATCTAATCTACAATTGGAAACAGTATTTACAAAATAACAATTGTCGTATGAAAAATATAAAATTTCATAAGCAGTGGGTATAATACTTGGAACAAATGCATTTGGATAATATGGTGTTATAGTTGCTTTACCAGTTATTGTGTCGTAACCCACAATTCGACGAGTCGTATTATACAAAGGAGATGTTAAATCAGTTATACGTACATATTTACCAATCAAATCATTTGTAGGTGCACCTAAAATTTCAATTGTAGATTTTGTAATTTCATTTGTTATAAAACTGTAAAATACATTTGGACTTTTACGAATTTCATAATTGTCATTTATATTCCACGCACCAGAAAATGGTGAATCTAACGTTAAAAAGGCAGATGCACCATCGTATCCAGTAATATGTCTATGTTCTCCTATAGTTACATCAAATAAATATAACCCTACATAAGCATTGTCGAACGATGAACCACCTGAGAAAAATATGTGACCTGCTGTCGATGTATCAGTTATTGTATAAGAATCAGTTGGGTTAAACGTTTGCGAAAAACTATTAAACCCCAGGTTGGCTACTTTTAAATTTGTGTCATAAAGTACGATGTAAGCAGATTCTCCCAATGTCGAATCGACCAAAAGAGCACCTCTAGCATTGGCAGCGTAGCTTGAGTCTAAAATAGGTTCTCTAGGTGTACCACCAGAAAATGTACCGGCTGTTGATATAACATTTCCTTGAAAAATAGCAGAAGGATACCCATCTAAAACAGGGTCTAGAGCTGTAACACCGTTAATTTCGTTACAATGATTCGTCGTAGTAGCTTTTACGATAAAATCACAAGGAAGAGGGTATTGTTCTCTATTTCTATATGTACTATCGATATCTATAAATTTTACACACTGTGTTTTTGACATTTTTATTACATTAAATAAATGTATAAATCCAAAATAAATTCACAGATTTTTTTACCGGCTACTCCAAATGATATAGACAAGTATTATAAGCTGAATAGATGCCCTCAATTCATATTTACTCATAATAATTGTGGTTGTTATCCATATTTATATCTTGACCAAAAGAAATTTTGCTGTAATTGTTAAAACAGCAACTCTTAAAGTTTTTTAAGTATTTAATAAATGTTTAGAATAGACGACTCTCGTAATCATTATAAACTTTCACATAAAAATACATCAACTGTTGAATTACGAAATTCAGATTTTTTAAATGGACCAGTATATTTGACAAATCCTGGTATATATAGATTAATGGAAGATATAGAATTTAACCCACTTCCTACTTTTTCAAATATTTTTGATTCACTTGCTTCTTATCCAGATGCTGACCACCATTTTGTTTTAGGTTATTTTGCCGCTATAATTGTCAATGGTAGAAATATTGATATAGATTTAAACGGGTTTACTCTCCGACAATCCATCAATCATAACCTTCAACAAAGATTCTTTGCTCTAATAGAATTAGCTGATAGACCTTTCCTACCTGGCCAAGGACCAGCTAATTTTGGGTCATCCATCACGTCATGCGCAAATATCAATATATATAATGGTACACTTGGTTTATCGTCTCATTATGGCATTCATGGTAATAACATGGAGTCTGTAACGATAAAAAATCTAACTATATATGATTATGAAGTGGCGGGTATTTCAATCAATGGTGGAAACAATGTAATTATAGATAATGTCGAGGTTCGTCAAAATTATCAACATATAAAGGTTACTGCATTATTTTCCAATGCAATTTTCACTGTTAAAAAACTAATGTTGATGCAAAGAAGTAATCCATATACTTCTATAGTAGTTGATGGACAAACTATGACTATAGAATCAATTATAAATAGATTAGTTGCATCTATAAAGGATGCACATTTTGATATTATAACTCAACAACCTGTAGGAACAACTAATCCAGATTCTAAAATATACGACAATTCAGTCAATGATTATCTACTTGATGGAAATTGTTATGGTATTGCATTAAATTCTGTTGGTCTTTTAGTAAATGAATTTAAACAAGAATACGAATCGAGAAATACAAATATAGCATTGAGCAATATTATTATAACCGATATCAAATCTAAACCAGTAGAACAATTGGGTTTAACTGAAACACCTCTTATAGATTTGGGTTTAAATCCACAAACACTTGCAACATTTAATAAAGGTGCGTTTGGTGATATACCACTTGTTTTTAACAGTGTAGATGAAAATGGTAAATTTACTCACGAAAACAATCCACTTATTTTGGGGCAATTGATTGGTGCTGTTAAAATTTCAGATACTATATTAGAATGGGTTAATACGGGTTCATCTGATTTTTATACTAGATTAGAACAGTTGACTGTATTAAATAATTTAGATATTATGGCTCATGTAATGAAAGGAACTATTGGGTTATTTATATCTAGTGGTAATTCAGTAACATGTAAAAATATAACTATTAAAAATATATACAATTATAGTTTACCAGGTAAAGAAGAACATGTGCAACGAGACCATGATTATATAGGTGCACGTGTATCTGGAATTACAGTCGCGTCTAGTCAAAATATAACTCTTAATGATATACTAGTAGATAACTTGTATTCAGATTGTGGTCAAATATTTGGAATCTATTATTATGGTTTTTGTAAAAATGTAAATAGATATGCATGCAATATACATTCACTCAAAACAAATATAGATTATACTAGATCTATAACTACTAATAAAACTAAAAGTATTGTAAAAAGTATTGGATATGATGCAACATATCGCAATTAAATTTTATAAAATAATTTTTAAATTTATCGATAAATTTAAAAATTGGATCGCAAGAAAAATAAATGTGTGAAATGATTTTTGTAATTCTAAAATTTTTTTCTCAAATACTTTCTAAAAACCAAAAGTATTTTTAAGAATTGAAAGTTTCTTTTCAACAACCAATAGAATTCAAGTATTGTTCAATATTATGCACAAGTGTAGTAATTACATCAGTATGTTCATCATTCTTGTTTATGAGTTCAAATGCAGATACACAAAATGGATTTGGTTTAGATGTGTGTTGAATATATGCGTTCAAGTGTACACTTAATAAACTTTTTTTACCTAGAAAAGATTGCGGGTCACCCTTTAAAAAAACTTGACGAATCCATTTCAGCATGTATTCTTCACTATAAGTATCTACACCAGGTACAAGTAATTTTTGTTCAAGTACTTCCAAATCTTCCTGCAACGATGTTTGTGTTTTTTCAACTGGTTTTTTTTCAATCTCAATTGGGCAATTTTTAGATTCCAAATAATCTTCGATATCATAAGCAAGTGTAGTAATTTTAAATATGATTGAATCAGAAATCTTAGTTTTACCAGTATCCACTACATATGGTTTAGTCATGAGTTCAAAAGCTGATACACATAATGGATTTGGTTCAGGTGTATTTTGAATGTATGAGTTTAAATATACACTCAACAAACTTTTTTTTCCTATAAAAGCACGAGGATGACCTTTTGAAAACACCTGATGAATCCATTTCAACATGTGTTCTTCACTATTAATTTCTGCACCAGGTAAAAGGAGTTTTTGTTCAAGCAGTTCCAAATCTTTTTGCATCATTATATATAAATTACAATTATATATAATGTCGCGATTCATTTTTAATTTAAATGTTAAAGTATAAAATATATAATGAATTTAAAAGATACAACACCCACACGATATGTAACGTATTATACTTATGATTTACCCATTATAGAATATAATTATACTGTACCAGAAAATTGTACTGGAATTAGTATTGAAATGATAGGTGGAGGGAGTTCGGCAAGTTT
>CXWK01000532.1_pt2 | contig 12359 bp, 5 predicted proteins | sample 590851 | NCBI WGS metagenome assembly CXWK01 (sample SAMEA3498364, study PRJEB10139) | wastewater metagenome | biome: wastewater treatment plant; material: activated sludge | place: Denmark | collected 2014-08-01
GAGGGCCGATCCCAAAGCCAGGATGATCACAGAGACCGGCGGCCAAAACCGTGCCGGGGGTAAGCCTGGCCTATTGCAGGGCCATGGCAATCTTGGACTTGACCTCGTTGATGGTGGCTTTGAGCTTGGCGTCGGTCGCCAACACTTCGAAGTTTTCACCGCTCAGGTCAAAGAACACCCTGCTCAGTTTGCCGGTGAACGGGAACGGCGACTCGTACATGTCTGAGACCGGCGTCACCGTGTCACAGCCGACATCGAACGTCTCGTTGACGGTGTACTTGTAGGGCACCTGCTTATCGAACGTGCCTTTGCCGATGACATCCTTGCCGCATCTCAGAGTCACCTTGCCGCCGGTGCCAGGCTTGCCCTCGTCGTCGCACTCGATCGTGGCCGACAACGTCTGCTCACCAGGCTTGAGCTCGTGGTCGGAAACAGCACGGTAGTGGTGCTCGCCAAACCAGTTGTGCTCCCAGATCAGCTTGTTGTCCTTAATAAAGAAGGCGTAACCAGCCGTGAGACCGCCACACGCCACCAGCACTCCTTCGGCTCCTTCTTTGGGAATGTCCACTTCGGCCGCGAGGGTGTAGTTGATGTTCTTGATCGGCGGGGAGCTCACCTCTGGAATGCGAACCGCGCTCGACAAGTACGCAAACCGGGTCTTGCCACGGATGTAGTTGGGGCGGAGGTCGTCAGGGGCTCGTTCTGCGAAGCGGTCATCGAGCGGCATGACGTTGTGGGTTGCAGCTTCGGCGACGAAGATGTCTTTGAGCTCCTTGAGCTTGTCCGGCATTTTCTGAGCCAGGTCATTTGCCTGCGAGAAGTCTTCTTCGATGTTGTACAGCTCCCACGTGTCGTCATCGAAGGGCACCGAACCGGTCATTTGCCATGGCACCTTGCCGTGTCGGCAACCGGCCACCCATCCGTCGTGGTAGATCGCCCTGTTACCAAACATCTCGAAGTATTGGGTGACCCGTTTGGTCTTAACGTCTGGATCGTCCCAGGTGTACTCCATCGAGATGCCTTCGATGGGGGTTTGGTGCATACCGTTGACCTCAACCGGCTGCGGGATGCCAGCGACTTCGAGGATGGTCGGAGCGATGTCGATGACGTGGTGGAACTGGCTGCGCAAGCCTCCGGTGTCTTTGATCTTGCCCGGCCAGCTCATCACCAGACCGTTACGCGTACCACCGAAGTGTGAGGCGACCTGCTTCATCCATTGGAACGGCGACGACCCGGCCCAGCACCACGGCACTGGGTAGTGGTTCTCGAATTTGGGTCCGCCAATCTCGTCGATCCGGGCCAGCATGTAGTCGACGCTGTCGTGATAGCCCTGTTGAGTCTTCATGTTGTTCAGCGTGCCGGTGAGGGTGCCTTCGGCGCTGGGGCCGTTGTCGCCGACGATGTAGATGATGAGTGTGTCGTCGCGAATCCCCAAAGAGTCGAGGGCGTCGATGACGCGGCCGGCTTGGGAGTCGACATGTTCGAGGAAGCCAGCAAAGACTTCCTGCATCCTGGCGTAAAGACGACGCTCCTCGTCGGTGCAGTCATCCCAGGCGGGGATCTCATCTGGTCGAGGGGTCAGGACCGTACTGTCGGGGATAACACCCATTTGCTTTTGCTTCTCAAAGGTCATCTCACGTTGGCGGTCCCAGCCGTGGTCGAACTTGCCCTTGTACTTGTCGGACCACTCTTTAGCGACCTGATGGGGGGCATGCGCTGCGCCCGGCGCCCAGTACAGGAAGAACGGCTTGTCCGGAGAACTGTCTTTCTGCACTCCCATCCACGCGATGGCTTCATCGGCGATCGCATCAGAGAAGTGCCATCCCGGCGTCGTCGGTGTATCGACGGCAACGGTGTTCTTGTACAAAGGCGTCGCCCACTGGTCTGCCTCGCCACCCATGAAGCCGTAGAAGTACTGAAAGCCCTTGCCGGTAGGCCAGTGATCAAACGGGCCTGACGGGCTCAGCTCGTAGTCGGGGGTGTTATGCCATTTTCCAAAAGCTGCGGTGCTGTAACCGTTTGCGACCAGCGTCTCGGCGATCGAGGCCGCGTCCTTTGGCCAACGGCCGTCATAACCGGGGTATCCGGTTGCAAGCTCCATGATGTTTCCGGTGTGCACCGAATGGTGGTTCCGGCCGGACAGCAACGCTGCACGGGTCGGTGAACACAGGGCGGTCGTATGGAACTGGTTGTAACGGATACCGCGGTCCGCCAACTTTTCCAGGTGCGGCGTGTTGGCCGGCCCGCCGAACAGGCTCGTCTGGCCAAAGCCGACGTCATCCAACATGATCAGCAAAACATTCGGCGCCCCATCTGGAGGCGCCGGCATGGTGATCTTGTCTGGCGTCGAATCCTTGTAGGTCGCGCCGATCGTTCCATTGAATGGGGGGTCGGGGATAGGCAAGTGTTCGCGGTTCTCGGACATGCGTTAGACCTCGTTCGTCGGTGGTGACCGAACTCTTCCAGCCCCGCCGTCAATCGAGCTTTGCCTTGAGCGATTGTTGTCTGCCCTACCTGCAGCAGTTGGCGAACGGCCCGGCTACTTCGCATCACCGCTGGTCATCGCCACAATGCGGGATGTCGTTGCGCTCAACAACCCCGTGCAGAACGTTGAACTTTTCCGCCGAACAGAGCTGAGGCGGAGCCCGCGATCTGCGAGCTCCGCCTCATCACAACATCTCACCGACTGGGGACCTGCCGAAAGGTCCTGTCGATCGTCAGTCAGCGTTGTTCAACACGTCCAGGTACGTCGCAAGCGAGATGATCTTGTTGAGGTCGCGAGACGCGATCGCAGCGTTGACCATCGCCTGAAGCTCCCCGGTTGAACCAATTGGATAGGTCGCCCCGAAATGCAGCTCGTTTAGGTAAGCAGCGGTCGCCGCTCTCAGCAGGATCTCGAGCTTTCCGCAATAGTCACGGCCACCCTTGTAGCTCAGGGCGGTCATGAGCGACGCGTTCGCCGTCACGGTGCGACAGTTGGTCACCGAACTCATCGCGGTAAAGACCGAGCCAAGCGTTGTCGTCGTCGGGATTGGCCAGGCCGAAGGGTGGTTCTTCCAGTAGCCAGGTGTGTTGCCTTGCCAGAACCGACTCACCGTTGCGCAGTCGCGGTTGTTTGCGGCGTTCCCATCGAGCACCGCTGACGTTGCACTCGCGCAATTCTCGTACCGCATGGCGCTCGTCGCACCGGCTGCGAGTTCGGGAACATTGACGGTGATCGTCGCCGTGGCAGATGCGCCCGACGCTAAGTCACCGACGTTCCACACCAAACCGCTCCAGCTCCCCTGCGAAGCTGTCGGTGAACCGACGACCGTCAGGCCAGCAGGCAAGACATCGGTCAGCTTCACCTCGGTCGCCGCATCCGGCCCCGCATTCGTTACCGAAAGCGTGAAGGTTGCAGTGCCTTGGCCCGGCATGAGGGTGGACTTGTCGACGATCTTGTCGACGACCAAATCGGCCTTCACCTGCCTGTTGGTTATGGTCACGGTGTGTTTGCGACCCGCTTCCAAGACGACCGCCCCATCTGCGGTGTTGCCGTGGGTGTCGAGGACTCCCACCTGGACGAAGCCCGCCTCGGCAAGTTCGGCGACGCTGCAAACACTTCCGGCTGACCACTCTTCTGAGTACACCGTGCCAGCACCGCCAGAGACGGGAATGTCGGCACCGTCGCAGGTGATGACGAAGTCAAAAGCGGGTACCGCGCCAGACACCTGGCCGTCGAGCACCTTGATGACTTCAAGGGTCCCGGGAACAGCCGGGTTATTGGTCACCGTCACAGCTGCCACGTTGGGTGGTTTCAACAACGTCACCGGTTCAGGGAGAACAGGTACGTACAACGCTGTGTCGACCGTAGGTTCTGTGATCGTACAAACGGTTTCGGGAGGAGGGTTGTTACCCATCGGGATGCCCGCAATGGTCTGTGAGCCTCCCGCCGCTGTGAAACTCACGTCACCCTGAGCAACAACCACTCCGCCGAGCGAGCACTCATAGCGCACCACGAAGTTGCCACCGAGGTTGGTGGGCACAACCTTGGTGATCGAAAGCGAGCCCGAGTTCTGGTAGACGCAGAACCCGAAATGGGTGATGTTCAAGCCGTTTGGTTCATTGGCCTGCAACAGCGCGTCGGAACCGACGTTGTTCTTGCGAGCAAGGTTGAACGTTCCGTCGTAGGCATCGTTACCGCCGACGAACGCGAAGACGCGGCTGTACGAAATTTGCTGACCTGCCGAGTGCAGCACGAAAAACTATCGACAACCCTTGACAAGACCTAAGCGTGGTGCAAGCGTGGAAAGCGTGGAGGCGGCAACCAAGATGACGACTCCCCCACCAAGAGGAGTCCGCTATGACCATCAAGCTTTCACCCAACGCTGAACGTACAACACCCCTCGCCGGGAGTGAACGGCCCGAAATTGGGGCCTTCATCAGTTACGCCCGACCGACCGCCCCTCTTGTCGCGGATCTCCGCAAGCGCCTGGTACCGAGGCTCGGGATCATGAAGGACTTTGGAGTACGTCTCTCCTGGGACCACGACCTGATTCCTGGCGACGACTTCATCGAGCAACTAAAAGGGATGATGACTCGGTCACCGCTGGGCCTGATGATGCTCTCCCCCGAGTTCTTCCACAGCCGCTTCATCATGAAGAACGAAGTAACGCAGTACCTCACTGGGGACGACCGTCGACTGTTTCCGATCGGGCTGGTCAAGATCCCCAACCTCGATCGCGTCGAGTCCGCCGGAATCGCAGAACGCCAGATCTATCTGCTGCGACGAGTAGGCGAGCCGCACGGGCGTTGGTACGACGAATGCCGCGGCAACCGCCAGAAGAACGAGTTCGTCGACGGCCTGGTCGACCACATTGTCCGCTGGTGGGACAGAGGCTCCACCGCCCGGACCGCTTAAGACACGCGGGAACGTTGACTCGAGCGAGCCCCGAACCAGCGGCACTCGTTGACACCCCGGGGGCGCTCACAACGACGAGCACTGGAGCTCGACGATACACATCCCAACCAGCTGATCCGCGTTGCCAAATGGACGGTCGCCACATGAACAATCCCTCAGTCAAGATCGAACACCGGGATGCGCGCCCCCTTGCGCGGCCGCAAGCAGTGGCGCTACTCAGGCAGGTTGCCGAGAGCACTACGCCCCAGCAGCACTTGCTACGACAACGGATCTCTGGGCTCGCTGACATGATCGACGGGACCAACCCAGACGATCTGGGCCCCGCCGGAGGCTTCAGCATGAGCGCGGCGATCGAAGCCGTCTTTCCGGGGCAGCCCGAGGCGGTGGAGGGGTTTCGAGATTTCCGCCGCCATGTCCGCAACCAGGCAGCAGGGCTCGATCCGGCGCTCGTTTGCGACATCCGGGTGGACGGCTCCAGAAGCCGCACACTCGAAGAGCGGGAGCTGTGGGTGCACGGCACCGACGTAATTACGGGTGGTGTTGACCTTGGCCGGCTGCCCGCCGCCATCGTGGACAAGAGCCCTAAAACACCCGCCTTTGCGACCGTTCACGAGGGTGCCAGTCGCGTGATCGACGTGGTCGTCGACTTTGATGTCCACGATCAAAAGGCGGGGTGGGAGATCACCTCACGACTCCGAGGCTTGTTGGAGACACCCGAGGTGGTGAGACCGACAGGTGCCGTCCGCGCCCCTGCCGCGGCCGCCGGGAGAGCTGAATGGTTCTATCGAGTCACAGCCACGCAGAGTCGACCGAACGATGCACCTGGCAAGGAGTACCCAGACGACGTCCTTCTGGCTGGAGACGACCCCTTCGACTGGCGTTTGCAGCGCCTGAAGAAAGCTGAGGTCATTATTGCCTTGGTATCGTCTGAGTCCGTTGCAGAGCTGCACCACTCCGACAAATGCAAGGACTGGCTAGCGCCCGCCGACGGGCCACCGACCCCAAAGCAGCGCGTCATCGTCTCGTGGCTCAACGAGGTCCAATGCGGACTTCGCGGCGGACACCCACTGTCCGCATTCGCCCGCTGGCCCGAGGGGCAGACCTACGAAGTCGAACGACAGGCCGCTAGAGGCAAAAGCTTTGTCCAGAGGCTCGCCGACGAGATCACGTCGCCCGAACGTCTTTCGCAGGGCACAACGGGCGATCCGCGGGACCCAACATCTGAAGACCGGCTGCCGCCCATGGCCGGATCCGATGATGGCGAAGGGGAAGACTCACCCTGTCAGCCGTCGGAGGTCGCGGATCTACGCCCCCCTGACGTTCAAGACCATGGGGCAGTTCCTGCGCCCGGCCAACTGCGGGGAATGTCAAAAGGTCCGACGACATCCCAAGACTCAAACGTAGAAGTCCAGGCCGCCTTGATGGACTGGGCTGCCGACCCCGACGACGCGCCCTACCTGGTCATCTTGGGTGATACCGGCATGGGCAAAACGACTGCGTCCGCCGAGTTCCAGCGCCGTTTCACCGAACTGCACCGCGCTGCGGGTACGCCCCAGTGCATCTATTTCGATCTTCGCAAGGCTGGCACCCTCGACCGGGACAATCCACCAACCCTCAAGGTGCTCGTTGAGCGGCTGGTGACGATAGCTGGCGGGTCGACCGTGGCCCCCAACACGACACTCGACACGATCCAGAACCTGGTTCGGTCCCATGGAGCGATCGTCATCTTCGACGGCCTCGACGAGATGCTCGTCCACTTTCGGGACGGCGCCGGCCGACGCCTGATGCAGGAGCTGTTGACGCTGCTGCCTGTGGCGGTCGTCTTTCCCAACGGAATCGCACCAAAGCGTGGCGAGCTCACTTCGGACGAAGCAGCTGAGCAGGCCGCGCGCTACCCACGCGATCCCAGTGCGGGTCGTGTGATCTTTACTTGCCGGACCCACTTCTTCAAAGAAATGCGCGAGCAGGTGACCTTTTTTACCCAGGAGGATCGCGGCACAGCAGCATCGTCGGCATATAAGTCGCTGCACCTCGTCCCGTGGACGCAGGCACAGGTCCGCGACTACCTCGTACCCCGCGTTGCTGGCGGAACGGGGCGCGTCGACACCGTCATGAACATCCTTGGGTCGGTGCACAATCTGTCTGAGCTCAGCGCACGCCCCTACACCCTCCACCTCATCTCGGAGCTTGTCGACGACCTAGAGGCGAAACTGGCCAACGACAGCAAGATCGACGCTTCCAGCCTGTACGAGCACATCACCAAGGCCTGGCTGGAGCGAGACGTCGAGAAGCGTCACATCGATGATGCGTTCAAGGTGACGCTGATGGAACGGTTGGCGGCCGAGTTGTGGAGCTCTGGGCGACGAACCCTTACCGGCGACGCCCTAAGGGATTGGTTGGGCGAACAGGTCGAAAATACCCCGACGCTCAGACGCTGGGCAGAGCAGAACACCGAGCCGCTGGACCTGATGGCGCACGACCTTCGGACCGCCAGTTTTGTTGCCCGCCCCAGTGACCGCGACTTCGAGTTCGCGCATACGTCACTGCTCGAGTACTTCTTGGCCAGGCACCTGCTGACCGCCGTGATCGAGGACCACTTTGAGGAGTGGGCAATCGCCCGCCCGTCGCGAGAGTCACTGGAATTTTTGGTCGAGATGCTCGGACGAGATCACGACCACTGGACGCCACAAGATTCCAAGGGACGTTTCAACCAGTGGCGAACCCGCTTCGTCCCGCGAGCTTCAGAACTGTTGTTCCAGCTTTTTCTGGCTCACCCTGACCATCCCGCAAGCCCCACCTTGGCGGGGTTCAACCTGGCGGGAGCCAGCCTGCCCGGCTTGAAAGTGGCGGGGGGCGAAGGCGGACCGCCACTCAACCTTGCGACGATTAACCTCGCAGGTGCCGACCTGAGGGATTCCCACTGGCTCAACTGTTCACTCGCATACGGGGATCTCAGCGCCACCAACCTTGACCGGAGCCGCTGGACCTCTTGCCGCCTCACAAACGTCAAGGTGTCGCAGGCGAGCGCTGTTGGCGCCACCTTTGACCGGTGTGCCCTGACGCAGACCGACCTCGCTTCGACGCGTTCTCGTCGCATGTACATCAGGGACGCCTCACCGATGGCTGCCAGCACCCCTAGCCCTGCCGACCTACCGTTCGTGATTGGGCGGCACTCAACGAGTCGACACAGCGCGCTCGGACTCGAAACGGAGAGGATTGACCTCTTCAGCGGCCACAACGGCTGGGTGTTGTCGGTGGCCTGGTCACCTGACGGCACACACCTCGCATCCGGCAGCCACGATCGAACGGTACGAATCTGGGACACACACACGGGTGAATGCACAGCCATCCTCACCGACCACAACCGCTCGGTGTTGTCGGTGGCGTGGTCACCTGACGGCACACACCTCGCATCCGGCAGCCACGATCGAACGGTACGAATCTGGGACACACACACGGGTGAATGCACGGCCACCCTCACCGGCCACAACGGCTGGGTGCGGTCGGTGGTGTGGTCACCTGACGGCACACACCTCGCATCCGGCAGCGCCGATCGAACGGTACGAATCTGGGACGCGGACACCGGTGAGTGCACGGCCATCCTCACCGACCACAACGGCTCGGTGGGGTCGGTGGTGTGGTCACCTGACGGCACACACCTCGCGTCGGGCAGCCACGATCGAACGGTACGAATCTGGGACGCACACACGGGTGAATGCACGGCCACCCTCACCGGCCACAACGGCTGGGTGTGGTCGGTGGTGTGGTCACCTGATGGCACACACCTCGCGTCGGGCAGCAACGATCGACCGGTACGCATCTGGGACGCACACACGGGTGAATGCACGGCCACCCTCACCGGCCACAACGGCTGGGTGCGGTCGGTGGTGTGGTCACCTGATGGCACACACCTCGCGTCGGGCAGCGACGATCGAACGGTACGAATCTGGGACGCACACACGGGTGAATGCACGGCCACCCTCACCGGCCACGACGGCTGGGTGTGGTCGGTGGTGTGGTCACCTGATGGCACACACCTCGCGTCGGGCAGCGACGATGAAATGGTACGAATCTGGGACGCACACACGGGTGAATGCACGGCCACCCTCACCGGCCACGACGGCTCGGTGCGGTCGGTGGTGTGGTCACCTGATGGCACACACCTCGCGTCGGGCAGCAACGATGGAGCCGTCAGGCGGATGAACCCGAGAACCCTGGCTGTAGACTGGCGGGCCGTCCTGTTGGCCGACGGCCATTCGGTCACATTCGACTCAGACAAGACCATCACCTCGTGCACACCTGACGCCTGGCGTTGGCTTGGCTGGATTGGCACCTATCCAGGCACCGACATCGTCACCCGCCTCCCCGCCGAATGGCTCGGACCGCTACCGATCCACACGCCACAAACCACCCGCGCGACGTAGGTTGCCCAAGGACGCGCCTCGACGTCTGGGTAGGTTCCGAACCTGCGCCCACCGTCTCTGACGCAAACGAACGCCGCGCCCAACGGCATCGCGACGCGGCCCCCTAAGGCCCGCCACTCGGCATCCGCAACCGCCATGGCACGATGCCGGGTACCCCGCCTTGTCGGCGATGGTGAACGAATCGGGCGACAATGTGGCGTGGAAGATTCACGCCTTGCCCCAACCCTGACTCTCTGGCCGGCAGTTGGGCTTGCAATCACGATGGTGATCGGCGGCGGGGTGCTGTTGTTGCCAGGCCTTGCCTATGAAGAGGCGGGCAGGGCGGCGGTGTGGGCGTGGGCCTTGGCCGCCCTGGTTTCGGCGCCTCTGTTGGTGATCGTCGCCACCCTCGGCGCCCGACACCCTGCCGCCGGTGGTATCGCCGGTTTCGTCGAACCGTCGCTCGGCCGCCGTGCCTCGCGCATGACCGAAATGCTCTTGCTGTCGGCGGTCACCGGCGGCGCGGGTTTGATCATCGTCGGGGGCAACGCCGTCGGCGACTGGGTTGGTTCTGACACTCTCGTCCTGCCGGTCGCGTTCGCCCTGCTGGCTGTGTCGGTGGCCGTCGGACTGCGAGGAGCTGCCTTTGCGGGGTCATGGCTGCGCGCCGTTTCGGCCGTCTTCATCGTCGCGCTGCTTGCCGTCGCGCTTGCCGGAGCCATCGGCGGGACCGACGGGGCGGGCATGCCAGCGGCCTCTGAAGTCGGTGACGGCGCGGGGACCGTCGGGCTCGTGTTTTTCGCCTTCGTCGGATGGGAGCTGATGGCGTCGATGAGCGAGGAGTTCGTCAACCCTCGACGTGACTTTCCGCGTGCGATTGCCCTCAGTTTTGGCATCGTTGCCGGCCTCTACCTGCTGCTCGCGGTCTCCGTGCAACAAACCCTCCGGCTGGACGACCCAAACGTTGACTCGTCACCGGTGGCCGCCACGGCCGAACTGCTCTGGGGCGAATCTGGACGAATCCTTGTGTCTACCATCGGGGTGGTCATCGTCACGGCGAACATCGCCGGAGTGCTCGTGGCGTTCTCTCGCCTGATCTTTGCCAGCGCGCGTTCAGGACTGCTGCCGCGAACGTTGACCCGAACCGATCGCCGCGGGACCCCGGTCACCGCGGTGCTCGTTACCGCGTCGGTGTTTGCATTGCTGGCGATTGCCGAACAGCTCGGCTGGGTCACTCAGGCCACCTTGTTTCGTTTGGCTGCATCAGCCTTCTTTGCGACATTCGTCGTCGCGACCATTGCGTTCATCGCCGAAACCACCGGTGCGGTGCGACTGTTCGGCTTCGGAGCCCTGGCCATCTCTGTAGCAGTGCTGGCGTCGTTCGGATGGTTCGCCCTCTACCCCCTGGCCGTCGGCGCGGTCGCGCTTGCCACAGCCCAGCGGACACAGAGCACATAGCTCTTCGGCCGTCTCTCGGACGGCTCCGGGCGCTCGGCCAGCACCGGCGTTCCCAGTTGCCGGGTTGGGTGCCCGGGTCGTCCCACTTGACCCGCCGCGGCCCACCCACATTGAACACGGCTCGCCATCCCCACCCTGCCTCCGCAGACCTCACCTCACTGGCAGGGAGGCCGGCCAGCGCCGCTCAACACGATCGCGCCGCCTCTGACCGTCGGCTACAAATGTCGGTCTGCAAATGAGACGTTGAGCCCAAATGGAGGGACCCATGAACGACAACTACCTCAAGGTGATCTTGCCCGAAGACGAGATGCCGACCCAGTGGTACAACGTCGTCCCGGATCTGCCCGAACCCCCACCGCCGCCGCTCCACCCTGGTACCGGCCAGCCGATCGGCCCCGAGGACCTTGCGCCTCTCTTTCCGATGGCCATCATCGAACAAGAGGTATCGACCGAGAGTTACATCGACATCCCCGGCGAAGTGTTGGACGTCTACCGGTTGTGGCGCCCCAGCCCGCTGTTTCGCGCCCGACGGCTGGAACAGGCACTCGACACTCCCGCCAAGATCTTCTACAAGTACGAAGGTGTCAGCCCGACCGGCTCTCACAAGCCGAACACCGCCGTCCCGCAGGCCTATTACAACCATGCTGAGGGAGTCACCAAGCTGACCACCGAAACCGGCGCCGGTCAGTGGGGCTCGTCACTGGCGTTCGCGACCGCCCAATACGGCATGGAATGCGAGGTGTGGCAGGTCGCCGCGTCGTTCTACCAAAAGCCATACCGCAAGACGATGATGGAAGTGTGGGGCGCCACCGTGCACCCCAGCCCGTCCGATGTGACCGACTACGGCCGGGCGTTGCTTGCAGAAGACCCGAACCATCCGGGCTCGCTGGGCATTGCCATCTCTGAAGCCGTGATGATGGCTGTCCAGGACCCGCACACCCGGTACTCGCTGGGTTCGGTGCTGAACCATGTGCTCATGCACCAGACGATCATCGGCGAAGAGGCGTTGCGGCAGTTGGCGATGGTCGGCGAGACACCCGACGTCCTCATCGGCTGCACCGGCGGCGGATCAAACTTTGGGGGCCTGGCCTTTCCGTTCTTGCGAGAGAAGTTGGCCGGACGGATGAACCCGACAATCCTCTGCGTCGAGCCAGCGGCCTGTCCGACCCTTACCAAGGGCGAGTACCGCTACGACTTTGGCGACACCGCTGGCCTGACGCCGCTGGTAAAGATGCACACGTTGGGCCACTCGTTCATCCCCGACCCCATCCACGCCGGCGGGCTGCGGTACCACGGTATGGCACCGCTGGTCTCACACATCTACGAGCTTGGGTTGGCCGACGCCGTAGCGATCCCCCAAACGGAATGCTTCCAAGCAGCGATCGAGTTTGCCCGCAGCGAAGGGATCATCCCGGCGCCCGAACCGACGCACGCCATCGCTGCGGTCCTGCGTGAAGCCGCCGCCTGCAAAGAGTCCGGCGAGGAGAAGGTGATCGTGATGGCCCTCTCCGGGCACGGGCACCTCGACCTGGCCGCCTACGACGCCTTCCTCCACGGTGATGTCGTCGACTTCGACCTGCCCGATGAGGCGATCGAAA
>CXWK01013492.1_pt4 | contig 12354 bp, 13 predicted proteins | sample 590851 | NCBI WGS metagenome assembly CXWK01 (sample SAMEA3498364, study PRJEB10139) | wastewater metagenome | biome: wastewater treatment plant; material: activated sludge | place: Denmark | collected 2014-08-01
CCAGCCGCCACGAGAAGGCCGAAGGCCGCCGAGCAGGCACCAGAAAAAAGGAGGAATACCGGCATGTCGAAGATCGAATCCGTCCACCACGAGGAACGCGTCTTCCCGCCCGCGGAAGCTTTCGTGAAGCAGGCAAATGTATCCGGCATGGTCGCCTACCAGGCCCTCTGCGACGAGGCGGGGCGCGATTTCGAGGGCTTCTGGGCGCGGCTCGCGCGCGAGAACCTGCTCTGGTCGAAGCCGTTCACGAAGACCCTCGACGAATCGAAGGCGCCTTTCTACCGGTGGTTCCACGACGGCGAGTTGAACGCCTCCTACAACTGCCTCGACCGGCACCTGGAGTCGCAGCCCGACAAGGTCGCGATCATCTTCGAGGCGGACGACGGGAAGGTGACCAAGGTCACCTACCGGGAGCTCTACCACCGCGTCTGCCGGTTCGCCAACGCGCTCAAGGCCGGCGGCATCGCCAAGGGCGAGCGCGTCCTCGTCTACATGCCGATGTCGATCGAGGCGGTGGTCGCGATGCAGGCCTGCGCGCGCATCGGCGCCACCCACTCCGTGGTCTTCGCCGGCTTTTCCGCCAAGAGCCTGCAGGAGCGGATCATCGACGCGGGCGCCGTGGCGGTCATCACCGCCGACGGGCAGTTCCGCGGCGGCAAGGAGATCGCGCTCAAGCCCGCGGTCGACGAGGCGCTCGCGATGGGCGGGTGCGAGAGCATCCGCCGGGTGATCGTCTACAAGCGCTCCGGTTCCGCGGTGGCGATGCAGGCGCCGCGCGACCAGTGGTGGCACGACGCGGTCCAGGGCCAGCCCAACGAGTGCGAACCGACCTGGGTCGATGCCGAGCATCCGCTCTTCATCCTGTACACCTCGGGATCCACGGGCAAGCCCAAGGGCGTCCAGCATTCGACCGCCGGCTACCTGCTGCACGCGATGCTCACGATGAACTGGACGTTCGACCACAAGCCCACCGACGTCTTCTGGTGCACGGCCGACGTGGGCTGGGTGACGGGCCATACCTACATCGCCTACGGGCCGCTCGCGGTGGGGGCGACGGAAATCGTGTTCGAGGGAGTGCCCACGTATCCCGATGCGGGGCGTTTCTGGAAGATGATCCAGGACCACAAGGTGAATGTCTTCTACACCGCGCCGACGGCGATCCGCTCCCTGATCAAGGCGGGAGGCGAGTTGCCGAAGCAATACGACCTTTCGTCGCTGCGCATCCTCGGTACCGTCGGCGAGCCGATCAACCCGGAGGCCTGGATGTGGTACTACCGGACGGTGGGCGGGTCGCGCTGCCCCGTGGTCGACACGTTCTGGCAGACGGAGACGGGAGGCCACATGATCACGCCCTTGCCGGGAGCCACGCCGCTCGTGCCGGGCTCCTGCACGCTGCCGCTGCCGGGGATCATGGCATCGATCGTCGACGAGACCGGCCATGAGCTCCCGAACGGGCAGGGCGGCATCCTCGTGGTGAAACGCCCCTGGCCCGCGATGATCCGCACGATCTGGGGCGATCCCGACCGGTTCCGGAAGTCCTACTACCCCGCGGAGCTGGGGGGAACCCTCTACCTCGCGGGCGACGGCGCTATCCGCGACAAGGAGACGGGCTATTTCACGATCATGGGGCGCATCGACGACGTGCTCAACGTCTCCGGGCATCGCATGGGAACGATGGAGATCGAGTCGGCCCTGGTCGCGAACACGAAGCTCGTGGCCGAGGCGGCCGTGGTCGGGAGGCCGGACGACGTGACGGGAGAAGCCGTCGTGGCGTTCGTGGTGCTCAAGGGCCAGCGCCCCACGGGGGACGCGGCCAGGGCGCTCGCGAAGGAGCTTCGGGACTGGGTCGGCAAGGAGATCGGCCCCATCGCGAAGCCCAAGGAAATCCGTTTCGGCGACAACCTTCCGAAGACGCGATCCGGCAAGATCATGCGCAGGCTGCTGCGCGTCCTCGCCAAGGGCGAGGAGATCACCCAGGACGTATCCACGCTCGAGAACCCGGCGATCCTGGAGCAGCTCAAGCAACCGCTGTAGGCCTCGGTGCGGACAGGGGTGGCGCGGAAGGGAGCGCGCACTCCCTGTCCGCGCCCGATTGACGGCCGTCATTCCGGGCGCGCCGAAGCATGGAACACTTTTGGCCATGAACGAACGCCAGCCGCCGCCGCTCCTCGTCGCCGCCACCGCGGACATCCTGCGCAAGCATGCGCCCTTCGATGCGATGGCGGAGGCGGACCTCGCCCACCTCGCCGGCGGCCTCAAGCTGCGCTATTTCGCCCGCGACACGGTGATACTGTCGCCCGAAAACGGGATCATCGACTCGCTCTTCATCATCCAGCGCGGCGCCGTGCAGGCCGACGAACCCACGCAGGTCTCGCTCCACACGATGGCCGCCACGCTCACCGATGGCGAGTGCTTTCCGATCGGCGCGCTCGTCGCCGCGCGCGCCACCACGCTGCGCTACACCGCCCTCAAGGACACCTTCTGCTACGTGCTCGACGAGGTCCGCTTCAAGGAGGTGATGTCGAGCAGCCCGGAGTTCCACGCCTTCTGCACGCGGCGCCTGGCTGCGCTGCTGGCCGCCTCCACGAGAGGGACGCGCGAGGCGTACTCCAGCCGCGCTGCCGACGAGCTCACGATGGCTTCTCCGCTCCGGAACGCCCTGCGTCATGCGCCGGTTACGCTTCCGGAATCGGCGAGCGTGCGCCAGGTGCTGGAACTGATGAAGTCGCGGCGAATCGGCTCGATCGTCCTGACCGGCGGCGACGGGGCCCCATCGGGGATATTCACGCAGACCGACGTCCTCAATCGTGTCGCGCTCGCCGCGCAACCGCTGGACCGGCCGGTGTCGGAGGTGATGACGCGCGACCCGGCCACGCTCGCGGCGGGGAGCGCCCTGTCCGAGGCGGCGCAGTTGATGGCGAGGAAGGGCTTTCGCCACGTGCTGGTCATCGAAGGCGACCGGCTCATGGGAGTGATCTCCGAGCGCGACCTGTTTGGCTTGCAGCGCCTGTCGATGCAGGGGCTTCGCAAGGACATCGGCCGCGCCGAGACGGTCGACGCCCTAGCCTTCGCGGCCCGTGAGGTCCGGGAGCTCGGCACGGCCATGCTCGCGCAGGGGGTGGCCGCCGAACAGCTCACGCAGTTCATCTCGGCCTTGAACGATGCGGTCACCGAGCGGGCGATCGAACTCGCGCGTCGCGAGCACGACGTGGCCGGCATCGGGTTCTGCTGGATGGGCCTGGGGAGCGAGGGCCGCAACGAGCAGACGCTCGCGACGGACCAGGACAATGCCATCATCTTTCCCGACGCGGAAGGCGACGACCGGGACGCCACGAGGAAAAAGCTCCTCGCGTTCGCCGACCAGGTGAACCGTGCGCTGGATGCCTGCGGGTTTCCCCTGTGCAAGGGCGACATCATGGCGCGCAACCCGGCGTGGTGCCTGAGCCTCGCGGAGTGGTTCCACCGTTTCGACGACTGGATTCGCAACTCGGATCCCGAGGCGCTGCTCAATGCCTCGATCTTCTTCGACTTCCGCGCGCTCCACGGCGACGCGAGCCTGGTCGACCGGCTTCGCGAATTCCTGCTGGCCCACGTGAAGGACCGGCCCGTCTTCCTCCGGCAGATGGCGGCCAACGCTCTGCAGACGCGCCCTCCCCTGGGCCTTTTCGGGGACATCGTCGGCGGGGAAGGGGGAACGATCGACCTGAAGCGGCAGGCCTCCCGCGTGTTCGTCGACTGCGCGCGGATCATGGCGCTCGCGTCGGGCGTGGGCGCGGTCTCCACCGCGGAGCGGCTGCGGGCCACCGGCAAGCGCATTCGCGTGAACAGCGACGACATCGCGACCGCCATCGACGCCTTCCAGTTCGTCCAGATGCTGCGACTGCGCGCCCAGGACAGCCTCGACCGGGGCTCGGGAGCGTCGGAGCCGAACCGGATCGACCCGGATTCGTTGAACAGCCTCGATCGCCGCATCCTGCGCGAGTCCCTCAGGCAGGCACGCAAGCTGCAGAACCGGGTTGCACTGGACTATCAGCTCTAGGGCCCCGCGGCGGTGATTTCCTCGATCTGGCCCTTCCGCCGCGCCCGCGCCTCGCTCCCGGAAGCGGTGGCGCGCTCCGTCGAGCGCTGGCGCGGCCTCGCCGAGTACGAGCGCGGTCGCAGGCCGGCCAAGGGAAGATGGGTCGTGGTCGACGTGGAGTCGAGCGGCCTCGATGCAGTGAACGACACCTTGATCGCGGTGGGAGCCCTGGCCGTCGTCGACGGCCAGATCGACCTGGCCGACAGCTTCGAGGTGATCCTGCGCCAGGAGGCCCCGAGCACGGTCGCGAACATCGAGATCCACGGCATCGGGGGCACCGAACAGACGCAGGGCGAGGATCCGCGCGAGGCGCTCGCCGCCTTCCTCGCCTTCGTCGGCAAGGATCCGCTCGTCGCCTTTCACGCCCCGTTCGATTCCACGATGCTGCGCCGGGCCGTCGATCGGCACCTCGGCATCGCGTTCAAGCGGCCGTGGCTGGATCTCGCGGACATCGCGCCGCTCGTGTGGCCCCGGTACTCGAGCCGGCTCTCCGGGCTGGACGACTGGCTCGAGACGTTCTCGATCCCGGTGGCCTTCCGGCACCGCGCGATCGCGGACTGCCTTGCGACGGCGCAGCTGCTGCTCATGGTCCTTCCGGCGGCCGCCGGAAGCGGGGCGTCGACCGCCGGGCAGCTGGTCTCCCTGTCGGGGGCGGACCGCTGGCTCTCCTGACCGGCCGCGCCGGCTCGATTGACAAGGCGGGCGCCGGGGCACTCTACTAGCGCCGGGCGCGCGGCTCCACGGGGCCGCGGTTCCGCCCGCAGACTTCCCGAGGAGTCCATGAGAAAGCCGAGCCTGCGCGCGTATCGCATCGTGTCCCTGTTCCTGCTCGGGTGCCTTCTCTTCAATTACCCCGTCCTCGCGCTCTTCAACGTGGGCGCCACCGCGGCAGGGGTACCGGTTCTCTACGTCTACCTGTTCGTCGCGTGGGGGGTGACGATCGCGCTCGCGGCGGTCGTGATCGAGGGCGGGACCTAGCGGGGACGCGCCGTGCTGCAGGGCTGGGTCATCATCACGGTTTCGTTCGCCTACATCGGGCTGCTCTTCGCGGTCGCCTGGTTCGCGGACAAGCGGGCGGCCGCGGGCCGCTCGATCATCTCCAATGCCTGGGTGTACAGCCTGTCGCTCGCGGTCTACGCGACGGCCTGGACGTTCTACGGCAGTGTCGGGCGGGCCGCGACGGACGGTGTGGGTTTCCTGCCCATCTACATCGGGCCGACGCTCATGATGCTGCTGGGGTGGTTCGTCCTGCGCAAGATGGTGCGCATCGTCCGGTTGAACCGCACCACGTCGCTCGCCGATTTCGTGGCCTCCCGATACGGCAAGAGCGCGCTCATCGGCGGCCTCGTGACGATCATCGCCGTCATCGGCATCCTGCCCTACATCTCGCTGCAGCTGAAGGCCGTCTCGAACAGCTTCCAGATCCTCCTGGGCTATCCCGAGATCGTGATGCCCCCCAAGGTGGGATCGATGGTGGTCATGCAGGACACGGCCTTCTACGTCGCGCTCTTCATGGCGCTCTTCGCCATCGCCTTCGGCACCCGCCAGCTCGACGCCGCGGAGCGCCACGAGGGCATGGTGGCGGCGATCGCCTTCGAATCCATCGTGAAGCTCATCGCCTTCCTGGCGGTCGGATCCTATGTCGCCTTCTTCATGTACGACGGCCTGGGCGATCTCTTTGCGCGCGCGGCCAGCCGCCCGGACCTGGGCATCCTGATGGCGCCTCTCGGAGCTGCGGCCGGAAGCTATGCGAGCTGGGTGTGGCTCACGGTGCTTTCCATGCTCGCGATCATCTTCCTGCCGCGCCAGTTCCAGGTTGCGGTGATCGAGAACACGGACGAGCGCCACCTGAGGCGCGCGGCCTGGGTCTTCCCGCTGTACATGCTGGCGATCAACATCTTCGTGCTGCCGATCGCGTTCGGCGGGGTGCTGCACTTCCCGCAAGGCGAGGTGGACGCCGATACCTTCGTGCTGACGCTTCCCATGGTCCAGAAGGCCGAAGGGCTGGCGCTGCTCGTCTTCATCGGCGGGCTTTCCGCGGCCACGGGCATGGTGATCGTCGAGACCATCGCGCTGTCGACGATGATCTGCAACGACCTCGTGATGCCGGTGCTGCTTCGCACGCGCGCTTTCCGCCTCACGGAGCANNCAGCGCGACCTCTCGAGCCTGCTGCTGGATATCCGCCGCGCGGCGATCATCGCGCTGCTCATGGGCGGCTACTTCTACTACCTGCTCGCGGGCGAGGCCTACGCGCTCGTCTCCATCGGCCTCATTTCCTTCGCGGCGGTGGCGCAGTTCGCGCCCGCGGTCATCGGCGGGCTGTACTGGAAGGGCGGAACGCGGCTGGGCGCGCTGGCAGGGCTCTCGGCCGGCTTCACCGTCTGGGTCTATACGCTCCTGCTCCCGGCTTTCGCGAAGTCGGGCTGGCTCGACGCGGAGCTGGTGGAGCAGGGGCCCTGGGGCCTGGAACTCCTGCGGCCCACGCAGCTCTTCGGGCTCTCGGGCCTGGACCAGATCACCCATGCGATGATCTGGAGCATGATCGCCAACGTGGGCGCCTACCTGATCGGGTCCGTGGTCCGCCGCCAAAGCGCGGCCGAGCACGTCCAGGCCACCCTCTTCGTGGACGTGTACCAGCAGACGGGCGAGCCGGGTTCGGCCTGGCGCGGGGCGACCTCGGCATCGGCGCTGCAGACGCTCGTCGGCCGCTTCCTGGGGCCGGCAAGGGCCGCGGAACTCTTCATGTCCTACGCGCGGCTGCGCGGCGTGACGAGCGTGGATGAGCTGGAGGGCGATCGCGACCTCGTGCGCTTCGCGGAGCTGCAATTGGCCGGCACCATCGGGGCGGCGAGCGCGAAGACCATGGTCGCGACCGTCGCGCAGGAGGAGCCCCTGGGCCTCGAGGAGGTGATGACGATCATCGACGAGGCCTCGCAGGTGATCGCCTACAGCCATCGCCTCGAGGAAAAGCAGCAGGAGCTGGAGAGCGCCACCCTGGAGCTCAAGGCCGCGAACGAGCGCCTGAAGGAGCTGGACCGGCTGAAGGACGACTTCATCTCCACGGTCACGCACGAACTGCGCACGCCGCTCACCTCGATCCGCGCGTTCTCCGAGATCCTCCACGACAATCCCGACCTGGAAGGCGTAGAGCGGCAGCGCTTCCTCGCGCTCGTGATCAAGGAGTCGGAGCGCCTGACCCGGCTGATCAACCAGGTGCTCGACCTCGCGAAGATCGAGTCGGGGCTCGCGGAGTGGCGAACGGCGGAACTCGACATGCGCGAAATCGTGCTCGAGTCCCTCAACGCGACCAGCGCGATATTCAAGGCGCGCGGCGTGCAGGTCGAAATGAGGATTTCCCCCGTCACGCCCCGGGTCATGGCCGATCGCGACCGGCTGATGCAGGTACTGCTGAACCTGCTGTCGAACGCCGCCAAGTTCTGCACGCCAGGGTCGGGCCGTGTGGAATTGCGCCTGTCGTGCGACGCATCCACGGTCCGGGTCGACGTTTCCGACAACGGCGTCGGGATCAGCGCGGAAAACCAGGCCCTGATCTTCGAGAAGTTCCGCCAGGTCGGCGACACCCTGACGGACAAGCCCTCGGGGACCGGGCTCGGCCTGGCCATCTGCAGGCGCATCGTGGGCCATTTCGGCGGACGCCTGTGGGTCGAGAGCGAGCCGGGGCGCGGATCGGTCTTCTCCTTCGACCTGCCGGCGGCCGCGGGCGCCGCGGATCCGGGCAGCCTCGCCGCCGGCGCCTGAGACTCGCCATGGCGAAACGTGTGCTGATCGCGGAAGACGAGCCCAGCATCGTGACGTCGCTGGAGTTCCTCATGCGCAAGGCCGGCTTCGAGACGCGCGCCGCGACCGACGGCGAGGAAGCGCTCTCCCTCCTCGGCACCTTCAGGCCCCATCTCGTGCTCCTCGACATCATGCTGCCGCGGCGAAGCGGCCTGGAGCTCTGCCGGCTGATCCGTGCCGACGCCTCGCTTGCGGAAACGCGCGTGCTCATGCTCACCGCCAAGGGAGGCCATCGTGACGTGGAGCGCGGCCTGGAGGCGGGCGCCGACGACTACATCACGAAGCCGTTCTCCACCCAGGACCTCGTGGAGCGCGCCAAGGGCCTTATGGCCGCCGCGGGCTCCGCCTCCGGGGAGGGGCAGTGAACCCGAAGCCTCCGGTCGAGGGCCCGGACCCTGCCGGGCCCACGGTCTACGTAATCGATGACGACGAGTCGATTCGCGAGCTCCTGGGTTGGCTCATGAAGCGCAATGGCATTCGCGCCGAGTCCTTCCCGAACGCGAAGAGCTTCCTGAAGGCCTACAAGCCCGGCGCGCCGGGCTGCCTCGTCCTCGATCTCTACATGCCGGGCATGAGCGGGCTCGACCTGCAGCGCTACCTCATCGAGACGGGCATCGAGATGCCGGTGATTTTCCTCTCGGGCCGCGCCGACGTCCCGAAGGCCGTGCTCGCGGTGAAGAGCGGGGCGATCGATTTCATCGAGAAGCCCTTCGACTACCGCCAGATCGTCGACCTCGTCCGCGAGTGCCTGCTCCGGGACGCGCAGTCGCGTGCGGGACGCGAGGAGGCGAGGGCGCGCGCCGATCGCCTGGCCACGCTCACCCAGCGCGAGCGGGAGGTGCTGGACCGGGTAATCGCCGGAAAGGTCAATCGACTGATCGCCGAGGAGATGCAGATCTCCATCAAGACGGTGGAGGCGCACCGCGCCCGCATCATGGAAAAGCTCGCGGTCGACTCGGTCGCCGAACTCGTCCAGGCCACTCTCGGCGCGAGGGCACCCGATCGAGGGGGCGGGGGGGCGAGGGGGCCGGGTTCGGAGGGTTAGGGTTAACCCCAATTGCTCCCGTGTCGGCCGGCGCATTAGCATCCGCCCGGTAAGGAGGAGGGCCACCCAAGAACAATAATCGGCGGCGCCCGGCCAGTCCCCGGCAAGAGGGATGGCGGGGCGCGAGCGCCGGCACGGGCCGCGGTGGATTCCGTCGTTCCCCCTTCAGCTGGCATCGACCGCGACCCGAGCCGATCAAGCGCCCCGCGTTGGCGCCCCGGCACTTCGACCGGCCCGGACGGACCACCCGTTCCGAGGATAACGATCAATCAGGAGGAAGAAGATGCAGCTCACCCAGTCTCACATCGATTACTGGCAGAAGAACCTGAGGCTCACGGCGATCCTGCTCGCCATCTGGTTCGTGGTCACCTACGTGATGGCGTGGTTCGCCATTCCGCTCGCGGAGATCAAGATCTTCGGGTGGCCGCTGTCGTTCTACATGGCCGCCCAGGGCTCGCTCGTCGTCTACGTGGCGATCATCGGCTACTACGCCCTCGCCATGCGCAAGAACGACCTCGAGCACGGCGTCCACGAAGGGGAGGAAGACTAAATGGCCACCAGCCAGAAGTCATTCACGCAGCAGCTGAAGAAGTACTACACCTTCTACACGGGGGGCTTCGTCGTCTTCGTGACCCTGCTCGCGATCGCCGAGCAGATGGGCATGTCCAACAAGTGGATCGGCTACTGCTTCCTGCTCTTCACGATCCTGCTCTATGCCGGCATCGGCATCATGAGCCGCACGGTGGAGGTCGCGGAATACTACGTGGCGGGTCGGCGCGTTCCGGCTTTCTTCAACGGCATGGCGACCGGCGCGGACTGGATGAGCGCGGCCTCCTTCATCGGCATGGCGGGCACCCTGTACCTCACCGGCTTCCAGGGCCTGTCGTTCATCATGGGCTGGACGGGCGGATACGTGCTCGTCGCGTTGCTGCTTGCTCCCTACCNNCTGCTTGCTCCCTACCTCCGGAAGTTCGGCCAGTTCACGATTCCCGACTTCCTCGGCGCGCGCTACGGCGGCAACATCGTGCGCTCCTTCGGGGTCATCGCCGCGATCCTGTGCTCCTTCACCTACGTGGTGGCGCAGATCTACGGCGTGGGCATCATCACCAGCCGGTTCACCGGGCTCGAATTCGGGATCGGCGTATTCGTCGGCCTCGCGGGCATCCTGGTCTGTTCCTTCCTGGGCGGCATGCGGGCGGTGACCTGGACGCAGGTGGCCCAGTACATCATCCTGATCGTGGCCTACATGATTCCCGTGGTCTGGCTCTCCGTGAAGCACACGGGCGTGCCGATCCCGCAGGCCGTGTACGGCAAGGTGCTCGAGCGCCTGACCGAGCGCGAGAAGGAACTCACCGCGGATCCGAAGGAGCAGGAGGTCCGGCAGATCTTTGCCAGCCGCGCCAAGGCGGCCGACGACAAGTTGAAGGGCCTGCCCGCGTCCTACCAGACGGAGAAGGACGTTCTCGCGAAGAAGGTCGAGGATCTCCGGACGGCAGCCGCGCCGAAGGCGGAGCTCGATGCCGCCGAAGCCGCGCTGAAGAAATACCCGGCCTCCGCCGACGAGGCCAAGGAGCAGTGGACGAAGGACAAGGCAAGCGCCACGGGCCGCACCGCACCGCCCCGGCCGCACGCTACGCCGTATCCGGGCAAGGACGAGGCGGCGCGGGACACCGCGAGGCTCAACTTCATCGGTGTCGTCTTCTGCATGATGTTCGGGACCGCCGCGCTGCCGCACATCCTGATGCGCTACTACACGACGCCTTCGGTCCAGGAGGCGCGCGTATCGGTGTTCTGGTCGCTCTTCTTCATCTTCCTGCTCTACTTCACCGCGCCCGCACTCGCGGTGCTGGCGAAGTTCGACGTCTACACCCTTGTGATAGGCAAGTCCTTCGCGGAGTTGCCACGATGGGTGAACGCGTGGCAGTCGGTGGATGCATCCCTCTTGAGCATCGTCGACATCAACAAGGACGGGATCGTGCAGCTGGCCGAGATGGTCATCGGCGGCGACATCATCGTGCTGGCCACGCCCGAGATCGCGGGCCTGCCGTACGTGATCTCCGGTCTCGTCGCGGCCGGTGGCCTCGCCGCGGCGCTCTCCACCGCGGACGGGCTGCTGCTCACGATCGCCAACGCCCTGTCGCACGATCTCTACTACAAGATGATCAACCCCAACGCCTCGCCGACGATGCGCATCACGGTGGCCAAGTCGCTGCTGCTCGTGGTGGCCATCATCGCGGCGTACGTGACCTCGCTCAAGCCCGGAAACATCCTGTTCCTGGTGGGCGCGGCGTTCTCGATGGCGGCTTCCGCGTTCTTCCCCGCGCTGGTGATGGGGATCTTCTGGAAGCGGGCCTCCAAGTGGGGCGCGATCATCGGGATCATCGCCGGTCTCGGCGTGTGCCTGTACTACATGGTCCACACCTATCCGACCTTCATCAGCTGGTTCGGCACCACGCCCATCAAGAAGTGGTTCGGGCTCGAGCCGATCTCGGCCGGAATGTTCGGCGTCCCGGTGGGCATCGTGACCATCTGGATCGTGAGCCTGCTCACGCCGGCGCCGGAGAAGGAAGTGCAGGAACTGGTGGATCACGTGCGCTACCCGAGCCTGGCTGGAGACATCGACACGCGGGGCACCTGACCCGCAGTTCGCGTGGCACAATTGGCCCGCGCCATTCGGCGCGGGCCTTTTTCTTTCATGGAACCAGAACTGATACTCCGGGCCCTCAAGGCCGTCGTCGAGGTCGCGGGATTCGCCTATCTCGGCCAGGGACTGGTCGCGATCTTCTCCGGTTCGCGGCGCGACCAGAACGTGATCTTCCAGGTCTTTTGCATCGTGACCGGGCCGGTCACGCGCGCCACGCGCTTCCTGATGCCCCGGTTCATTCCCGACCGGCATGTCCCGTTCATCGCCTTCGGCCTGCTCCTGTGGGCCTGGATATTCCTCATCGCGGGGCTCGCCGGCCTCGCGCGGGGCGCCTAGCCGGAAGGCGATGCTCTTCCGCTACTTCGCGCGGGAGATTCTCGCCACGAGCCTGCTGGTGCTTGTGGCACTGCTCGCGCTGTTCGGCTTCTTCGACCTCGTGCGCGAGCTGGACGACGTGGGTCGCGGAGGCTATCGCCTGGGCGTCATGATCGGCTACGTGGTGCTGTCGCTTCCCTCGCACGCCTACGTGCTGCTCCCCGCGGCGGCGCTCATCGGGACCCTGTTCGCGCTGGCGCGCATGTCCGACCAGTCGGAACTCACCGTCATGCGTTCCTCGGGCCTGTCGATCCTGCAGCTGGCGGCGCACGTGGCGGGCGCGGGGTTCGTGGTGGCCGCGATCACCCTCGTCGTAGGGGAGTTCGTGACGCCCTTCACGGAGGAGGCGGCCAAGAGCCTGCGGCTCAAGGCCACGAGCTCGATCGTCGCGAGGCAGTTCCGCTCCGGCTTCT